>Ga0114942_1000017_pt1 | contig 40944 bp, 30 predicted proteins | sample LowerColdCreek_FD_88674 | JGI IMG/M metagenome (GOLD analysis project Ga0114942, IMG submission 88674) | Groundwater microbial communities from Cold Creek, Nevada to study Microbial Dark Matter (Phase II) - Lower Cold Creek | ecosystem: Environmental > Aquatic > Deep subsurface > Groundwater ... | reverse complement strand
TGCGCAAGGCGGTGGCATCACAGTCGCAGCGCGGCAGGTGGTCGTTCAGGAACTCGGCGACCGAGGCCTCGTCCAGCTGCGTCGCCTCCAGGCGGCTCAATGCCATCCAGTGTGCAAAGTGCGCCAAGGCTCTCGCATAGGTGGTGGTGCTGCCGGTCGCGTAGTGGCCTCGCTCCAGCAGGGCCAGGTAGGCAGTCAAGTGCGATGCCAAGGGGCCATCGAGCAACCAAGCTCGGGCCAGCGGATTCAGCGCGCAGATCGGATCCATGGTGATCTCCAGTTGTGAGACCACCACACCTGCGCCGAAGCACGGCTTATGTCCAGTGCCGCGCGATCCACACGGTCAAATCACCAGCACTTCCGCCGCTGTCCGGCCGAGGCCAGTGCCGAACTGTTCATAACCGGGTGCTGTGCATAAGTGCCCAAAGCCGAAGTACGACCCCAGGGTTGACGGTCGCCACCGCAGCGGCTGCCGTCATCGGCGGTTAAGGTGGCAGCCATGTTGACCCATGCCGCACCATCGCTGATCCGCCTTCACGCCGTCGAGCGTTCCGACCGGGTCTCGACCTACGCTGAGGTCGCAGCCTTCGTCGACCAGTGCCGCTCCGCGCTGGCGGCCGAAGGGCTGGAGGTCAAGCCCAATAGCGCGCTTGGATCTCTTTTCGCAAAGGCTGGTCGGCTGAACAAGACGTGGATCGCCGGGACCGATGCCGAAGACATCGCCACCCTGATCGAAGCCGACGAGGCCTACCGCATCGCAGAGGCGGTTGTCGCGGCCATCGAGGAGGCCGAAGCCCGCGAGGCCATCCGCAGGATCACCAAGAGCGACATGCGGCTTTCATTCCGCCAGCCGTCGCAGGGCAAGGACGCACTGTGGGAACTGTCGCTGATTGCGTTCCTCAGGAGTCGCGGCGTCCCCGTAGGGTTCAAAGATCCGCCCGACTTGGAGATCTACCTCGGAGACAGTCTGGGCGGCTACGGCGTGGCCTGCAAGAAGGTCTACTCGCTGGACTCGGTGGGGAAGCAATTCTCCAAGGGGCTCAAGCAGATCGAGCCCTACCAAGGCTGCGGCTTGGTCGCGTTCAACCTGGACGACCTCATCGAAGAGCGAAGCATCCTCGTGACTGCCACCAGGTCGGCAGCGGGGGACACGCTTGCTCGCCGCAACCAAGCATTCATCGAGAGAAACCGACTGCGGTTCCAGGAGGCGGTGATGGCCGGGCGGTGCGATGGTGTTTGGGTTTCGTCATGCGCGCACTCTGACATTGGCGGGATGTCCCCGCGCTTCAACCGTATTACGGAGAACACCCTTTGGACGGGGACCGAAGCCGGCCTGGGCACCAAGATTAGGCTCGATGCCGTACGAAGGTTGGTCGAGCGAGGCTGACGCTCTCCTACAGGTGCCGCTCAGGCCAGCGCGGCTTCGATGTGGTCCATGACGATGTCGAGGAGCCGGTCGGCTGAGGGTTCGTTGTCCTTGTCTTTCCAAACCTGCTTGACCCATTCGGGTTCGGTCGCGATCGTGATCGCAAGGGCTCCCCGGACCAGCCGTCGGAAGGTCGATGCGTCATCAGGCTGCGCCGATGAAGATCACCAAGGCGCTCACCGACAACGGCAGCCAGTTCACCGACCGCTTCACGAGCAAGGCGCGTGAGCCCTCGGGGCAAGCATCACTTCGACGTGCGCTGCAAGGCGCTTGGAATCGAACACCGGCTGTGCCCGCCACGCCATCCGCAGACCAACGGCCTGGTGGAGCGCTTCAATGGGCGCATCAGCGAGGTGGTGCAGCAAACCCGATTCAAGTCGGGTGCCGAGTTGGAGGCGACGCTCACGGCGTACTGCAAGACCTACAACCATCACATCCCACAACGCTCGCTCGACCACCGCTCACCCGTGCAAGCCCTTCAGGCTTGGCAGGTCGCCAAACCCCATTTGTTCAAGCGCGCCGTATACAAACAGGCGGGTCTTGACACCTAGGTGGGCAGCTTCTTCCAGCCAGAGTCCACTGTCTGATCCATTGGGGGACTTAGCGCGAATGGGGTCTCGCCATTTGCAACACATTCCCATCCGTAGACTGACTTCCCGTTGATGACGATCGTGTAGTTGGGAAATCCATCGTGCTCGCCTTTCACGATGTACTCAATCCCAGACGCGGCCTTGCGCAGTCCCACAACAATCTCGGCATTAATCGCAGGAGCCGTGAGAAGGGGGTTCTTTCCGTCCACGAGGAACTCAACAGCGTGAGTTGCATCAGCAATCTTGGAGAACTTAACGTTCAAGTTCTCCGGCGCCCGCGCCAATTGACCGCTCTCAAGTTCCTGGGCACCGGCCCGCAGCGACCGAAACCAATCAGGCATGGTTGGAACGGCCACCGCGTCACCCTCGTCATACCGCTTGGTAACCGCCCAAACGAGCGCAGGCACCGACATCGAGGCTTCTCCTGTTTTGTCAAGGTCTATGGTGGCCTTCGGACTGCACTTTGGGCCTCCGCTAAAAGCTCCGCCATGTCCAAGAATGCTGTAGAGAACCACGGCAGACGGGATGCCGATTCTCAGCTCGATGGTGACGTTCGTAGGCATGCGTGAATTCTTCAGCAAGCAACGAAGACGGCCCTAGGGGTTTCATCGATGTTGTCGTTTTCCCTCTCCTCTAAATAGAGGATGCGCAGGTCCACCCCCACAGATACGGTCGCGCGCGGCTGATGGCCTGCGGGGAGGGTCCCATGTCTTATTGCGTGTTCAAGCTGCACGGCGATTTCGCCTGGCCGCCAAGCGTCGACGCAAATCGCGCTACCGGCAAAGCAACCGGTGCCGTTGAGATTCACTACGAGAAGGGCCGCGACGGCAAGTTCGTGGCCTTCCTGCGGTGGAAGCCGACGGGGATCCGTAGGGACTCCACGCCCACGCCATCCGGCAACGTGTTCGACCTAGACGATGCGTCCGCCTTCTTCCAAGGCAAGGCGGACGAGGAAGTCTGCATCTGGATCGATCCCCGAAACAAAAGGAACGTCGGGGAGCGCCTTGCGTTTCGGGGGGCATTCCTGTTCACTCAAGCTGAGTTTGCAGCGGGCGAAGGGGCCGCGAGTAGTTTGCTTCGCTGGCCGCTTGTTCCGTCCAGCTCCTACTCGCGAGACGGAAGAAAGGTGTTCTCGCAACTGATCGTGGGGCAGCCGGGAAGCACGCCGAATGGCGACTTTCGCTTCGATCTCCATGTTCCAACTCCGTTCGACCAGACTGCGATCGCTGACAAGACAGTTGCCGCGTTGCCCTTCTCGGCGATCTTCAACCCTGTTGTAGGCCAACTCTCTGACGCAACTTCCTTCACCACCCTTGTAGGAGGACCGGTCGGTACGGAGACAAAGTATGCGTCGTTTGTTTTTAAGGGCGAAACCATCCCTTCGAAGCGGCTAAGTGCGTTCGGTTTCGCACCCGCAGTTGACGCAATCTCTACCGGAAATTTTGCTCAGTACGACACCAACCGGCACAGCAGTTTCCTGTCAAAGCGCGTGGAGCCGGCACGCTTCTGGTCGGCACTGTCTTCGGGATGGTCGGAGGCTGGCTGCATCCGCATGCTTCAACAGATGGGCCTTCGCCTGCGAGAAAACTCTTCTCTAATTGTTGAAGGGACCAGCGAGGGCGGGAATGCTGGGTCCCTGAGCTTGACCCTACCGCGGGGGATCGATCCTTCTCAAAGCAACGAGAAGAATGCGTGGAAGCTCCGGTACCGCGTGACGCTGGCTGCCAAGGGAAATTCAGGTCAAGCCGGGGACATTGCGTGGCGAGATGGCAGGTTTGCATTTCTCCTCGAGGAAGAGATTGGCGGCTACCTCTTCACCAACGCGAGAACCGTGCAGGTCGACGTTGAAGTCAGCTGGACGATCCCAGACGACGAGTTGCTCTCACCTGAACGGTGGTCTCTTCAAGCCAGGTTATGGGTCCACTGGAGGGAAGAGATCCCGGCGGGCGGCCTTGCCGCCCCGCCCGTCTTAGGCGTCGGCTCAGCTCAGCTCCCAGCATTTCGCTCAGGTCTGCTTGCAACAGCTGCACAAAGCCTCCGGGAATCCACAGGGTCGCTCTATCAAGTCGAATCAGGACGGCCAGAAAGCTTCTTTCCGCAACTTGAGTTGTCGAAGAAGCAGGCCGTCAGGTTTGCGCTGTATGCACCACCCGTCAAGCTCTCTCAGCTCGACGGGTTGATTGAATGGCCTGAGCCCCCTACGTCTCGGACGACACTACTGCGACTATCGCTCGCATCCACCAATGACTTGCTACCGGCTTGGGATGGTCCAGCCCCAGAGCTTCAGCTTCGCGCCTCGCTCAGGAGCTTCTTCACTGGCGACAATCAGCCGCCCATTGAGCTCGCGCTTCGGCACAAGCCGGACTGGGCACCTGAGACATGGGATTCTGCGGAATCTGGAGACGCCTACTTCGCCGCTTTCGCAATCGAACAACTGAAAGTCGGAATCGGGCGTGGACGGGTTTCCTCCCTAGAGTTCATCTTGAACGGCTTCGAACGCAAGGATGGCGGCCGCCTGCTTGCCGGTGGGCGGGGAATAGCGACTCACCCACTGCCAACGTCAATCCGCTCAGCGGATTTCCCCTTTCCTTTCGCCACACGCCTCGAACTCAAGCTGAACGTGCGACGAATCGTGGCTCTGGGACCGGACACCGGCAGAGGTGACGACGAGCGCATCACGCCACTCCTCATTCCATTGCACACGGAGACGTTGCCGGAGAGAGACTGCTTCAATCTCTTCATCACAGAGTCTGTCGCCGCTTTTGCAGACAGACGCCTCGATGTCTTGTTGAATGAGGACAGCGAAGCGAACCAGGTAGAGGAGATCGCCTACGCAATCGTCTCGTTCGAGCCCTTCGGACTTGCTCGTTTCGCACACAAACCCCTTGCGGCGCTTGGGGACGCCGGCACGGGAATCGTGGCGACCTATTCGAGCTTCGATCGAATCTGGCGTTACAAGGCGACCAAGTACTACAAGTATTCAATGCCGCCGCAAGCGATCGGCGAGAGCATGGACAAGCCGCGCCGGCTCGAGATACACGATTGGCTAGGAAAGCCAGAGCTAGATGATCCAGGCGATCACGCTTTGCATGGCTGCTTTGCGCGGCCCTATCGCGTCCGACTTTCAGGAAATGAAGGCGACGCGAATCGGGCTCCCGTTTACGACGGACTCCAGCGCCGCGCGGTCCAATTCCGGCTGACTCCTTCGGCGGAGATTTGGATTAGACCTAGCGATGTCAAGCTCGGGTACTACATGCCAGAGTGGCAAAGCCACCAGTTGTTTCGCCAGCGCGGCGAACTTGGTCTCGGCGTCTCGATCGCCGCTTTCCGTGCCGAGTTCCTCTACGGCCTCTCGGTCGGCGTTGACGTCGCGAAGGAGAGAGGCCCTGCCCGCAAAGCTCGCCTTGCGGAGATTGAAGCTCTAACAGGTCAATTCCTGCCCTCCTTCTCGGGCCAATCCGAGCCAGAACAGCGTTGGAACCAGCTGCGACAGGCTCTTCTGAAGCGGCCCGAGCGCCTGGAAGCGTGGGCGCATGATCCGGATGCCGTCGTCGAGTTCGCACCGGCTCATTTTTCAGCCGGCGTGCAGTTCGCATTGCGCCACACCGCTCTATTCCGGCCGCCGGTTCCTTCACTTGATCGTCCCGACCGACTACCACCTGTAGGCGACGACAAGAGCCCTCCTACCCTTAGATACCACCCACAAGGCCTAAGTGGCGGGGCTCTATGGCCTGTCGAATCGGCGAATCTTTTCCGGGCTTTGTCGGAGAGCCCTCAGTCGAGCGGCGGAACGCTGGACAACGTTGCCTTCTCGCCCTTGGGCGGGGACGCAACGCAGAAGGCTATGTTCCTCAACGGCAAGGTCACGATCATCAGCAAGACCAGAAATGGATTTGTTGAAAGTCAAAGGGTTGAGGTCATCGGCCGCGTGGGCGCACTGTGGCATCGAGCCAAGCATGTTGTCGTCTACGAGAGAACCGTCAACCCATCCGCTCAGTTTGCCCCGGAACTATTTGAGGATAGGGAACGTACACGTAGTCGCAGACCTATCCTACGAAAGGTGCAGGAGTACGTGGAGATCCTGCAGCGCGAGCGTGCGTATCCCGACTTCTCCAAAGCCTCCGCACGAACTATTGGCTGTCTCGAGCGCGTCCGTTTCAATACAGTCATCATCAACGTCGACAGCGCATGGAGTCGTGACGTCGAAGACTATGGTTGGGAGATTCCGCTGTGGAATCGTGCCGCAGCCAGACGCCGGCCACAGGTCTATCCGATGCCGGACACCGCGTTTTGCTCGCACGCGGAGGGAGAAGGAGAAACTCCTACTGTTGCGCAGGAGTGCCAGGACTGCGACTACCTGCACTTCTTCGCTGACTTCCGAACACCAACTGCTGAAACCGACGATTGGCCTGAAAGACTAAGCGTCGACTATGTCGATCTTCCTTCTGCCAGCACGATTGCTAGGTACGTTGACCAACGGTCCTCGCAAGATCCCGATGACTCGTCAGGAGACCCGAAGAGACGAAGGCCAGTAAGCAGATTCCTTCCCGGCATGCGACGCTTCACTTGGAGGCTCGCGCCTGCCAGCCGCAAAGTCGCTATCAACGCGGGCCGGTCGGCGTCGCCGGTGTACGTCGGCCTGGAGAGCGTCACCTTCATGCGGGCCGCCGCCAGGCCTGGTGCGGAGAAGGTTTTCGAGCAAAGCCTCGGCCCCGTGCTGGAATTTGCTGCGCGGGTGGCCGGTCAAACCAGGCCGTCGACAGCCTACTGGCCGGCAACATTGCCACCCATCAACGAGCAAGGGTTCAAGGCCGACTTCACAAGAAAGGTTGCGGATGTTCGCAACGCCAACCCAGCAGACGTCAGGGATGCGGCAACCAAGCTTCATGACTGGCTCGCCATCAACGACGCAGCACTCGGACAAGTCCTAGAGAACGAGCTTGGGCAAGGCCTCGCTGACGCCAGGGACAAGCTCTTCGCGGGAATGGCAGCCGCTCCCGCCGCGCTCAAGCAAGGGCGGTCGCATTGCGATCAGATGAAGGCGGACGCGCTAGGGTTGATTCATGGCAAAGCCATGTTGATTGAGTCGCTCGTCCGTGACTGGGAAGCCGCAATCGACGATTGGCATCCGACCGATATCACCAAGAAGGATCTGATCGATAGCCTGACGAAGCTGCTGCGGGATCAGATCAGACCCGCATTCGACTCAGCGCAACACGACGTAGCCCACGCACGAGAGGACTTTGAATCCGCCCGCGAAATTCTCGCCGAACTCAAGTTTGAGGCGAATGGCGCCGTAGAGGGGATCCTGTCGAGAGTGGATGAATGCAGACGCTCCTACGACGACACGAAGCCCTGGTCAGAGAACCGTTGGACACAGTTTCAGCAAAGCCTGTTCGCACTGGGATCCTCGTTAGCCGACGACCTCTCCGCTCGAATCGAGGAAGCGCGTCAGCGGCTCGCCATGGAGATGGGCGATGTATCGCAGCAGGTTGCAGGAGCAGTCGCAACGGCGCTCCGACAGGTAGACGAGAAACAGGTGGTGGCGCTCAGCGCCATTGCCGACTTCCAAGGCACTATGGACGCGTTGCTACTGACGGCACGCGAGAAGCTTGACCCAGCAAAGTTTGACGACGTGCTTTCCGAGTTGACAAAGGCAAGGCAATCGCTTGCCGGCAATGCGTCCCCCGGTGTCCAAGAACTCGTCGAGCTCATCAAAGCGGCGGAAACAGGAACAAAAGAACTGCGCAAGGCTTCAGTGGAAGGCGGCAAAGAGGTTCAGAAGGCAGCAAGTGGCCTTGCAAACTACGAGCAGGCTGCAGTTGGAATCGTCAAGGGATTGGGAGCCGTCCTCAACGATATGCTCAAAGCCGTTGACAGCAGGGCCGCGGACTTGAGCGAAGCCGCCAACGCCGCCTCGGCACTTGGCGTCGCGAACGCTGAAACATATATCAACCTCGCCAAAGGTCATTTCCTAACCTGGAGCGAGGACGTCTCAAGCGCCGCAAAGCAATACGCGGCAGCAGTAGGCCAGCCAGTCGACCTGGCCGTGGATCACTTCGAGCGATTTGCACGTAAGACGTTGGAGGATATCCGCAAGGGGATATCGGACGCATCAGCGACTCTCAACCTCGTGGCTGGGGAGGTAGAGCAAGCCATGAAGGCTGCGGAGGCTGCGCTAGGTCCCAATGCTCTTGTCGACACCGTCATTGGCACTCGCGTTATCGCTCCCGTCCTCGAGCAACTCTTGGCACCAGTTCCCGAGTCGATTGGCGCGGAACAGCTTGCCGAGGCCAAGCTTAGGCTTGCAGCGACTAGCTCCTCCGTTGGTGACGCGGTAAAGAAGCTTGAGACTGGTGCACTGTCTGCAGTTGGAAACATCACCGCGCTGTGCTCGTCAGTTTTCGACGCTGCAGACTCCGCTTATGCATACGCTGAGCAACTGAAGGCAAGCGTTAGCGGCTACATCCAGAAGCAGATCAACGATGGTAAGCAGGCGCTCGGGAATGCACTGAAAGAGGCTGCCGACGACATCAACCGGGTCATGGCTGGTGTGGCGGCGACAGACCAAGCGATAAGACGAATTCAGAACGACTTGTCGCGATCCGCGGAGAGTGCACGCGCATATGGTGATCGCGTTATGGATGCCGCCGGCAAACTAGGGTCGGGAGGACTCCTGGCGGCACCCAGCAACATCCTTCGTCTCTACTCAGCCGCAATTTCTGCTCCCGAACTCGCGGCAATGAAGGCCGACATCTATCGTCTGCGCGCTAGCTTTGACGAGGTGAGCGACGTGATAGGTACAACGCGCGTCACCGCGTTGTTCAATCGGCTTGGCGACGAGTTGAAAGCTCTAGGACTGTCGCTCCCGTTTGACGGAATCGGCGACCGCTTGATTCCTGTTGATTTGTCGTCCCTCGATGTTGACAAAGTCTTCAAGAATCTTGGTGGCGCAAAGCTGGACAAGCTGCTTAAGGGCTGCAAGATCCCACGCGGGGCGTCGGATGCCGTGGTCATCACGCACGAGCTCAATCCAACACAGGGAAGAGCATGGGTACAGATTGACATCAAGGTACCACTGCCTGGGCGTCGGAGTCTGTTTTCAGTCGAGGTCTTCAAGGCGGACTTCATCGACACAACGCTGACTGCAAACGTCCGTTTCGAGGCAAATCAAGACGACCCGAACGTCACGCAAACAGGTTTCGGAAGGGTGGACACCATCATCGATCTGGCAGTCGCCGGTCAGTCGATGGTTCGCCTAGAGAAGTTCGGGCTCTCGTTCACTCGAGAACGCGGGCTTGAGGTCGAGTTCGATCCGAAGGCGATCCGCATCAACCCGTCACTTCAGTTCGTCCAGGACTTCCTGGCAATGCTCTTTCCCGGCGACGTTGGCGGCATGAAGGTGCTCAAGCGCGACGGCATTCCCGTTGGCCTAGAGCATCAGTTTGCGATCCCGCCAGTCACTCTGAATTTCGGCACAAGCGGCATCTCCAACATCTGCATATCGAACACTTTTCAACTTACCGCCTATCCAGATTTCGTTCTCGGGGACCAGTTCTGGCTGTCTCGACCAGAACGACCATTTATCTTCAGCTTCTTCATCATTGGCGGCACCGGCTACATCCGAGTAGAGGCCGACTACAGGCCGTTCCAGTCCGATCTTGTCGTTACGGTTGAGGCTGGCGCAGGTGGCTCCGCCGCACTGGCGTTCTCCGCTGGGGTTTTCTCGGGCCAAGTCTTCATCACTCTGTCGATATCTCTCTCGTACCAAAAGCGCATTGGGCGACCCGGGGGAGGCCTCTCTATCGGTTCGATTCTGGTGATTGCGGGCTATGTGGACGTCGCTTGCGTTGCAACCGTCGGCATTTGCTTGATGCTCCGTATGACCTATCGGGACACAGGGCAGGTAGATGCCAATGGATCGCTTGAGGTGACCATCCGAATCTCTCGCTTCTTCAAGCTCACTGCGAGAGCAAACGCGCAATACACCCTGCGGAACGGGCAAGCACAGGTGCAAGCGTCCGCGAGCGTCGAGGTGGAACCCGAGGGCGAGATCGCCAAGAAGGTGAAACGACTGCAACAAGCAAGGGGTTAGAGATGGCACTGACGAAGCGCATTCACTGTGTGTCGGACCTAGAGCCACCGTCGTATCACGCTCATGCAAGGTACGCACTGAATCTAAACATTGAGTGCTCCAGCACGGACATAGATGCAGCCGCGGCCGCAGCCGCAAGGTCTGCCTTCGGCGACTTCCTAGACGCTCTACCGCATCTGGAGTTCCGCGCATATGCGATCGTGGGCGGCGCCGCAGGCGACGAGGCTCACCATGTGACCCTACTGGACGCTGCAGGATCGGCTCCGCAAGCTGGCACTGCGGCAATCCTGCAGTGGCTCACCAACTTGAATCCGAATGGCGAAGAGTCCTTCTGGGTATTGCCTGAAGCAAAGGCTGCGACGTTGGATCACGGCGATAGAGCTGTAGAGCAAGCGCATCTTGGTGCAACGCACTTGCTCCGCGGCTCTCAGTCGTGGAGCGCACCATTGGGACACAGATTTGGCCTAACGCGGCTGCTCGCCAGTCCGATCGTGTTGAATCCCGCAGCCGGCCTCATCGTCCTGCCGAATCTGCCGGGCAACTTGCCGCCATCACCTCTCCCGGTTGTGGCCGCAGATGGAGGCCGATGGGATGCAGCCTACGACCTCGGAGGAGCCCTCGGAAGCATTACTTGCCGATCCAACACGCTCCAACCGCAGGTGGCCACACCTGCCTTCCTTACCGCGGAAGGCTTCCTAAAAGTCAACAGAAATGCAGCTGAGTTGCGGCGATTTCTTGACGCCTACGAGAGGGGGTGGAGCGGCGTCGTAGGTTCGCTATCGGCATTACTGGAGCACTTGTTCCCTAGCGACAAATTGAACTGGACGAAGGTGCCGGCTTCCGAGGGTTGGGATTTCGCGTTTAGAGAACAGGCATGGCGTGTGGTCGCCGGTCTCACAACGGCGCTGGACCCCATGCTCATAGCCCTTCTCCGACCAGGCTGCGCGCCCAACAGCACTGTCGTCGGTGATGTGCTGCTGTCCTTCGTCAACGACATTCTCGAAGCCGCAGCAGAGATGCCCCCGGAGAAGCTTGCATTTACAGCAAGCGATGTCGTGCGGGAGATTCGCAACGTGCTGCTGCTCTGTCCGCTGCTGCGGGCTGGCGCCACGGATAAGGAGTTCATCACGGCACTCAAGGACGTACACGGTCTGAGTAGCCCTGGAGAAGCCGCCGATGCCGCGACCAAGCTGGCGGGCATGCTCCTTGACACGATCGCCACCGGCACGTTCACCCCAATGTCGTGGGAGGACGTGAAGGTGCTTTCGAACTCCCATTCCGAGCAGGGTGGTACCAGGGTCGCAACCGGATTCGCGCAAGACCCGTTCAGCGTGGTCGTAGACGCAACACGACGGCTAGCCGACGAGTCGGGGGCGGAGCAGACGATTCTTCGGCTGTTCGCTTCGGCTGCGACTGCAGGAGGAGGCTCTTTCCCTGACCTTCTATACGCAAGGCTCGTTCCTGCACCCCCACCCAATGACACAGACCACGTTGAGTTCCGACGGAGCGTGCTTAAAGCGTGGAATGCATACGGCGTACGGCTTGAAGGATCCTTCAACGGAGAGGAAGCAATACGCAGGTCGGCAAGCGCTGATTTCTTGGCAGTCCTGCAGCGCGAGGCGGCATTGACCACTGCAGAGCCTGGGCCAGCGGACCTAGTGAGTCTGCTTGAAGCGGCCGACTACTTCAAAGCTCGGATCGCTTCACAGAATGTGAACGTCTTCGGTGTCATCGCCAGCGCGTTGCCCCAAACGATGCCGGGCCTATTGGGCAATCCGACTCCTGATCTAAAACTAAGCAGGAGCTATACCGAGATGCTATGGGGGTTGAAGCGCTTCACCAGTGCAGACGCCATCTTCGAGGCTGATGGTGCGCCAGCGCCGTTGCCGATCCAAGTTTCGGCTTCACTCGGCGTATCTGACCTGGATGACTTCTCAAGCGACTTCAATGGCATTTGCGTGGCGCTTCGTCGTATCGATCGTCCAAACGATCTCACCCTAGATCCATGGGCCCAAGCGAACCTCGCTGAATTGGCCTGGGATCACGACGCTCACTCAGGAGGCACGCTGGGCCTTCGGCAATGGCTGCCTGCAGTTCAGGATTCTCGTGCGCCTGCTTTCATCGACTATGACGGATTTCCGTTCGCCAGCAGAACCATCGCGCGCGTTTCTGAAGCTGCGACTAAGTCTGACATGCGGAAACCGTTCTATGCCGCCGACGTGGCCGAGGAACAAGAGTTCAAGGCGAATGGCTGGGTGCCGCTACCACGCCTGGTCTACGGCCGAACGTTCGAGGCATTCTCGTTTGCCACGACAAACAGTGGGAGCCTTCCCTTGGATCTACAAGAGGTCGGATTGCCATGGATGCCAAAGAAGCGCACCTTGCCCGGCACCGCTCCAACTGTGAGAGCGGCGTATAGCAGACGCACAAACATCGGGTCGCTTGCCATTCTGGAAGGCAACGGGCCAAAGCGGCTCGGTATTGGCATTGCCGATGTCAGCCCACTTTCAAACGACTATCCCCGCCATGCTGTTTTCTCCAAGCGAGGCGCTCTGGGCTCGCTCGACCTGATGCGGGAGCCAGACGGCAGTGGAGTGCTCGCAGTGCCCTCGGGGCCCGGTGTCCTTGAAGTTCACCTTTCAGATCTTCAATGGTCTGGAAAACCAGAAACGCTTCGCGTGATCTTCTTCGACAGGGCAGCGCTTGCTGGAAGTGGGAAGCCCATTTCTCTGAGGTTCGACAACATCGCCGCCACCTTGCCCCACGCATCGCAAAGGATCACGCTCAGGCTGAGCGAGGCTGAGGTATTCAGTGCGACTCTTAGTGACGGCCGCACTGAGAAAGAGACACGACTTGGGGCCAGGAACAGTCTCTGGTGGATCCGCATTCAGCTGGAGAGCGATGCCGGCGCTGGCCTGTCATTCGTCGATCCGATTGCCCACGCAGGCTCGCGCGGTTCAGCGCCACTGCTTCTGATGGCGCCGAGCGGGAGTAGCTGGAAACCCGATTTCACCCGCCAGGTCGGAGCATGGATTTCGTCGCCACGCGTTGGTTTCTTCGATTTTGAGCGCTGGTATGGGAATCCAGAGCTGGTACAGCGCACGTTCGGCGCGGCCGCAGCCAGCGGAAGGCGCCTTCTAGACTGGCTGCTCCTCGCGTATGTACGCCGCAAGGAGCTCTTGCAGCTCGGCGAAAAGGAGAACCTGTCCTCCGCTCTTGATCGCCTACCGGATCCGGCAGTGGAACGGTTGAGGGTAGAGCTTGTCTGTCTGGACACTCTGAACGAGCAGCCACCGGTTCCGGCCGACTTCATTGAGATCGACCTTAAGGAGAGGATCTTCGCCTGGGGCGCCGCACGTACGACGGACATTGCGACGGCAGGTGTCGTCGAGCTTCGCGCGATGTTCGCGGAGCTTGCCCGTGCCTTGTCGTTCAGAGTCGAAATCGAGTCGATAGATCCAGACCTCTCGCTAAGTGAGCCGAGTGCTGGCGTATACAGGGTCAATGTTCCGCCTGGCGTGGTCGCAGAACTTCGCGTGTCTTCCCTCGTGGCCAACGCACTCTTCGAGGACTCCAATGGCCATCCGCCCGTCATTCACCCTGGCGTGGCTCAGACTGCAGTCCGCGACGGTGCCTGGCAGGTCTTCCCTGGAAGCTCCTTGAAGATCGAATCGATGTTGGAAGGACCGTCGCAGCAAGAGGCGATCGGCTTAGCAAGCCGCGTCATCTCTTGCAGTCCGCAGCCGAAGGTCCGCGAGTACAAGGTCATCTCGACCGGCTGCATTGCTGACGTTGGAGATCGACGCCGCTGGCGTCTCGTAAGCCACGCGTCCGTTTCCACCCAGCGATGGCGTCCGGGAGGGCTTCCGATATACAACCGGATTGATCCCAGAGTGTATGTCCCGGAAACTAGTAAGGGCGTACCTGTCCCAGGGGCAGCCTTGAATCTGCGTGACCCTGGGCGGGATTCAGCAGACCCGTTGAGGCTATTCGAGGAGGAGATCTTCCTTGCGCGGGAGGCCGAGGAGGCCGAAACAGTCTGGAAGGCGATTGATCCTCAGGTGCCGATGCAAACTGCGGACCAGTCGTACACCGTGCTTCAGTCCATTCCATGGGAGGCACCATCTGCAACGTACATGCGGCATCGGTTCCAACTCAGATCTCGCTACGCTGGGGCGCTGAGGACGGTAGAGCATGGGACGTTTCCTGCATGGCCCGAGTCCGCAAAAGGTGTTGACGCCTGGACGCGTCGTGTAGCGATGCTCGCGGACCGCAGTCGAGCACTTGTCACACGGCCTCAGCTGCGGGCGCTCATGCCACTTACAACATCGCCGCATATGGGCGGCACTCCGCCCATCATCGCGTTCTTGCAAGAACCCCCGTTCTCAGAGGGCGGTTTGGCCGACTGTGTCGCCGCAGACCTCAAGCTCGGCTTCGGATTTGGGTTCTCAGCGGATCCAGGCCAGGTCGGAATTCTGGACGCCCGGAAGGAGTTCGGCCCGGACCCCAGGCTCGACTATCGACGGATCTCAGACGAGTATGCTGTGGGCATTGCACTGGCAGCTGAAGGGCCAATCGGGCTCACGTTTGATATTCCTAGGGCGAGCGCTGCTACGTTCTCCAACTCGATCATTTCGATGACGCCCTCTCGGGCAGACGGGGCCGTTTTGGCGAGAAAGTACGAGGAGCACTTTGCTGGTGTGAGCTTGAAGAGGTATCTCTCGCCGGGGTGGCTCTCCGACCAATTGGTGACTAGAGACCCCGTCACAGCGGCCGGCTGCTACTGGTTCGAGCTGGACGCGCGCAGCGCAGCCAACCAGCAGGTGATGCTCACCTACGACGGCAAAGAGCTTTTGCGCGCGATGGGTGGATTTCTCGAAGTCAGAACTGCTCTGATAGACAAGAGTGGCGAGGATGCAAAAGTCGAATGGGTCGCGATCGCGCCCTGCATTGCCAACGGCCAGTACTCTGTCCTTCACTCCCCCGTAGCTCCTAATCGTTTCTCGGCCTCGGTCTTTCTCGCTCCAGAATCCAGTTCGCCCAGCCACGGGATCACGAACCAACCGCTGCTCATCGCGAGCTTCGAGTGGTGCCCGTTGGAGGAATCGACAGCTATGACAGTGCACGCACCCGGTGGCACGGCGCAGCACAGCATTGCAAGCTCACCGACATTCCTGGCCTGGAGTCGCACTACCCGTGACTTCCGTACGGTTCTGATTGAGCCGCTGAAAGTAAAGGACAACGAGGTTCTCGAGGAGGTAGCAGCAGGCGCTCTTGTGGGCCGCGTCGTTAACGGCAAGCTGCGATTTGAGGCCAAGCGGGAGATGAGGCAGTTCGCAGTGACATTGCGGCCATCCACCCTTCCCCAGTTTGTTCTTGATGTACACAGGCACCTTGCCATCATCGGCACGCGGCCCGCGGCTGGCGTCGGGAAGCCGGTGCAGGTGTTCGCGGGATCGGCGATGGTGCAGCGGCGATCAGAAAGTTTTGTGTTGCCGTCTGGATTCTCAGAGGCGTCGCACCTGCACCTGGCTGAGTATGAGGTGCCAAGCAAGCCTTTGATCTCCGGCTTCACTCGGTCGGATGACGGTCGCTGGATCCGTGTTGCAACCGTTCCCGAGCCCTTCGCAATCAACTATGTTGACTTCAAAGCTACCGCAGCAACGTGGGATCGCGAGCTCTTGGTGTTCATTCGCTTCGCATCAGATGCGAGGAAGGAAAAGTATCCGAGGCTCTCGCTCCGCTTTGAACTCCCAGACAGAGCGACGCTGGGGGAGCGCGGTGAAGAAATCGTTTCGTCGCCTGCAGGTGCGTCAGACCTTGAGATCGAGCTCCCGCGGGGGACAGCCGCGTTCGGGGCCGAACTCTTGTTTCTTCCCGATTCATCCCACTCCAACAAGATCGTTCTGCGCCTTGTCCTCGCCGATGGACGACGCGTACCCATGGGGGAGAAAAGCATCGAACGACCAAAGGACAGCGGATTCCTTCTTAGCCTCGCAGCTGACGCCGAGTTTCGTGCGGACTTCTCGATGCTGCACTTCCCGGCCGGCCATTTGACGAGGGAGGCCGACGCCTGGCCCTTTAGCTTCGAGCTCCTGTTCTCCAAGTCGACCGATCTTCCTCCCGGCGAAGCGATTCGCCCAAAAGAGTTGGCCGCTCGAGAGGAGACTCAAGCGCGGATTGTGTCGATTTCGCCGCCCATCCCCATCGAGCGGGAGAGCTAGACGCCCCCTGAATCCCGTTTCGCTTCGCAGTAGGTGTAGGTGCGGTGCGTACTGTGCGCAGTTGGCTCGGGCTGACAACTGCGGGCATCCTTAGGCCCAGCTCCAAACTGACGATGGGAGATTTCGATGAGAAAGACGATTACCTTTGCAGCAGTAGCTTTGGTGGTTACGTCTGCATTGAGTGCAGCATATGCAGCTCAGTTCTGGCAGGCGTACTGCAACACCGAGAAGAAGGAGCTCGGCTCCTGGAGCAATCAAGAGAAGGTTGCGAAGATCAATAAGGAGCAGCACGAGCGGAATAACCCAAGCCACGACGTTGTGGTCAACAGCAAGTAGATCGCGTCGCGCACCTTCGTGAGCTAGCTGATCGATCCACCGCAGCGTCTGTACGCTCGGTGGTTCGCACCTTGCGTCGTTGACCTGCAGTCTCTTTCCAGCTGCCTGGCGACCTGTCGAGCTGATTTAGATGACGGGTCGACTCGCAGTTTCGACCGTATCCGCGAGAACCTGCAGATGGGCGGCGGCGACCAAGCCGCTGAGGACACCGGGGCTGTGTCCGCCTGCGAGAGCACAACCGCACACGAGATTGGGCACGCTACTCCGGGGTTACCCGGCGTTGACCAAGCCTGCGCCAACATTGACGATGTGACAGCAGTCGCATGTGTACATAGTCTCAGTCGCCGCAGTCGCTCATGTTCGGCCAGCGGTAGCGTCGCACTTGTGTTCCGCTTGGAAGCCATGTACAGATCCATTCAACCTAGGAATCGTATGGGACGAGTGCTCTTCAAGAATGTGTCCCGACACGTTGTATCGGTCCGAACGCGGGCGGGAGGGGGGGCGGTTGAAGCTCAGTTCCGCTTGTTGCCGGGTGACGCCCCGCAGGGACCGAGCGAGCAGTTGCTCGCTGGGACCGCAGTCACTTTCTTCTGGAAATCCGGCGACGATGTCACTGATTGCTCGGCGCCAGGCTGCAATCCCAACGTCGTCAATGCCGGGGCTGATGATGTGGTTGTTGACATACCGTCGACTCCGCAGTCGAAGTACCCAGAGCAGACGGCGACTGGTTGAGCAACCAGGTGCGGCAGTGGCCTGCGGTGCAGGCCACGCCGTCCTGCGCTGCGCAGCCCTCAAGTCCGACCTGTTTCAAAGCGGCTTCGACCAGGCCCAGGCGTGACGCGTCTCACCTAGTGCCCGAACGGCTTTTGCACGCCCGGCAACAGACTGCGTTTCCCAGGGACGTTTCATCCGCAATTTAAATCTCTAACACGGGAGTACCCCGATAGCGGAACCAAGGTGCCTGAGGATGGAATCGACCATCTTCGATGGGGACCGCTCCGCGCTCCTCAATCACAGGTGTAACCCGCACGCTTTCGACTTCTGTTGTGGACGCTGAAGAATTCCTCGCACTTTTGGAGCTTCCTCATGGATCGGGGCGCTTTGTCCTTGGCCCTTTCGACCCTGGGGTAACACTTCTAAAACAGCAAACGCGCGCTCTAAACCTAATCTATGCGTTGCATCAAGCCAACCGGCTCAGCAAGGCAGGATCAAGTGTTGCGGTTATCGGCGGCGGTATCGCTGGCCTGACTGCTGCGCTCGCTGCAGCCAAGCTTGGGTGCAAGGTATCACTTATAGAACGCAGACATTCCCTACTCCACCTTCAGCAAGGTTGCGACACACGATGGCTGCATCCTCACATCTATGATTGGCCTGCGGCATGGTCTAGACGGGACTATGCCGGATTACCAATACTGGACTGGCGCTCGGCCTCAGCCTCCCATGTTGCGAAACAGATATCCACTTCGTTTTGCGATTCACCCGAGTACAAATCCAAATCAATAAAGATTTACCTCGGGGCTAATGTTCGAGCGGTAAAGACCAGCGGAAACTTCGCTGGCGCCAAAAGCTCCATCAAATGGGAAAGCACGAATCCAAACAACAACTTCAACCGGAACTTTGACTTCGTCATATTCGCAGTCGGATTTGGAGTCGAACGCAACGTCAATCACCACTGGCCGGCTTACTGGCGCAATGACAGCATTCATCAGATGGATCCCCATCTATCTGCGCCGCAAAAGACAACGGTCCTCATATCAGGCACCGGGGACGGTGGGCTTATAGACCTGATGCGCACGACACTTTCGGCGTTTGATCACCGCCGAATTTATGACGACTTGTTTGGATCGTCAAATGCTGAATTGTTCAGGCAGCTCAATATAGTGCGCTCGCAGTGGAGTTCTCGTGCCGCGGACGACAAAACTTGGCTGTGCCAACGTTTTGACGAATTGGAACAAGAAGGACTTTTAGATGAGGCTATCGCCAAGATAAGAGGCCGCATGCGCCCCGACACTGCGGTCACACTGAACGGCAGTTCAAGTGACTTTTACGATGCCATACAGTTGGACAACGCCTCAATGTTCAGCTGCGTGGTGGCATTTTGCCTGAACCATTGCAAGTCCTTTGAATACCGAGGCGGGAAACTTACAGTCGAAAGAAACGGAGTAAAGATAAACGGCAAAGCGGAAGTCTTTGAGCAAGTGATTCTTCGACACGGCGCCGACACCAGAAAGACTTTTGCCGAGGCATGCTGCGAGGAAGCTGTCGAAGTACTCGCTGCGCCGGATAAGGTTCGCAACTACATAAACACTGCAAACCGAATCTGGCCTGTGAACTGGTGGTCCGAGAAGACGGGCGGAAATGAACCTGTCTCTCCGCCTACAGCGATGCTGGCGACAACGTTTGTATCTACGCTGAGAGATCTGGTCCAACTTGCTCGCGAAGAGTCAAATCAAGGCCGGGCGAATTCGGAAAAATTCCGGGTCACCTTGCACCGGGTGATTCAGATCCAAGGGCGCTCCTACTACCAGCAGATCGCGCGCTACGCAGGCACCGCCCAGGACGAACACTCCTCTATTGGACGCACATTCGATTTGAATGCAGGGCTAGGTGGACTATGTTGCAGACTGGGGCAGCCCGTGGTGCTGCAAAAAGGCGCAGGTTTCGATGAAGTCCGCGCTCGACTTGAGCTGAAGTTGACCCCTGCTCGTCCTATCGCGTCGTCGACCGAATCCTTCTTGGCGGTCCCATTTTTTGCATCGAGCGAAAATGCCAATAGCAAGCAGGTTTGCCTGCTCCTTTATGCGGATTCTGATGCAGCGGACTTTTTCACCAAGCCTGTCCTAAATATGATTTATACAGCCTGCAAGGGGCTTGTAAACAACCTCGAGATGATGGTAGGATATCGAGAAATTGCATTGTCCGCCCCCGACTTCACTGGGGTTGGGTGCAGTAAGAACAGCGCGGATGACGCCCTTCTCAAAGATCATCAAGGCATCATTTTCGTTGATGAAAAGACCTTCGCAGATTACGCAGATCGGCTGACATTTAAGTCAATAAGATTCTTTGAGATTGCTCATGGGATCAACGCTCTTGATCCTTTGAATTAATCTGAATTCTCAGGTGCGTGAACGGAGAACTCAGCATGAACGAACTCTGCAATTTTGGGGTGAGTGTGATGGTTGGGTCCAAGTGTTCCGGCTCGCGCTCCCGGCAATCTGTAGCGGCAATCTGGGATAACGAGTATGAGAAGGCTCGCTCTCTACCAAGTACCTGGCTTGCTAAGCCGTCGAGGTGCTTTTCCCAGCTAGACGATTTGCTGCGATGGCCGGGCGAGTTTTCCGTGCTGGACATCGGCAGCGGGAATGGCCGACACAGCCTCCATTTCGCTCGGATGGGCGGATGCGTGCATGCCTTGGACGTCTCAGGTCGAGCAATTGAAATAGCAACCGATCTTCTGTCGGCCCATAACATTTCGTCCCGTGTCAGATTGCATCACGGGTCCGCCGTTGACGGCCTGCCTTCAAACGGCAAAGGCTTTGACCTCATTCTCGACAGCTACATGTCGTGCCACTTACTCGATCCAATAGAGCGTGCAAATCTTTTGCTGAGCATTCACGGAGCTCTCGCTCCTGGTGGACTCTTCATCAGCCTCGGCGTGTCTCTGGGCGATTCCTTTTACGCGCCTCACGCTGGACGGACGACAAATGGCTGCGCTCATGTTTGTGACCCGATCACGGGAATCGACAAATTGTTGACGACCGAGAAATTCGTCGTGGAAGAGTTCGCCGGTCTGTTTGACGTTGAGAGGGTTGGTCGTCTGGAGATGACAGACCCCATGTCGGGAGTCGAGTTTCGCAAGGAAGCGATTTACGTCGCAGCGCGGGCTACGAATCGATAGCAACGCGCGAGAACCTCTGGCGGCCATGACCTTTCGGACGGTGAGCAGCGTGAGGAAGCTCAGTCGCGGGAAATGCGACGTCGAATGGTCTTCGGCCATTTGCCGCAGGTTGGCGCGGAGGGCTGCGGCCAGACCGCCTGGGTTGCTGCTTGCCGCTCCACAGCGGTCACCGCTACCGTAGGCGACCGGTGAGCCGATGACGGCTCCAGGTTCCGGACCGTGAACCTGGCTAGCTGCCTCGGATGACGGCGACCGCTGCGGGGCCGTCTCTCGCGGCCGATCCCGACCTTCCGCTTTGGGCAGATTCTGTTGAAAAACTCCCCGGCAGGTCTGACCTGCTATTCGTACAATTAGTGCGTTAGCGGTTCTAATCTTGGAGGGCGCCGAGATGATGGGACGACAAGCGAGCGGGCAGGATCGGCTCTTCTACTCTTTCAATCGCGAAGACCACGTCCCTCAGAACCACCTGCTGCGCGGCATCGACCGCTGCCTCGACTTCGGCGGCCTGCGCGAGCACCTCGCTGAGCACTACAGCCAGATCGGTCGCCCGTCCATCGACCCCGAGCTGATGTTGCGCATGCTGATCGTGGGCTACTGCTACGGCATCCGCTCCGAGCGCCGCCTGTGCGAGGAACTCCACCTCAACCTGGCCTACCGCTGGTTCTGCCGCCTGAGTCTTGAAGACTCGGTGCCCGATCACTCCACCTTCTCCAAGAACCGCCATGGCCGCTTCCGCGACAGCGGCGTCTTCCGCTGGCTGTTCGACGAGGTCGTGCGTCGCTGCATGGCGGCCGGCCTGGTCAAGGCCGAAGGCTTTGCCGTAGACGCCAGCATCGTGGCGGCTGACGCCAGCAGTCAGCGGGGCGTCGCCGGCACGGATGCCGTCGACTGGAAGGACCCGGCGCTGAGCACCCGTGCCGTGCGCGAGTACCTCCAGGGCTTGGACGCCGAAGCCTTGGGCAAGGTGCTGCCCAAGAAGATCTCGTTGACCGACCCGCAAGCCAGCTGGACGGCGGCCGTGGGCGGGCCCGCCTTCTACGCCTACTCGACCAACTACCTCATCGATGTCGCGCACGGCGTGATCCTGGACGTTCAGGCCACGCCGGCGCACCGCACTGCCGAAACTGAGTCCACCAAAGTGATGGTCGATCGGGTGCAGGCGCAGTTTGAACTCAAGCCACAGCGGCTGATTGGTGACACGGCCTATGGCACGGCGGCCATGTTGAGCTGGATGGTCGACGACAAGGGCATCGAGCCGCACGTACCCGTGTGGGATCGCACGCAGCGCGACGACGACACGTTCTCCAGCAGCGAGTTCATCTGGGACGAGCAAGCCAACGAATACACCTGCCCGCAAGGCCGTCCGCTGCGCAGCCAGTGGCGGGCCTTCAAGATCGAGCGCAGTCACGTCACCAAGGCCGACACCATCATCTACACCGCCAGGAAGCAAGATTGCTCGAGCTGTCCCATGAAGCAGCGCTGCTGCCCCAACACTCCGGTGCGCAAGATCGTGCGCAGCGTTCACGAAGCTGCGCGTGACGTGGCGCGCAAGATCGCCACGACCGAGCAGTACGAGCGCTCACGATGCGAACGCAAGAAAGTGGAAATGCTGTTCGCCCACCTGAAGCGAATCCTGCGGCTGGATCGGCTTTGCCTGCGAGGGCTCAGCGGAGCGAGCGACGAGTTCACGATGGCAGCGGTAGTGCAAAACCTGCGCCGTCTGGCGGTTCTGGTGCCCCAAGGTCCTCCGCTCCAAGGCACCGGTGCGCCCGCTTGAGGCGAAACCCCACCGATCAACCTCAAAACCGGGTCGAAAGACCTGGTTCTGACGAACAAAGGTGAACTGCGGGCGACCGCAACCGGCCTGGCAGGACTGAACCTGTGCCGATCACCGACTTCTTCAACAGCATCAGCCTCAAGCGGGTGCTCGCGGGGAGACGGCGAAGGTCAGCAGATGGCGGCGGATTCAACCGGTCGACGCAACACACTAACCACTGCTCAGGCAGAAGGGGTGTTGCAGATGAACTACCGGACCCGGACGTACTACACCGCCACGCAGAAGGCATTGATGTGGGAGCGCTGGAAGGACGGCTGGATGCTTCAACAGATCGGCAAGCTGTTCGATCGGCCGCACACGTCGGTCCAGAAGATTCTGTCGAAGACAGGTGGCATTCGGCCGCCCGAGCGTCGGCGCTGCGCAACTGCGTTGACTCTGCTGGAGAGAGAAGAGATCTCGCGTGCGCTGATGGCTGGGCAGTCGATGCGTTTGATCGCCGCCCAACTTGGCAGGGCGCCGTCGACCATCAGTCGTGAGATCGGTCGCAACGGCGGCCAGCATGGCTATCGTGCGACCTTGGCAGACTAGGCGGCATGGGAACGCGCTCTTCGGCCGAAGCTCTGCAAGCTGGCCAAGAACCGTGCGTTGGCTGGCATCGTGGCCGACATGCTTCGGATGCTCTGGTCGCCAGAGCAAATCGCAGGCTGGCTCCTGCATACTTATCCGAACGACCAGAGCCTTCACGTGTCACACGAGACGATCTACCGCAGCCTGTTCATTCAAGCGCGTGGCGCCTTGAAGAAGGAACTGCTGGAGCATCTGCGGCGCACGCGCGGCATGCGTCGCTCGCGTTCCTACACTCAGAAGACTGCGATCCATGGCCAGATCGTCGACGCGGTGTCGATCAGCGAGCGGCCCGCGTCAGTCGAGGATCGGGCGGTGCCTGGTCATTGGGAAGGAGACCTGGTCTTCGGCAGCGGCAACAGCCAGATCGCGACGCTGGTCGAGCGCCAGACGAGATGCGTAATGCTGGTGAAGCTGGACGGCAAGGACTCGCAGACGGTCGTGAAAGCGCTCATCAAGCACGCCCGCAAGCTGCCGCAGGAGCTCTACAAATCGCTCACCTGGGACCGAGGCACGGAGATGCATGGGCACAAGCGATTCACCATGGCGACCGACATCAAGGTCTACTTCTGTGACCCGCAAAGCCCTTGGCAGCGGGGCAGCAACGAGAACACCAACGGGCTGCTCAGGCAGTACCTGCCGAAAGGGATCGACATCTCAGGCTACTCTCAAGCCAAGCTCAATTCGATCGCCAGACAATTGAACGAGAGGCCGCGCAAGACGCTCGGCTTCCAAACGCCCGCTGAGCGATTCAGCGAATGTGTTGCGTTGACCGGTTGAATCCGCCGCACTTTGCTGACCCTCGGACGAAGCCGGCCGAGGCCAGCGCCCAGCCTTTATGGAGAGGTGTACATAAGGGCACATTGCTGACCCTCGGATGCCAACTACCAAGGAAAGCACTCAGACAAAGGCCGACGGCGGCTGGAGGGCAGCACGGTCGGTCACGCGCAGCGAGGAATAGGCGCCTGACGCGATGCCGCAGGCGCCCGGGTCGGCACCAGAACGTCTGATACTCCGCGCACCCCTACCAAGTTTCACCTCGGAGCCAAGCATGATGACTCCCGACGACCGCGAGCACGCCCTCGACCAGATGCAACAGGCGTCGCATCAGTTCTATCGGGCGGCCGTTCATATCCAGAACCACCCCTTCATCGAGTTCGCCGGCCTGATGAACGAATACATCAATGCCTGCAAGGCGGCCCATGCGCAGGGTATTGACTTCACGGAGTGCAATCGCCACTCCGGCCAAACCCTTCCACTTCATCCCGTGATGTCCGACTACATCAATGAAAAGCTGGAGTGCATCTTCGCTGGATCGAAGATCCTGGACGCAGCACCAGCGGCACCCGATGACGACGACGGGTTTGCAATCCCGCCATTCGGCCGGCCGGCCTGACCGCACACTAGGTCGCAAAAGTTCAGAGGGACGGTGCCTAAGGTGCCACTTCTCGACTTGTCCATCAAAGAGAGCCGATACCAGGCGAGGGTGCCGCCGCAGCCGCCTTGGTCGGCACGGCCGCGAAGGAGCCTAAGCCAGGCGACGATGGCCTTTCCCTGAAGCCGCTTTAACTGCTGCCGGCGGGAAGCCAGCCAAACTCAGCCTCAATGGCTGCGCGGTAGGGCGTGCGCACCTCCACTGGCGCGTACGAGACGTATTCGCGAGCACGCGCCAACGTCTCCTCGTCGAGTTCGCGAAGGTAGAGGAGTACGTCATCAACGTCCCGAGGCGCCTGTCCGAAGACGCCACGGAACTTGGGGCGCAGCGCAGTCCACACCACCGCGTCGAAACCGGTTGCAGCTCCCCATGCCCCAATCGCCACAGCACCGACGGCGTACTTTGGCTCAGGCCCTGGCCAGAGACCGATGGATTCCACGCCACTTCCTTCGCGACCCGCCAGCGCTTCCTGAGCCTGCTCGGCAGTCGCATAGGACAGCTCTACGAACCGTGTCGGGACCAACGGTGCTCCCTCAAGCAGAACCAGGGTCAGGCGACCATCCTGGGACGTCCGAGCGAACTCGATGGGCAGACTTGGTCCTCCTGCCTGCCAAGGGCCAGCGCAGCGCAAGACCCCGGGTTTCCAGACGACCGAGCCCCAGCCGATACACGCAATCTTCATGGGTGCAGCTTACCGGCGAGGCCGAGCCTCCCGGCGTCATGAGCGCTGCCTTGAGGAAAGCGACGGTCTGACCTAGTGTTCATCAGCCCTCTTCTTTTGGACCCGCGAACGTCATGACGCCCTTGATATGCGCACCCGATGGCTCTGCGTCTGCCTGGCCTTCGGTGCTTACTCACCGCCTGGGGTTCGTCGGCCTCGTCAAGATCTGCTTCATCGCCAGGCGACCCATCTCGTTTCGACATGAGTGCGTCCGGATTCGCGACACGCGCGCTCAGGCGATGGAGGATGCGCGCAGCGACGCAGAGAAATTGGTGGCGATGTGGAGTGACCAAGTCAGCATCAACGACGTTCTTAGCGGCAGGTAGATTGGCCTGGCCACGACAGAGAATGGGCAGCGCCCTACGAGCGCCGGCTCAAGTGCGCGGACGCAGGCTCGACTTTCAGCGCGGGGCCGTCCTGCCGACGCATGAAGTAGCTTGGGCGGATCGAGGGTTGTTGAGGTTGCCGACGCCCGACTCGTGGCGCAACGTGGGCCTAACGAGGGGGCACGATGAAGTCAGGTTCAAGAATCCGCCGATGCGCTGCGGCCGGACTGCTGCTCAACCTGCTTCTGCCTTCGGCGGCTTCTGCGCACGGTGGCGGCCTTAACGCCGAGGGCTGCCACAGCAACCGCAAGACAGGCGACTATCACTGCCACCGCGCACCCGTTCGTGTGCTGCAGGAGCCCGCGCAGGCTGCGCATGTAGCGGCTCAGCCGGCGAGCGACGCGCCTCGTCCTGTTGCGGCTCCCACCTGCTACACCGGCCCACGCGGCGGCACCTACACCATCACCGCTTCGGGCAGGAAGAACTACAGCGGCTGCTAGCTGTGATCTACAGGACCTACACCTTCGACCAGTCGTTTTCAGGACGCGCGGCACGGTGGCCAGGTCGTAGGCGTCGGCAGCATGGACCAGCAGCCGGCGCTGTGTGAGGGGTCTACCCTCGCGCCGGACAGTGATCAACGATTGACTTCGGGTGACGACCGGCTTCTGTCAACTCCGGGCGGCGAGAGCTCGGTGGGAGACCGACCCTGCCGCGACGGGACCTTGGACCCATGACCGAACCGCTCGCGAACGAATGTCGTGCTCCGGACGAAGGATGCAATGCGCTCAGCCAGCTCACGGTCACCGGTGACCTCGGAAGCGGCCAGCGCCTTCATGATGTGCGCCCAGCTCACCATCGCGTCGGCACGACTCTGGGTGCCGGCTCGCCCGGCTTTCGTGGCGGCCGAAACAGCGCGCAGCCGCCCTTCCTCCTTCGCCTTGATTCGCCACAGCGGCTCAAAGTTCCGGCTCTCCCCGCGCGAGGCCTGCCGCGTCGCTTCAGCCTCGATACCCCAGCCTCGCAGCTTCTCGGCGAACGTCTCCCGCCACCGCTGCAGGTCCGCCTTGCGAGGATTCAGACGCTTGCCCGATGCCGCCTCCGCCCGCACGCTCAGGTGGACATGCGGATTGGCCTGGTGCTCGTGCAGGACCATGACGTAGCGATGCCCCGCCAGTTCAGTCTGTGCAAACTCACGCGCTGCTTTATGCAACAGCGCAGCATTCGTGCCGGCCGGCATCGACAACATGATGTTGAAGGCTTCGCGCCGGTGGCCTTCCTCTGGGATCAGTGAACCGCCGTAGCGCCACTGATCCGCCAGGTCTCGCACGGCTTCCTTGCCCGTGCGAGCCACCTCGCGGTCGTCCTCGATCTCCAGTTTGCCGTTCTTGCTGATGTACCGGAAATGCGCCGCGATGGCCGCCATCCCTCGGCCACCGCCCGTCACCTTGACCATCACCTGCGGTGCCCGGCGCACCGTCGCCTCGATGCGCTTTCGGATCACTGCAGCCTTGCGCCGCAGCACCGCGTCCAGACGAGGCGTCGGCGCCGACTTGACGATCCGATTGCCGGGGTAGAACAGCCGCTCGCCCCACTGAACCAGAACACCGTCGATGTGCTGGCCGCTGGTCATCGCCGTGGCCTCCTGGCTGGTCGAAGCTCGGCAACCAGCGCGGCGGAAGCCGCCAGGTGATCGCGAACGTCCTTGGTCAGAGACGTGATGCTCGCCCGATAGGGCTCCAGCTTCGCCACGGAGACCCGACCGAGCAGCCGCTGAAACGCATTGAGATCCGCGGACAGCACTGCCAGGCGATCCGTTGACGCCGAAAGCGCCTTCACGGCCAACGCATGGTCAGCAGGCAAGGCAGCAGGGGCCACGCCGTCCAGGAGCGAGGCGACGTAGTCACCCTGCGACACGTCGGCGGCGCGCGCCCGCTTGGCCAGCGCCGCTGCATGAGCGCCCGAGACGCGCAGCGTGACTTTCACGACTCCGCGCGCCGGGGCGTCAGCCGGAGTGGCGACGGCGGCTTCCTCGCCGCTTCGGAGGTCATCGAGCAGCCGCAGAACGGCCCGCCTCGTTAGGACTGCTCGGGTCGTGTGCTGTCGCTGAGCCTGCGCACGGAGTCGGTCACCCAAGCCGCGCAGGTCCACGCACACACGGTCGCGTGAGTTCCCTCGCCCTGGCCTGCGCGGTGCACCGGCCAGGCTCCCTGTGAGCGGCGTCGCGACGGCACCCAGCAGGTCAAGCTGTTGATGTTCGCTCTCGCGCCCTGTGGAGACCATGCACCCTATCGTGCGCCTAGCCTCCCCGATGCGGTAGATCCCGAAGGCCGACGCGTTGTCCGTCCCAGAAGCGCCAGGCATGTATGACGACATCCCATGCCTTCCCGGGAGGCTGGCTCAGTGGTCACGATTCGTATCAACTCCGCAGCGCCAAGCCGGCGTCAGCCTGGGCGCTGGGCTGAGCACGCGGCCTACGGCGGTACAAGCTCCAGCCGATCACCATGGTTACGTACGACCAGGCCATACAAACTTGCCATGGCTTGGGCGAAGCTGGCGTTGTCGCCGGTCTTGACTACGCCGCTCACGCGCCTCTCGCCCGCTGTGCCGGACACGATGATCGGCACGCGGTCATAGCGGTTCATCTCCTCCACCGCTTCGCGCAGCGACACGTTGTCAAAGCGAGCCTCGCCCCGCCGCCAGGCCAGCACCTGATCCATGTGAGGCCGATCCACGCGGGTCGCCGTGGCAGGGCGCTGCGCCTCATCGGAACGGCTGAGGCGCAGGCGCTGGCCAGGCACCATCACCAGCGGCCTTTCCAGCAGCCGTCCCTCGCCAGCAGCGCTTCGCACCACCACCTGGCCTTCAACCAGCGTCACGGCAAGCGCTTGGTCACCCGGCTTGGCTGCGGGCGACGCCTGCACCAGGAACGCCGTGCCGGTGGCGACGACTTCAGTGCCTGCGGCCTGGACGACGAACGGGCGGCGGGGATCCTTGGCGACCTCGAACAGGGCTTCGCCGCGCTCCACCTTGACGGTGCGCTGGGACTCAGCGAAGTCCACGCGGATCCGGGTGGACGTGTTCAGCGACAGGCGGGTGCCGTCCCGCAACACGACGATGCGCTGTTCGCCGACGCCGGTGTCGTAGGCGTCACCGGCTTTCCAGGGCTGAAGCGCCAGAAAGCTCGCCACGAGCACCAGGGCAGCGGCCAGACCTGAACGCCAGGGCAAGGACCGCGCTGCCCTGCGGCTGCCTGGAAGTTCTCGAGTCGCAGTCGCCGTGGCGTAGCCCGCCAGCGTGAGGCTGGCCACGTCCTGCCAGGTGTCGGTGCAGCGCTCGAAGGCCAGCCGGTGTGCGGCAGACCGGGCCTGCCAGGCGCGGCACTCCTGCTCCATCTGGGGTGTGCGCTGACCGCCATGCAGGCGGGTGATCCACACCGCAGCCTCGGCAGCCACGTCTTTCGGGACGAGCGGCGGCTCCTCGGGCTCCGCCGCCCCGGCGGACGCCTGACGGCCAGCCATCGCTACCAGCCTTCCATCCAGGTCGTGAGCTGCAGCGTGGCCTTGGCGATGTGCTTGTGGACGGTCGTGGTGCTCAGGCCGTACAGCCGTGAGAGCTCGACGATGGTCAGACCGTCAATGCGGTGGGACAGGAAGATGCCCCGCGTGGTCTCGCTCATGCGGCTGACGCCGAGGCTCAAGCGTTCGAGCCGCTCCTTCGCGAGCAACGTGGCCTCGGCCGTGGGTGCGATGTCGATGAGGACGACATCCTCGACCAGCACTTCGTCACCTCGGGTCGTCTGCGCGCGATGGGCGTCAACGGACAGATTCAGCGCGGTGCGCATCAGGAAGGCTTCGGGCCGCTCGACGGGCTGGTCGCGCTCGTAGCAGGCCAGCCGGACCCAGGCTTCCTGCACCAGGTCATCGGCTTCGTGCGCGTTCTGGCCACGGCGCATCAGGGCGCCGCGCACCCGCGCCAGCGTCTCGCGCAGGTTCTTGATCAAGGCTGCCGTCATGGGCGGGTCACGCGGCAGGCTGAGATGCAGGCGCCCCCACGGCGCGAGAACGGCGCTGGGCCGCCTTGAATCTCCGCTTGGGGAGCCCCTGGAGCTGCCGGTCGACGTTCTCAAGGGCGTGCATGAGGAAGGCCACAGCGGCCCCCTCGTCCGCGAACGGGGCCCGGCGCTTGATCGCGCGGGTGAGGCTCGTCTGCAAGCGTTCAGCAGTCGCGCTGGCCGACAGAAGCGCCGCACGGCGTCGTGGGCCGAAGGAGCCTGCGGCATGCGCATAGCCAGACGCCGACCAGGCAACCGCGTCGGGATAGGTCGATGTGCAGTCCACGCCGCCTTCAGCGGAGATCGCCTTGATGTGCTCGATGCCGCGGTCGTGGAGTTCATGGGCAACGCTCAGCGCGGGGACTTGCGCAGACCAGGCGCCCAGCAGCTCGCACTGGTCCCCCTTGAACAGGCCCAAAGCCCAGCGCCAGCGGGACTGCTCGACCACGCCGTCCCGTCGGACAGGCAAGGCGAGGTTCTTGAACTCTGCAAGGACGTACCTGCAGCAGAGTGGCTTGGTAAACCACGCGGAAAAACTGGAGCCCTTGAGGCGATCGGGAATACCGAACTCGCTCGACTCGGCAGCAGATGACTGGCTCGCCATGACTTCTCCTTTCGACGCCGCCTGGTGGGCAGCGACCCGGTGCAAATCGTTGACCTTTGAGTCAACGATTTGAATTCTGGCGCAGCAAGGCGTCCAAGGCAACCATTCATGTTGACTAGCAACCCAACACGAATGGTTGATCAACGACGCAGCCGACAGCATCTCGACGAAGCAACTCATACCGACTTGCCCGTTCGCTTGGGCCGCAATCTGGCGATGCGGCGGAAGGCGCTCGGCCTCACTCAGGCGGGAGTAGCAGAGCGGCTTGGGGTGGATACGGAAACGCTGTCGAGGTTTGAGCGCGGCAAGCATGTCCCGTCGCTTTTGACGCTTGAGCGGCTGGCTGCCATCTTGAGTTCGACTTGCGCCGATCTTCTGGAAGAGCAGGCTACGGAGCCGGCGTCGGAGGCGCTCGTGATGCAAACATGGTTGGCGGGCCTGAGCGCAAAGGACGCAGCATTCGCAAAGCGCATGCTGAAGGCGTTCTGCGAGCATCTCGCCCGATAGCCGGCCCATGAGAGCGCCAGCTTGGTCAGCGCTTTAGAACAATCGGCTCGGAGATGCTCTATTCCAGCCGATCAACGATCGAGGCGTTGGGGGGGGGGGCGAATTCCGGAATTCAGCATTTGATGCCGTTCAGCGCGCTGGTCGCGAATGCGGGCGGTCGGCGGTGAGCGGTCGCCATGACTGGCTGCTATCCGGCTGCACAATCCTGCCAGATGGACCTTTTCGACGATCCGAACTTAACGTTCAGCAAGCTGGGCGCCGCGTGGCTATTGGGGCTAGATCCCAGGATGAAAATCGGCGGGTTCACGAAAACGCTTTGCGCCGCGATGGAACGAGTCAACGGCAAACTCGACGCAGAGGAACTTACGCCTCTGCTTCGGCGACATCGCATCATCCCGGACGCGTACTTAATTGATACTGATTTTAATGTTGTCTATCTCTTCGAAATCGAGGACACCAATCCGCTTTCGGCAGACAAACTTAGGAAGTTGAGCGAAATATGGTTTCGCTTGGACTGCATCGAATGGGAGATGCGCGTATTTCTGATTGATCGCTACCTGTCTATTTGGCGCTCTCTCCCGCTTGCGGATGTATGGCACGCCCTTGAGTCTCCAATGCCAAAAACTGCTGTCCAGTTCGGCGCACCCATCATCGACTGGGAAGCAACTCATGAGCAAGCGTCAAAAACAGCAATCAATCGGCCAGTTAGCCGCCGCAAAGGTGCAGCTTAAATACTCGCTCAAGCGGTAAGCCAACACACGCCGCCAAGCCCGGCCGGCCGGGCTAGCGGATATTCTGTCCGTTGGGCTTGGCGCCCTGCCTCTGACCCCCTTGCTCGAACGTTGAACGTCAGCTTTGAGGCCATCCAGCTGGCTCATTGCTACTTCCGCTTTGGGGCGTTTCTGCCGTCGAAGTACTGCTAGGCGAATGACGCAGATCATCCTAGAACCGACATCCGGTCGGCGGTCAACAGCAGCGCAGGGATTGCGGTCCTTCGACGAGACGGTACCGATGTCGGCCATGGACCAGAGAACAGCCACTCATGTCGCCTACTGCAAGCTCAACACACGGCGCGACACCGACCATTGGCGCCCGCGCCCAGCGCAATCGCTCCGATTGCCTCGCCAGCCTACTGGCGGTCTGGGACCGCGGTGGCGATTTCGAGACCGAGCTGCGCGTCAGGGCGTCGCGCTGATGTATCTGCGACCCTCCTGGTATTGCTTGTTCCCGGCATGGGCCGCCTCCCGGCCGAGCTGTGCTCGGCGCCGCAGGCTGTTGCGGTAGCCCCGGCGCGCCTGAACCAGCTGGCCCCGGGCCCTCAGCTCCCATCACCATCACTTGGCCGCCGCGTGAGGTCACGCCGGACCTGCCCAAGGGATTCACACCGGACATGGCACTATTCAAACGTGCAAGTCCGCGTGCGGAATCGCGTGAAGGAAGAAGAGTGAGATACAAGCTGTTGGGGTTGGTGCTGGCCGTTGCGGGAGCGATGCCGCTTGCCACCGCTGATACGGAGCTGGCTTATCCGCCGCTGCTCGAGCCGGCCGCGCAGGACGCCAAGGCGGCACGCCTGGCGGCGGACCTGCTGTCGCGCTACCACTACAAGGCCATGCCGCTGGACGACACCCTGTCGAGCAAGGTGTTCGACCAGTACCTGAAGATGCTCGACCCCGAGAAGCTGTACTTCCTGCGGTCCGACATCGACCGCCTGGCGGCCGACCGCACCCGGCTCGACGACGCCATCCTGAATGAAGACCTCCGGACCCCGTTCGCGATCTTCAACCTTTACGGACGCCGCGCCGCCGAGCGCATGGCTTTCGCGCGCAGCCTTCTGGCCGGGGGCTTCGACTTCGAGCGCAACGAGATGCTGATGATTGACCGCAAGGACCAGCCCTGGCCGGCGACCGAGGCAGAGGCGCTGGAGCTTTGGCGCAAGCGCGTCAAGAACGACTGGCTGCGCCTCAGGCTCGCCGGCCGGGACGACGCGGTCATCCGCAAGCTGCTGGACAAGCGCTACGACAACAACGCCAAGCGGCTGGCCAAGATCAACAGCGCGGATGCCTTCGAGGCCTTCATGAACGCCTACACCACGGCGATCGAGCCGCACACCAACTACCTCGGGCCGCGCGCCGCCGAGAACTTCGACATCGCGATGCGCCTGTCGCTGGTGGGCATCGGCGCCGCCTTGACCGAGCACGACGGCCACATCACCGTCCGCGAACTGGTGGCGGGCGGGCCGGCGATGGTGTCGGGCCAGCTCCAGGTGGGCGATCGCATCGTCGGCGTCGGCCAAGGGCCTTCAGGCCCGATGGAGGATGTGGTCGGCTGGCGCCTGGACGACGTGGTGGCCCTGATCCGCGGCAAGGCGGCGTCGACGGTCCGGCTGGACATCCTGCCTGCGGACGGCGGGCCTGACGCGCCGGCCAAGACCATCGCCCTGGTCCGCGACACCATCAAGATGCAGGACGCTGCGGCCAAGGCCAAGGTGTACTCGGTGACGACCGGCGAGGGCAAGCGCCGGGTCGGCGTCATCACCCTGCCTTCGTTCTACGAGGACGTCGCGGCCAGGCAAAAGGGCAACAAGGACTACCGCAGCGCCGCGCGCGACGTGGCCCTGCTGTTGCAGGACCTGAAGGCCCAGCAGGTCGAAGGCGTCCTGATGGACCTGCGCAACAACGGCGGCGGTTCGCTGCGCGAGGCGGTGGAGCTGACGGGCCTGTTCCTCGGCAAGGTGCCAGTGGTGCAGACCCGCAATGCCAAGGGCCAGAACTCCGTGGCCACCAACACCGACACCACGGTGGCCTGGCAGGGGCCGATGGCAGTGCTGATCAACCGGGGCTCGGCATCGGCATCGGAGATCTTCGCGGCTGCGGTCCAAGACTACGGCCGCGGCTTGGTCATTGGCGAGCCCAGCTTCGGCAAAGGCACGGTCCAGACTGTCGCCCGGCTCGACCAGATTGCCATGAATCCCAAGCCGTCGTTCGGCGACTTGAAACTGACCGTCGCGCAGTTCTTCCGCGTGAACGGCGGGACGACGCAACTGCATGGCGTGATGCCGGACATCCGCGTCCCAGCGGTGGGCGACGACGGCCCGTTCGGCGAGTCGAGCTTCGGCAACGCCCTGCCTTGGACCAGCATCCCGGCGGTCGACCACCAACCCGTCGGCGACCTGAAACCCCATCTGCCCCTCCTGAAGGCCTGGCACGAGAGCCGCGTGCAGCGAGACCGCGACTACCAGGACCTGGTGGACGAACTGGCCAAGGCACGGGCGCAGCGCAAGAACAATGTGATCTCGCTGAACGAGGACGTGCGGCGCAAGGAGCGCGCCGCGCAGGAGAAGCGCCTGGTCGCCCTGCTGGGCGGCGCCGCCGCCAGCGCCGCGTCGGCCGCGGGCGGCACCCTGGCGGACGACGGCCTGCAATTCAACGAGCGCCAGCTCGCCCGGAACCTCGCCTCCCAGAAGGCCCGCGACGCCGCCAACGACGCCATCCTGAACGAGGCCGTCAACATCGTGTCCGACAGCGTGGCTTTGAAGGCCGGCAAGTCGCAGGTGGCGGCGAGCGCTTCGTCGACCCGCCCCACGATGATCAAGGACCTGCTGCTCCAGGGTTCATCGGAGCAATAGCGCTGGGCGGGCCGGGTGAGTGATCCGGCAAGCTCATAAGGTCAAAGTGCGCTTCACAGCGGTTGCCGTCATCGGCGGTCAGCCGTCGCGTTGACGATGCTTGGCATGAAGCGGTCGCCGGCAGACCTGGCCGCTTGACGGCTTGAACGACCGGTGTCGAGGGCGATGCGGTCGTACAGCCTGGCTGGTACCGGCTGTGGCCATCGACGCGCGCCGGAATGCCTGCTACCCGAAGCGTTGGAACGGCGCTATCGACCCACTGCGGACCTTCGCGTCGCCGATCACGCTGCCGAAAAGCCGAAGCTCATGTCTGCTCTGTCGCTGAAAGGAAAGCCTGGCCAACCATCGGTAAGCCGCAGTTGTCGATAGTTGGCCCGTTGCAGTCGATTGCCGTGAATTTCGGGTCAGGCGTGGTGCTACTAGGTGCGGAAGGGGCTGGTTGCAGCCGGTCAGACTCGGCAATCACGCGGCAACAATCTGCCGAAGCGGACGTGGGCACAGGCGTACCAAGCTTCCGAAAAGCCTACGGCGGCGCAAGAAGGCCTGCTTGCGCAGGTTGAAGGGCAATTTCGGTGAGCCGGCAGCCGGCTTACCCAAAGCTCTAGTCGGGCTTGTGGCGACTGTAGCGACGCTCGATGCGGTCGGCGCGTGCTTCAAGTGTCGGGTCCAGCCCGTATGCGAGGCGGAACATGACGCTCAAGGCCAGCTGTTTCGTGCACCCCCCTCAGCGAGATGTAGGGGCGTTGAGACCGCGTTTCGCAGACGGGTCCCCTTGGCTGCAGCTCAGCTCGGCTTTGCGGGCTTTGACTTCGGCAGTGAGAGCATCCGCTAGAGCCGGAGTTCTGCTCGGTTTCATCGCGGCCGAAGTGTTTGTGTTCTGCTGTCCTTTTTGGGGTGTGTCAGATGACAGCAGAGCGACGTCGCTGACTCCTCCCGAACGACCGACAAAGTCGTCGTACGATGAGCCGAAAACAAGCGTCTGGGAGGATGCACAGTGCCAGTTCCGGCATATCTGCAGTATTTGAAGCAGCACGAGTCGCTGACCTTGAATTCCGGCGAGCCTTGTGAGGTTTGGGAGCTCGATGTTCCAGCCGATGAGGCCTGCCTGAAGGACTGGGCTTGGCGATTCCGGCAGACGTATTGCCTCGACAGCGACATAGACATCCTCCGCGACGGTACAGGTAAGACACGCGCCGAGTACCTCATCGACCTCGTCTTCCCGGACAAGAGCATCGCGCCAGGCCCAGGTGTTCGCTCCGGAGATTTTGCGGAGCTGCTGATCTCAGACTTCGTCGAGTTCATGCTCGGCTATTGGGTGCCGCGCACCAAGTACGCCGAGAAGAGCGTTCGCAACGAGTCAGTCAAGGGAGTCGACATCGTTGGCTTCCGGTGGAACGCTCATGGGCACCAACCGACTGACGAAATGCTGACCTTCGAGGTCAAGGCTCAGCTCAGCGGAGGCAAATACACGGACCGCCTCCAAGTGGCTGTCGACGATTCGGGCAAGGACTATCTGCGTGCCGGTGAAACGCTGGCTGCGATGAAGCGTCGGATGCACTTGGCAGGTCAGCACGAGCAGCTCTTGGTCGTTCAGAGATTTCAGAACGTCGCCGACCGGCCATACCGTCTGCTCTCAGGCGCGGCCGCAGTTCTATCTGACGACTCGTTTGACGCTGACTCTCTCAAAGGAACGAGCATCGCTGCCCACAATAATGGTGGAAGCCTCAGGCTCATCACGGTGAGAGGTAGCAAGCTCATGCTGTTGGCACACTACCTCTACCAGCGAGCCGCAGATGAGGCCTGAGTTCAACAGTCGCCGGTACTTGGGCATCACCCGCTCGAAGGGCAAGATGTACGAACTAGGGCTGCCCGAAGAGACTCACATTGCCGTGCCGGCAGGTGTGGAGCCAGCAGCCCTTTTCCCACTATCCATAGCCACGCTTATGGACGCGGCTGCATCCCTAAACGACGCAGTCAACCCGCACCACGACTTGCCAGCTGAGCTACGAAGCGAACTTGGCTTTGCAGCTAGTTTCTTCGATGCCTACCTCAGCTCACGTTTCAATGACGATATCTCTGACGAAGTGATGCTGTTCGCGTCTGCTGCCTATTTCATTGGACAGCGACCCGGCAGCAGCTTCGTACTTGCCCGCCGCCTTCCTGCCGATACGGGCGATGCCCTACAGCAGGCACTTGTCTGGGCATTGAAGGCGGACTGGCGTCGTGTTCCGGTCCTTGCTGCCCATCCCGTCGGTGGCTGGCTTGCTGAGCTGGTGACCAGGATTAGGGCGCACTTCAACGACGGAGCCGCTTCACGGCCAGTTGAAGAGGTCTTACTTGAGCTTCGACGACAAGCCTACGCGAATGGCACGTCACGCGAGGTCGTTCTGACCGAAGTGTCATCTGCCATAGTGAAGTCGCGCCTGGAGAGTTCGTCTTGGAACTTGCTGCCTGGTTTTAGCGGTTTGACCGCAGCAGACTGGGCGCCCGCAATTCGAAAGGCCGGCTTTCCCAAAGAGCTTTGGCCTTCGCAGAAGCTGCTGGGAGAGGCAGGCATTTTTGCTGGTCGGTCGGGCATCGTTCAGATGCCAACGAGTGCAGGCAAGACACGCTCGGTTGAGGTCATCCTGAGGGGCGCGTTCCTGGCTGACAGGACCCGTGTGGCAATTTTGGTCGCGCCGTTCCGCGCGCTTTGCCACGAGATAGCCGGCTCCCTTAGGCTTGCGTTCAAGGGGGAGGACGTCAAGGTCAATGAGCTGTCTGATGCGCTCCAACTGGATTTCGTGGACCAGCTCGCGGAGCTGCTGGGCGCGGTTGCACCAGCTACCCGAAATCTGCTCGTCCTGACTCCCGAGAAGCTGCTCTACGTGCTGAGACAGGAGCCCAGCCTGGTTGCGCACATTGGTCTTGTTGTTTACGACGAGGGCCATCAGTTCGACACCGGCGCGCGAGGCATCACCTACGAGCTGCTGTTGACTGAGATTAAGAGCTTGCTTCAGTCAGCTGCCCAGACCGTTCTCATTTCTGCCGTCATCACGAATGCAACCGCCGTGGGGACCTGGCTCATTGGAGCCGAGCCAAACGTGGTTGACGGAACCGGACTGCTTTCTACGGCTAGGTCGGTGGCGTTCGCGAGATGGGCCGAGCAGCGCGGCCAACTTCTGTTCTTTGAGTCGGGTGCATATGAGCAGTCTGACTACTTCGTCCCGCGTGCGATTGAAGCCCAAGAGCTGCAGCTACGGGGCAAGGAGCGCAAGGTGCGCTTCTTCCCAGAGAAGGGCGACGATTCGTGGAAGGACGTGTCGCTGTACCTTGGGATTCGACTTGCTCCCAGCGGCGCTGTGGCTGTCTTCTGCGGACGAAAGGATACGGCGTCCGGTCTTGCCGAGCGCGCTGTGGAGGTCTACCGCCGCGGCTTTGCGTTGCCTCCGCCGGCTACGGCGTCGAATGCTGCCGAGATTCAAACTCTGACTCATCTCGCGGCCATGCATTTCGGTGCGGAGTCCACGGTGGCTCAGGCTGCCGCGCTCGGCGTTTTTGTTCACCATGGAACGACGCCTCAGGGCCTCCGTCTGGCAATTGAGCATGCGATGCAGCGGGAGCTCATCAAGCTGGTCGTCTGTACTTCAACGCTGGCCCAAGGCGTCAACCTCCCGATTCGCTACCTCATCGTTTCAGGGGTGAACCAGGGCGAAGACCAAATCAAGACAAGAGACTTTCAGAATTTGATGGGCCGGGCCGGTCGAGCAGGCATGCACACCGAAGGTCTGGTCCTCTTCGCGGACCCGCGAGTTGTCGACCGCTGGCCTGCAAGGGACTGGCGCATGAACGCCGCGATTGGGCTCATGCAGCCGGAGAACGCAGAGGCGACTTCAAGCTCGCTTCTGACACTGCTGGCGCCATTGGCGTCACCCGAAGGCATAGGCTTGCCCCTAGCAACCGACGTGCTGCTTGCGGCCTACTTTCTGCGGGGTGAGCAGCTCAGTGCTTGGGCGGACGCGGTTGTGGCGGCGCTTCCGCAGTACGTGCTCAACAAAGTCGACGTCATCAAGGCGATTTCCAAGCGACAGAAGTTGGTCACCGCTCTCGAGAGCTATCTCATGGCAAACCGCGGCGCGGAGAGCTTCGAAGAGCTAACGCCTCGAGTGCGACTATTGGCTCAATCTACCCTGGCCCACGCTTTGGCCGATGAAGGCTCCAAGGCGGCATTGGGCAGACTGTTCGAGCTGGCCGCCGCCCACATTGAACAGGTGCTTCCAGACCCAGCTCGTCAGGCTACTTACGCCAAGACGCTGTTGGGCGTGCTAGATGCTGCCCGCGTTGAGGCGTGGGTGAGTGAACGCGCGGAGCTGTTGCGAGCGCTGATGACAAATGATGAGTGGCTGCGCGCGGTTTGGCCTTTGTTTTTGGAGGTCGTCGACAACAAGATTCTCACAGGGACGGAGCCGCCTGAAGTTCCATTTCAGCTGGCGCAGGGGTGGATACAGGGCTCCACCTATCAAGGTCTCATAGCGCTTGCGAAAGCTACAGAGGCAACCAAACCATGGGGAGAGAAGCGTCGGCGCAAGCTGAGCGATGCCGATGTGCTGGATTTTTTGGAGGGCTGCTTGGGGTTTGACTGCTCGCTGGTAGTCGCCGCAATTGGGCAGTTCCTGTTCGGTGCAACCGGGCTCAACTCGGAGGGCACGGCATCGTTGACCGAGTTCCAGAAAGCGATGAAATACGGCCTGCCAAGTAAGCTGGCCGTGTCTGTCTACGAGGCTGGTCTTGCGGACCGATTCATTGCGAACGACGTTGCTTTGTCGCTGTCGCTCTTCGGCTACGCGGGGAGCCACTTTATCCCGGCTCTTGCGGAGCATCGAGACGTTGTCTCGGAGCTGTTGCAGCGATACCCGTCGTACTTCACCGATGTGTTGCAAGGGCTTTGACGGTGATGACCCTGAACGTGTTTGCTAGATCTTGCCGTCCCTTGTTTTGATGCTGAGATGGCCTCGACCCGCGAACTGGACGACAACAATGCGCACATTGCTGAAAGCCGACTCAGCAAACCGGGGTTCGGCACCCCCTGCATTGCGGCCCTACCAAGGCTGGACTGGAAAGCACCTTGGCGCTACTGATCGCGAGTTAGCCGCGATTCGCTGAATGTCGAAAACACGCACCTGTCGATACCCAGGTTTCGCAGCGCCTGAAGATCGTTCGGTGAAGCAGACGTTAGTGAGCGTCAGTTCATGGCCGAGACCGGGTCTTGCCTGGCGATACCGTAAGCTGACCTTGGCTAGCTCGGTTGACCGGGCCTGGGTCGGCTAACGGCGGATCTGGTGAAAACCCGGTCGCGGCCATCAGCCGACGGTGGCCACAGGCAGGTTCCTGGTAACCCGCATCATGCGGCGCCAACAGCAACTCGAAGGTGGCCTGGCTACGGAAGCACGTACCCCATGGCAGGCCGCCCGCAAAGCGATTGAGACCCGCTGCCGGGCATGAGACCGTCAGAGGCACTACCTCGGGATCATCGCGTGCGAGCCACCGCGCCTTCAAAGGCCTCTCTTCTCCGCATAGGAATCTGCTGTCGGGTACTGGCCACGCCGGCGTCACCGAGATTGAAGGCGCCGACGAGCGAGCCCGTGGTGCTCACGTCGGAGTCGCCGGGGATGCCGGCGACTGTCCAGGTGATGAGCCTGCCCCGGCGGTGCAGCTGAAGGCCGCGAGTGCAACGACTGTGGCAGCAAGGCTACCAAGTGTCTTCATCGGTCGTGCCTGATTAGGCCTGGAGGCGCATGCCGGCCTCGTCGCATGCCAGTCCGCCCCGAGTGCGCCGGCGGCGGGTGAGGCCGAGGGCGGCTAGCGCTGCGCCTGCCAGCAGCGTGCTACCGGGTTCCGGCACGGCGTTCGCGGCGGCCACGTCACCATCGCGCACGGCCCAGGTATACAACTCGTAGCGCTTGAGGTCATCGCCCTGGCGGCCATTCCAGGCACCGAAGTACCACGCAGCGTCGGGTCCGGAGGCGTACTCTGTGCCCGACCAGTAGTTGTCGCCCTGGACGTCGAGGAAATCGGCGGTGTTGACCATGCCCCAGCCAGATTGGGAGTTGCCGGCCGTGTCGTGGTACCCCTTGTTGCCCAGCGTCACGTAGAACATGTGCGCCAGCTCGCTGCTGGTGGCGTTGTAGCCGTAGTCCGTGCTGCCGTCGTAGCTGAAGCTGGTGTTGAAGGTGGTGCCGTTGACCGGCTTCGCATCGGGCAGCCGCCAGCCCGTCACGCCATACACGTCCAGGCCCGCCACCGCAGCCTGGGCATCACTCCAGACCAACCAACCGAGGTTGGCGTCGGCCAGCCAGGTGATGTTCAGCGCGGTGTCGTAGTAGGCATCGACCGTGCCGTCGGTGTTGATGTCGCGCGCCTGCAGCGTGCTCTGCCAGGTGCCCTGGCCGGTAACCGGCCCCGCCGCCGCCGTGCCCACGCATGCGGCCAGGGCCAGCGCGGCCAGCCAGCGCGGGCCGGCCGCGCGCTGGCGGCGCGCCGCCAGGTGGGTGGGGAGCAGAAAAATGCTTGGCAACTGGTGCAATGAGGTGCTGGACATGGCTACGCTTTCAGGTTCGTCGGGTGTAGCCAGGACTGTCGCGGGAGGCCACCCCCGTCGCAATGCACGCGGTATGAAATCTCGATGAAACATGTGTTGAAGCCTCTATCGGAAATTCAATTCGGCCG
>Ga0114942_1000016_pt1 | contig 41000 bp, 41 predicted proteins | sample LowerColdCreek_FD_88674 | JGI IMG/M metagenome (GOLD analysis project Ga0114942, IMG submission 88674) | Groundwater microbial communities from Cold Creek, Nevada to study Microbial Dark Matter (Phase II) - Lower Cold Creek | ecosystem: Environmental > Aquatic > Deep subsurface > Groundwater ... | reverse complement strand
CCTCTATCTTGCGGTGGGTGATGGCAATCCGAACCACGTGAAGCCCGACGAGATGTATCAACTGCGGCAGTACAGCCCGCTGATGTGCTTGAACCCGCGTGATGTGCGAAGGCTTCTAACCGTCCGCACCGAGTGGAGCAAGAAGTGACCTGGCCGATCCTCTACTGCTGCAGCCACAGCCACCTGCCCGACAAGGACGGGGTCATCCGGCTGCACCTTGACAACGACAGCCTCTTCACCGTCGATCACCCCTACCTCGTCTGCTACCAGAGCACCCTGGCGAAGAACACGAAGAAGCCTCGCCCTCGCACCATTCCCAACCACTACTACCAGGAGGTCGGCGACTTTGACGCCCGGTTGGTGACACCGCCAGAGGTGTTTGCGCTGCGGGACTTCTCGCACCAGTTCAAGGTGAAGAGCTACCTGCTGCGGCACCTCCTGACCGTCCGCACCGAGTGGAGCAAGAAGATGTAACGGTTACACTTCTCCAGTGTACAACCGGCCCGCTTGATGTATAATGGCTACATCGCAACCCACGGAGAACCCACGATGACCACCTTTGTTGCCCACGCCTCCTGTCACGACGCCCACGGTGAATACTCTCGCCGCAACGTCAGTGAGGCCGAGCTCCAGCTGATGACCCTTGGTAGGCTGATTCACCCCAAGGGACGCTCGATCGAGGGTGATGAGGCGCTGAGGTCCTATGACGCCTCGGTCGAGGAGCCCGACCGCGCGGAGTGGGACAGCCTCGGCACCATCTGGCAGGCGCGCAATGCCCTCATGCTCCGCTTCAAGTGGGACAAGTGGAGCGCTCGGACGCTTTGGATGGTGAAGTAACAACCTCCTCGTCGACTACCTCTCGGTGAAGCAGTAACAAGTCCGGGCCTGCCAGCTGATGGCAACGGTCTAAGGAGCCACACCATGACCACTCTTCTCATCTCTGGCACCGATCTGACCGAAGGTCAGGTCTTCCTGGCAGCCGTCATCGCCATGCCCAAGGGGCGTCCTTGGACCACCTGCAGGACGCAGGCGCTGCGTCAAGGTAAGATCCTCGTGGATAGCCTCGAAGGCAAGCTGCCCCAGAAGAAGCTGCACGAGCTGTTGGAGACCCTCTACACCATCAAGGGCGGAACCGCTCCGGAGATGGCGCGTCTCCTGCACATCGCAGATGTTATGGGTAACATCAACCCCATCTTCAGGCAGCCGATGCTTGACTGCCTGGTCGAGGAGTGAGAGTTACAATCCCGGCCGGGAGTTACACTTCTCTAATGTCAATCCGGTCCGCTTGATGTATAATGACTTCATCATCAACCAAACGGAGTTACTCAAATGGGTCAAGCCAAAAATCGCAAAGCCGAAATCGAAGCCTTGAAGGCCAACCCCTCGGCCTTCACCTTCACCAAGCCGGCCGGCATGAATGCCTACCACATCTCGGTCGACATGCCCGAGGCGGAGCTCAAGGCGTGGCTCACCTCTCGTGAGTGCCCCAAGGCCGCTGCCTCGGTGAAGCCCGGTGACGGCTACCTCAGCACCTTCATGATGACGGGCAACGTCTCCGCCATCTCCTTCCTCGCCAACTGCGACCGCAAGCAGGTGCGCTACGCCAGCCGCCCGCTCGGTAACAGCCTCCCGCTGGGCGCCATCTCCTCGACCGACGCCCTGGCAGTCGGCATCGCCAACGGGATGACCTTCTCGTTCTGATACAACCTCAACCGGAGAAACCACCATGAAACCTCTGATCGCCCTTCTCGCCATCGCCCTTCTTGCTGGCTGCGCCAGCGGCCCACGCAAGCCCCAGCCCTCGATCCTGGCGGACGCAGGTGAGGGAGCCGTCAAGGTTCAGGAGCCCTGGCTCGGTTCAGCGGAGCTCACCAAGGCCGTGGCCGCCGAGGCCTGCTCCGTCTACAACCGCGATGCCATCGGCCCGATCTCGCACAGGTGCCTCGACCAGTACTGCATGACGAAGGTCGTCCTGTTTCAGTGCAAGGCCCGCTAGTCGGACTCGGCCAGCGCCGTCTGTCGAGCCCAAAGCCGAGTGACGCTTCCCAGGGTCGGCGGCTTCGCAAACCTCACGTGGACCCGGCGGACCTTCGGGTATTCAATCTTGCCTATCTCGTAGAGGAGCCGGCTCATCTCAGGGTCAAGCTGGACTATCTCGCCCGTTGCTAGACGGACCTTTGGGTAGAAGCGACGGGCAGGCATTCAGTCCTCGTCGAAGGTGGTCCAGTCGTGGGCGATGAGCGCGTCGTCAATGGTGTCAAGCAGCGCGTTGATGAAGGCCGGGTCCGAGTGGCTCTTGGCGATCTCGCGGCACTCCTTGATGGAGAGCAGCACGATGCAGGCAGTTTCCTTGATGCCGGTCCGGTAGGCATCGACCAAAGTAGGCGTGGTGCGGGAGACGATCTTCACTAGGCAATCTTGACGTAGGAGAACCTTGACCCACCAACGCAGGTGGTGGTGGTGGTCCCCGATGAGTTGCGTATCTTGAGGGTGCAGGTGCCGGTGCTCGCGGTGGTTGTAATGAACCAGGTGTATTGAGCGACCGCCGCTACAGCGCCGGACAGCCAGGTGTAGGACGGTACCGCCGCAGGGGTGTTGTTAGCGGTCTGAGTCACGGTGATGGCGGTTGGCGAGGTGCCAAACGCCCCACCGGTAAAACCTCCACCCATGACTGACTGAAGGTTGCTTGTGTCAAGCACCAGAATTGGGTAGGGACTGGATGCCCCACCGGTGCTGTTGACAACCGTGCCATTGAAGGTCACCTTGTAGGTGCTGCTTGCAGCTGTTGCAAATGACGCACCTGTGACCGCGACTGGGGTGGTGTTTGTTGCCGATGTCTGCGAAACTGACAGGTAGGTTTCGACACCACTAGGTGGCTGCCAGGTAGGCGGACCACCCGTACCGGCGGAGGTGAGGACCTGTCCGCTGGTGCCGTAGCTGGCCGCATTGGTGAAGGAGTAGGCACCACTTGGGTTTACCCGCAGGCGCCTGATGGTCGAGCCAAACGCTCCCACCGCGATGACCAGCTCGTTGGAGGTGAGGTCGGATGCCTGGTCCGCCCCGATGACGATGGACCCTGACACGGGGCTTGAGCTCCCTAGCAAGAAACCCGCGGACCGACCAAAAGCCAGACAGTGCGACGCCTGGAAGGCGTCCTGCAGCGTCCCTGACCCGATACCCGTGTTGAAGCCGCCCGTGGCGTTGTAGAGGGCGTAGGAGCCAATGGCGGTGTTTTCGTCGCCTGTCACGGTGGCCTGGCCGGTGTAGGCTCCCACGAAGGTGTTGTAGTCACCACTCGTCCGCGACAACCCACTTGCGACCCCGATGTAGACGGAGTCAATGCCTGCGGGGATGGCGGTGGTGTTGAGCCGCACCGAGTTGGTGCCAAACTTGGCAACCTCCAGCCCGTTGAGATTGAGCGCGTTGGTGGCGGACTTGAAGGTGAAGAGGAGGTTACCCCCCATGACCCCGCCGTTGTTATACTGCACCTGGGTGTCGCCACCGGCAGGTAGGCTGGTCGGAGCCGCAAAGGTCCCGTCGGCCCGTAGGAAGTTGGTGGTGCCGCCACCTGAGGCAGGCACGACGCCAGGGGTTGCTGAGGTGAAGACGTTTGCGGTGAAGGTCAGCGAGCCGCTCGAGGTAATTGGCGAGCCCGCTACGGTGATGGCCGCATTGGCTGAGGTGGCCCCCACCGAGGTCACCGTCCCTGAACTAGCGGCGGCGTTCACCCACTGTGTGTTGAAATCCGCCCCGTCGATCTTCGCCAGCACCTGGCCGGTCGTGCCCCCTGCCGCCACACCTGGGCCGGCTGGCCCCTGGGCGCCCTGAGCCCCGGGGTCCCCTTGCGGGCCCGAGGGCCCTGCCGCACCATCGGCTCCAGGCACCCCTTGGACACCCTGTGGACCGGGGTCACCCTGCGGCCCCTCAGGCCCAACCTCACCCTGAACCCCTTGGACGCCCTGCGGGCCGGGGTCCCCTTGTGGACCGGCAGGGCCGACCTCACCCTGGACACCCTGTGGGCCTGGATCTCCCTGCGGGCCGGGGTCACCTTGCGGTCCCTGTGCTCCTGCTGGAGGGGCGACAAACGCCCCGTCGGCTCGAAGGAAGGTTTCGGTGCCACCCCCGCTGGGTGGCACGTGCCCTGGTGTGGTTGAGGTGAAGGGGTTGGTCGAGACGGTGATGGTCCCACTGGTAGTGATTGGTGACCCCGTAACGGAGATGCCCGCGTTGTTGGTGGCGATCGCCACGCTGGTGACCGTGCCCGTACCAAGCCCTACCGTCGTCCAGGTCGGAAATTCACCGACTCCATTAGATGTAAGAACCTGACCATTGCTGCCACCTGTCAGCTGCGAGTGGCGAACCAGGTCAGTTGCGGCAGCTGACGCGGTGCCTGCGTTGATCCTCGCGTGAGTTGTGCTACCTGTGTTGTTGGTGAAGGTTGTCCCACCACCAACGCGCCAGGTAAGAGAACCGTTTCCACTGGTGCCTACCTGCGTCACGATGGCGTTGGCGGCGGTGGCCCAGGTGTCGAACACCGGAGCTATGGTCGTTGACCCAAGCGGTGCCAGCTGCGTGCGGAAGGTGGTGCCTCGAGCGCTGCCTGACCAGGTCTCAGCGGCAAGAAAGGCGTAGTAGGCACCGCTGGCGAAGGTGGTGCCGTTCCAGCCCTGAGCCTCCACGTTGGCGAGGTAGTCCCCTGTGATAGGCACGGCCGGTGTCGTTGCATCACCACGCGCCTTGCGGAAGAAGATCTGCGGGATGCCGACAAACACATCTCCACCGTAGCCTGTCAGCTGCAGCGGCCGCTGGGTGTTGCTTGCGCCGTTGGCAAGCGTGACCTCGATGGCCGCGGAGTTAGCCGCCGCCAGCGGACCACGGATGGTCACGTTGCCGGTGCCGCTGTTGGCCAGCACCGACAGGACCTTGTTGGTGTTGTCCCAGGTCAGGTTGCTGGAACCAGCGAACGCCCCAGAGGAGTTGAACTGGAGCTGGGTGTCCGCTCCACCTGGAGTTCCACCACCTCCGCTGACGGTCGTCCACGTCGTGTTCGTGCCGTCGGTGCTGAGCACCTTGCCTGAGTGCGTCGCCTGGGCTGGGAGCAGCGCGTTGAGCGCCGTGTTGGCCGTGACCTGTCCGGTGCCGCCCTTCGCGATCGGCACGGTGGCCGCGTAGGCGGTCGCGTTGCCGCTGGAGACGACATCTCCGGTTAGGTTGGCATTCGTGACGACGGTTGCCGCAAAGGAGCCGGTGCCTGAGCCGGTGACCCCACCTGTAAGCGTGATGACCTGGTCACCGGAGTTGGTGCCGGACAAGTTGCTGCCAGTTACGGTGCCAGTGGCCGCTACCGAGGTAGGCGTGATGTTCCCGAGACCGATCGTCAGCGTGCCGCTGGTCGTGATCGGTGAGCCGCTGATGGTCACCCCTTGTGTTCCAGCACCAGCGACAGAGGTCACCGAGCCGGTGCCGGTGACGGTCTTCCAGGAAGGTGGCAGCCCTACGCCATTGGATGACAGCACCTGGCCGTTGGTGCCACCTGCGCCACCTACCAGCCACGGGCCAGCAGGTGTCAGCTCAAGCTGGGCAACTCCACCTAGATAGAACCTGATGCCGCTTCCAGCAGCTGCTCCACCTGAGGCAGCACCGGCATAGAGGTTGACACTACCGGCGGTGCTGCCCGCACCAACAGCCGCTCCACCTGCAAGCACGACATGTCCGCCAATGGTGGTGGATGACGTTCCGACCTGGATCTCACCAGGTGCGTTGCTGGAGTCCGTTGCTTGCCCACCGTATAGGCGCAGGTTTACCGCGGTTCCAGCTCGCGCACCACCGCGCACCACGGCGGTGTTGATGCCTGTGTCGCTGAACAGCTCCAGGTTGCCACCGACCCGGAGAAAGTTGCCACTGGTAGGGTCAGTGGTGCCGATCTGAAGCGAGGTGGTGGCTGGGTCATACGTAAGGTGGGTGTGCCCGGCCAGGCTGCCACCGGAGTTGTACTGCACCTGCTTGTCGGCTCCCGCCGCCGCTGTGCCACCGCTCACCGTGGCCCAGCTGGTCGCCGTGCCGTTGGTCGTCAGGAACTTACCTGAGTTGCTCGTCTGGCTGGGTAGCAGGTTCGTCAAGGCGGTCGTAGGCGTCGTGCCTCCGGTGCCGCCCTTGGCAACGGGCACGGTGTTCAGCGCGAGGTTGACGTCGCCTGAGCTCGTGATCGGTGAGCCGGTGACCGTCATGTCCGCGGACGTGATGCCGACCGACGTCACGGTCCCCGCAGCTGAACCACCGCCTCCACCTGAACCGCCGCGGCCAGCGGTCGACCAGATGGCCTGCGTCAGCAGGTTGGTCGTCGTGTTGGTGGTGGCGAAGCGCGCCACCTCGGTGTAGAAGCCCTTTGGAAACAGCTCGGTGAAGGGCGCGATGTCGATGCCCTGCACCGCGTCGTTGGCGTTCGCGAACTGCGCCTCGCCGACCTGCTGCACGAAGCGGCCGTTGATGCCGATCATGATGCGCTGCACCGACGCGCGGTTGGCGGCCAGCGCGACCATCGCCGTGCCGTTCCAGTACTGCGTCACCTGGACCGCCGTCGTGTCCGCCGGCAGCGAGGTCTGCAGCGGCGTCGAGGGGTTGAAGATCTTGAAGGTCAGCGGGTTGGCCGCGGCAACCGCTCGCTCGTTGATGTTACCCGTTCCCCAGGCGACAGCTGGTCCCTTGACGACGCCGTTCGTGACGCCAATGGTCAGCCCGGCGTTGGGCACGATGAGGCTGGTCGCGGCGACCTGAAGGAAGGTGTCGATCATGCCGGTGTTGCCGGCGAAGTCAGGCTGCGAGAAGACGTTGCGAAGCCCAGCTGCCCCGTCGATGAAGGTAACGACGCCGCTTACCCGTTTGACAAGCACGAAGCCGAGCTGCAGGATGGAGCGGCTCGTCAGGAAGTTCTCACCTGAGACCACGACGGCCCCGTTGGCGTCGTAGCCGAGGTAGCGGACGAAGAGGCCGTCGCTCGTCAGCCCGAGGTTGGCGAGCGGGTAGTCCGTCTGTGGAAAGCTCTTGAGCGAGGTGTTGGTACCCAGCAGCGAGTAGAAGATGGCCTTGCCGACCGGGGCGATGCGCACCGTCGTGTCGTTCAGGGCGATGAGCTGGACGGTGTCGGTCTCGGTGGTGACGCCCGTGTTGGTCGCCGAGTGGCCCAGCGCGACGATGTAGCTGGTGATGTCGGACTGGTTGAAGGGGTCCCCCGTGATGGTGCCCCAGACAGGTGTCAGCGTGGTCGAGTCGATCTGGTCGCCGGTTATCTTCTTCTGTGCCATGAGTGGTCCTTAGGTGAAGGCGTAGATGTCAACCTCGTCGCCCGCGTTGAGCGGGACCACGAAGCTGAGCTGGTTGTCACCTGACACCTGGTAGCCACGGGTGCTGCCCTCACGCTGGAGAACGCCGTTACGGAAGACCTGGAGGTAGGCGCGGCCTTGGGCGTTGGCCACGGTGGCGACGGCGGTGTCGATGACCTGCTGGCCCGCGGTGGCGACAACTGCCTGGTAGGCCGGTGCCTGCTGCGCGGCCTGTGGTATCCAGCTGCCGCCTTGGTAGGTGAGGAGGTCGCCGTCCTGAGCTCCGGCGGTGTCCACGTCGATGAGGGCGTTGAGTGGACCCGGAGTTGGGGTCGCGTTGGTCCAGGTACCACCACCGATGCAGGTGAGCACCTGCCCGGCTGCTGGGATGCCTGTCAGCACGACATCGCCAAGGATGTCAAGGCTGAGAATGTAGTTTCGCCACACCGCTCCGTCGAAGACGAGCGCCTGCCCGTTGCTTGGCGAGGTCAGGTCGACGTCGCTGAGGCTGGACAGTGCCTCGGTTCCACGTGGGTAGTTGCGCCACTCCGTCCCGGTGAAGGTAAGGATGTCACCGCCTGCGGGAGCGGTGATCACGACGTCGGTCAGCTTGTCAAGCCAGACCGGCAGCTCAACGTCGTTGAACCAGTAGCTGCCGTTGAAGCGAAGGAGCTCTCCCCCCTGTGGGCTGGTAAGCTGGACGTCGGTCAGGGCGTCAAGCCAAACTGGCAGCGGTGGGCTGTTGACCCAGCGCGTGCCGTTGTACATCAGGAGCTCGCCACCCAGTGGGTTGACCAGCGTGACGTCCTGGGCAGTCGCGATGAAGAACGGCAACGGTGCGTCAGCGACCCACTGGCTGCCGGTGTAGACCAGGGTATCCCCGCCCACTGGAGCGGTGATAGTTACATCTCCTAGCTTGTCAAGCGTGAGGTTGATGGGTTGGGAGGTCCAGTTGGTCCCGTTGAAGATCAACGCGTCATCGGTGCTGGGGGTAGGGGCGACGACGTCGCTGAGTCCATCCAAGGACAGCGAGGCCGGTGGTAGGTTGCGCCAGCTTCCCGAGGTAAAGGTGAGCAGCTCGCCCTGAACTGGAGTGGTGATCGTTACATCGGTGAGGTCGTCAAGAGCGGAGGCCCCACCTCCGGTGCCACCTGTCTGCCACAGGACGTCGGTGCCGTTGGTTGCCAGGACCTTGCCTGACTGACCTACCTGACTTGGCAGGAGGTTGGTGCGAGCCTCAACGGCGGTGATCCCACCGGTGCCACCTGAGGCGATGTTCAGGAGGCCGGTTACCTTGAGCAGCAGGTCCTGGTTGCCCTGCCCGTTGAAGCGAGTGGCGAGCGCACCGGTCGGTGGAGCCAGCCCCGCTGTCAACAGCGTCGTTGAGAGCCCTGTCGTGCCAGTTGCCGGTGTGAGGCTGACGCGGTCGCCTGACCTCGTCCAGCTGTTGAGCACCGGGCCGTCGTAGCGCCAGACCGTGGCGGAGCCATCGGTGCCCTCGCTGACCGCGACCATCTGACCGGGCGTGTTCAGCGGGTCGGCTGAGCGGGTCCACGGACCGGCGACGTCGACCACGTAGATGCCGTTCTCAGCGAGGACCGCCTGGTTCTTGACAAGGACGCGGTTGCCCGTCGCCAGGGCGACGCCGTCGATGGTCGCCGGCCCTGAGAGCGTGATTGGGTTGGACGTGTGGACGCGGACACCACCGATACCTGGATACGGCAGCGAGAACCAGTCGGTGGCGTAGTCGGTGGCCGTCGCCTTCGCGAGCACCTGCCCGACGGCTCCACCGGCAGCCACGCCTGGGCCAACGGGGCCTTGGACGCCCTGCGGTCCAACCTCACCTTGGATGCCCTGCTGCCCTTCATCACCTTGGATGCCCTGCGGTCCGGCTGGGCCGGTGGCACCTGGTACCCCTTGGATGCCCTGCGGTCCGGCAGGCCCTGGGTCGCCGGACACACCTGCCGGACCGGTGAAGCCCTGCTCGCCCTGTGGTCCAGGTGGCCCTACATCTCCCTGTGGCCCCTCAGGGCCCTGTGGTCCAGGTGGCCCTACATCTCCCTGTGGCCCCTCAGGTCCAGTTGGACCAGGGTCACCCGCTGGTCCGATTGGGCCAGCAGGGCCGAGGCCACCGATGGGGCCCTGTGGTCCTTCTGGCCCAACCGGACCAGGCACGCCTTGGATACCCGCTGGTCCCGTGCTGCCAGCTGGTCCTTCAGGCCCAGCGACGCCTTGGCTGCCCTGTGGCCCCTGAGGTCCAGCGACTCCCGCAGGGCCGGTAGCACCTGGTGGCCCGAGCATGTTGGAGCTGAACACCCACTCGCCGGCCACCTTCTGGTAGACGTCGCCCGTTGGATCGTGGAGGTAGAAGTCGCCGTCCGTGCCGGTGCCGCTCGATGGGACGACGGTCCCGTTGAACCACTGCGAGCCAACTGGGCCTTGGATGCCCTGGACGCCCTGCGGCCCAGGTGGCCCCGTGTTGCCCTGCGGCCCTTGAGCGCCGGTGTCGCCAACTGGGCCTTGGATGCCAGGTGGTCCTTGGATGCCCTGTGGCCCTGCCGAGCCGGTGTCGCCCTTTGGCCCCTGCGGGCCGGTGAGGCCCGTGAAGCCCTGGTTGCCCTGTGGTCCCTGCGGACCGGCTGGCCCGACCTCGCCTTGTTCGCCGGCTGGTCCGGTCGGTCCAACGCTGCCCTGTGGGCCAGGCAGCCCCTGGATACCCTGTGGCCCGCTCTCACCGATCGGGCCCTGTGGCCCAGGTTGGCCAGTGAGGCCCTGCGGCCCTTGTGGTCCCGTCTCACCTCGTGGCCCTGGTGTTCCTTGGATGCCCTGTGGCCCTATCGGCCCAACTGGACCTTGGACACCTGCTGGACCGATGGGACCAGCGGGACCTGTAGCACCTGGTGGACCAACTGGACCAGGCGGGCCGGTAAGCCCGATGGCGACCTCAATGGTCGTGATGGCGGCGGGCAGAGCGACGTCAACGGTCGTGACCGGCTGCGGGACCAGGACCTCAACGACGTCGAACTCATTCATACCTTGGTGACCTCACGGTCGATGATGAAGAGGCCCTCGGCGATGCGCGTCTTCAGGCCAGCGCCGTCGGTGATCTCAACGTCATACACGCACTCGAGCAGCTCGCCCTTGAAGGCGATGACGGACGTGTCCGTGGGAGCAAGGTAGAGCGTGAAGGTCCCGTCCACACCGCCGTTGGTGACCTTCGCGTTGTCGATGGTCAGCGTGAGCAGCGCGGTGGAGCTGTCGTAGGTGAGGCGCACCTGGCAGGCGCACGACCAGCCGGTGATGTCAACGGGCACGCCGTCCTTCTTGAGGACGTAGGCCCAAGAGGCGTTCGTCCCCTGCTTGACGGTGATGTTGCCGTTCTCCACCAGAACGTTGAGTGCCTGTGTGGCCATGGGTGCTCCTTGCGTAGGGTGTATTTAGTCAGGTGCCGTATCGGGAGGACGAGGTCCATCGAGCACGAAGCCGTAGCACGGAGTGGTCGCCACCAGCGTGCGCTGGACGCCCACGTAGGTCTCAGGACCCTCCATGTCGCCCAGGGTGCCGCGCATGAGGAAGAAGTGCCGCCCTGCGTCAATGGTGTAGGTGCTTCCCGCGCTGATGCGCACCGGCTCCAGATCAGGCAGGCGGTTGCCATTGGCGCCGTAGTCGAAGCACCACAGCTCAACCGGGGTCACCGCGGTCACCGTCATCCGACCAGCTGGGTGGTCTGGAAAGTCGTGCGTGTAGTCGCCCTCCTGTCGAGTGGAGTACTGGACGCCATCTACCACCAGGTTGGCCAGGCCGGTCGTGTAGAAGCCGCGGTTCGGCGCCTTCGCGCGCGGAATGGTCTCGCGAGCGATGACGACGAGCTGGCTGCCCACTGGAAAGTTCTGTCGAGTGGCGCCCCAGCCAAAGACCTCGTGGCGGGCGGTGACGACCTTCTTGCCGTTGCCGGCGTAGGTGTTTGACCAGTCGGGAAGCTGCATTCGATTACTCCTCGGTAGGGTTCATCTCGTAGATGATGACCGGGTCGGCCACGTCCACCTTCGGGTGACCGAGCTTGACGGCAAGGATGAGGTTGAAGAACCTGGTGGCCTTCGGTATCTCGCCCTCGCGCATCGCGTGCCAGAGGGCGTCCAGCTGGACCGCGACCGGTGGGTAGGCCTGCATGCGGCGCTTGACGTACTCGGGAATCCGCTCAGGTGGGACGATGTTGCTGACTGGGGCCTGCTGGCGAATGATCTGCCCGGTGGCTGGGTCGACCGCGTCGTCGGGCGAGACCGTGTCGTCCTGGACGTAGGCCTCGCCTGGTTGGAGCTGAATGGCGATGTGCGTCTCATCCACGTCAACGACGCGAAGAATGAAGCCGGTTGGGTCATAGATGGCGTAGCGTGGCATGGTGCTTACTTGTTGGTTACGATGACGACGATACCGAGCTTGCCCTTGTAGGTATCGCTTCCAGTAAGGGTTGTTCGGGTGGCGGTTATAGTATAGGTGTTCGCCAGAGGGTTGATACGCGTGACTGCCGTTGAACCCGTATCTGAAGCAGTTGGAAAAAGTGATGAGGTAGCTGATAGAGTTCCGTCCAAAGGCCCTGTATCGACCCAGTAGGTCGCTTCCTTACCGCCCCCTGATGACCTGTAGAAGGTGCCACCACCAAAGAAACCCATTACCGTAACCGACCGGGCTCCACTTGGAATAGTAACGACCACGCTGGTGATGTTGGTGGTTGACTGCGCGCTGTACGTCGTAGAGACCGCCGCGGACTTGATGTTGCCGGTGGCCACCACGTCGCCGTTCAGGGTCAGCGTGGAGCCGTTGAAGGAGACGTTGGTCGAGGCATTCCCAATGGCGAATGAGCCACCCGGGTTGAAGACAGCACCCGTGCCGGTCATATCAGAACCAGAGACCGTTGGGCTGGAGCCGACCTTCAGCGTGCCCGTTAGGGTCGCGTTACCGCCGGTAATCGTGAAACCTGGGCAGTTGAGCACACCGGCCGCGGTCACCTGGAAGTACTGCCCATCATTGACGTTGCCCAGCAGCAGCCCGCTACCGCTCAGGTGGAAGCCCGGAGCCGCACCAGCCGCTGGCCATTGATAGCCAAGCCCGTTGAAACCACCTGAGGTGATGCGGGCCCCGCTACCAAAGTTGCTTGACATCGTTATGACGCCAATGGAGCCAACGGCCGCCGACAGCGAGCCAGCGAAGGTGCCTGACGCCGCCGACAGCGCGCCAGCGAAGGTCGCGCTGCCCGACACAATGGAGAACTGGGGCCCGTAGACGTTACCGGCCGAGGTCACCTCGAAGTACTGCCCATCGTTCTTGTTGCCGACGCGGATACCGCCTACCGAGCTCAGCGCGGTGCCCGTCAGCGACTGCCCACCTGCTGGCCAGCTGTAGCTCGTGAAGTCACCTAGGTAGATGCCCGAGTTCTGAATGGACAGCGAGGTGCCGGACCACAGCAGCCGCGGCTCACCGGCCGCCGAGCTGCCGATGCTGAAGCGGTACTGCCCGCCGTTGTAGCCTAGGAAGAAACCGGTCCCGTTGTTGTAGGTGAGCTGCCCACCCAGGATGTAGCCAGTCGAACCGATGGTCAGCCCACCGTTGACCGACAGGTTGCCCGTGTTGACCGTGATCGCCGACAGGCTGCCGACCTTCAGGGCCGACAGGTAGGGGGTGTTCCACGTCGTGATGTTGGTTGACGGGTTGTAGAGCCCGTCCGAGGTGTAGACGTTCTCTCCCGCCTCGTAGGTAGGGACGTTGCCGACCCAGCCACTCACACCGAAGGCGCTCGCTGGGAAGGAGGACGGCCCAGTTGACGATGCCGTACCGGTGCCCAGTGAGGTCAAGGTCGTCTTGACATACATCACACGGGCGGAGGTGCCCTGCGCGCCGTTGGTGCCGTCGGTGCCGTTTGTTCCATCGGTGCCGTCCGCCCCGATGTAGGCGGTGGCGGTGATGACCGCGTTGACCCAGTTGACCGAGGTGGTGGCTGTCGTGGCCGCGTCGATGAGGTTGATCGAGGCGGTCCAGAGCGTCGAGCCGGTAACGGCCGCCGGTGGTGCGGCGAACCAGCCGGTTGGCAGCGTGCCACTGATGATGCCGGTGGCCCAGGTGTAGGTGTTCGTGCCTGAGATCGTCGGGATCGTCGGTGCCCAGCGGAAGAGGCGGGCGGTGGCGAAGCGAGCGCCGTTCGCTCCGTTCGTGCCGTCGGTCCCATCGATGCCGTTGCTGGTCAGCGCGGTGACCGTGAAGCCGCTTGACCAGCTGACCGGCGTGCTGATGGTGCCACCAGGTGCCGTGATGGTCTGACGGGCGATCCACAGCAGCGCCCCGGGGATGCTTGGGTTGGATGGGATGTTGACGGTCCAAGGCCCAGCTCCTGAGTAGGAGCTATGGGACCCGTTGGCCCAGGTGTAGATCGAGGACGCCGTTGGGTTACCCGGCTGAGCCACGCCCCAGGCGTACAGGAAGATCTGCGCTGAGTTGATGGCCGACTCACCTGGCGGCCCCTGCGGTCCAGTTCCACCTGGGCCCTGTGGCCCCGTCGGGCCTGTCTGCCCGGTCGGGCCTGCCTTGGCCTTCGACAGCGCGTACGTCTTGCGCAGCTGGACTCCATCGACCAGCGCCTCGAAGGTAATGGAGCCCACGTCGGTGCTACAGCCGGTGATCGTGTAGATGCCGCTGCTGGAATGGATGGTGCCCGCGATGCCAACCGGTGCTCCAACCACGGAGTAGAAGACCCCGTTGCCCGTTGAGATGTCAGTTGAGCCGCGAAGGACCTTGAAGGAGCCACCGGCGTTGGTGAAGGCGCCCGGGACTGCGACACCGGCCGCGTCGGCCGCGATGGTCTGGGACTCGTTGGTCAAGTAGGCGGTAAGGGCGGAGCTGCCGTCAAACACCTTGTGGATGGTCATCGTATCGGTGAGCCCGTCCCACTGCGCCGTGATGATGACTGACTTGTTGTTCCCTAGAGACGAATAGAGCAGGCTCGCCGTAGTTCCTGCCGCCGTGAACGGGACAACGGGGTAGATATACCAGGCGGCCTCTCCAGCCAGGTTCTGTGACTGAAGGTTGAAGTTGATGCCCTCTGGAGTGGCTGCACCAGAGGAGCTGACGTTGAAGGTCTGCGAGGTAGATGTAATCCTCAGCGTCTTGCCGTCGATGCCGTTGGTGCCCGCGTAGCCGACTGGGTAGGGTGTGGTGGGCCCCCAGTTCGCGTTGGAGGTAGGTGTCGTGAGGTTGTCCGACACGGTGGTTGAGATGCCCCACAGTGTATACCCAATGACGGCCGTGCCAGGCAGCAGCGACCACCCGTTGGTCGTGGCCGGCAGCGTGAAGGTGCCGTTAGCCCACGTATAGGTCGAGGCACCCGATGGGTAGGTGTTAGGTTTTACCGACGACCAGCGGTACAGCTCAAGGACGCCCACCCGCTGCCCGTTGGCACCCGTTGAACCGGCCTTTGAGATGATCCTTGAGGTGCTTGCTGTCCAGGTGATGACGCTGGTCGCCGACCCACCGACGTCCACGTAGACCTGACGGCAGGCGTACAGCGTCGCGCCGTCAGCTGGGGTTGGTGGCACCAGGGACCAGCCGTTCAGGTTGCTTGGTGGGGTGAACTGCGCGGTTGCCCACGTGTAGGTCGAGTTACCGACTGGGAAGGTGGTCGGGTTCGACGTGGCCCAGCGGTAGACGTCCATCACGGCGGTGCGGGAGCCGGCCACACCGGCTGAGCCCTGGGCGCCCTGCTTGGACTTCGTGATGGAGAAGCGCTTGGTCGGCGATGGGTAGCCACCACCTGCGCGGGTGCCCGTGATGTCCACGTAGCCTGCGTCAGCGGTGATGCCCGTGATCGACACGGTGGGGGCGACGGACGTGCCACCTGGCAGGGAGGTCACGTTGCTGTTGGTCCTACCAAAGGTCCAGTTGGTGGTGTCATCCACCAGGCCCTTGTAGATGCGGATGCCCGTGACCGCGCTGTCAAAGGCCCCCGAGATGGGTGCTCCCGTCTGGTCACACGGTATCTGGTGCGCCTCATTGGTCAGCAGCATCGAGATGGCGTCACCCGACTCACCATCAACGCCGTCGCGGACCTTGATGATGGTCGCGTAGTCAACGAAGGTGGTCTCGCCGTTGCTGAAGGTCACGGTCACCTGGACGGAGTCGTACGCGCCCATCGCCGCGTAGGTAAGGACGCGCGTGTTGCCGGTGCCTGTGAGCGGGACCACCGGGCTCGTTGTCCAGACCGCGATCTCGTCCTCAATGCTGCCTGACGGCGTGGCTGTCAGCGTGATGGAGGTCGGCGATGGAGTGCCTGTGCTGCCGACCAGGAAGACAAGCGAGGTAGCGGACAGCCCTGCCACGGCGACAGGTGGTAGCGTGCGCTCCCAGGCCCCGTTGACGTACGAGTACAGCTGTCCGTCGGTCGTAAGGTAGACGATGGATGGGCCGGTGTAGCCAACTGGGTCAGGCAGCACGTCCACCTCAGGGATGCCATCGGCTGGAAGCCCGGCCTCCTGGATCTCAGCCGAGACGTTCAGCCCGACGCCGTCAAGTGGCTTGGCGAACGCGTCGTACGCCGCCACTCGGTAGAAGTAGAGGGTGCCGAAGGAAGTGTAGTCCTGGACGTAGGAGCCCTGGACGTCGTACGCCAGGTTGTCCGGTGTGATGACGAAGCCGGTCGTCTGCCCGCGCCAGACCAGCACTCCACCCCAGTCTGGGTCCGTAGGCACGCTCCAGGACAGCTTCACACCCTCGTTGGTCGGCGTGGCCTGGACGTTGGTGAGGGCCGCTGGGGCTGGGTTGCTGAAGGTGCCGATGGTCGGCGTCGTCAGGTTGTTGGCCGCGTCGCGGATGCGGACGCGGACCTTCACCGACCGACGAGGGCCGTCGACCCCACCGTCCGTCACGTTGGTATCGTAGTCGTAGGTGTAGAGCTGCTTCGAGCCGGCTGCCACGATCGGTACATACACGGTGCGAATGAGGGCGTCCGCGGTCGTCAGGACGTCCACACGGAAGTCGCGGGCGGTGGCCGTCGTGACCAGCGAGTTGGAGGTTGGGTTGACCCACTCGACGGTCAGCGTGCGGCCCTTGAACTGAACACCACCACCTACGACCTGGAGGTCCGTGACAGGTGACAGCGAGGTCGCGCCGCCACCGGCGGTTGAGATCGTGTAGGTGCCGAGCGCCCTCTCACCAAGAATGTTGTTGTAGCCGACCGCGTAGACCTCAACACGGTAGACGCCAGGCACGGCGTTGGTGAGCTCCACGTTGGGCGCGGTGCTCTCGATGGTCCGCCAGCCGCCGTTGTCCTTGCTCCACTTGAAGACGTAGGCGACGACGATGCCCTGGAGGGGGCGCTGCCAGGAGACGTTCAGCGTCCGGACGATCGTGTTGTCCTCGTTGACCTGCACCTCCTTGAAGACGAGGCCCGTCGGTGGTCCGAGCTGTGAGCCAGGTGGTGTCGTGAAGACCGGCGGCGGTACCTCGACGCCGCCCTCGATGCGCGCGTACTTCGCTGGGTCGTAGTAGACCGCGTCCACAGCAACGGTGCTGTCCTCCGAGAGGGCGACCTTGACGATGCGGAACTGACGAGGTGCCCGAACACCCGTCACGATGAAGTCGGTGTCCTCAGCTGGAGCGGCCGGCAGCGCGGTGCTCAAGGTCACCGTGTCGTGCAGGCCGATGCCTGTGACGCCCACGTCGATGGGCTGGCTCACGACCGTGCCGTCGGTCCAGCGCAGCTCAAGGGTGGAGCTGGCGGCGATGTCGACCTGGCGGTCCAGCTTGACCACCGTGGTGGTCGAACCCGCGGCCAGCCGCCCTGCCTGCTGGCCGTTGGCGTAGTGCTCATCGAAGACCTTGACGACCTCACCAACTCCAAGGTCAAAGCCATTCAGGAACTGCCTGAAGGAAACCGTCTCCGTCTGAAAGAGAGCGGTGTCGAGGCGCCAGAGCCCGGCGCGCCGTGCCTGCCCTTCCGAGGTGCAGCCGATGGCGACGACGTCCTCGGAGGTGTAGCCAAACACGTCCGTGGCCGATACCAGCTTCGTCTGCAGCGCCCCGGCCTTCACCGTGAACTTGTCAAGGGTGACCACCTCCTGCTGGTAGAAGTTGGCTGGGTTGTTCCACGTCACGTTGACCGCCGTCAGGCGGTCCTGCTGCGGTGACGAGCGGTAGGTGAAGAGCCCGTCGATGACGTTGCTCGTCGTGATCAGCTTGGCGGTGGTTGGCTGCCCAAGCGACGCCGGTGGGGCGTCCTGGATAAGTCGAGCCTGCCCACCGACCCAGACGACCTTCGCGTTGAAGGTGGCCGAGATGTCCTGTATCCACCGAGCGGCGTCCTGGCGGGCGATGAGCCAGTAGTTGAAGGTGAAGCGCGGCTCCTGCCCACCGTCTCCGTCGTCCACCAGCTGGTCGCAGTAGCGCGAGCAGGCGTAGAAGCCGTACTTGTCGATCTGGTCCTCGGTTACCCACTCGCCGAGACCGTACCTTGGGTTGGCCAGCAGGTCATATACCACCCACACCGGGTTGTCGGTCCAGGCGAACTTGAAGGTGCCGTTCCAGGTGCCCGTGTAGGTGCGGTTGATGGGGTCGTAGTTCGCCGGCACCTTGACCAGCAGGCCGTCTGCGAGGTAGGAGCGCGTTGGCACCGACGAGGACGACACCGACTTCGCATCGATGGTCAGGCCCACGTAGGCGGTGTTGGGGTAGGTCTTCTTGACCTCCTGTATCTCGGTCACGCGACCAAGCCAGGTGGCGTTGCGCAGTGTGGCCGACGCGTTGTCGTCCGTCGAGCGATATACGCGCACGGACCAGGTGCCCGTGCCTGGTGGGCGCTGGACGCGGTGCTGCTCCTCGTATGGAGACGTCGTCTTGCCGCTGATCTTGAAGCGCTTGACCTCCGAGAAGACACCGGTGCCTAGGCGCCGCTCGACATACAGCTCCACCTCGGAGCCCTCAAGGCGGTTGTTGGAGGTGTTGTTGTTGTAGAGCCCGTCGGGCAGCGAGATGGTCAGGCTGACCGCGTCGATGTCCGAGGACGACACCGTGTAGGTGACGGGAGTTACCTTCGTGATCTGGATGTTGATGGACAGCTCGGACGCGGCGGAGCTGAAGCCATTCATGTAGGGCTGGTCGTCAAGCCCTACCCGTGAGTCGAAGCCCGTCTTGCCACCGAAGTTGCGCGAGCCGTCCTCATTCATCAGCGGCACGTTGTTCAGGTAGATGCCCTTGCCGCCGCCTACGAGCCCTTCGATTGGCCCTTCGGAGATGACCTCCAGGACGCGTACGGTTGCGTTCGACTGGAGGGTGTTGTTCTCCTCGTAGAACTGGCTTCCGCCCTTGCCTTTGCCGCCGCCGGCGCCTTCGATGTCGCTCATGGTCCGGTGGACTCCCAGTAGCCGGTTGGGTTGATGTAGAGCGAGCCATTCAGGACGCTCGACACCACCTGGTCAGTAAGGTTGACCGTCGCGTAGTAGATCGCCTGGAAACTGGCCTCACCGGCGCCCTTGCCAACCAGGGTGTAGGTGCCGCTCGAGTTGATGGTCAAGTTGTAGGTCGGGGTGCTGCGCGTGACCCCTGGCGCGTACGGTGTGCCATCCACCTCGAACCTCGTCAGGGTCAGCAGTGAGCCGTCCACGTCGTTGTCGAAGACGTTGCCTGTGCGGGTCTCAGTGTGCTCGATCTGGACGCCATCGCCGATTGGAATGGCGCTCTTCTCAGAGGTGACCTCAGCGGAGATGACGATGGACCCGCACTTGAAGCGGCCATAGAGCAGCGGTACCGGGTGACCCTGTCCCTCGAGATTTACCGGCTGGTCAAACAGGTAGGAGCGGTTCTCGTCGACCGAGTTACCGCTGGACGTAGGTTGGTCCGCCAGCGCCATCGAGATGCGCCCAAGCGCGTAGGCGATGGCGATGTTGACCGCGATGTAGGTGACGGCGTAGGCAACGGCGTAGGCGGTCGTACCTACCGCACCGGCGTAGGCAGCCACGATGACCGCCACCTCCGCGCCTGAGCCTCGCTCATCGGTGGCCAGGTAGAGCTCATCGGCGGCACCGAAGCGCCAGCCGAGGTCCTCCTGGCGCATGTAGGTCAGCTCATCGCCCCGCTTCAGGGCCAGCGCGAAGCGGTCGCTCTCGCGCAGCGTGTCCTTGAAGCCGGGAAAGTTGGCCTCCAGCCCACTGAACAGCACGCGGACATCGTCCGCGTCAAGCTCAACCGGGTCTGGACATACCTTAGAGAGCGCTCCCAGCAGGTGAACGGTTCGAAGCATCTTGGTCCTCCAAGGTCTATTTAGGACTTAGGACCGTGCCTAACCGCCTTTACCGTCAAGCGCAGCCACGGCTTCAGGGGGTAGTACCCGCTTGCCCGGTGGATGAGGTGCTGAAAGATTGTGTCAGGTCCGGTGACCACGGCCGCGTGGTTGATGACAGGTGAGACGACCTTCATGAGCAGGCAGTCCATCGGCCGCAGGTCGCTTATTGGCACCTCGTGAAAGCCCGCCTCTTGAAAGTGGTCCTCGTAGTGCGAGAGCCCCTTCTGCCACCACTCCATGCCGCGTGGGTAATTGGGGATGACGAGCCCGCTTGCCTTCAGGCAGTCACGGACCGCCGAGAAGCAGTCCCAGATGCCATGAACGAAGGGCCGCCCATCAAGGGTCGCCGGGTGCTCCTCATCCAACCAGACGACGTCCGTCAGGTTCTCGCCCTCGGTGGCCGCGATGCCCCAGGGAATGGTGCCTTGGAGCCACTGCACCATGTCAAGGTGCGTTGGCCACTCCGGCGGCCACCTTGGAGCGGACCTCCGGTCAAATGGGTGGCTGTGCAGCAGCGCGGTGATCGGCCCCACCGTGGCGGTAAGGCGCGCCTGCTCCTCGGCCGACAGGCGAAAGTGCCGTGTTGGCTCCTCGTGGGTGTTGGTGCATGGCACGTAGCGGCCGTTGATGAGGACGCCCACCGCTTCCTTGGGGTACTCGGCGAGGACGTGGGCCTTGAAGTCGGCTAGGGCGCTCAGCTTCACCAGCGGCCTCGTGATGAGCTGATGCCTGGGAAGTAGTCCTTCGTGACCTGGCGGCGCGGCAGCTTGATGCCGAACTTGTCGATGACCGAGGACAGCTGCCAGGAGATGGCGTTCTTGTCGTGCGCCACCTTCTGCTCCACGAAGAAGACGTCCGGTTCAAGGAACTGGTTTGGATCGGGGTTAGAGCCGCCGTCCAGGTACTTTCCCAGCGTGCGCAGGCGGGTCACCTTGGCTCCGACTATGTCGCCAAAGGAGACGACCGCGTCCAGCATCACCTTGTTGACGTTCGACAGCGTCAAGGTAGGCCTAGGCTGCGTGCCGGTGGCCGTGACCTCCCAGCCCTCAGAGGTGATGGGAATGGAGAAGTAGGTGGAGCCCGCGAACGCGACCGAGCCGCCCTCGGCAAAGTGCGGCGTGAAGCGAAACACGGTCCCACCAAGAGGGACGAGGTCAAGGACGTACAGCTCAACGAGCGGTGAGTCGACCTCGAGCTTCTGAAGGGCTTCCATCAGTAGCACTGCCGAAGGGTGAAGGAAACGGTGTAGTGGAGGCCGTTGGTGGACTCTGACCAGCCCTCGCTCACCTTCCACTTCTTCTGGGTGACGTCGCCAGGAGCGGTCCAGGTAAGCACGTCCCAGCCCTGCACGGTGTCAAGCGCGGTCACCAGCGTGGTGCGCTCAGCACCCGTCAGGTTGGAGTAGGAGATGGACCACTCATCGCGCACGGCGTTGATGCCGTCAGGAGCGGTCTGCTCGTAGCCGTTGCCGAACTCCGCCCTCAGGGTGCGGTACTGGCGCTTCCGAGAGGAGCCTTGGTCGATGAGGGTGGTAAGGGGCAGAGCGGTAGGCATAGAGGTTCCTTAAGCTGGGTAGAGCAGGCCACCTGGGCGACGGGAGCTGGCGATCTCCCCACGGGCGACCTGCTTCATCGCGTCGACGACGGCCTTAGAGACGACCTGGCCGGTATCCCCGTTGGTGGAGCCCCCTTGGACGTTGACGGTGATCTGCCCGACCTGGACCCCTCCACCACCACCGCTGGCGATGACGCCGAGCTGGCCACTTGAGGTGCGCTTCAAGGGCAGCACCCCCTCAGGGCCCTTCTCACCTAGGGTGCCGATACCGCCGTTGAAGCCGTGCATCAGCCCCTTGCCATCGAAGACGTTGCCCTTGGCCGAGGCGGTGATGGAGCCCATAAAGGCGTCGATGAAGGAGCCACCCTTCATGGAGGCGGTGAGCCCGTCCATCAGGGGCTTGATGACGGTGAGCTGGATGATGAGGCGTGAGATGTCCTGAAGGACCGACGCGACGAAGCTACCGAAGTTCAGCTTACCGGTCGTCGTGAAGGAGACGAGGGCGTCCTCGATGCCCTTGAAGGCGCTCTCACCGATGCGCTGCACCAGCAGCATGTTCAGGCTCTGCTCCTTGGTGGTCTCGGTGGCCTTCTTGATGGCGTCCTCGAGCTGGAGCTGCTTGGCGGTGAACGCCTCGATGGGCACCAGGCCGGTCTCGTAGTCCTTGATGAGCAGCTCGAGCTCGCGCCTGAAGGTGGCCGCGGGGTCGGCGAGGTCCTTGTAGCCCTGGGTGCGGCGCATCAGGGACTCGTACTCGGTCTGGGCGGCGGCCTCGCGCTCCTCGTAGCGAGCAAGGTCCTCCAGGTCGCGCTTTGCGATGGCCTCCTTGATGGCGAGCCACTCCTTCCACGGGCCAATGGCGTCGCCGGCGAGCTTGAGCTCCTCCTTGGTCTTGTCCTTCTTGGTGCCTGGGGTAGTGGTGGCGGGGGTGACCACCCCGCTGCCTGGAGCGGCGACCTTACCGGAGTCCTCGGCATAGAGGCCCGTGGTCCGACTGTTGGCCGTCTCCCAGATCCTAGCGAGGTCCTCCTTGAGGGACTTGAAGGGATCTAGGCTGCGGGTCGCCATGGCGGCGAAGAGGGCGCCTATTGACTTCCCAACGGACTGCACCGCGGCGTCGAGCTGGATGAAGATGTTGAAGAGGGCGCGAATGGGCACCATCAGGACCTGGGCGGCGATTCGGATCCCGTCAAAGGCAACCTTGACCAACCCACCGTTCTTGTAGGAGTCGACCAGAGCGTTGATGAAGCCCGTAAAGGCAGGAACCACCTCTCCGACCAGCTTGGAGCCGACGACCCCAAGGATGAAGGCCATGTCGTTGTTGGCCTTCTCGAGGTCCCCGGCCGCCTGAACGCCGTCCTTGGAGATGCCGATGCCCAGGGCCTGGTACTCATTGGCCCGCTCCTGAGCCTTGTTGTACTCACCCACCGCGAGCATCGTCTCCCGGTAGTTCTTGCCAAGCACCGTCTGAAGGGCCGCGGCCTCGGTGGCCGTGATAGAGCCCTCCTTGAGCTTCTGCTGGTACTCAGCGGTGAGGGTGTTCAGCAGCTGCTGCGGGGTGGTCGAGTCGGTGACGGCCACATTGAGCCGCTCAAGGGCCTCCGAGGCGGCCTTGCCGTCCTCGCCGGCCTTGGAGAGGGACACGGAGGCCCGCTGCAGGCCCTGCTGGTAGGTCTCGGTGGAGAGACCGGCTCCCTCCATCTGCTGGCGCAGCAGCAGCGCCTGCGTGGCGGAGAGACCGAGCTTCTCGGCCAGATCACCGAGGTCATCCAGTGGGCCGGCGAAGTTCAGGCCGGCGATGATGCCCCCGGCTCCTGCGAGAAGCGCAACAGTGGCGGCCAACCCAGCGGGGGTCGCAAGCGCGCGGACCGCGTTGCTCAAGGAGCTGACCTTGGGGGTCGCTACCTCAGCGGCCGTCGTGACCTCCTTGACGGAGGCCCCTAGCTTGGACTGCGCGCGAGCGGCCTCGTCGGACGCCTTGGCCAGCTGGTGGACCGCTCCACCCGCGGCGCTGGAGAGCTGCCGCGCCATGTCAACGGTGCCGCCGTTGTCCTTGACGAGCTTGTAGATCTCCCGGCGCAGGGTGTTGACGCGGTCCTTGTGATCGCGAGTGGCCTCACTGATGATGAGAGTGGAGGCGAGGACCGCCTGCTGCGACTGAATGAGGCCGAGGTTGGCGGCGACCTGCTGAGCCGTGGCCGCGGCGGTGGAGCCGAGCGCCGTTCCCATACCCACGATGGCCGTGGTCGTTGTGCCTGTTATCGCGCCGGTGGTGGCGGTTACGGCGTTGTTGACCTTGAAGATGTCGTAGGCGACCTTGGCGGTCTCGCCTACGTTTAGGAGCTTACCCGCGACCTCACCGATCGGCCCAGGTAGGTCCTTGAACTTTCCAAGGGAGTCCCCAAGGGCCCCTGTGCTCTTGGTCGCCTTCTTGGCGACGTCCTCGGTGGTTGACCCTACCTTCTCAAGCTTCTTGGTTGCCTCGTCGAGGTCCTTGGTATCCGCAACGAACTTTAGATTGACGATGTCCATCACGCCCCTTTCTGGCTGGCTCGACTGACCTTGACGGCCTCATCGATGAAGGCGGTGTCCATCACCCGCAGGGAATGCACCTCCCATGGGTTGAGCGGCTCCGCCATCAGCTCAGCGTAGGCCTTGAGCTCCCCGTAGGTGATAGGCAGCGGCCCGTTCATTCCCTCTCCTCGAGTGCTATTTAGGGTCCAGAAGGTCCCAAGTAGGTAGGTGAAGGCGGTGGGCACCGCAACGGGGTCCAGCTCCGCGTCCAGGGTCGGAGCTGGTAGCCGCAGGCGGTTGAGCTGCTTGAGAGAGGAGGTGAGGTGCTGGCGCCGGGTCACACCCTTGGCGTCAGGGGTGTCAAGTCGGACGCGCTGACGAACGGATAGTTCGAGCTGGCGCAGGCCCTGTGCGAAAGAAGTTGGCACGCACGGAGACGAACTTCTCCACCTGTTCCCGTAGGAAGTTGAGCTCCGGCTTGAGCATGAGCTCAACTGCCTGCTCCTTTGAGTAGGGCAGAGGCTCACCGTCCTTGGACAGGCCCTTCCACCCGATGATGCAGGAGGCAACGAGCTCGGCGTTCTGCTGCTCAAGCTCCTCCACCTTGGGCTTCGAGTCATCGAGCATGCCCTGGGCGAAGCGCTTGGCGCAGGCGCGGAAGGGCGTTGAGTCATGGCCTAGGACCCGCAGCACGACGTCGGTGGCGGTGCCATCCGGTAGCGTGACAGGCAGGTCCTGTGCGATGGGCAGCAGGGCAGCGAGGTCCATTAGATGCTCCGGGTGATCATGAAGGAGGTGCCTGACACCGTGTCGTAGACCGACGTGAAGCCGACCTCAACCAGCACCGGGCCGGTGTCCGCGCGGACAAGGGTGCCGGTCGTGTAGCGGATGTCGGGGAAGGTGAAGGTCATGGTCTCCGCGGGGGTGCCGGCCGTCAGCGTGAAGCTCAAGGACGACGCGGTCGAGTTGCGGAACTTGTTGTAGAGGGTCACTGACTCAAAGAGCGCCGTTACCGTGCCTGTCACCTCGACCCGACCCAGTGAGACCGAGCGGTAGGAGGTGGAGCCAATGGCGTAGGTGCCAACGAGGTTGTTGGTCGCCTCGAACGCAACGGACGTCACGTAGGCGATGGTTGAACCCCCTTCGGAGATGGTGCCGCCGTCGTGGTAGAAGACGTCCTTCTTCGTCACCGCGGTGGGTGTCGGGTCGATGGAGGTGCTGGCGAAGGCCGAGGCCCCAAGGCCGATGACCGAGAAGCTGGCCTGGACCAGGGCCTCAGGAGTGACCTCCATTGACAGGGTGTCCAGCATCAGGCCGTTGATGACGCGGTACTGGGCGATGTCAAGGTAGCCTTCCTCGATGGAGAAGGAGCGGGCGTTGTTGCCGATCTTGAGGGTGTTGCCCGTCCAGTTGCCACCAGAGTGGGCCTCGAGGAAGGTGTCAAAGTTGTCGGGCGTCAGCTCAACGACGATGGATCCCTCGACCCCCAGGTTTCCCCGGCGGCTGAAGCCGATCTGGCGGTCCGCTCGGATGGTCGCGCTGTTGAGCTGCTCGGCCTGGAGCTCGGGGTCGAATGACACGATCTCAAAGAGCTGCATCTGAGGCGTGGGTGGGGTCACCCCAAAGGTGACCTCCGGGATGTAGGTGTAGGCACGGCGTGAGTTCTGGGCTGCTGACATGATGGTGTCCTTTGCTGGAGGTTGACCTTATTTAGGGTGAAGGGTCACCGCTCGATGGCCCACCGCACCTGCACGGGGGTCTGGTAGAAGGCCTCGATGCGCCCGCCGGTCAGGCGAGAGACGGTGCCGACGTGAACGGTGGTGGCCCCATCGGTCAGGGTGGTGCCGCGTGGAAAATGAGCAACGACCGCGTCGGCGAGGGCGTTCGGTGCCGCGATGCCGGTGTCGATCGGGTGAAAGAGGTCCACCTGTAGAAGCCCCTCCACCCGGTCCCGACCGTGCTGCCCAACGGTGAGCTGAACGGCGGAGGCGGGCAGCAAGGTGACCCTGCTGAAGGCGGTGGTGCTCTTGACCTGGTTGCGGGTGTTCTCCTCCTGCAGGGGAGGTAGCCCCGGCACGGTGGCCAGGTGGTCGGTAAGAAGGTCCTGGACGGCGGCGTAGCTCATAGCCCGACCCGCGCAGCGGCGGTCCGTAGGATGTCGTCGGCTTCAAGGGCCGTGGTTCGCATCATCGCCCTAGGGGCCATGCGAGGTGTCCCGTACTCCACGTAGGGGCCGTAGTCAACCTCGTTGAGAATGGTGACCTCCTGCGGGGTGGTGGTCAGGGTCCAGCCGGCCTGGAGGGTGCCTGTGAGCACCGGGGTGCGCTGCCTGACGCGGGCAAGAAACTCCTCCCCGAAGGCCCGACCGAGGCGCTCAAGGCGGTCGTCCAGGGCGGCAAAGGTGGTCTCGTTGGTCACGCCTTTACCTCCAGCTTCCATAGAAGGGTGGTGGTTGAGGGACGGATCTTCTCGGCGGTGGTCACGACGTAGGTCACCTTGTCGGCCACCACCTCATCGCCCACCAGCAGGTCCTTGACGGCCCCCGCGACCAGCAGGCGGCGCGTGTTGGACGCGGTCTGCGCCATGAGGGAGCTGGTAGGTAGGGTGAGGTCCTCGCTGAGCGCCCCCACGAAGACGCCTTGAGCGTTCGTGACGAGCGAGCCGTCGCGGGTGACCTTGACAGGTAGCCCTGACGCGGTGACCAGCTTGAGCGCGATGGAGTTGAGGACGGCGTAGTCCACGTCACCCCCTTACCAGGCGCATGGAGCCGATATCGCCGGTGCTGACGTCACCCGACAGAAGGGGGCCGAGCAGCATGTTGACGCGGTGGAGGGTGCCCTGTGAGAGCGTGTAGGGCTGGGCGAACTTGAGCTCCTGCTCGATGACGTCCACCTTGGTCCGCTCCTCCAGCACCGCTGGAGCGGGTGGGGCGAAGACGTTGACCCCGCTTTGGAGCAGAAGCGCCATCTCAGTGGTCGCGTCGGCCAGGTTGGAGGGAAAGTCGGGCTCGATACCGTAGCGGGGCCAGGCCAGCGGCTGGCTGATGGACACGCGCACGGAGATGTAGCGGGCCCAGTAGATGTCGTCCAGAGCACGGGTAGCCCGCGGCAGCATGACCGTGGGGTCACCGATCGGCTCCAGCCCCATCAGAGTGGTGTAGGCGAGAGCGTCGGCCTCCGAGACGTAGGTGTCGATGCCGACGGTGGCCATCCTTACTCCTTCTTCTTGAGCTTCAGCTCAGCGACCTGGGTCTTCAGCTCAGTGACCTCCTTGATAAGGCGGTTCAGCAGGTCAAGCACCTGCTCACGGTGCTGCGCGTCCAGGTGGGCGGCCATGGTCGAGGTGCGGTCCATCTAGGTCCTTTTCAAGAAATAGTGGGGCACTAAAGTGCCCCACCAGGTTCTTAGTTGTGGACGATGGCCGCTACGCCGATGGCCTTGTCATGGAAGACCTTGGTCCACGCGGCAGGAGATGCCAGCGAGACGTCCGTTGGGATCTGAGCGATTGAACCCGCCCAGGCCGTGCCTGACACGTGGAAGCCGAAGCGGTCGCGGGCGACCATCGTCTCCACGCCTTGGCCGTTACCCGCCAGCGCGATACGCTCAAACTCGATGGGGATGTCCTCCGCCGCGACACCCATTGCGACACCACCCGGGCGGATGATGTACGAGGTGTAGACGACGCCGTCCGTGGTGCCCGCGCGGGTCGGTGCCTTGTCATCCACGATGAGCGTGTAGCCCAGGTAGGTGCCGAAGCCGATGTCCTGCGTGTTCGTGGGCTGGAAGGTGATGAGGTTGTCCTTCTGCATCTTCGCGTAGGTCCGGCTGTGGACCACGAGACCACCGAAGCCGGCGTTGTCACCCCAGGCGTTGGTCACCGCGTCGATGAGGTTGGACGCGTTGAACGCCGTTGCGGCCGTCTGACCGGCAATGGCCTCCGAGGCGATCGTGTGCACCAGGTTCGGTGCAACCGTCTCGTTGATGGTGCCCGCGAGGGTCGAGAGCAGCGCTGCCTGACGGTCCGAGTTCTGGCGCCCGGCGATCTGCGTCGCGACAGCGGCCAGTGGGTCCGAACCAGCGAGGATGCCCGCGAGGTCGGCGAACTGGTAGACGCGGTTCCGCATGCAGCGGACGGCTACCTGCTTGGACGCGGTCACCTTCTCTGGGTTGGCCACCGTGGCCAAGTCGTCGGTTGGCGTGTTCGCCATCGTCGCGTCGTTGTCGATGTTCTTCCAGTACGGAAGGTTGAACGCCACGGCGGGGCCAGCGAGGTAGCCGGAGTAGGCAGGGTTGAGCGCGATCAGGCCGGATGAGATCAGCCGGTTGCTGTTGATGGACGCCTCCTGGACGTAGCCAGCGAAGACGGTTGGGACGATGACGTCCGAGAGACGGGTAAGTGCCATTTAGGGCTCCTGTTGAAGTAGGTGAGTTCGACTGTCTTCCCACTCCGAGGTGACGTCGTTGACGCCTTCCTGGGTGCCCGTTGGACGCCGGTAGGTGGGTCGTTGACCGCTGCCTACCCGCAGGACTTGCACTTATTTATACGAAACCCCCGGTCAGGGCAGCGCCACGTTGAACTCCGCCGCGAGCCGCTTGGCCAGCGCGGGGTCCTGGCGGTAGACCTTCATCTGCTCGCTGAGGTTGCGTGAGGCCGGGTTCCACGGGTTGGTGGAGCTTGGGCTGCCGCTTGGACGGGCACCTGAGCCAGTTGTTCCAGGTGCCTCGAAGGCCCGCTGGAAGATCGGTGAGCCCTTCAGCTCGTTGATGAGGTCACCAAGGTTCGCCTCCTTGCCGTCGTCCTTCAGCATGGGCACGCCGTTGGGCGCAAGCACCGTGATCGCCACCTTGCCGTCCTTGAGCTCCGCCCTGATGCGGTTGCGCAGGTGCGGCTCCAGCAGCTCAGGCACGCCCTTAGCCTCGCGGATGGCGGCGCTCAGCTTGTTGCTCACCTTCTCGTCGATGATGGTCTGCCGCAGGGTAGCGAGCTCCTGCTCCTTGGCCGACAGCTGGTCGCCGTAGTGCTTCTTGAGCACCTCGGCGTTGCCGTCCTTCTCAGCGGCGAGCAGCTCGGCCTGGCGCTTGGCCTCGGCGGCGGTCCGTGCCTGCTCCGCGAGGTCCGTGATGGCCTGCAGGCCACCAAGCTCCTCGACCTTGGCAAGCTGCTGCTTGAAGGTGGTCAGCTGGCCAAGCAGGTCATCGCGCTTGGTGATGAGCGGCGACTTGGCCTGCTCGATGAGGGTGGCGATGACGGCCTTTACGTCGTCCTTCTGAAGGACGGCGGCTACCTCGGGTGATACGTTGTCAGGAAGAGTGAGGTCCATATGGTGTTATGCGGCTTGAGAAGGGGCCACCTGTTCTGGTGGTTCGGTCTGCGCCTGGAGGTCCACGGCGAAGGTGGTGTCGATGGCCACGGACCCGCTGACGGGTCCGTGGCCAAGGTAGATGGCGGTTAGCGCGAGACCTTGCTCAAGCGCCTTGGCGAGCGCGAGCGCGTAGTCCTTGAGCACCGATGAGGAGCTGGCGGTGTTGACGGCGACCTCAGTGGCGGTGGTTGGCCCGGACCTGGACGCGGTGAGCGTGACGCCGTACTCGTCCATCTTGGTCTCGAGGTCGGCCATGTGCTGGAAGCCGGCGCTGAGCGCTTTGCCATTGGTCTCGACCCACTTGGCGTCACCTTCAGGTCCCGTTGTCAGGACGGAGTGGATGGAGATCTCCTGCTCCCGCTGCTTGCCGGTAACGGGGTCGATGCCCGCGTCGTAGCCCTTGATGTGAAGAAACGGAACTCGCGCCACGTGCAGCACGTTGGACTGCTCGGAGCTGGACTGCCAATGGGCGACGTTGAGCTCCGCTAGGTCCATCAGCGGCGGTGTCCCTATGTAGAAGCCGACGCGGTTGGTGTAGATGGGGACCACGGGTATCTGCGGCATCCCGGGAATGACGCCCTCGGCGGCGACGACCCAGCCCGTTCCTGCCTGGTTTCCACCGGTCATTGGGGCCAGCGTGGTGGCCGCGGCGTTGACCCGGCGGTAGACGGTGAAGCTGACTGGGTCCGTGCTTGATGGCTGTGTGAAGACGCGCACCTGCTCCACGGTCGTCTCCGTCAGCCCGTCAGGTGACAGGTCAAGCGCGTACTCCCTGAAGCGGAAGTGCGTCAGCCGCTCCGATCCACCGTCCATCGCCGAGTAGGCCGCGAGCACCTGCGTGGCCTTGATAGGCACCCAGTACGGGCGGTCGGCGTCGGCCAGCGTGACCACCGGCTCCTCGCGGAACGGTAGGTCAACTAGAAAGTACGAGACACCACGGTGAAGCGCGTCGGTGAAGCTCTCCTTGGCGAACTCGGTCAGCGAGCGGTCCTGGGCGTCCACGTCCTCGGCGAACAGGAGCACCTCACCTGGATACCCAGCAAGCTCGATGTCGGCACCAAAGGTCCGTGACACCGCCTGCGTTATCGTCTTGCGGTAGGCGTTGTAGAGCGTCGAGCGGTTGACCCGCGCGTTGTAGTCCGCCTCGTGCTCCTTGGGGTTCTTGGGCAGGTAGGCCTCTCGAGCTGCCCGCATCGTGGTGGTTCCGCCGTAGAGCGCGTCCACCAGCAGCCACTTGGAGCTAGGGACGGCGAACTTGGCGCTGGTCTTCGTGGGGTCAAGCATGATTGGGTCCCTTTGCCTTTAGGGTGTATTTAGGGGTCAGGTCACCAACCGGTGCTGCGCTTCAAGCCGGTTTCGCAGTGGAAAGGTCGCCCAGACGAGGTAGCCGATGGCGTCCGTTGGGCCATCAAGGCCGGTGCCTTTCTCGGGTTCGCCCTTGTCCGTGTAGGTCTGCTGCTCGAGGCAGCGCACGAGCCCTGGGCACCGGTCCACGTTGATGAGCAGGCGGCGCTCACCTCGGCTGCTCTCAAAGAGAGAGTTCACTGAGGCCACGCGGTCCACGACCCGTGGGTTGGCGGCCCCGACGCGCAGCTGGAAGCCCGCTGACCGAAGCTGGGACAGGTTGGTGTTCCAGCCGGCGGAGTCACGGCGGTCACCTGACGCGTCGGGGCAGGCGATGATCGTCCGGTCACCGTAGCGGGCCACCACCTGTGAGATGAGGTCGCGGGTGTCTCGGACCGTCGGTCGCTCCTTGAAGGAGACGAACTCATCCACCACCAGGAGCCGCCCTTGGTCGATGACGGCCACGACGCACGACATCGCGTCCACGTTGAAGTCGATGCCGAGCAGCAGGGGCCGGTCGGTGAAGTCGGCCGCCGTGGCCGTGGTGGAGCAGGTGGCCCGGTTGAAGTAGCGGTAGACCGTGCCCGTCGTGAAGTTGCAGAAGTAGCCGAAGGCGTAGGCCCGTACCTGCTCGGGGGTCCGCGTCTCGAAGATGTTCTGGATGTAGCGATCGGGCAGGTGCGGGTTGTCCAGCGTCGTGGCTCGAATGAGGCGCCGGTTGACCGCCTTCGACGGGTCCTTCGTCGGCTCGTCGTCGAAGAAGCGCCAGCAGTAGCGAAAGCCCTCCGGCGTCGTCGTGACGGCGACCTGGTTGACGGCGCCGACGCGGACCCGCAGGGCAAGGGCACCGTGGGCCTCGGCGGCCGCAGTGGCCGGCAGCACGTCCAGCTCGTCGGCGATGGCGAAGGCCGCGTTGAAGCCGACCAGCGGCTGGCCGTAGGTGACCGTCTTGATGGTGCTTGGACGCCGGTGCGGAAGCTGCAGCTCGAAGCGCAGGCTCGACCTGTTGTAGTGGTAGGGAATGGACAGCTGCTCCAGCACCTCCTGGACGGCCAGGACGATGGTGTCGCGGGCGGTGGACGCGTCCGTTGAGGCGATCAGCCCCAGGTGCCCCGGGTTCTTCAAGGCGAGGTCAACGGCCTTCAAGGCACCGGCCCGCGTCTTCCCTGAGCCCATGCCACCTACGAGCGCCAGGTGAAAGGTGGAGTCGTCCTGTAGGAACTCAAGCTGCGCGGGCAGCAGCTGAAGCTCAGCCACTCAGCTTGCGCACCTCTGGTGGGCCGGTGGTGGCGCCAGTGGCCTGGTCGCGCTTCGCCTTGGTCAGCGAGATGAGCAGGCCGGCGACGCCGTCGGCGTCCGTCAGCGAGCGGATCGCGTCGCGCGTTGCCTCGTTCTCGGTGCGGATGGAGGCCAGGCCCTCGCGCTTCTCTTGGATCTTCTCGAAGTGCTTGAGCGTGTCCTGCTTCAGGCTTGACATATGCCTCCGCTCAGCGGGGTCCTCGATGGAGTCCGTGTCGCAGTACGCGAAACCGAGCAGCTCCTGCGTCACCCGGGCGAAGAAAAGCGCTCGACCTGCAGCCAGGGCAGATATTGTCAAGGGGTGCTGGTCAAGGGTGGCCGAGAGAATGCCTAGAAAGCCCGCGGTCGCGCGGTTCGTTGGGTTGTAGTACGCACCGAGCCGACGAACGTACTCATGCCACTCGGGGCTGTCCTTGTGGTAGGTGCCGTGTGGTCGCTCAGGCAGCGGAGGTAGGTCAAGCATGAGGTGTGCCCTTGCGGGTCCTTTGTTTCGGTGGAGGTCTATTTACCGTGGTGGGCGGTGGCTCGTCAGGTTGGGGCAGCGGTTCCATGCCCAGCTTCGCGCGCAGCCGGTTGATCAGGGCACGGAGGCTGTCCGGTGGGGTAGGTTTTTTTCGCTTGGCCATGCTCGTATTTAGCGCAGGTTGACCCTTGTGGCGGGCGGGCCCAAAACGCTGACTCGGGAAAAACATCACCCTAAGTTGTTGCCCCGTATACACTTTTTCCACGACACGACCAGACGCTACATCTAGTGCCTCTACCCAAACATCACCCTAAGTTGTTGTCAGGGTTAGTCTTTTTCTGAAACCCTGGTGGTCTCGTACTTTTACGCGCCAGGTAAGGCTACCCAGTCACCTTTTCGTGAGAAGGCGCTCCAGGAGCTCCTGGGTGCGCCCCTTCTTGCGGAGGTCGCCGCACTCGGTGAGGCCGTACCTGATGTCGTCGCCGTAGATGTGGTAGGTGCAGATGTGCTGCGGTTGGTCGCGCCAGACCTCGTCAAGCCGGGCCAGCAGGGCGTTGGCCTCGATCGGTGCTCGGTTCGTCAGGTGGCCTCGCAGGCCGTCCTTGAAGGTGGCCTTCGAGGTGTAGAGCTGGCAGGCAAGGCCGCCGTTGGACGGCACGGCGTGCAGGTCGAAGATGAGCATGGTGGCTCCCTGTAGGGTGGTCGCCGACGGTAAGGGAGCGACCTCGGTAGGTTCCGTCTTGGTTATCCCGGAGAACGAGCGCTGGGTCTTCTGGCCGTCGTCCCGCCAGCTGGACGCGTCCGACACGGGCTGTCCATGATCTCGCCCACCTTACCAGGGGCTACCAATACTATGGGACGACCGTGTATTTAGCGGGCAGGTCGAGCTGGAGGCCGTGGCCGGCCGACTGTAACAAAACGGTAATAAAGCGGGTCTGAGGAGGGGGTCGGGAAGTTACCCCCGGAAGGGCAAAACTAACAACGAGTCCCCTTTATAAGGGGCGTGCCATTCCGGGGGTAGCTTTTGACGGCCACGGCCTCCACATCAACCTTCTCTGACCAACAACCACCCGTCCAGCGCCAGCTGGACGGCCTTTACGCTGCCCGGCACCGCTTTTTTCCTCGTTTTCACCCCCGGCTTGGCAAAGTGAGCCATGCCTGTCAGTCGTCCCTTGTTCGTCACCGCGTTCAGCTTCGCGTTCAGCTTCGCGTTTAGCTCCTTCCTGCGCGCACGGGCCACAGCACCGGTGTAGATCTTCTCCTCCTTCGCCACCAGCTCGTGAAACCTGACCCGGTAGGTGCGCCGGTCGTCGGAAGCGCCGTCCAGGTGCTCGGCAACCTCCTTCCAGCGCAGCGGGCCGTCGGCCACGTACCGCTGGAGCAGCTCCCAGTTCCGGTGACGGTCCACGGTCGGGTCCTGGGCCGCGGCCGTCACCACCTCGAGCAGCCGCTTCTTCCCATCCACTCCAGGGAACTCCTTGACCCACGTCTCCCAGACCAGCAGGTGCCTTGGCCAGGCGAAGAGCCAGTCCGGCAGGGAATGCTCGTAGACGAGCGTCGACCGGACCACGGGCAGCCCCTTGATTGGTGACCGTCTCTTCACGAGTCGGTCCACCTGGGTACAGCGGTAGCGCCCGCGGTTGAGCAGCGCGTTTCGCAGCCGCGGGGCGCACAGGACCAGGGTGTGGACGCCAGGCTGGTGGCGGTAGCCCATGGACCGGCCCACGGTCTGGTTGAACTGGTCGACCGCGATCAGCGTGCGTAGCTCCTCGACCACGCCGTCATCGTTGGGGTCCAGGCCGATGTCCGCGGCAAGGGTGGCGGCGGCCACCGCGGGTGGCCAGGAGATGGCGGTCACCGTGTCACCCGTCAGGTCGTTGCGCCCCTTGGTGTTGGCGTGGTTGTGTCGGCTCTGGGTCGCGTCGGCGATGAAGAGCAGGTCGGCCTTCTCCTCCACCGCGATCACCTTGGCCATGCCCGCCAGGGCCGGGCGGGTCTTGGAGTGGGCGAGAAGCGTGTCGGCTAGAAAGAGGTGGTCCTCGGTCTCAAGGAGCTCCTGCACCTCGTGGACGAACAGCGAGTGCCCGTAGAGGTGCCTCAACCGCTCCTCAACGCCGACCTCGGTCGTCGTGAAGATCAGCGGGAGGTGCGGTGGCACCTTCGCGAAGAGCAGGTCCTCAGGTGCTCGCTGGTGCTTGACCAACCAGGTCCCGTTCTCAAGGGCAACGGTTGCCCCGCGCAGGGTGTCGCGGTTGGGGTCGTCCACGATGACCACGCGGTTGAAGCCAGGGCGCGAGGCAAGCCGTGAGCCCGTGTGAAAGCTGGTGACGAGGACGGGGGTGGTGGAGCGGCAGCTCTCGGCGGCCTCCTCTCGGAGCCCTTGAACGAGGGCGTCTGCCTCGTCAAGCGGCAGCTGCAGCGCGTCGGCCACCTTCTCGATGGTCGCCGGGATGTCGGTGTACGCGTCGTCGTCATCACCGTCCCGGCTCGTCATGACGGCCGCGATGCCGTGTCGCTGCTTGAGCAGCCCGCCAAGCGACCACGCGTGCGCGGCTCCATGGTCCGCGAAGTCGGTCACCTTGGCCGCGGCCTGCACGTGGCTTGGGCAGCAGAAGAGCACCGAGCGCCCAAGCGCGAGGACGCCTCGCGTCAGGACGGTGCTCTTGCCCCAGCCCTCAGGGGTAAGGAGGAGGCTCACCGCGTGGTGGATCGCGGTGGTGAGAAAGGTGGTGATGATGGGGACCCGCTTCTCCCAAGGGAGCGGCAGAGAGAACTCTCGCGGCTCGGGGAGAACTACCTCCTCGCGCTGCTCAATGGGGTCGTCGTCCGCGTCAAGCAGCGGCTGCGTGGTGGGAACCTTCCGCTTGAGCTTGAGCCCCTTCTCAGGGGGCGGCCACAGCGTACCACACGAGTGACAGTGGAGGTAGGGCGTGCCTGCCTTGTTGACGTCGGCGAACTCGGAACCGTGGGCGTCGACGTGTGCGGGGCAGACGATGCCGCCGATGTGGCCGCTGACGTCGCCGAAGCGGATGTAGCCGCGGTCGGTCTCTAGCTCGTGATCGAGGCTGAGGTATACCTTCTCGACCAGCACCCCCTTCTCCATCCGCTTCTCACGAACCAGCCCCGGACCAGCGAGCCCGCTGCGCTCCGCCTGCAGCTGCTGCTCCACGCGCTTCGCGCGGTCGGCGACCCGCCCTTGGGCCCGAACCGTGAGGCGTGCCTGATCTGCCTCGCGCAGCGGAAAGGCGTCCACGGGGACCCGCGCACCGAGGTGGTGGACCGCCACCGGCTCCTCAGGGTGCTCTGCCAACCAGCCAGGCAGGAAGTAGAGCTGCTCCCCCTTGACACCGACCGGGTCGATGGCCTGCGTCTCCTTCTCCGGTGGGTTGAGCGAGGGAAACCTCGCGTCGATGCGGCGCGTGAGCTCAACCGCCTCAGGGACGGTCAGCTCCCGCTCGGGAAAGAGGACCACCCGGAAGCGAGGGGAACCGGGTCGAGATGAGATGGAGGAGTAGGTAACGCGGTCGTAGCCATCGAGGACCGCGTCGGCCTGGTCAATTGTCAACCCGCTGTCGATGTCCAGCACCACCAGCGTCTGAAGCGCGATGTTGTCCTTGCCTCGCTTGGGCGTGTGGTAGACGTAAGGAAGAAAGGCGTGCCCGTTCTTTACGTCCTCGATCAGCCTGAAGACCCGGTCCCGCTCCTTCGCCAGCTCCTTCGCCGTGTCGACGTTCCCAGCGAGCCGCTCCAGCCGCACCTGCTCACGAAGCTCATCGTGCTGGCGCTTCCAGCGGTGGTAGGTGCCGTAGGTGGTGTGCTTGCGCTTGAAGCTGGTCAGGTCGTCGACGATCACGTCGATGCCGACGTCCAAGAGCTTGGGCTCCCGGTCATAGAAGTCGTTGATGAAGGAGAGGCGCATCAGCAGTCGCGCAGAAGACTGCACGTACCATCGCTGCGATATACCAGCATCCCATAGTAGATGCGCCCATCTACGACCGGCCAAGCGCCATACGCATCAGCAACCCAGATTGTGCCACCGTCGTCGGTGCGCACCTGGATGTTGGTTGGCACCCCTTTCGGGTACTCGTCCGCCAACCACCTGTTAAGTTTATCTTGGTGCTGTGGGTGCTTTGCGATGGGCTTCACAGCGAACCCTCCAGCGTGTAGCCGAAGGGATCGACCGCGTCCAGCGCGGCGATGACCTCATCGACCTTGTGGTCCGGCAGGTCCTCGAGCAGGATCGTGACGGCTCGGTCGAGGTCGGTATAGCCGAGGGCCGCGAGGGCCGCGTCGTAGCGGTGGTCGTCAAGGTGGATAACGTGGAGAAAATGCATGGTTGGCTCCATTGGTTGAGGGTAGGACCATCATAATACATGCGGCCCTGGTTGTACACCGCTATTTAGTAACGCGTGTATCCTGAATATACCATCTACGGAGGTCACCCACCAGTATAAGATACACCATGCTCCTCTTCAATGACCTTGAACCAGGTGAGCCACCACCGGCTCCACCCCCTATTGACTCTCCCTTTGAGCTGGCCGTCCTCATCACGGCCAGCGGCAAGCCGTTTCTAGCGGTATCCAAGCGAACCACCGACCACAACGGTCGCGCCGTTGTCCGCCCGTTGTTTTCCTCAGACGAGGTCGGCATCGCGATGGACGACGACGAGGCCGCCGAGGAGCTGAACCACCGCGCCCTCGCGCTCCTTCCCTCAATGGACGAACCGAGGGCCCTCGCCCTCCTGGAGGCCTACTCATGATGGTCTACTTCTTGGTCGACCCAGCCGACCCCAACACCGCCCGCTACGTCGGCCGCTCGTCGCGTGAGCCGGCCACCACTCTCGCCGACCACCTGTCCGCGGCCCGCATCCGGCGCCGCCGCGGCATCGAGCCAACGCCGGTGATGGCGTGGATCCTGGAACTGCTGGACGCGGGCTCACGCCCCCTGCTCTTCAAGCTGGCCGACAACCTCAGCGACGCGCAGGCGTCCGAGCTGGTGGAGGCCCTCACCGAGCAGGCCGGCGGCACCTACCTCAACAACCCGGCAGGTGCCCGCTGGGGCAAGCCACCTGGCATGCTGGATTCTCCCGAGGGGCGGGCCAACAAGCAGCGCGCCGCCAAGGACCTCGCTGAGCGGCGCGCTCACTCCCTGGAGGTCGAGACGGAGCGAAGAAGGAAGAAGGGATATCCCCACCCTGAGCTGCTGATGAACCACCCGCTGAACTGGGAGTACCACTGCGACCAGATCCGGAAGACGAAGCGGAGGGCCACCGACGCGGCCCGCGCCAACATGGCGGCGGCGATGAAGGCACACCACGCCCGTCGGGTGGGTAAGGTGTAACGCGTTACACCTTGACTGTTTACTTCCTGGGCGGTCGTGATATGATAGCCTTATCGACCAACCTCAAGGAAAATGATGGCATCCACGCAGCAGAAGCAGGCCGAGGCGAAGGCCCGGAAGAAGGCGGAGGCACTCACCCAGAAGCTGGTGCAGGCCGCTCGTCCCAACACCACGACCTGGGTTGATGACAGCTACGGTGAGGCCCTCGGCCGGCTGCTCATCAAGACCGTCGATGGGGAGCGCAGCACCAAGAGCAAGGGGCTCCGCCACCTCGAGCAGGTGCGGAAGATGACCGGCTACATGGGCGAGGAGAGCTCCATCCAGGGCACCAAGGTCTGGTTTCTCGACACCTCCAAGTCCTCCCCTGGCTGCGGCTTCATCTCGCCCCTCTTCTACGACGCGGACGGCCACTGGGACAACGCCCTGGCCGCCAAGGAGGGCATCACGATCACGCCTCACGCCCTCGGTCGGTGCTACCAGCGGCTGCGGACCAACAGCAGCACGGACATCAAGGCCCTGCTCCTGAAGCTGGTCGGCCTGGCGGACGCGGCCGACTACCTAGGTGAGGAGGTCGAGGTCACCGTCCCAGGCGGCACCTTCTACCTGGTCCAGGACAACCTCCCCGTCTCCTGGCACAAGACCATCAAGAACATCCGCGCCTTCTGCGAGAAAGCCATGATCGAGAAGGGCGAGAGCCTCGACGACCCGGATGTGCAGGAGGCCATCGAGATCCTCATTGATGAGCAGGAGGTGCCCATCAAGGTGACCGTCGCAGGCACCAACCAGACCCGCGAGGGCAAGGTCACGCTGAAGCAGGCCCGCGCCCTCAAGATCGGCAACCCCCAGTGGGTCGTCAAGACCTTCATCGCCACCAAGCCCTAAGGAGCACCACATGAACGACTGGCCCCAGACAACGACCGCCCTTGGAGCGGCTTCAAGACCTTCTGCCTGAGCGAGGGCCGCTCATAGGCCGACGCCCAGCGGTTCTCGGACTGGGAGTTCGAGCTCATCGAGGAGATCGAGGGCGAGTCCGACTACGATGAGTTCTGCGCGCTCTACGCGCGCTACCGCGTCGCGATCGGTGAGGACGAGGAGGACACCCGCAGCCCGGCGGCCAAGCGGCTCGACTGGCGGTTCGGGGACAAGGTGTAACCGTAACACTTCTCGAGTGTTCAACCTAGGTGGTTGATGTATAATGGCTCTATCGACCAACCACCTAGGAGATTTCAAATGAGCCTCAACGAATCCCTCACCATCACCGACATCGACGCCACCATCGCCCAGCTCACCGCGCTGAAGGCGGTGAAGCAGCAGGCCCTGCACGCCCAGCACGCGGCAGCGGTAGAAAACCTCGCCATCGCCCGCGACATGCTCAAGGAGGCCGAGGAGACGGTAGCCCGCATCGAGAAGGAGCTCAACATCAAGCCCGCGAAGCTCTCGCTGGTGAGCTCGAAGCTCAGCCCGCTGGAGGAGGCCCGGTTGAACCCCTGCTTCTTCGACAGCGGCGAGATCAACGCGGCGGCCACGGCCAAGAGGTATGGCATCCCCTACAACGCCGCCCGCAAGCTGAAGCACGCGTAACAACCTTGGGCCGGAGTTACACTTCTCCAGTGTACAACCGGCCCAGCTGTGTATAATGGCTTTAGGCACCAACGCCTAACCTCTGGAGAAAGCACTTGAAAAACCTTGCTAAATACTTGATGGATGTCTTTACCTACATGCACGGCACCCACGGCAGTGGGCACGACACCGAGTTCTCCTCAGCTGAGGGCAGCACCATCGTCTGGGGCTGTCAGGAGGGCATCCCAAGCCACGTGGTGGCCTCAGCCCTGTTCCGTCGGCGCCTGCCCAACCAAGGTGGCATCAAGCACATCGAGGTGAAGCCTGAGGTGCAGAGTGTGCTCGATTACCTTGAGGCCGCTGCGTGATACGAAAAGAAATCGGTCTCGAACAATTTTACTCTCCACAAGCCACGGCCAACTGGGTGGTGCAGGTGCTTCGAGATCAACCTTTCTGGATTGACATCGTCGAGGCCATCGAGCCCACCGCTGGGAAGGGCGTGTTCGTCGAGGCCCTTCGCCCCTACTTCCACTACCTCACCCTGCACGCGGGCGACCTCGAGCCCAAGCACCCCGATGTCAAGCAGTGGGACGCCTTGAAGGTGGATGTGCCTGCCCTGTTGTGGCACCCTACGAAGGGCGTGCAGGTGCCGAGGGACCACGTGCTCTTGATTGGCAACCCTCCGTTTGGACGCCAGTCTGCACTTGCAAAGCAAGTCTGGTCGCATTACAGCCCCCATTGCGGCTACGCGGGAATGATTGTCCCGAGGAGTATGGCTATTCCGAAGTGGTATTCGAAGAGCCGAACTATTCCTGACGACCACGACCTGCTGTCAGTGCATTCGCTACCAAGCGACAAGTTTGAACTCCCTGATGGCAAGACGAAGTCCATCAAGGGCGTCGCCCTCCTCATTACTCGTCACAAGTCTCTTCGAGATGGACCATCGTATGCAAGTAAGTGAACTCAAGAAGGCGGTGAGCGCCTACAAGCAACAGAAGAAGAACTGCGGACGTCGCAAAGACCGTAATGGTACCCCCATTGAGATGCGTCTGACCTTCGAACAGTGGCTTGACATCTGGTTGTCCTCTGGCAAGTGGGAACAACGTGGTCGTGGAACGGGTAAGTAGGTGATGTCACGAGTTGATGACCTTGGGCATTACGAACTGGGTAATGTCAAAGTCAGCCTGAACGCAGACAACATTCGTGAGAGCGCCCCTCGTGTTCGTGCCAAGTTGCTTGGTAGACCTAACGTGAAGAACTCTCTGAATAGACTTGGTAAGGTCCCACCTTGCGCCATTACGAACAGGAAGCCTTGTACTGTGGATGGTGTTCGCATCTTCCCATCTCGCATTGCATTGGTCAGAGAACTTGGTCGCCCTGCGACACGGCTAATGGAGTTCCGCTATGTCTAAGGGTCCTAACACTTCAATGACCCGCCACAAGGCGCTGAGGTTTTGAATGATGGGCGTGCCTACCTTTCCAATCGCTCCAACAATCGACGCGTACTACCTGCTTAGGATGCACCCAGACCCCGCCATTCAACCTGGGGACATAGTTAGTGTGCCTTTCAAAGTTGTTGAGCACACAGGTGAGGGCTACCTGTTGCTGCAACCCTCAGAAAGTGATGTCGTCTGATGCTCTATGAGCTGAGGTTCGAGTGACCTACTACATCTACCGCCTCGCTACCTCCAGCGGACATCCATCAGGCGTCGCCAAACTAACCGCCCGAGGGCTTGGCACCATCTTCACGAAGGACCACCCTGAGGTGGGCGCCTACCTGAAGAAGCACCCTGGAAGTCAGTGCCTCTATCTTGCGGTGGGTGATGGCAATCCGAACCACGTGAAGCCCGACGAGATGTATCAACTGCGGCAGTACAGCCCGCTGATGTGCTTGAACCCGCGTGATGTGCGAAGGCTTCTAACCGT
>Ga0114942_1000015_pt1 | contig 41177 bp, 52 predicted proteins | sample LowerColdCreek_FD_88674 | JGI IMG/M metagenome (GOLD analysis project Ga0114942, IMG submission 88674) | Groundwater microbial communities from Cold Creek, Nevada to study Microbial Dark Matter (Phase II) - Lower Cold Creek | ecosystem: Environmental > Aquatic > Deep subsurface > Groundwater ... | reverse complement strand
ATGGGCTTTATTTAATATTGGTCGTTTAGCTATCCAACAAGTTCAAAGATTATCACGCCAACGTTAATATATTTGCCGAAAATATTTTCAGTTATGATTGACTTTTAAAAATTACTATTATATTAATTAAAAATTATAAAAAATCGAACTATGTCACATACAGTTAAAATTTATGATACATGTATCGGATGTACTCAATGCGTACGGGCATGTCCTACGGATGTTTTAGAAATGGTTGCTTGGGATGGTTGTAAAGCAGGCCAAATTGCATCTTCTCCACGAGTAGAAGATTGTGTAGGATGTAAAAGGTGTGAAACAGCATGTCCAACTGACTTTTTAAGTGTAAGGGTTTACTTAGGAGCAGAAACAACAAGAAGCCTAGGTTTAGCTTATTAGGTATAAAATGTTAAAAAATAAAGGAATGATAATTTATTATTCCTTTATTTCTATGAAACCCAACCGTAACTATGCAAGCCTTTTCCAAGGAAATTTACACCTAAATAACAAATCCAAATAACAAAAAACCCTAATCCACCTAAAATTGCTGTTTTTTTACCTTCCCAACCTTTTGTAATTCTTGCATGTAGATATGTAGCAAAAACAAGCCATGTAATTAAGGCCCATGTTTCCTTTGGATCCCAACTCCAATACGAACCCCAAGCTTCATTTGCCCATACACCACCTGCAATAATACCTATAGTTAAAAAAGGAAAACCTAACCCAATAATTCTGTAACTCCAATTATCTAAACTTTGCAGTAATTTTAATTTGCCTAATTCTGAAACATTCTTCTGTGGGGAAACAAATTTTGCTTCATAATAATCAAGCATAATATTATATAGTGGTGTAGATGTATCATCCACTTGTTTTAAATCTATCTCTTGATATTGAGAAATAACTAAGAATAAAAGACATAATAATGAACCCATGATTAATGTTCCATAACTTAATAACATCATACTAACATGCATCATTAACCAATTCGATTGTAAAGCAGGTACTAAAGGACTTGCTTTTTGCATTTCTGGAGTAAGTGTTAAATTACTAAATCCATTAATTAACAAAGCTACCGGTATCAAAATAGCTCCTATTAATTTACTCTTAGTTTGTGATTCAACATATAAATATAAAGTTAAAAGAGTCCAAGTTAAGAATAATAACGATTCATATAAATTACTTAAAGGAAAATAACCAGCTACAATCCATCTAGAACCAAGTATAAAAAACAAAAGTCCATTTGCAATTGTTGAAGCTAGTTTCCCAAAATTAGATAAAAAATTAGTTTTATTAAAAAAAGCTAAATTAACCCAATAAGAAATCATTGCAATTAACAATATGGCAAAGACAATATTTGACAACGAATTTTGAATTTCATTCCAATCCACGAAATTTCTCCAATATAATTTATAATAATATGCGTTCTAGTATAGTATTCTACTAAAAAGAGATCAAATTTATTAGTCTATTCAATTATTTTAAGATATAAAAGTTTATAGATAATATATCAAAATAAGATAGAATTGACATTCATATTTAAGTACCAGTAATATAATTGTTAATTATAAAAAAGGAAAATTTTACTTATGGAATTATTAAGAAAATACGAAATAATGATCTTATTAACTGAAGAATTCAACGATAGTGAATTAAAAAGTTGGGTATTTAATTATGCTAAAAATTTAAGAAAATTTAATGTTAGTGATATTTCAGTAATTTCTCGTGGAAAACATAAATTAGCATATCCAATTATTGATAAATCAAAAGGAAATTATATTCAATTAAATTTTTCAAGTATGCCTAAATATATTGAAACATTTTTAGCGAGTTTAAAATTAGATTCAAAAGTTTTACGATATTTGGTGATAACGAAATAAAAAACAACTAAAATGATCGAAAACACAAATAAAATATCGCTTAATATATTTTATTTGTGTTTTCGATCATTTTATGATATCATTCAAGCACTACTTATATCCTCAGTAGCTCAGTGGTAGAGCAATCGGCTGTTAACCGATTGGCCGTAGGTTCAAATCCTACCTGGGGAGTTTTTAAAAATGTTAAAAATATTAATGGAAAATCTTGATAAACTGAAAATAGGTTCTAAATCTTTTAATTCACGTTTAATGTTAGGCACAGGAAAATACAGAACAATTAACGATGCTCTAGATAGTATTGAAAAAAGTGAATGTGAAATAGTAACGGTAGCTATAAGAAGATTACCCGCGAACTTAAAAAATGATAATACAACTTTTTTAACGTCGTTAAATTGGAACAAGCTTTGGTTATTACCAAATACAGCAGGTGCTCAAACAGCAGAAGAAGCGATTCGTATGGCGTTTTTAGGTCATGAATTAGCTTGCCAATTAGGTCAACCAGATAATTTTTTTGTAAAATTAGAAGTTATTTCAGATCCTAAATATTTATTACCTGATCCTATTGGAACATTAAAAGCAGCTGAATTTTTAGTAAATAAAGGATTTACTGTATTACCCTATATTAATGCAGATCCTATGTTAGCTTTACACTTAGAAGATTTAGGTTGTGCTACAGTTATGCCGTTAGGTTCACCTATAGGTTCCGGTCAAGGTTTAAATAATTTATCAAATATTAAAATTATCATTGAAAATTCAAGTATCCCTGTTATTGTGGATGCAGGGATTGGTACTCCCAGTGAGGCTTCTCAATCCTTGGAGTTAGGAGCAGATGGGGTTCTATTGAATACAGCGGTGGCACAATCTAATAATCCAGCTAAAATGGCGGAAGCTATGAAATTGGGAGTTCAATCAGGGCGTTTAGCTTATTTAGCAGGCAGAATGGAAAAAAAATATTATGCGAATCCAAGTTCGCCTATAGATCAAATAAGTCAATTCTAAAAATTAGATTAATAGTAGAGTATATTACTATTAATCTGATTTTAAAAATTGTTTTTACAAATTATTCATTGTCTTTTTTCTTATTTTTATCTCTAATTTCTTTAGCTTTAGTTCGATTTTCTTTCACAACATCATTGTACATTCTTAATAAATATGTTGTTTTAATTGGACGTTGTTGTAGCCACATTTTACCAAATAATAACCCTGTTACACCGTTTACAATATCTTTAGGTAATCGGTGTCTAGCAAAAGCTATAAACCTAATTACATATAAAGCTAGATATAATCCATTTTTGATAATACTTACAAAGAATCTGACAATCGGATTTTTAATATTTGGGAATCGAAGAGGTTTAAACACAGGTTTAAAATCGTATTCAACAACTTCAGTTTTTGGTTCATCTAAAACTATTTTTTGTTTTTCAGTAGGAACGGTTTTAGTTAAAGATGAAGGTAAAACACGTTCACGTTCAGGACGTTTTGGTTTTTCCCATTGATTTAATGGCTCATCTAATTCATCATTAACATTTACATTCAAGTTAACAGTTGTTGTATCAATTTTAATTGAAATTTCATCTGTATATGTTTCATCATCTGGAATTCCAAACGGATTTTCGTATTCTTGATCTAAATATTCAAATTTATCGCGGATATTAGTAAAGTTTTCAACTTTCTCTAATTCTGCTGATACATCATTTAATGTTTTAGTACTATATTTATTAGAATCTGTTGAAGAACTGAATAAACGGTTTACCATCATTTTACGTCCAGTTCTATCTGTATTTGAAATAACTACTGCATTATTTAAAATATCTCTAACCTCACCAACTTCTTTAGTAGCTTTCATTTCAGCTTTTAATTGTTTTAAGGTTTTACGTGTAACAATAATACTCGTACCTGGTTTTAAATCTTCAGATAAACAACGTTCTGCTAATTGATCTTCTAGATAACTCATAATCACTCGACGTAATGGTCGTGCGCCATAAATAGGATCATGGCCTTCTTCTACTAATAATGCTCGTACTGGTTCCGTTACAACTAAATTAATGCCTTTGTCTTTTAATCGATCAATTAATTGTTTAATCATAATAGCAGAAATATCCCAAATATCATGTTTTGATAAATGATTAAAAACAATTATTTCATCAATACGATTTAAAAATTCAGGACGGAAGAAATTTTTAAGTTCTTCTTTTACTAATTTATTTACCTTTCTTACAATTTCAGCATCTTTCTCTAGCTCTGTTTCAGGTTCCCAGTCTCCAAAAGGATTATCATTAATCATTAATTTTAGTCCTGAAGCCTTAACATCATCTTTTGATTTTACACCACTTTCTCGTTCAATAATTTTTGAGCCTAAGTTAGTTGTCATTACAATCATAGTATTTGTAAAATCAATTACTCTACCCTTCGAATCTGTAAGTCGACCGTCATCTAAAATTTGTAATAATAAATTAAATACATCTGGATGAGCTTTTTCAACCTCATCTAATAGAACTACAGAATATGGTTTTGTTCGAACAGCCTCTGTTAATTGGCCCCCTTCATTGTAACCAACATAACCTGGAGGTGAACCAATTAATTTAGCTACTGTATGTTTCTCCATATATTCTGACATATCTAAACGAATCATACTACTTTCATCACCAAACATATATTCTGCAACCGCTTTTGTTAATTCTGTTTTTCCAACTCCAGTTGGACCTGCAAAAATAAAACTAGCAATTGGACGATTAGGATTTCTTAAACCAACACGAGCACGTCGAATTGCATTTGAAACAGAAATTACTGCTTGTTGTTGACCAATAATTCTCTCACGAATAATTTGTTCCATTTGTAATAAACGTTCTGATTCAGAACCTGTAATTTTATTAACAGGAACTCCTGTCCAATTTGATACAACATTGGCAACATCGTTTTCTAAAACTTTATCAATTTCTTTTCTATTAAATCCACGCATTTCATCAGCTAAGGCTGATTGTTTCATAATTCGAATATGTGTTCTTAATTCCATTTCTCTATCAAATTGATTTTGAGCTAGGGAAAAATTATGTGTCTTCATCGAATTTTCTTTTTCTTTAATTACTGTCTGAAGTTCATTCATTAAATTTCGTAAACCTTCAGGTAATCTTCTATTTTCTAATCTAACTCTAGCACCAGATTCATCTAATACATCAATTGCTTTATCTGGTAAAAACCGATCAGGAATATATTTATCTGATAAAATAGCTGCTTGTTCAATAGCTTTTCGATCATACGTTAATGTATGATGTTGCTCAAATTTAGGTTTCAAACCTTGTAAAATTTCTATAGTTGTTCCTACACTAGGTTCTTCTACTAATACAGGTTGGAATCGACGTTCTAATGCAGGATCACGTTCAATATATTTTCGATACTCATCTTTCGTGGTTGCGCCTATACAACGGAATTTACCACGGGCTAATGCTGGTTTTAAAATATTAGCTGCATCAACAGCACCTTCAGCAGCACCTGCACCTACTAGTGTGTGAATTTCATCAATAACAATAATAACAGCACTATCATTTTGAACTTCTTCCACAATTCTTTTTAACCTTTCTTCAAATTCTCCGCGATATTTTGTACCAGCTAAAATGGATCCCAGATCCAAAGCCATAATCAAACTACCATCTAAAAAATCTGGCACGTTTTCATTCAATATCAATTGAGCTAAGCCTTCAGCCACAGCTGTTTTACCTACACCAGGTTCTCCAATTAAAACAGGATTATTTTTCGTTCTTCTTGCTAAAACAGCAATTAGATCGTTTATTTCTTTTTCTCTTCCAATAACAGGATCTAACTTACCATCAACCGCTTCTTTTGTTATATTTTCTGAAAATTCATCTAAAGTTGGTGTTTGACTTCCTTTTCGTTCACGTTCTAATAAAAATTTCTCTGCTTGTGTTAAGGGTCTTAAAATTTCTTCTTGAGTTTCTTCAATATAACTAAAAATGATATCTCTTAATTTTTTAGTATCTACTCCTAATTTATCAAGCGTTCTCATAGCAACTCCATCAGTTTCCCCTAATAATGCTAATAAAATATGTTCCGTTCCTACAAAATTTTGTCCAAGATCTTTACCTTCATTTACTGCCATTTCTAATACGCGTTTAGCTCTAGGAGTAAAAGGTATTTCAGACGCAACAAATCCCGTACCACGACCTATGTACATTTCTATTTCTTTTCTAGCTTTTTTTAATGAAACTTTCATTTTTTTTAAAGCTTTTGCTCCAATACCGTGGCGTTGTCCTATTACACCTAAAAGAAGTTGCTCAGTTCCAACAAAGTTGTGACCCATTCTTCTAGCCTCTTCTTGAGATAGCATTATAACTTTAATTGCCCCTTCAGTAAAACGTTCAAACATAATTTAAATTTCCTTTTTATTTAAAAAATGATTTTGATGAAATATATATAACATAAGTTAAAAAAGTAACTAATTTTCTAACTTATATGATTTTAGATAACATTATACAACTTACTGTTAAAAATTAACTAATTTTTAAAATAAAAATCTAGGCGACACCCAGATTCGAACTGGGGATCGAGGATTTGCAATCCACTGCCTTACCACTTGGCCATACCGCCTTTCACTATAGATTGTTATTATAGCATTATAATATTTTAAATCCTAGTTAAAATATTAAAAATGTTAGATTAAATTAATCTAACATTTTTAATTTTTTTAACTAGGATTTGATACTGCTAATTTATAAAAGACACCAGAAGGTAAATCTGCATTAGATAATAAATCAAATAGATTATCATTGTTATCAGAATTATAATAAATCTCTAAGATTCTTTTATGAGTTCTAACTTCAAAATGTTCTCTTGAATCTTTATCTACATGGGGTGAACGTAAAACACAATAAATTCGTTTTTTAGTAGGTAATTTAACAATTCCTACAGAATTTAATTCAATATTTTGTAAAAGATTCATCATTTTAGTACAAGATGAATTTAATAATTCATGATTAAATGATTCTAATCTGACCCGGATTTTTGAATTTATCATAAATAATAGAGTTAATTATTTAACAATTTTAGAAACAACGCCTGCTCCAATCGTACGACCACCTTCTCGAATAGCAAATCTCATTCCTTCTTCAATTGCTACAGGATAAATTAATTCTGCAGTCATTTTAATACGATCCCCAGGCATTACCATTTCAACAGTTGTACCATCGTCAGATGTAAATTTAGTAATAGCTCCTGTAACATCAGTTGTTCGCACATAAAATTGAGGTCGATAACCTGTAAAGAATGGTGTATGGCGTCCACCTTCATCTTTTGTTAAAACATATACTTCAGATTCAAAGTTTGTATGTGGCGTAATTGTTCCTGGTTTTGATAATACCATACCACGTTGGATATCGTCACGTGTAGTACCACGTAATAAAATACCTACGTTATCACCAGCAAAACCTTCGTCTAATGTTTTTTGGAACATTTCAATACCAGTAATTGTAGTTGTTTTTGTGTCAGTAATACCAACAATTTCAACACTGTCACCTACTTTAATAATACCACGTTCTATACGTCCTGTAGATACAGTACCACGTCCTGTAATTGAGAAAACATCTTCAATTGCCATTAAGAATGTTTTTTCTGTATCACGTACAGGTGTCGGAATATAGGAATCAACTGCGTCCATTAATGCATAAATTTTATCAACCCATGGATTATCGCCTCGACGAACTTCTGGATTAGCTGAAATTGCTTCAATAGCTTGTAAAGCTGAACCAGGACAAATTGGAATATCATCACCTGGGAAATCATATGCAGAAAGAAGTTCACGAACTTCTAATTCAACTAATTCTAATAATTCTGCGTCATCAACTTGATCTTCTTTGTTTAAGAAAACAACGATATCAGGCACACCTACTTGTTTTGCTAATAAAATATGTTCCCGTGTTTGAGGCATAGGACCATCAGCAGCAGATACTACTAAGATAGCACCATCCATTTGAGCAGCACCAGTAATCATATTTTTTACGTAATCAGCGTGACCTGGACAATCTACATGAGCATAATGACGAGCATCTGTCTCATATTCTACGTGAGCTGTATTAATTGTAATACCACGAGCACGTTCTTCAGGTGCACCATCAATATCAGAATAAGCTTTAGCTACACCGTTTCCTTCTAAAGCCATTGTTGCAGTAATTGCAGCAGTTAATGTTGTTTTACCATGATCTACGTGACCAATTGTTCCAATGTTAACATGCGGTTTTGTACGTTCAAATTTTTCACGTGCCATAATTTAAGTTTTAATTAAATAAATATAAAATGTTTTTAGGCTTTTAGCGAGATATTAAATATAAGTTTAATATCTAAAATGTGCAAATGCTTTGTTAGCTTCTGCCATTTTATGTGTTTCTTCTTTTTTCTTTATAGTATTACCAATTTCATTAGATGTGTCAATAATTTCATTAGCTAATTTAATAGCCATCGATCTTCCCACACGTTGATTTGAATAACGAATAATCCAACGTAATGATAAATTAGTTGCTCTAAATCCACTAACCTCAATAGGTACTTGATATGTTGAACCACCGACACGGCGTGCTTTAACTTCAACAAGAGGACTAGAATTTTGAATAGCTTTTTCGAAAACCGAAAGTGGATCTTGATCAGTTTTTTTTTTAATAATTTCAAAAGCTTGATATACGATATTTTTAGCTAAATTTTTTTTTCCTGATTTTAAAATTCGAGCAATAAGTAAACTCACTAGATAACTATTATAAAGAGGATCAGGTTGTGGAAATCTTTTTTTCGATATATTTCGACGAGACATAATTATTTATTCAATATTTATAAAACTATAGATATATTTATTTAACTTTAGGTTTTTTAACACCATATTTTGATCGACCTTGAGTCCGAGATTTTACTCCCCCAGTATCTAGTGCTCCACGAATTATATGATATCGAACACCTGGTAAATCTTTAACCCTTCCCCCCCGAATTAAAACTACAGAATGTTCTTGTAAATTATGACCAATTCCTGGTATATATGCTGTAACCTCAAAACCTGAGCTTAACCGAACCCTAGCTACTTTTCGAATTGCTGAATTTGGTTTTTTTGGAGTTGTTGTATAAACACGAGTACAAACACCCCGTCTTTGTGGACATTTAACTAAAGCAGGACATTTGGTTTTCTTTTTAATTTGAATACGTCTTGATCGAACTAATTGTTGTATAGTTGGCATATAATTGAACTTTTAATTTAAGATCTAAGTTTTTATTAATCTGTATAATCTAATTGATATTTTTTCATAAATTTTTCTACCCTTCCTTCACTATCAATCATAACTGTATTATCGTTATAAAAAGGATGATTTCCTAACCACATATCCATTTGTAATTCTCGTCTTGTTGAACCAATAAAACAAAGGGGTTTTCCATCACAAAGAATGGGTGTTTGAGGAAACCATTGAGGATGTATATCAGCTTTTGGCATATTTGTTTTGTTCTTATAAATTTAACGTTTAGAGTATTGAGGTGCTTTTCGAGCTTTTCTTAAACCATATTTTTTCCGTTCTTTAATACGAGCATCTCGTGTTAAAAATCCATAAGGTTTTAAAATTTGACGATTTGTAGATTCTAGTTTACATAATAATCTAGCAACTCCTAATCTGATTGCTTCTGTTTGCCCTGTAAGACCTCCACCTTTAACCAAAGCAATAATATCAAATTGATTTTCTAATTGCAATTTTTCTAAAGGAGCTTTTACCATATTTAAATAATTAGCATTGTATTGTAAATATTTTTCTCCTGGTACTTTATTGATAATAATATTACCTCCTCCCGGTACTAAAAAAACGCGAGCAATAGCTTCTTTACGTTTTCCTAATCCAAGATTATTTTTCTGAAAAACTAATTTTGTATCAGAATTCATAGAATTTTTAATTAAATTAATAGTTACTTTATCTTTTTTATTTATCTTAAAAGTCAAAGAGTCAGAGGAAAATTTAGATAACTTTTTTACTATCAAATGATAGATTATTTAAGTCTAATTTAATTGGATTTTGAGCCTCATGTGGATGTATCTCGCCACTATAAATATTTAATCTTCTCATTAAACGTTTTGTTTCTGTTGTTGATAACATTCCTTTAATAGCTCGTTCAATAGTAAATTTTGGAAGTGAATCTACAGCATTTTTAATAGTTAAAGCGCTACCTACACGACCTGGATTATTAACAATATAATGCTTACTATTTTTATTTACAATAATTGAGTCAGCATTTAGTAATATTATATAATCACCGATATCAGTAGACGGATAATAATGCGGTTTAATTTTTCCTTTTAATAATGCAACAATTAATGTTGCCAAACGTCCCAATTTTTGATTTTTGCAATCAATAATAAACCAATTTCGAGTTTCATATTTCGAACTTGGTAAAAATGTTTTGTTTAGGGAATTCATAAATTTTTTTTTAATTAATACTTAATAGAAATCTATAATTAATTATTCTGAATATCTTTTTTCAGAATAATATTTAATTTATTTTTTAAGGTCGAAAAAACTTCGTCAGCAGATTTTCGACCAAAATTTTTAAGTTCTTGTAATTGTTCTGGCGAATATTGTAATAAATCCCCCACAGTATTGATTTTGGCTTTTTTTAAACAGTTATAAGCACGAACTGATAATTGTAATTCTTCAATAGCAATGTTCGTATAGGGTTCTATAGTTAACGAAGTATTATTTGTTTTTGGTTCTAGTATTTCTTGACTATTTTTTGTTTCAATCAAAGAAGTAAATAAATTAATTATTATTTGACAAGCTTTTTTTAAAGCATCAATAGGTTTAATACTTCCGTTAGTCCAAATTTCAATAAATAACCTTTCTGTAATAGAATTGTCATTATCGTAAACATTTTCAATTTTAAAATTAACTTTCTGAACAGGCATAAATATGCTATCAATTTGAAGAAAACTTTTATCTTCATCTAGAAACATTTGTGAAGCTAATTTATAGCCTGTTCCATGTTCAATTTTGAATTCTATTTCTAAATTTATTGAACTTGAAATAGTAGCAATGTAATGATTTTTATTAATAATTTCTAATCCTGTTGGTAAACTAATTAAATCAGCTGTAACAACTAATGGACCTTGAACTTTTAAACGACCAAATTTTGTATCCCTTGTAGTACTTTTAATTACTATACCTTTAAGATTCAATAATATTTCTAGAATATCTTCACGAACTCCAGGAATAGTAGCGAATTCATGTCGAATGCCAACAATACGAACAGCGGATATAGCTGTCCCTTCTAAATCACCTAATAATACTCTTCTTAAATGATTTCCAATAGTTATTCCTTGCCCAGGCTGTAAGTCATTAATTAAGAATTGTCCGTAACAAACACCTGACTGAAGTTTTTCTGATTTTAACGGCTTAAAATAGAAATTGGTCATCTTAAAAATTAATTAGAAATTTAAAAATTAAACACGACGTTTTTTAGGTGGTCGACAACCATTGTGAGGAACCGATGTAATATCTTCAATTGAACTTATTTCAAATCCAGCAGCCTCAATAGCCCGAATAGCAGTTTCACGACCAGAACCTTGACCTTTAACTAAAATCTGAACACTTTTCATACCTGTACTAACTGCTTCAAGAGCAGCTTTTTCTGCCGCTGTTTGAGCTGCAAATGGGGTACTTTTTCTTGCACCCTTAAATCCCGAGCTTCCAGCAGAAGCCCATGAAACTGTATCACCTACTAAATTTGTTATTGTTACTATAGTATTATTAAAAGTAGATTGAATATGTACAACACCTTTAACAAAGTTACTTTTGTCTTTTTTATTTGTTTGAGCCATGGAAAAATAAAATTTTAATGATTAATTCAAATACTTTTATTTCTTTTTATTTGTAACTGTTTTTTTCGAGCCACGTCTTGCTCTTGCATTTGTTCTTGTACGTTGACCCCGAACAGGAAGACTATTACGATGACGTTTTCCACGAAAACAATTAATTTCATTTAATCGTTTTATATTTAAGCCATTAAATCTTCTAAGATCTCCTTCTAATTTTAACTCCAACGTTGGATCTTCGATTGCTTCACGTAAAGCAACGGTTTCTTCTGTTGTTATATCATTCGTTCTTTTTTCAGGATTAATATTTGCTACTTCGATAATTTTTTTAGCCGAAGTAAGACCAATTCCATGAATATATGTAAGAGCGTATGCTATTCGTTTATTTTTTGGTAAATCAACACCAACTAATCTAACCATTATCTTAACTCCTTTTAAATATTATCCCTGACGTTGTTTATGTTTTGGATTTGAACAAATTACCATAATTTTCCCATGTCGTTTAATTACACGACATTTATCACACATTTTTTTAACTGATGGTCTAACTTTCATTATAAATTTTAATTAGAATCTAAATATATTTTTTTTTATAGATATTTGAATAAATAATATCGTCGACTTCTTTTGAAATATCAACTAGAACCCCTGCCATAATTAATAATGAAGTTGTACTTAATCCATTCAAACTTGAAATTTGTAATATAACTTCAATTACATTAGGAAGAGTAGCAAGTAATGCTAAAATAACTGCACCTAAAACTGTTAATCTGTTCATTACCTTTTTTAAATAAAAAGTCGTTTGAACACCAGGGCGAATTCCTGGAATTGTTACAGCCATTTTTTGCAATTGATCTGCTATATCTTTTGGATTTAAGACTATTGTTGAATAAAAAGAACTAAATAAGAGTATTAAACCAAAATAAAATATCCAATAACTAATTTTTCCAAGAAGAGTTATATTACTAATCGGAATGTTGAATTGAGGAAATAAACCTAAATTACTTATATAACCGGGTAACACTAAAACTGTTGTAGTTAAAATAATAGGCATTACTCCTGCTTGATTTAATCTAACAGGAATATAATTATTAACTATATTTGATGATCCGATTCTTCGTTGATTTAATTGTTTTGAAGAGATTATTGGAATTCGACGTACACCTTCTTGTAATAGAACAATTCCACATAAAGAAAGAAGAATTAAACTAGTAATAATTACTATTGCTGGAATAGTCAAATTTTGTAGATTTTCATTTATTAGAGTTTTACAAAGATTTGGAAAACTCGAAACAATATTAGTATAAATAAGTAAAGAAGCTCCATTACCTAACCCGTAATCTGTAACTAATTCACTTAACCAAAGTACAATCATAGCTCCTGTAGTTAGCCAGACGACTATTTCAAATAATAATTGTGTATTCCAATTAAACAATATAGGTCTTAAATAAAGTCCTAATCCTACACTTTGAATAATTGCCCAAATTAATGTTACAAATCTTGTTAAACGATTTAAAGATCTACGAGCATTCAAATCACCTTCTTTTTGTAATTTCGATAAAGCAGGTGAAAATGCTATAATTAGTTGAATAAAAATTGAAGCATTAATGTAAGGAAAAATATTTAAAGTAAAAAGACCAATTACAAAACTATCTTTACCTGAAAAGGTACTAACAATATTTCGTGCAAATGGATTATTTTGAATATAAAGTGCTAAGTCGGTATGATTAATTCCAGGAATAGGTAAAAAACTACCAATTCGAATAAATAAAATGACACCTAAACTAATGAGTAAACGTTGTAATATAATACGAAGACTTATACTATTAAGAATTTTCACTGATTTATTTTCAATTCAACTAAATGATTATTATTGTATGGTTTCTTAGACTTTAGATATAATTACGAATTTCGTCTTTTTTCTACTTCTGCCTTTGTTGTTAGTTGTTCTAAACCAGAAATGGCAGCTCGAGCATTATTTAACAAATTATTTGATCCTAATTGTTTTGCAATTACATTCTTAACTCCAGCAACTTCTAATACAATTCGAACAGCTCCACCAGCGATAACACCTGAACCTTCAATAGCAGGCTTCATAATAATTTTACAAGCACCAAATTGACCTATAGTATCGTGGGGAATACTTAGTGATTTAGTAAGGGGAAGAGTTATTAAATTTTTACGCCCATCTGTTTTTGCTTTTTTAAAAGCATTAACAACATCATCTGCTTTTGCTACACCAACCCCAACTTTTCCATTTTCGTCACCAAGAACAACAATCGCACGAAAACTTAATTTTTTGCCACCTTTTGTTACTTTTGAAACTCGACTAATTTTAATTAATCGCTCTACAAATTTTGGTTCTTGTAGTTGATTATTACGTCGTGAATTTTTTTTCAATTTATTTAGTTGTTTTAAATCACTACTCATAAAACTTTTTTAATTTTCCTACTTTTTTCTAAATGTTGTATTAAAATTGAAGTCCACCTGCTCTTGCTCCATCAGCCAAAGCTTTAACTCTACCATGATACAAATAAGGACCACGGTCAAAAACAATTTTAGTTATATTTTTTTTTAAACTAAGTTCTGCTAATTTTTCGCCCATAATTCTTGATGCGTCACAAGTTCTACCATTTGGTATTTGGACTTTTATTGTACGATCTAAAGTAGAACAAGAAACTAAAGTTCGTGCTGTTGTATCATCAATAATTTGAGCATATATATTCTCGTTTGAACGATAAACTGATAAACGTGGTCTTTCACTTGTACCTTTAATTTTCCCACGTAAAGAATCACGTTTAAGAATTTTATATTTACTAGGTTTTAAACGTTTATTTTTGTTTTTTAACTTTAATAAGGCTTGTTTTGAGAATTTCATAATTCTAACTTGTAAGTTTAAATAGTAAAAGATAATTTAACTCTTGAAAATTTTCTAAAAATTATTCTATATAGTAATTTATTTAGAAAATTATTTTTTCCCTGATTTACCCGATTTCCCTGATTTTCCTGACTTCCCTGATTTACCTACTTTACGTATAATTTGTTCATTCTTATACAAAATACCTTTTCCTTTATAAGGTTCTGGACGTCTCCATGACCGTATTTTAGAAGCAAATAATCCTAAAAGTTCTTTATCGCATGATTTTAAATTAATAGTGGTATTTTGAATAACTTCTATAGTGATAGGCTTTGGAATTTCGATTTTAACTGGATGACTATAACCTAAATTTAAAGTAATTTCCCTTTGATCCACTGCAGCTCGATAACCTACACCTTTTAAAACTAACGTTAATTCAAATTGTTTAGAAACCCCAATAACCATATTATTAATTAAAGTCCGATACAACCCATGAAGAGATTTAAAGTTTTTTGTATTGTCTTTTAATAAAACATTTAAAACATTTTCATTATGAGTAATCTCAATAATTTCTGGGATTGTTGTTTGTAATGTACCAAATTTTCCTTTAACTGTAACTTCTGAACCTTCACAATTAATTTCAACATCTTTTGGTACTTCTATAGGTAATTTTCCGATACGTGACATTTTAGAAACTCCTTATTTTACCATATATAACATAAAACTTCACCACCAATACCTAACTCTTTAGCTTTTAAATTTGTCATTACTCCTCTTGATGTCGAAATAATAGCAATTCCTAAATTATCTAAAACAGTAGGTAATTTTTTTGAATTTGCATAAACTCGTAACCCTGACTTACTAACTCGTTCTAATTTTCCAATAACAGGTTTTCTATCTTTTCCTACATATTTTAATGAAATTAATAGATACTTTCTATTACTTTCCTCATAATTTTCAAAGTTTTCTATAAATCCTTCATCTTTTAAAATTATTGTTATTGCTAACGACATTTTTGTCATAGGAATTTGTACAATTTGATGCTTTACCATATTTGCATTTCGAATACGTGTTAGCATATCTGCAATATTATCTGTTACCACCTTTTTCTCCTTCTAAATTATAATTTTTTCTCAATTTATTCTTGAGACCAACGTTTTCTTTTTAAATGTCGTTTACGATCCCACACTCGATTAATTTCAACAAATGAAGAATGTTTATCATAATAACCACTATCATTTAATGGAAAACGTAAAAATCTAAAAAGAATTAATCCATTTAATATACGATCCATAGTTGTTAAACGATATTTTGGTAAACAATTATCTAAAACAAGAGTAATTGTAAACCCTTGGTTTTGATCTACATCATCATAGTTAATTTCTGGAAAAATTAATTGTTCTTTTAAACCAAAAGTAAAATTACCTGCTTTATCAAAACTTCGTAATGAAAAACCACGAAAATCTCGAATTTGAGCAAAAGTAAAGAAAATTAATTTAGTTAAAAATGCATACATTTTTTCACCACGTAAAGTTACAGTTAAACCTAATTCCATATTTTCCCGAATCTTAAAACCTGCAATCGCTTTTTTTGATCTTGTAATTACTGGTTTTTGACCTGTTATTTTTTCAAATTCATCAATACTTTTTTTTAATAAGTTTGTATTTTGAGCAGCTAAACCTAAACCACGATTAATTTGAATTTTTTTTAATTTTGGAACAGTATGTGGGTTTTTAAATAAATTAGGACTATTTTTTAGAATAATAGGTTTAATACCATTTTTATATTCTTCTTTAATATTATCAAGCAAGCTATAAATTTCAGAAATTTCTTCTATTGAATGTTGATTTAGCATATTATTTTATTAATTAGATAATTTCACATTTGAATGATGAATAGGAGCTTCAAATTGCTTTATTTCCCCAACTTCATTTTCAGTTCTAGGTTTTATATGTTTAAATTTAAAATTGACACCTTTTACAATAATTTTACCTGTATTTTTATTTATACTAATTACTTCTCCAGTTTCATTTTTATGAAATCCTGAAATAATTTTAACGGTATCTCCTACTCGTACATGTATTTTTTGTTGTTTAATCATTTATAAAACCTCCGGCGCTAACGATACAATTTTTGATAAATTTTTATCACGAATTTCACGTGCAACAGGTCCAAAAACTCGAGTTCCACGTGGATTATTATCCATATTTACAATTACACCTGCATTATCATCAAACCTAATATACATTCCATCAGAGCGTCGAATACTTTTACATGTTCGAACTACAACTGCTCGAACTACATCTGAACGCTTAACAGGCATATTTGGAATAGCTTCTTTTACTACTGCTATGATAGTATCACCAATTTCCGCATACTTTTTATTACCACCTAGAACCCTAATACACATAATTTTTTTAGCACCAGTATTATCTGCTACTGTTAACATTGTTTGAGGATAAATCATAAAAGTATTTTTAACTAATTAACGATGATTTTGAAAGAATTTTAACTAATTTCCAACGTTTTCGTTTACTTAAAGGACGACATTCTTGAACTAAAACCTTATCTCCAATGTTACATTCCTGTAATTCATCATGTGCTAAATACTTTTTAGTTTTTAGCATAGTTTTTGAATAAATCGGATGAGGATATCGATTTTCAATTTTTACTACAATAGTTTTTTGCATTTTATTACTAACTACCACACCAAGTTTCTCTTTGACAGGCATTTAAAACTCCTTGATTTTTAATTTGGAATTAATTGATTAATTACAGTTTCTTCGTTATTCTCCCTTTCTTCTATTCGCGTGCTTAAAAGAGTTTTTAATTGAGCTAAAATACGTTTCGCTTTTTTTATTTCATGAGGCTTAAAAGTCTGACGAGTAGCTTTTTTAAAGCGTAAACTGAAAATTTCGTTTTCAGTTTTTAGAATTTCTTCAGCGATTTGATGATTTGAAAGAGATATTAGATTATTAAATTTAGGTAAACTCATAATTTATTAAATCGTATCTTTAATTATAAACTTTGTTTTTAAGGGTAATTTATATGAAGCAAGACTAAATGCAGCTTTTGCAATTTCTTCGGGAACGGAACCAATTTCAAATAAAATTGTTCCAGGCTTAACAACAGCCACCCAATAATCTACAGCACCTTTACCTGATCCCATTCGAGATTCTGCCGCACGTGCTGTAACAGTTTTATCTGGAAAAATTCTAATCCATAATTTAGCACCCCGTTTTGTATATCGAGTAATTGTACGACGAGCTGCTTCAATTTGACGGGATGTAATCCATGTAGGTTCTAATGCTTGTAACGCAAATTGGCCAAAACAAATAACATTTCCTTTAGTAGCTGTTCCTTTCATACGCCCTCTATGATATTTTCGATATTTTGTTCTTTTTGGACTTAACATAATTAATCTTATTTTTATAAAGTTACACTAATTTGATAAACAAAAATTTTATTTTGTTAAAATTTCATTTTTAAATAACCAAACTTTAATTCCTAATACACCATAGATTGTATTAGCTTCTCGTGTTGCATAATCAATATCTGCCCGTAAAGTTTGTAAAGGAACTCGACCTTCTCGTATCCATTCACTTCGTGCAATTTCAGCACCATTTAGACGACCAGAAACCTGAATTTTGATACCATTAACATTTTGTTTCTGTGCTCTTTGTAATGCTTCTCTAATTGCTCTACGAAAAGCTACTCGTTTTTCTAATTGATCAACAACTAAATCTCCAAGTAGTCCTGCATTTAAATCTACTTGTTCAATTTCAAAAACATTTATGGTTAATTGACGATCGGTTGGTAAAAGTTTTTTAATATTTTTTAATAAATTTTCTAAACCTGTCCCAAGTTCTCCAATAAGAACGCCAGGTTTTCCTGTTTCAATATTTAACTGAATTTGATCATTTAAACCATTACGATTAATACGAATATTCGAAATACTATTTGCCTTAGATATTGTGCTTAGATAAGTGCGAATTTTATCGTCTTCTTTTAAAATATTGGCATATTGATTAAAATTTGCATACCAATTTGACTTATGTTCCTGAGTAATTCCTAACCGAAATCCTAAAGGATGTGTCTTTTGCCCCATAGAATTAATCTAATCCTTATTAAATTTAATTTTTAATTTATTTCTTTTAATACTACTGTAATATGACAAGTAGGCTTCAAAATTTTATATGCTCTTCCTTGTGCTCTTGGTCTAATACGTTTAATTTTTGGACCTTCATCTGCAAAGATTTGATCAACAATTAATCTTTTTTTATCTAAACCATAATTATGTTTAGCATTTGCTGCCGCCGAATGTATAACTTGCCAAATAGGTCCACTTGCATCATAAGGTAAAAATTCGAGAATCATTAAGGCTTCTTGATATGAACGACCACGTAATTGATCAATAACTCGTCGAATTTTATGTGGAGACATACGAATATATTTTGCTCTAGCTTTAACTGATTGAATGTTCGACATAATTTATTGTTTTATTTTGAATAGAATTTTCCAAATAAGTAAAACCAAGTCTCAAATTATGTTTTACTATTTAGGTTTATAATTTCAATTTAATTTTTCAATAGAAAAACTAAATTACCAAATTGGTTCTGGTTTCTTAATTGGTGTTCTTGTGAAATAATGTAATTTTACTGTAATAGTAGTCTTGCTACTTTGATTTAAATAATTTTCTTTATTTGTTAAAAATCTATTCTGGGGAACAGTATCATTAAAATAAACAGAATCAATCCAGATATCAAAGAAATTAATAGAAAAATCATTATGCAATGATAAAATGGAAGAATATAATATAGCTAATAAATTATCCCTTTCTTTTATATTTGACTCTAATAAATATAGAATATCATCAATTGCATAATAAATATACTTATTTGTAAAACTTGTTAAAATGTTACGAGCTGTTAAGGATAAAGGACTTTCATATTTAATTTGAAATGTTTTTAAAAATTGTCCGTTTAATTCACCTTTAGTTAATTTAAAGGTTTTTAAAAGTTGTCCTTTAAATTCACCTTTATCTTTTAATTTTAATTTAATTCCATCTTGATATGGTAAAGGTTTTCCATCACTTAAACCAGTTCTATTAGATTTTATTGTATCTTTTTCTTCATCTATCAATTTATTTAATTCATTACAATAACATTGATATGTTTGTGCTATACATTTTTGATGGTTTTCCCAAGGACGTTTTTTAATTTGTATACTTAGCGTAGGGGAAAAATCATTTCTATCTTCAAATCGAATACACGTTTTTTTTTCATCAATTTTGCATCGATTTCGACAATTAACTTTATTATCTTTTTGATCTTCGAAATTACGGCATTCTTTTCTACAAATTTTGGTTTTATCTAAAACACACCGTTCTTTACAATTAATTTTTTTTTCTTCTTGACCTTCAAAATCACGGCAATTTTTTTTACAAATTTTAGTTTTATCCAAAACACATCGTTCAGATTCTGTACTAAGATTGTAGCGTTTTTTACGCAAAAATAATCGTTCACTTTTTGAAAGTTGATGCTTTTCTTGTTCACTTTTAGATAAATCTAAATAATAACAAATTTTTGTTTTTGTTTGAGTAGATCTATCTAATTGTAAACTTAAGTCTTTTTCTTCTATATTTAACTTAGATATTTCTTTTTCAGACATAATATTATTTATTGTTGTCTAATTAGCAATCCTAGAAGTACGGAACGCTTTAAGTGTTTAGAAAGAATTTTTATTAACGTCTAGCTTTTTTATCAGCTTTTATATGTGATTTAAAATTACGTGTTGCAACAAATTCTCCCAATTTATGGCCCACTAATTGATCAGAAATAAAGATAGGAACATGTTGTTTACCATTGTAAACTGAAATTGTGAAACCAATCATACTAGGTAATATTGTAGATGCTCGAGACCATGTAACAATTGTTGCATCTTTTTTACCAGCTAAATTGGCTTGATTGATTTTTTTCAATAAGTGATAAGCCACAAAAGGACTCTTTTTTAATGAGCGTGACATTTTAAAACCTTTTAATTAATTTTTACTTAATGTATTTAATTATGATCGACGGCGAAGAATATAAGCTTCACTTAATTTTTTATTTTTACGTGTTCGAATACCTAATGCAGGTTTCCCCCAAGGTGTTAAAGGTCTTGTTCGTCCAATAGGAGCTCGTCCTTCACCACCACCGTGAGGATGATCACATGGGTTCATAACAGAACCACGAACAGTAGGACGTACTCCTAGCCATCTTGTACGTCCAGCTTTACCACTTTGAACTAAAAAAGCATCGTTATTACTAATTTCACCAATTGTCGCAAAACATTCTTTTCTTAAAAGACGTATTTCTTTAGATGGTAATCGTAATGTTACATAATTTCCTTCTTTAGCTAATATTTTTGCAGACGTTCCACCAGCTCGAACTATTTGACCACCTTTATTTGGAATTAACTCAATATTATGAATTGATGTTCCTAATGGAATTTCTCCTAATGGCATAGAATATCCAATATTAAAAGCAATATTGGAGCCGGAATATATTGAATCTCCTACATTTAAATTTTTAGGTTGCAATATATAACGTTTTTCTCCATCAGAGTAGTGAATTAATGCAATTCTTGCATTACGATTAGGATCATATTCAATTGAAACAACTCGTCCTTCAATATTAATTTTGTTTCTTTTAAAATCAATTAATCGGTAAAGTCGTTTATGCCCGCCTCCACGATGTCTAATTGTAATAATCCCTCGATTATTTCTACCTTTATTTCTATGATTTTTCCGAATTAGACTTTTTTCCGGTTTACTTTTTGTTATTTCACTAAAATCAGATAATGCTCTGTTTCTTGTTCCAGGAGTATATGATTTATAAAGACGAATACTCATAAATGTACTTCTTTGCTTTCGTAAATTATTAATTAATTTTCAGTAAATAAATTGATTACATCACCTTCAGATAACGTTACAATTGCTTTTTTATATTGAGGTTTCCAACCTATATATTTACCTATTCGTTTTTGTTTTCTTGGAAGATGACAAGTATTTACTTTTGTAACTTTGACTTTAAATAAGTCTTCAATGGCTGCTTTAATTGCTGTTTTATCTGATGAACGATCGACAAGAAATGTATACTGATTATTTTCTAATATTCTAGTAGCTTTATCTGTAATAATCGGATATTTTACTAGCTGTTGATTACTAAGATGATATGTTGATACTTTATTCACAGAATGTCTCCTTTATATCATTTAAAGCTAATGGTGTTAATATAATTTGTTTGGCTTTAATTAAACTTAAAGTATTTAATTGTGAAGCACAAATTAATTCAAGATTTTGAATATTTTGAACTGATAATTTTAACGACTCTGTTTTAACCGAAACAATCAATAATGTTTTTTGATTTAGGTTAATTCCACATTTTTCACAAATTTTAATAAAATTTGCTGTTTTTGGAATCTCTAAACTATTTTCTAAATTTTCAATTAATAAAACATTATCTTTTTTATTGTAAAGTAAGGTTTGTAAAGCTAGACGACGTTCTTTCTTATTAAGCTTATATTCGATTGTTTTAGGTTTAGGTCCAAAAGTAACACCACCACCTTTCCATAAAGGTGATCTATTCGAACCAGCTCGTGCTCGACCAGTTCCTTTTTGTTTCCATGGTTTTCGGCCACCACCCCGAACTTCACTTCTTGTTTTTGTAGAAGAAGTCCCTTGCTTTGTCGAAATATGATGTCTTAAAATATCCTTATGAATTAAATAATTTCCGGAATTTTCTAAAACTTTTATTTTTAATTCACATGTTGAATCTAATCTCTCTCCTGCTAAATTCACAGGATTATATGTTATTACTTTTTGAACACTCATACCTTAAAATTTTGTATTTTCAATTTTTAATTATTTCAATTAACTTATTCAAAAGGCACAATACTTAATAAATTTCCTGGCTTACCTGGAACAGATCCTTTTACAACAAGAATATTTTCTTCACGATTTGTTTGAATGACTTTCAATTTTTTGATAGTTGTTAATTTATTCCCTAATTGTCCTGCCATTTTTTTACCAGGTAAAACACGACCAGGTGTTGTCCCCATACCAATTGAACCGGGTTCTCTATGATTTTTTGAGCCATGTGTCATAGGACCTCGTGCAAAATTGTGGCGCTTTTGAAGACCTGAAAAGCCTTTACCAATACTCTTACCACGAATATTTATAAATTGACCTACTTGGAAAGAATCAACATTTAAAATTTGACCAATTTCAAATTGTTCTAAATTTTCATTTAAACGAAACTCTTTTAAATATTTTAAAGGTTGAATATTTGATTTTTGTAAATGCCCTAGTTCAGGCTGAGTTAACGATTTACTAGAAACCTTTCCATAACCTATTTGAATCGAATTGTAACCATCTTTTAAAACTGTTTTGATCTGTGTAACTACACAAGGTCCTACTTTTAAGATTGTCACAGGAATAATATTACCCGATTCATCAAAAATTTGTGTCATTCCAATTTTATTTCCTAATAACCCTATAGCCATTTGGTTCTCCACACTAAATTTGGTATATTAACTTAAATATAAATTAATTAAACTTAAAATTGTATGATAATTAGAATTATCTTACATTTCCATATCTAGTTCTATCTTGTACTCGATATTTCTATTGTGCAAATTTATTTTAATGAAACTTTAAATCTTTGTCTAGATGAGAAATATAAACAGTTTTATTAAAATAGCCTCTCTTTTAGGATATTTTAATGGATTGTTCTGACTTTCTTAACCTTATAATTCTATTAAAATAATAAATAAAAAATAATATGGCAAAAGTTGTAGGAATCGATTTAGGTACGACAAATTCAGTGGTTGCCGCAATTGAAGGTGGTCAACCTACAGTTATTACAAATGCGGAAGGGCTACGAACAACCCCTTCAATTGTAGCATATACAAAGAAACAAGAATTATTAGTAGGTCAAATTGCGAAACGTCAAGCTGTAATCAATCCAGAAAATACATTTTTCTCAGTAAAAAGATTTATTGGATCAAAAGAATCAGAAATTTCAGCCGAATCAAAGCAATTGCCATATAAAGTTGGAACGGATAACAATAATAATATAAAAATTAAATGTTCATCGTTAAATAAAGAATTTAGTCCGGAAGAAATTTCAGCTCAAGTTCTTAGAAAATTAATTAACGATGCAACAACTTATTTAGGACAGGAAGTTAAACAAGCTGTTATTACAGTACCGGCTTATTTCAATGATTCACAGCGTCAAGCTACTATGGATGCTGGAAAAATAGCAGGAATTGAAGTATTAAGAATTATTAATGAACCAACAGCTGCATCATTAGCCTATGGTTTAGATAAAAAAGAAAATCAAACTATCTTAGTATTTGATTTAGGAGGTGGTACGTTTGATGTATCTATTTTAGAAGTGGGAGATGGGATTTTCGAAGTATTAGCAACAGCAGGTGATACTAATTTAGGGGGAGACGATTTTGATAAAACATTAGTAGATTGGCTAATAAAAGATTTCTTAGAACGTGAAGCTATTGATTTAAGTAAAGATATTCAAGCACTTCAACGATTAACAGAAGCAGCTGAAAAAGCAAAAATGGAATTATCTACGGTTGAAAAAACACAAATTCATTTACCTTTTATTACTGCAGATAAAACAGGACCAAAACATATTGAGAAAGAATTAACTCGTTCTCTATTCGAAGAATTATGTAAAAACTTGATTAATCGTTGTCGAATTCCTGTTGAAAAAGCTTTAACAGATGCAAGATTAGATAAAGCAGAAATTAATGAAGTAGTTCTTGTAGGGGGTTCGACTCGAATTCCTGCTATTCAAAATTTAGTTGAATCTTTAACAAATAAGAAACCTAATCAATCAGTAAATCCTGATGAAGTAGTTGCTATTGGGGCTGCAATTCAAGCTGGTATCTTAGCAGGAGAAATTAAAGATATTTTGTTATTAGATGTTACTCCTTTGTCATTAGGTGTTGAAACACTTGGTGGTGTTATGACAAAAATTATTTCTCGAAATACTACAATTCCTGTTAAAAAATCAGAATTATTTTCAACTGCCGTAGATAAACAGACAAATGTTGAAATTCATATTCTTCAAGGTGAAAGAGAATTGGTTGGAGGAAATAAGAGCTTAGGTAATTTTAGATTGGATGGAATTCCAGAAGCGGATCGTGGAGTTCCACAAATTGAGGTAACATTTGATATCGATGTTGATGGATTATTATCTGTTAAAGCTAAAGAAAAAGAAACAGGAATTGAACAATCTGTAACAATTCAAGGAGCTTCAAATTTAAATGACCAAGAAGTTAATCAAATGTTAGCTGAAGCAGAGAAATATGCAGCAGCTGATCAGGAAAAGAAGAAAACTATTGATTTAAAAAATCAAGCAGAACGATTATGTTTTGAAGCCGAAAAAGAATTAGATTTATTTAAATCGAACATTAATTCAGAGAAAGAACAAAAAGTACGTTCTGCTATTCAAAAAGTTAAAGGATTAGCACAAACGGATGATATTAATTCATTAACAGATGCAATTGAAGAGTTAAAATCAGAATTAAAAGATATGGTAAAAGGAACAGATCCATTAGTTTCAGATCCAAGTGGTTCTAATTCAATGTCAGATTTAAACGATTTGTAAAAAATTAATAATTTATAAAAAATTTTAAACGAATTTTAAGATTCGTTTAAAATTTTTGTATCATCGACAATAATACATTCGGTTGTTAAAATCATACTTGCTATTGAAGTTGCATTTTGAAGACCAGATCGCGTAACCTTAGCCGGATCAACAATTCCTTGTTCATACATATTTCCAAATGTGTTTGTTGCAGCATTATAACCAATTTCAAATTCTTGTTGTTGAACTTTCTCAATAATAACTGCCCCGTTGATACCAGCATTTTCTGCAATCCTACGTAACGGAGCAAGAATTGCTTTAGAAATAATCATAGCTCCAATTAATTCATCTTCTTTTAAATTATTTTTAGCCCATGTTATTAGATTCTCTGATAGATGCGCTAGAGTAGCGCCACCACCTGGTACAATACCCTCTTCGACAGCGGCACGAGTAGCATTAATAGCATCTTCTAAACGAAGTTTTTTATCTTTCATTTCTGTTTCTGTAACAGCACCCACTCTAATAACAGCAATTCCACCAGACAATTTTGCTATACGATCTTGAAGTTTTTCTTTTTCATAACCAGTATCAGCTAAATTTATTTGTTTTCTTAATTGTTCACAACGAATTTTAATTTCTTCCAAAGTTGAGCCATCTGATATAATTGTGGTCGTTTCTTTTGTTACAATTACTCGACGTGCTTGCCCTAATAAATTTAATTTTATATTATCTAAACTTAACCCAGCGTCTTGAGTAATTACTGTACCACCTGTTAAAATCCCTATATCTTGTAGCATTAATTTTCTTAATTCCCCAAATCCAGGTGCTCTTATAGCCACAACATTAATAATACCTCGTAATTTATTTAAAATTAGAGTCGCTAATGCTTCTTTTTCAACATCTTGTGCAATAATTAATAGAGGTCGTTTTGTTTTTGTAATTTGTTCTAATATTGGCAATAAATCTTGTTGAACTAATGTTATTTTTTTATCTGTAAGTAAAACATATGGATTATCATAAGATACTTCCATCTTTTCAGTATTAGTTATGAAATAAGGTGAAATGAATCCTTTTTCTAATTTCATACCTTCAGTAATTTCGAGCTCAGTAATAATACCTTTTCCTTCTTCTAATGAAATAACGCCTTCTTTTCCTACTTTTGCTAGAGCATCTGAAATTAATGAACCGATAATATCATCATTTCCTGATGATATTGTTGCTACTTGTTGAATTGATTGGATATCTTCAACTGGTTGAGCAAATTCATTAATTTGAGTAACCAAATATTGAGTCGCTTTTTCCATTCCCAATTTTATTGAAATAGGATTTGCTCCTGCTGCGACATTTTTTAAACCTTCTTTAACCATAGCATATGCTAAAACTGTAGCAGTTGTTGTACCATCTCCTGCTACATCATTCGTTTTGGCAGCTGCTTGTCGAATCAATGAAACTCCAGTGTTTTCAATATGATCTTTTAAATTTATTTCTTTTGCAATTGTTACTCCATCATTTACAATTTGTGGTGAACCATAAGCTTTTTCTAATACCACATTTCGACCTTTAGGACCTAATGTTACTGAAACAGCTTCAACCATTATTTCCATTCCACGTTCAAGAGCACGTCGTGCGTTATCTTGATATAAGATTTTTTTTGCCATAAAATTGAGTAAAAAGAATTATAAATATAATATTGAATAAATATTAATTGAATAAATAACGATTTTGCAAGTGCAAGTCTTAATTATCTTTAATTTTTTCGAAATACTTTACTAAATTGAATAGAATGTATTATTATATCTGAAACTAAGTTTATATGGTTGGGCTTGTAGCTCAGTGGACTAGAGCACGTGGCTACGAACTACGGTGTCAGGGGTTCGAATCCCTTCTTGCCCAATATTTAAACTTTTATTAAATCGTTAATTGTAAATTCTTTATGGGGTGTCGCCAAGTGGTAAGGCTGCGGACTTTGACTCCGCCACTCGTAGGTTCGAATCCTGCCACCCCAGTTAAAATAAAAGTAAAAAACTTTTTTATTAATAATTTACAGATTTTATAAAAGTGGAGTAAGATATATATATGATTATTAAATTTTAATGGTAAATTTATGGAAACTAAAATTCAATTTATAAAAGGATTAGATGAAAAAGTATTACCAGATGTTCGTTTAACACGTTCTAGGGACGGAAGCACAGGTACAGCAACATTTCGGTTTAAAAATCCTAATATTTTAGATAAAAGTACAGCTCGACAAGGTGAAATAACAGGTATGTATCTAATTGATGAAGAAGGTACTTTAGAAACAAGAGATGTTAATGCACGTTTTGTCAATGGAAAACCAGAAGCTATTGAATCAGTCTATATTATGAAAAGTCCAGAAGATTGGGATAGGTTCATGCGATTTATGGAACGATATGGACAAACAAATGGATTAGTTTTCACAAAAGCAACATAAAGATTAATTACATAAAAAATTTACAATGCAGATATCCCTAAAGTGGGTCAATGAAATCATTAATATTCAAAACATTAATTTAGATTATCTTATTGAAAAATTAACACTTGCTGGATTTGAAGTCGAAGAAATAATTGAGGTCGAAGAAAATAGCAAAAAAACCATAACTTTAGAAATTTCTTCAACAGCAAATCGTTCTGACAGCTTATCTATAAATGGTATTTCAAGAGAAATGAGTACTATATTAGATAAACCATATAAATTCTCAAAATATTTAGAGCAAACCTCTAATTGGGAAAACAAATTTAGTAACTATTTTGTCTCATCTATAAAGCAAACTGAAACTTCAATATTTTTAGCAGTAACTGTTGAGAATTTAACGCATACAAATCCACCTATTTGGTTAACAAATAAACTGAAAACGTGTGGAATAATTCCTCAAAATAATTTATTAGATTATAAAAGTTTCATTTTATTAGAAACAGGTTATCCGATGGAATTTTATGATTTGTATCAAATTCAATCTAAAGTAAATTCAATGGAATTTGATTTAACTTTAACAAATAAGATTAAAAATCAAAAATTTATTGGAACTAATAACATTGAATATAATTTAACCAATTCTACTTTATTATTAAAAGCAAATAATGAAGTCATAAGTATTGCAGGTTTAATTCCAGAAATTCATTTTACCTCTACAAACGAGACAAAAACTTTATTGATTGAAGCCGCAGTTTTTAATTCAAGTTTTATACGTAAACAAAGTCGTAATTTGGGATTGCGAACGGATAGATCAGCGCGTTATGAAAAATCTATTAAAAATACAGATTTATTTAATGCATTGTATCGATTATTAAGATTACTAAAAATCTCGAATCCAAACTTAATTTGTAAATTAACAACTTTTTCTGAGATTCTTGAGGAAAAACCAAAAATTATTAAGTTATCCTATAATTTGATCAATGAAATATTAGGACCAATAAAAGGTAGTGACAATACTTCAGTAAATTATATTAGCCCTATTTTAATTGGTAAGTATTTAAATCGCTTAAAATTTTCATACCAATTTAAAAAATCTGAGTTAAGTTGGGACGTAAAAATACCTTATTTTAGAAGTGAAGATATTAATCGACCTATTGACTTAATAGAAGAAATTGGCAGACTTCATGGTTTTAATCAATTTTTAACTAGATTACCAAAAATTCAACGGATTGGAGTAGAGGATCCTAGTTATAAAACTAGAAAAAAACTTTCCAATTATTTCTTAAATTTAGGTTTCAACGAATTAATTCATTATTCATTAGTTGGAAATCAAGACTTATCTCAAATGCCTCTAAAATTGATTAATCCTTTATTAATGGATTCATCAAATCTTCGTACGAGCTTACTACCCAGTTTAATAAAGACAGTCAAAGAAAACTTAAATCAAGGAAATTCTTATTTTGATGGATTTGAGTATGGTCACACATACTTTTACGATACGAAAAAAGGATTTTATGAAAAAGAGATTATTAGTGGAATTTTTGGTGGAAGTAAAATCAAAAATAATTGGTCAGAATCTGGAAATTCTTTAAATTGGTTTAGAGCAAAGGGGAAAATTGATGGTATTCTTAAACAACTAAAAATTGTTACACGTTGGCAATTATCTTCAGATCCAAATTATACTAATCTATTACATCCTTATAGAAGTGCCGAACTTTATTTACCTGATGATAAACGGATAGGGCTATTTGGCCAAATTAATCCGATTTTGGCAGCTAAATTAAATATTAGTTCTGAATTACACTTATTTGAATTTGATTTTGATTTAATAAAAAATGTATTACAAACAAATAAAATAACAATTTACAAAGAATATTCTTTATATCCTAAAATTGTTAAAGATCTATCATTTGTAATTCATCGAAATATAGCTTTTAGTGAAATTCGAAGAGTTTTATTAAAAAATGGAACTAGATTTTTAAATGAGATAAAATTTTTAGATGAATATAGATCAGAATCTTTACTGCCTGATCATATTAGTTTATGTTTACAATTAATTTTTCAATCACAAGAAAAAACTTTAGAAAATAAATTAATAGAAAATATAGTTAAAAATCTTGAATTTGTTTTAACTAGTCATTTTAATGCTGAACTTCGTTCTTGATAAGATAATTCTAAAAATCTTTAGAATTATCCTCCTCCAACAATAGTGATAATTTCAATTTTATCTTTTGAATTGATTTTAATATGTGACCACTCATTTTGGTCACATATTAAGTTATTATACTCAATGACAAATAAACAATTTTGATAATTAAAATAGTCAAGAATTTCAGAAATTGTTCGATCTTCGAATATAAAAAATTCATGGCCATTTAAAAAAAAATTTTTTCCTAGCATTATTTTTTTTGTTTAATTAAGAATTTCTAATTTTTTTTGATGAGATCTAGACTTAAACTAGTTTTAATTGATATTATAACTATTAATATATTCTATGGCGGGTGTAGCCAAGTGGTTAAGGCAGTGGGTTGTGATTCCACCATTCGTCGGTTCAAGTCCGATCATTCGCCCTAAATAAAAAATTAAGATAGATAAAATAGAGTAAATTTAAATCTAAACAAAATTTCTATGTCACGTTATAGAGGTCCTAAATTACGTATTACCCGACGTCTGGGTTCATTACCAGGTTTAACTACAAAAAAATCAAAAAAAGATAATATTAGGCCAGGTCAACATGGAAAAGCTAATGCTGATAACAATAAGAAACTAACAGAATATGGTGTTCGTCTAGAAGAAAAACAAAAATTAAAATTTAATTATGGTTTAACGGAAAGTCAATTATATAGATATATCAAAGAAGCTCGCCGACGTAAAGGAGTTACAGGTTTAATTCTATTGCAATTACTAGAAATGCGTTTAGATTCTATCTGTTACACTTTAGGATTCGCTTCTACGATTACTCAAGCAAGACAACTTGTAAATCATGGACATATTACAGTAAATAATAAAATTGTTAACATCCCAAGTTTTCAATGTAGAGTGAATGATATTATTAGAATTAAGCAAAAATCTAGTTCTAAAAAATTAATAGAAACTAACTTAAAAGATAATAAAAAACTAGATTTACCGAGTCATTTAAAATTTGATCAATCAAATTTAGAAGCACTAGTTTTAGATTATTGTGATAGAAACGATGTGAATTTAGATATAAAAGAATTATTAGTAGTTGAATATTATTCACGTCGATAATTATAAATTAATTAACAAACTTTATTACTTTCCTTCATTAAAATTAAATTAATATTTAAAATTATGTTAAGATTACGCTTAAAAAGAACCGGACGAAAACGTTTAGCTTCATATCGTATAGTTGTTATGGAGCAAGCTACACGAAGAGATGGTCGTCCTATTGATGAGTTAGGTTTTTATAATCCTATTACTAAACAATCTACATTTGACATAGCAAAAATAACTAATTGGCTAAAAGTAGGAGCACAGCCTAGTGAGACCGTATTATATCTATTAAAAAAAGCTGACATTATTAAAGCTTAAATTATTAATCTTTAAGATACAACTTTGTATCTTAAAGATTAATAATTTAAGCTTTAATAATATAAATAGACGTAAAAAAGAATCTAAGTATATATAATAGTAGTAAATAAGAGTGTTTAAAAAGTGTTTAATTTAATTTTTCAAATTATAAATAATATAATAAATAAATTTAGATAATTTTATGTCTCATTTTACAAATATACAAACATGTTTTCAAAATTTATTGTATTTAGAAAAGGCATTAGATAAATTAGAAATTCCAAATTTTAAAGCTAACGAGTTAACAGAAACGAAAAGTTTAATTTTACCTCAAGGAGAAAATAAAAATATTAGTTTTAATTGGGATGGCGAAGCTTTTGCATTAAATGTTGATGCAGATTATTGGAATCAAAAATATTCAGTAAATCATTTTCTTGCTAGAATAACTCAAGAATATGCTACAGAAGCTATTGTAGGAGAGTCGCAAAAACAAGGGTTTAAACCTGTTGAAATAAAACAAAATGAGGATGGATCTAGAACTATTTCTTTACAACGTTGGAATCAAAGATAATAAGTTCCCAGCAGATAAATTCTGCTGGGGATTTGCTATTTAAATAAGGAAAAATTTTATCTTTTTTTCTATAAAAAATTGATACTCGATTGGGAACGGAGGGACTTGAACCCTCACGCTTATCACTAAGCAACGGATTTTAAGTCCGTCGTGTCTACCAATTTCACCACATTCCCACTAAACTAACTTAGATATTACCATAACTTAACTAGTTTGTCAATACTTTTTATATTTAAATTTTGTTCTAAAAAACTTTATTTAAAATATCTAAACTTTTTAAAGTTTAGATATTTTGTTACAGAGGTTAAAATTAACCGTTAACAGCTGGAGCTGTTAAAGCAACTGGTAATACTTCACCTGCAGCTAAATCTAATGGGAAGTTGTGCGCGTTACGTTCGTGCATTACTTCCATACCTAAATCAGCACGGTTGATGATGTCAGCCCATGTGTTGATAACACGGCCTTGAGAATCAACAACTGATTGGTTGAAGTTGAAACCGTTTAAGTTGAAAGCCATAGTAGAAATACCCATAGCTGTTAACCAAATGCCCATAACTGGCCATAAAGCTAAGAAGAAGTGTAAAGCACGAGAGTTGTTGAAAGATGCGTATTGGAAGATTAAACGACCAAAGTAACCGTGTGCAGCTACGATGTTGTAAGTTTCTTCTTCTTGACCGAATTTGTAACCGTAGTTAGTAGATTCGTTTTCAGTAGTTTCACGGATTAAAGAAGATGTTACTAAAGAACCGTGCATAGCTGAGAATAAAGAACCACCAAATACACCAGCAACACCAGCCATATGGAATGGGTGCATTAAGATGTTGTGCTCTGCTTGGAATACTAACATGAAGTTGAAAGTACCAGAAATACCTAAAGGCATACCATCAGAGAATGAACCTTGACCGATTGGGTAAACTAAGAATACCGCAGAAGCTGCTGCTACTGGAGCAGAGAATGCTACGAAAATCCAAGGACGCATACCTAAACGGTATGATAATTCCCATTCACGACCCATGTAAGCTGCAACGCCTAATAAGAAGTGACATACGATTAATTGGTAAGGACCACCATTGTATAACCACTCATCGATTGAAGCTGCTTCCCAAATTGGGTAGAAGTGCATACCGATAGCGTTAGATGATGGAACAACTGCACCAGAAATGATGTTGTTACCGTATAATAAAGAACCTGCAACAGGCTCACGGATACCATCGATATCAACTGGCGGAGCAGCGATGAAAGCGATGATGAAACAAGAAGTTGCTGTTAATAATGTAGGGAACATTAAACAACCAAACCAACCGATGTATAAACGGTTTTCAGTAGATGTGATCCAAGCGCAGAAGCGCTCCCAGATTGAAACGCCTTCGCGTCTTTCTAAAGTTGCTGTCATAGTAAAATTTAAATAATTATAATTCTTCCCAAGTTACTTAACTTGTTAATATGAATTATAAAACAGATTAAGCTATTTGATCAGTACTTTTTATTTAATATAATTAAAAAATTCTAACTCAAATTCAAAAGTAGCGCGCGTTGTATTTCCGCCAATAAATATTTGATAATTTTTTTGATACATCCAGATCTGAGAATAAGTTATATAACTTATTAATGTACTAATCATTAAAAAGAAAAATCCTGTATATATCATAGGAATTCCTGGATCTGATTTAATTTGTAACCCTGTTGAACTTAAAATTTCAACTAATTGAATATTAGAATTTTCTATAAAGTTTTCATTTAATTCTAGATTCCCTAAAAATTTCCCTTGGTTATCATAAATAGAAGAATAACCTTGTAAATTATCAATAATAGCAATAACCCCATTTGTCAAACTTTCACTATTTGAAATCCACGTTAACCAAACTTTATTTTTGTTATTTAATGTATTTACTAAAGGATATTCAACAATTTGATTCTTTTCATATTTAATTCTTAAACCTATTAAATTCCAATCGGTTTGATAAAAATATATACCATTATATATTGCTGGAGAATTAACAGAACTTGTTTGTCGTTTAATTTCATTACCTTTTGTATCTAAAATTGAAATATCAGAATAAAATTGGGAAACTGTTTTTTGAGGAGTATAAGTAATCCAAAAATCATTAACACGTCCTGATATGTTAGGAACTTCTGTTAATGGTCCATTATTAAAAATATTTTGAATATGAAAACTTTCTGTTTTTGGAACAATTTCTTGTGATTTAAAGCCCCCTATAGATCCAATAATTGTACCTAAAAGAACTAAAATCATACTAAAATGAACAATAATAGGTGCAATTCGACCTGTTAACCCTTTGTAGCAATACAGAAGATTTTTTTGTTGAAATAATGAATAATTACCTGATTTTATATTTGATATAATTTTGGTAAAAGTTCGTTTTGTTAAAACAGTTGAAATTTTTAAACGTGTAAAAGTTTCACTTGTCCTAATAAATTGACATCGTCGTGCAATTTTAATACTAGGTAATTGTTGCAAAAAAGTACAAGTGGATAAACTAGTACCAAATATTATGATTAGAAAAATAAACCACCATGTTTTATAAACATGATCAAATCCAAATTGAATAATAGTTTCCCATGATAAAAATCCAAATAATTTATTTGTAATTGGATAATTTAGTTTATAAGTTTCAATGGATTGATCTTGTTCGATTACAGTACCTACAATACTGCAAATACTAATCATTAATAATATAAAAATTGCAAAACGAAGATCCGCTAAATACCTAAAAATTTTTATTTTCATGGAAATATATTAATTTAAAAATATATCTTTGGTTGATGCTAACCGGATTTTTCCAGAAGTTGCCCAATTTTTAAGTTTTAACATTTGAGCATTTTCGATTCTAGCTAAAGGTATTAATTCAGTTATAGCATTACGAATGTCATTGGTTGTAAATTCACGTTTTTCATAAAAAGCTTGATACATAGCCTCAATAATAGTTTGACGAATTTCTGCTCCTGAAAAATATTCTGTTAGTTGTGCTAGTTCTAAATAATTAAAGTTTTCCCAACTATTTGGTCGAAATTGTTTTAAATGTATTTGAAAAATCTCTTCTCGTTCACTTTTTTGAGGTAGATCTAAAAAAAAGACCTCATCAAACCGACCTTTTCGAATAATCTCAAGAGGTAAAGAATCGATACTATTTGCTGTAGCAATTACAAATACAGGTTTGGTTTTTTCAGATAACCAACTTATAAAAGTACCTAAAACTCTATTACTTGTTCCACTATCACCTTTATTTTCTGAATTGCTAAAAGCTTTATCAATTTCGTCAATCCAGAGAATACAGGGTGAAATCGCTTCAGAAACACTTATCATTTGTCGAAGCCTTGATTCAGATTCACCAACAATACCACCAAATAATTTTCCTACATCAAGTTTTAATAATGGTAATTTCCAATCATTAGCAATAGCTTTTGCGGTTAAAGATTTTCCTGTTCCTTGAATTCCAATTAATAATAATCCTCTCGGCGTTGGAAGTCCATAATTAACAGCTTGTGAGCTAAAAGCAGTTTGGCGTTTTTTCAACCATTCTTTAAGATTTTTTAAACCTCCAAGTCCATCAAATTTTTCATTTACAGACCAGTATTCTAAAATTTCAGTTTGACTAATTATTTGTTTCTTTTCACTTAATAAAATAGATATACTATTTTCATTTATAGTTTTATAAGTAGCAATTATTTTTGATAAAACTCTTCTAATTCGTTCTAATGATAACCCCTGACAAGATCTAGTTAAATTTTCAAACAATTTAATATCAACATCAATTTGTAATGATTGAGTTAAACGCTGTAATTCTTTAATAATTTCTTCTTCTGTTGGTAATTGGAATTGTAACACTGTTATTAAATCTTGTAATTCCCTAGGAATATTTAATTCTGATCCAATAATAATAATTGTTTTGGGTTGGAGTTTTAAGATTCGACTTAAATTTCTAAGTTTTCGGGAAATTGATAAATCATTTAAAAAACGATTAAAGTCTTTTAATAAAAAAATCGCAGGAGTTTCAGGATTTAATTTTTCTACTAATTCTAATGCTTGTAAGGGATTTCGTTTCCCAAATCCTTGGTTATTTGGATTATTAGTATAACCATCTACAAAATCCCAACTATAAATACTTCTTTTTAAATTTGTTTTAATGTTTTTTCGAATTACATACTCTACTCTATCTTCTTCAATTGTATTGATATAAATAATCGGATATCGAGCTTTAAGAAACAGATTTAGCTCATCATTAAATGTCATGTCGTAAAAATTTTAAGTTTAATTTATCAACTTAGTATTATATAAATTTAAAATAAAAAATTGTAATATATTAGAGTAATATTTTATTGTTTACTCTAATAATCTAAAAATTTATCGTTGAATTGTTAAACTTTTTCGTCCTTTTTTACGACGATTTCGTAAAGTTTTTCGTCCCTCTGGTGTCGACATACGTGCTCGAAAACCTGATACTTTTAAAACGGAATACCTACTTTTATTTGAAAGTGTTTTTTTTGACATGATACTAGTTTTGAAATAAAGTTAATATGAATTTTTATTTAAATAATTGTTCCTCGGAATAATTGATATAAAGTAAAATATATCAAAGCTTCCTTGCGTTCTGTGAATAATAAGTATGCTTCTCGTTTGTATTCAGTCAATGGATTTTTTTGGCCATAACCACGCCAACCTACAGCTTCTCTTAATAAACTAATTTTTTCCAAATGTTCTTGCCAAACTGTATTTATATTCAATAAGGTAACTTGCCGTTCAAAATTACGGAAAATCTTATTTCCATTTCCATATACAGAAAATTGATTGATTTTGGCTTGATATGTCAACCAGAATTCTTGAAAAAAATAATTCTGTAATTCAATATTATCAAATTCTGTTAAATTCGAATCTGTTTTATTTAGTACTTTAATATTTAGATTTCGTCCAAAAAGATTTTCAAATAATTTGATCATTTGATTTAAATCTATTTCTTTTCTTTTTACCTGTTTTATAAATTCACAAACAATTTGTTCCCCATAAGCCAATGTATTATTTCGAATACAGGGACTTTCTAAAACTAATCTACGTTCAAAATAAATAATACTTCTTTGTTGATCTAAAATTTCATCATATTCAAACAAATTTTTACGTTGTTCATACGCTCGCTCTTCAACTTGTTTTTGTGCATTATTTAAACTTTCAGTCATCATTGAAGATTCAATAGGTGAATCATCTGGAATTTGGTTTCTTAAAAATTGTTGAACTTTTTGACCACCAAATAATCGTAAAAGATTGTCATCTAAACTTACAAAGAATCTAGAAGTTCCTGGATCACCTTGACGACCACATCGACCTCTTAATTGATCATCAACACGTCTTGAATCATTACGTTCTGTACCAACAACACATAATCCACCTAAATTTTTAACTATTTTATTTTCTTGTTTATGATGTTTTTGTGTTGAAAAAATTAAATCATTTAATAAAAAACGAATTGCACATTGGTAAGAGATAGTGGGTATAGCTACTCTATCATTTTCTTGTAAAATTCTTAATACATCGATATCAGAAAGTGCTATAAAATTATTATCTGTAATAAGCGTCAATAATACACTAAAGAATTTCTGCGAACATCTTTGGGTAATAGTTTTTAAACGTCTAATTCTTTGAATAAGATTATGTCTTACAGATCTTGTTTTATATTTTTCAAACTCATTTAATTTTTTAAATTTTTTTAAAGCTGTTTTTGCTAAAATTAAGATGTCATAAAGTTCTTTTTGAATTTGAAAATTAATATTACCTCCTAAAATAATATCGGTACCACGGCCAGCCATATTAGTTGAGATTGTAATACTATTTTTTTTGCCTGCTTGGGCAACAATTTCAGATTCTCGTCTTACATTTTCAGGTTTGGCATTTAAAATTTGGTATGATAATTCATATTCATTAAGTAACTGAGCTAACATATCAGATTTTTCAACAGTTGTTGTTCCTATTAAGAGAGGTTGGCCACTTGCTGAAACAGAATTACAAAATTCAGCAATGGCGTTCCATTTAGAGAATTGATCTTTATATAATAAATCAGGTAAATCAATACGTTTAGTAGGTTTATAAGTTGGAATAACTTCAACCACTAAATTATATATTTTTTCAAACTCAATTTCAGAAGTCTTTCCAGTTCCAGTCATACCTGATAATTTTGGATACATTAAAAAGAAATTTTGATAAGTAATGGATGCTTGTGTTTCAGTTCGAGGTCGAATAGGTAATTTTTCTTTTGCTTCAATTGCTTGATGTAAACCATCTCCCCAACGACGATCCGGCATTATACGACCAGTAAACTCATCTACAATAACAATTCTATTACCTTGAATAATATAATGAATATTATTAAAAAATAAAGAATTAGATTTTAAGGCATTTATTATATAAGGTATCCAAGGATCTCTTGGATTGTATAAATCTTGAGTTTGAATAATTTTTTCAACTTGTTGACTTCCTAATTCTGTTAAAGTTACGTTTTTATTTTTTTCATCTACGATGTAATGTTTATTGAACTCTAAATAATTTGTAATTTCAGATGCTATAATAAATTTTTCAACGGATGTATCTTTACTCGTATCTGCTAGAATAATAGGAGTTTGAGCTTCATCAATTAAAATAGAGTCAACTTCATCAATAATACAATAATTAAAAGGAGGTAAAACTATATCTTTTTTATTTAAAGTAGTATTATCACGAAGATAATCAAATGTTAATTCATAATTTGTTACATAAGTAATATCACTTTGATAGTTTTCTTTACGTTCATTTTGACTCATACCTGCTTGAATAAGACCAGTATCAAATCCTAAAAATCTATAAATTTGTCCCATTGATACCTGATCTCGGTTTGCTAAATAGTCATTAACGGTTACAATATGTACACCTTTTTTTGTTAATGCATTTAAACTTGCGGGAAGAGTTGCTACAAGTGTTTTTCCTTCACCTGTTTTCATCTCAGCAATTTTATTACTATTTAGAACTAATCCGCCCATTAATTGAACATCAAAATGTCGTAATCCTAATGTTCTTAAACTAGATTCACGAGTTAAAGCAAATGAACGAGTAATTAATGAATTTAAATCTTGGGTTTGTTTATATTCATTTTGTAATTTAAAACTTTGAATCCGTAGTTCAACATCTGTTAAATCTTTTAGAGTTTTTTCTAATTCATTAATCTCATTAATTAATAATTGATATTGTTTGGGAATTACATTACTTTTGTTTGAAAATATTTTGTTATTATTAAATTGAATTCCTATCATCCTAATTGATTTAGTTAAATAATAATATTTACACGTTTATGAGTCTTATCTTTATAATCAAATGTTACAACACCATCTGTTAAAGCAAATAAAGTAAAATCTTTACCACAACCTACATTTATACCTGGCTTAAATTTCATCCCGCGTTGACGAATTAAAATATTTCCAGCACGCACTTGTTCGCCGCCAAAACGTTTTACCCCTAAACGATTGGCATTTGAATCACGACCATTTTTAGTACTACCTGCTCCTTTTTTATGTGCCATAATCTTATTCCTTTAATTATTTAATAGTTATTTAATAGCAATATTTTCAATTAATACTCTAGTTAAATCTTGACGATGACCTTGTTTTCTACGAGTCTTCTTTTTTGATCTCATTTTATATACAATTTTTTTCTTTCCTCGTAAATGTTCTAGAATTTTACCTTCTATTTTTACATTTTCAAGATAAGGTTGGCCAATAAGTACATTTCCTTCGTTATTCATTAATAAAACCCGATTTAAAATTATCTCTTTTCCTAATTCTGTAGGAATTCGATTAAAATCATAAAATTTTCCTGTTTCTACCCAAAATTGTTTTCCGCTTATTTCAACAATTGCATATTTCATAATTTAAAATTAACAAATATAGTATATTTAATAAATAGTAGTAATAAAAATTTAACTCAATTTACTAAAAAATTTTAAGTTATGTCAATATTTTTAGAACTATGTAAATTTTTTACACTTTCTTTTAAAGAACTTAATTCTTTATAAAAAAATTCGAAAGATTTTGACTTGTAAGACTCTGAGTTACTAACTATTGATAAAGTTCGAGTTATTTTTATATTTTCAATTTGAAGAATTTCAAGTGTTTTTAATTTAATTTCTTTTTCAATTGATGACGATGATACAAAAGCAGCCCCTAATCCAAGACTTACAGCAGTTTTAATAGCTTCTATTGAATTTAATTGCATTACAATTGTTAATTGATCTGTTTCAATATTATTTTGTTTTAAGATATTATCTACAAATTTACGAATTGTTGAATTAGAATGCAAAGTTATAAAATTTAAGTGATATAAGTCTTCTTTTTTTATTTTTTTTAATTTTGCAAAAGGATGGGAGTTTGCTATAATTAAATTTAATTCATCTTCGACAAAATGTTCTATTTTTAAATTTTGTTTTAAATCTTCCGGAACTTCACCTCCTACCACAGCAATATCTATTTGCTTATTAATTATTTGTTTAACAATCAGTCGGGTAGAATTCACTTGAACTTTTAAGTCTATTTGAGGATAATTTTGAGCAAATAATGCTAATAATCTGGGCATTAAATATGTTCCAATAGTTTGACTTGCTCCTACACTTAAATTTCCTCGTTCCCCATTTTTTAAATCAATAATTGCTCGGCAACTTTCTTCGCATAAAGCAAGAATACGCTCAGCATATTGTAAAAAGACTTTACCATTTTCAGTCAAATCTATATTATTTGAATTTCTTTTAAAAAGTATTACATCAAGATTTTGTTCTAATACTTTGATTTGTTTACTTAAATAGGGTTGAGATAAAAACAAGATATCTGCAGCTTTTGTAAAACTTTTTTCTGTTGCAACAGCTTTTAATATTCGTAATTGTTGTAAAGTAAAAGGAAGCATAGGTCTAATCTATTAAATGTCTGATATTTGAAAATACGGATGGAGAGACTCGAACTCTCATAACAAAGTTACTAGGACCTAAATCTAGCGCGTCTACCAATTCCGCCACATCCGTTTAAAATTATAAAATATAGGAATAAATCTTTAAAATATTTTCAAAGATTTATTCATCAACATAGATACTATAAATAAAACTTGTAGGTTTTCCTCGTAACATAGATTTAGCTAAAGATAATGATTTTTGTGCAGCAAAAAATCCTTTTCTTTTCCAGTTTGCTTTACGAGCATCTCGTTTCGCTTTTGAAGTTCGTTTTTTAGGTACAGCCATAATTAACAATATTAAAATTAATATTACTCTTTAAGGAACTATATAATAGTAATTTTTAAAAGTCAATCATAACTGAAAATATTTTCGGCAAATATATTAACGTTGGCGTGATAATCTTTGAACTTGTTGGATAGCTAAACGACCAATATTAAATAAAGCCCAT
>Ga0114942_1000014_pt1 | contig 42031 bp, 36 predicted proteins | sample LowerColdCreek_FD_88674 | JGI IMG/M metagenome (GOLD analysis project Ga0114942, IMG submission 88674) | Groundwater microbial communities from Cold Creek, Nevada to study Microbial Dark Matter (Phase II) - Lower Cold Creek | ecosystem: Environmental > Aquatic > Deep subsurface > Groundwater ... | reverse complement strand
CATTATTTCCACCAAGCTGGCGAATGATGATTTGTATTCCCTCATCAATAACAGAAGTAGAAAAAAGAGCAGTTAGGGATAGTGCGGAGCAGGCTGGCGCAAAAGAGGTGTATATGGTGCATGAGCCTATGAGTGCTGCACTGGGTATAGGTATTGATGTAGAAGAACCAGTGGGAAACATGATTATTGATATTGGTGGTGGTACCACCGGCATTACCGTTATTGCCCTTGCAGGTATTGTGTGCGACCAAAGCATTCGTATTGCAGGTGATGAGTTTACTGCCGATATTATGGAAGCGCTACGCCGTTACCATAGCCTTTTAATTGGCGAGCGTACTGCTGAGCAAATTAAAATTCAAATTGGTGCTGCCATGAAAGATTTGGATAACCCCCCCGACGATATTCCAGTGAATGGAAGAGATTTGGTAACAGGTATTCCAAAACAAATAATGGTTAGTTACCAAGAAGTAGCAGAAGCTTTGGATAAATCTATTTTCAAAATTGAGGAAGCAATACTTAAAGCATTGGAAACAACACCTCCCGAACTTGCTGCCGATATTTACCGAAGGGGCTTATACCTAACAGGTGGTGGTGCATTGCTAAGAGGTCTTGATAAAAGGCTGAGCCAAAAAATAAAACTTCCTGTTCATATAGCAGACGATCCTTTAAAAAGTGTAGTAAGAGGTACGGGCATTGCACTTAAAAACTACCAACGGTTTCCATTTGTAATGCGATAAAAAAACGGAATTAATTGTGCAATTACTGAAAAAGCTAAACTAACAAAGTGCGTAACATTTTCTTATTTATACGTCGCTTTTTTATACTATTTACTTTCCTTGTACTACAAGGTTTCTCTTGGGCTTTTTTGGTAAAGTTTAATGCTACGCATGAAGCAATATTTGCCAATACCTCCAATGAAATTACTGGTAAGGTAGAAACACAATACAATAAAGTACAATATTACCTTAACCTTCGGGAAACCAATAAGCAGTTGGCCGAAGAAAATGCTGCTTTAAGAAACCAATTACCAATTAGTCTTTTTACTCCAGATACTACAACTACGCTAAGAATTGATACTGTTAAAATAGATAGTAGCACCATAATTAATAAATACACTTGGCTTACTGCCAAGGTGGTTAACAGCTCTATTACAGAAGAAAATAATTATATTACCCTGCATAGGGGCACCCTACAAGGCGTTAATAAAGATATGGGTGTGGTTGGTGCTAATGGAAGCGTGGTGGGCAAGGTAATATTGGTGAGTGACAATTATTGCAGGGTGATGAGCTTGCTTAACAGGCAATCTAAAGTATCTGCCATGCTTAAAAAAGATAATTATACAGGCATTGTAGATTGGGATGGGGCAGATGCTAGTACAGTGCTACTTCACAACATATCAAAAAGTACAGTGGTAAAAAATGGAGATACGGTTATTACAAGTAACTTATCTGGTAATTTTCCTGCCGGACTTTTAATAGGTACTGTAAAAGAAGTAGCTAGCGAAAAAGGGAGTAATTTTTATACACTAAAAGTAAAAACGGCTACCAGTTTTTTCAACTTACAATATGCCTATCTTATTAACAATAATTTGCTAGAAGAGCAAAGAAAGTTAGAGTTGCAAACGCCCAAAAACCAATAATGAGTACTTTACTTAAAAATATTATCCGGTTTTTTCTATTTATTCTAGTGCAATTCTTTGTGTTAGATAAGGTGCCGCCACTGCACCAGTTTGTAAAGCCTTCTCTTTACTTTTTATATATACTTTGGTTACCATTCAGCATTCCAAGATTTGGGCTATTAGCCATTGCCTTTATATTCGGGTTAAGTATGGATTACTTTAGTGGCACGCCTGGCCTACACGCCGCTCCCTGTGTGCTTATTGCTTATTTACGTCCGTTTCTTTTAAATATTTTATTACCACAAGAAAGTACGGAACTTAGTTACGTAGAACCAAATATTAAAAACCTTGGTTGGGCACCTTACGCCACTTATGTGCTGCTGCTTACTTTTATTCACCATAGTTATTTGGTATTTATTGAGTGGACACAGTTTGGCAATTTTATTTACTTCATTGGTAAGGTTGCAGCTACCACAGCCGTAAGTGTGTTATTAATTTTTGTAACGGAAATGTTATTCTTACGAAAAGCAAGATTTAGAACTAATAAAAGCTAGTTAGCAAAAATTTATTTAGCTATTCTGCTACAAAGTATCTTGCTAATTGCCCACCTTTGTACTACAGCGGTAAACACCATCATTTATCCTTGTTTTTATATGTCTTCTTACAACCATCAGCGAAGTAAAATTATTCAAATCCTTTTCCTAGTCATATTCTTAGTAATAACCGGTCAGTTACTTAATCTACAACTTTTTTCGGCAAAGTATCGGCTACAGGCCGAGAATAATGCCATTTACCGTAAGGTGGTATATCCTGATAGGGGAATAATATTCGATAGAAAAAAAAAAGCCATTTTAGAGAATACCATTATGTTTGATTTGATGGTAACACCTAACGAAGCAAAGGGGGTAGACACGCTTGCACTATGCAATATTCTTGAAATAGATACGGCAGATTATAAAAAGAAAATGCTTACCGCTATTATTAAAAATAGCTACTTTAAACCAAGTGTATTTGTTGCATTGCTTACGCCACAATTATATGCTAGGCTTAATGAAAATATGTATAAATTCCCTGGTTTTGTATTAGCGGAAAGGCCGGTAAGAAGGTACCCATATGGCACAGCAGCTAACGTGTTGGGCTATATTGGTGAGGTAGATACTTCCTTTTTAAGAAAGCATGAAGGCGAAGGTTATGAAATGGGTGATTATGCTGGTAAAACAGGACTTGAACGCTCCTACGAAACAGTATTAATGGGGCAAAGAGGTGTTAAGCGATTTATTAGAGATAACAAAAGCCGCATACAAGGCCCCTACGAAAATGGCATTTTTGATACTGCTGCAAGTGCAGGAAAAAATTTGTACCTAAGCCTTGATGTAGAGTTGCAAAAATTGGGCGAAAAACTAATGACTAATAAAGTTGGCAGCATTGTAGCCATTAATCCTAAAACGGGTGGCATACTCTGCATGGTTAGTAGCCCAACCTACGATCCTAACTACCTTACTGGTCCCGAGAGAAGAAAGCATTTTTCTGAATTATTTACTGACCCTCGTTTGCCTTTATTAAATAGAACAGTAGGAACCTATTATGCCCCAGGCTCTACTTTTAAAACTTTTGTGGGCATTGTAGCTATGGCCGAAGGGGTAATAAATGATAGAAGTGTGGTTAGCTGCGGCGGTGCTTATTACGGCTGTGGTAGAAGAATGGGCTGCCATGCTGCAGGCACATTTACCCTAAAACCAGCTATTTCAAAATCTTGTAACAGCTACTTTGCAGTAGCATTTAGGCGAAGCATTGAAAATGATTTATACCCAAGTAAGGATAGCGCCCTTGGCAAATTCAATAAATATGCAGCCTCGTTTGGCCTTGGGCATAAGTTGGGGGTTGATTTACCATCGGAGAAAAGAGGCAATATTCCATCCGCCAAATATTACCAAAAAATATTTGGACCAAGATGGCAAAGCTGTAACATTGTTTCCAATAGTATTGGCCAAGGCGAGGTACTTACCACACTAACCCAGCTTGCGAATATGATGACGGTAATTGCCAATAAAGGTTGGTATTACACACCACACTTGGTTGATAGTATAGAAGGTGGCGATAAAAACGGACAGCTAAAGCCCTTTAAGGTTAAAAACATAACCCTTAATATAGCCGATAGCATTTTTGAAGATGTGCATGAAGGTATGCAAGGCACTATGGAGTTTGGTACAGGTGCAGCGGCCAAAGTACCTGGTATTGCAGTTTGTGGTAAAACGGGTACTGTAGAAAACTACGCTAAAGGCGTAAAGCAAGAAGATCATGCTTTTTTTGGTGCTTTTGCCCCAAGAGATAATCCTAAAATAGCTATTGCGGTAATGTGTGAAAATGCAGGGTATGGTGCATCGTCCGCCGCGCCAATAGCCAGTTTGTTAATTGAAAAATACTTGAAAGATAGCATAGCAGCTGATAGAAAAGAGATGGAAGAAAGGATAACTAAAAAGTACCTGATTCCAAAACTAATGAGGCAAGCGATGGCCAAGCTAGACTCAATAAAAAGAGTAAAAGACAGTATACGATTAATTAAAGAGAAACAGCAAGAAGCTAAAGATACTTTTGATATTGAAGAGCAACCCGAGGTAGAAGTGAGTAGTAAAAAAGTAGTTCCTTATTCTATAAAAGCAGATAGTACAAAATCGGATAGTGAAAATGCACCCATAAAAAAGCAATTACCAAGAAAAAATCCTGCCATTTTACAAAATGATAAGAAGAAAAAAACTGTTGTACCATCTAACTCAAATACGGCATAATTAATACATGAGCAAGCAATACAATTCAGTTTCAAAAGGTATAGATTGGAGTATTATTTTTTTATATGCCATACTAGTATGTATTGGCATATTATGCATATTTATGGTTGAGTATAGGCCTGGGGTAGATTGGCTCTCTGTTTTCTTCAGCGGAAAAACTAATTATAGCAAACAGCTAATTTTCTTTGCTTTTTCTATTGTAGTAGCCACATTAATAGTACTTAGCGATAGTAAAGTGTATACCACATTTGCTAACTTATTTTACTTATTTGGTATACTATTAATGCTTGCAACATTTGTACTCGGTAAAAATATTAATGGCTCTAAAAGCTGGATTCCTTTAGTGGCGGGCTTTAACCTACAACCTGCAGAATTGTGTAAAATTTTTACAGCATTGGCATTGGCTAAGTTTCTAAGCATGCAGGATATGGATTTTAGTAAGCTGCAATCGCAAATTATTGCTGGGGTAATAGCCCTAGCACCTGGCTTACTAAGTATTTTACAAAACGAAACAGGTCTTGCATTGGTGTATGGTAGCTTTTTTATTGTAATGTACCGTGAGGGGCTACCACCGCTTATTTTAGTATTGGGCATTTCTTTTGGTGCGTTGGTGGTTGCCACGTTAATTGTAGAGCCGAATATATTGGCAATTGCTATTTCAATTATTGCACTGCTTATTATATTCTTGGTAAGAAGGCAACTTAAAAAAGATAAAACATTATTAGTAATAATATTGGGTATATGGTTTGTAAGTGTTGGTGTGCAGCGGTTTGCCGTACCTTATATTTTTGATAATGTGTTGCAATGCTACCAAAGCCAGCGTATATATAGCATGGTGGGTAAAGATTATGACTGTACCAAAAACAGAAGCGCTAATAAAAACCCAGATAAGCCAGTAAGGAAGCCTGATGATTATAATGTGCGGCAAAGTAAAATTGCCATCGGTTCTGGAGGAATTATAGGTAGAGGTTTTTTAAAAGGAACCCAAACAAGGGGTAAATATGTACCCGAACAACATACCGATTTTATTTTTACTTCCTTAGGCGAAGCTTTTGGATTTGTAGGTTGTTTTATTTTCCTCAGTATTTATATCATTCTATTACTAAGAATTGTGCTAATTGCAGAGCGGCAACGAAGCACTTTCAGTAGGGTATATGCCTACTGTGTTGTAAGTATATTATTCTTCCATATTGCGGTGAATGTATGTATGACAATTGGTTTGTTTCCAATTATCGGTATACCATTACCGTTAATTAGTTATGGGGGCTCATCATTACTAACTTTTACCATATTAATTTTTATTCTTGTTCGTTTGGATGCCGATAGGCAAATGGTGCTTCGCTAAATAGTATAAAAGAAAAAGTAATGCAAATAATACCACTTTCAGAAGGAAGTTTTACCATAGATAAAACAAAAATATTTGTACCATTCAATGAGGGTTCGGATGAGCTACAGGCAAGACCCATTGGGAGTTTGTTGGTAGAAGTTCAGCCGTTTCTGTTAATTACTAGTGATGATATATTACTGCTTGATACCGGTTTAGGATTTAAGGTAAATGGAAGGCAACAGATATATCAAAACTTAGCATTACATAATATATCTGCCACAGATATTACCAAAGTATTGCTAACGCATTTACACAAAGACCATGCAGGTGGCGTATGCCAAAGAGATAATTTAGGTAACTATCAGTTGGCTTTTCCTAATGCAACTTATTATGTGCAGGAGCAAGAATTGGCCTTTGCTTTTGATACTGGTTTTCCATCTTATATGACGGATGAGCTAAATGTATTACAAAATAACCCACAAGTAGTACTGTTACAGGGCAATGGTAAAATAAATGATGCCATTACTTATGAGCTTACCGCCGGACACTCGCCATATCACCAAGTGTATTGGATTAAAGAAGGCAATGAAACAATTTTCTTTGGCGGAGATGATGCACCGCAATTGCAACAAATGAAAAATAAATTTGTAGCCAAATACGATTTCGACGGAAAAAAATGTATGCAACTACGCCAGCATTGGTGGCAAGTTGGTAAAGAAGCGGGTTGGCATTTCCTATTTTATCATGATATTAAGGAGCCAATTTACAAGCAATTACAGTAGTAGTTATAGTTTCATTCTTAAGCCTAAAGTAGCGTTTCTGCCAGGGGCACTTATGCCACTAGCAAAATAGCGGTAATTTGTATCAAAAATGTTTTCAATACCAAATTGCAACGCTAATTTTTTGGCAAGTGTGGTGTTTATTTTAGCGTTCAAAGTTATCCAACTTGGCATACCATCAGCTGTGGCGTATACTAAATTATCTTCACCATCTATATTATAATTTTTAAGACGTTTCCACCCATTGAATAATGCATTTACCTCGGCAGTAAATTGCCTTGCGGTATGCGTAACTGCTATTCTACCATATATAGGTGGAATATGATCTAACGGTATTTGCTGATTACTTTGTGTAAACCGGCCATAGGTATAAGTAATTATTCCACTTATTGTAGTAGTTGGTAAAAATGTATACGCAGCATTAACACTGGCTCCATTAATAAATGCTTTATTTCTGTTTTGATTAGCATACACTTTACTTTTTACACCACTATACATTATACTATCGTTACCCAAAAAGGTAAATGGTGCTACTACTATTGCATTGGTGAAAAAGGTGTAGAACAATGCACCGCCATAAGTAAATTTTCCGGCAATTTTATTAATATTCAACTCAATATTATAGGTGTATTCTGGTTTTAATTTTTCATTTGGTACTATAACAGTTCCTGGTCTGCTATCAAATACTTTTGTTATGTCATCAATATTTGGCGCCCTAAAGCCAGAACTTAATAGGAGTGCAGTTCTAACATTTTTTGAAGCATGTATAAGCCCAATATTACCAGTTGGGGCTATACTATTTATGTTAGCTTTACTAAAAGGGAACTTAGTAATACTGGTATCTACAAACTGTGCCTTAAGATTTACTCCGTTAAGCCTTATGCCCTGGTTAAGGGTAAGTTTCTCGGTAAACTTTACAGTATGTTGTGCGTAAATAGCATAATAACTCATACTATTTTCATCGTCAGGATATCTTGTTGTAATTGGCGTTAAAGAACCTGTTGCAATGTTTCTACCAATAGCTTTAGAGTTAATGTTGTTATGGCTTACATCTAACCCAAAATGAACCTCTTGTTTTTTGTAATATTTTTTTGCATCTATTGTAGCACTTACTACTTGTAATTTTTCTATTCTTTCATCCCTTCTATTATTACCAAACCTTCTGCTGTAGCGGCTTTCCTCAATATCTTGGAAAGCAACTACAGTTGCTATTTCATCAAAAAAGCGTTGTTGATAATTAGCTTTAAACTGATAACTAGCCATTAATCTTTTTTGCGGACCATAATACCACTCAGCAAACGATGGTTTGCCCGCTGTTAACTCTGTTAGTCTATCGTATCTTGGCACATTGCTGGTGTTGCTGTATTGTACATTTAGTATATGCTGAATATTTTTTTTTGGCTGAAAAATTATTTTCTGTAAAAAATCTACTTGATTGTAACCTGAGGGTGCTTGGTTGTTGGGGTTAGGGTTTGCCACAGCAGAATCTTTGTTATTAAGCCTTTCGGTAAAATAAAGCAGCTTACCAAAGTTTGGATAGTAGGCCCTTCTATTATTTCCTTGCATTACATTACCAAAGGAACTTAATGTAATTGCAGTTAGGCTAGCCCATTTGTTACTACCTACATTTACGTTTAAATGCCCTTTAGCAGCATTTACAGCCGATTGATAATTAAAAGCAGCTTCTGGTGAAATAGTAATTTTTTTATTACTACTTAAAGAAGGGTTTTTGGTGGTTAAGCTTACAACACCGCCCAAAGCATCGCTACCATAAATAGTGGATGAAGGACCATAAAGCACTTCCATTCTATCTAGCACCATATTATCAACCGTAATAATATTTTGCAAATGTCCTGCCCTATAAATGGCATTGTTCATCCTTACTCCATCTACCATAAGCAATACCCTACTAGCTTCAAACCCCCTAATAACGGGGCTTCCGCCGCCATTCTGGCTTTTCTGTACAAATAAGCTACCCGAATTAATAAGTATATCTGCAGTATTAGCCTGGTGTTGTAAAGTGTTTTTATCTTTTATAACCAATACTTGTTGGGCTACTCTTTTTCTACTTTCAGGAAATTTATTGGCATAAATTATAACATCACCTAGTGTACTGTTAGCGTCAACCGTATCTAATTCTTGCTCCTTTTGGGCACCTGCCAATAAGGTTACAAATTGTAAGCAAATAAGTACTATGTATTTTTTCAAATTTTATGGTTTAGTATATACTTAGTTAGTAAGTACATTTCCTGTCATCTCAGTTGGTATTGGCAATTGCATTAGGCTAAGTATGGTAGGGGCAATATCGCCTAGTTTTCCACTTTTTAAAGTACCCTTATAATGATTACTAATAACGAAAAGCGGTACGAGATTTAATGAATGCTGTGTATTTGGTGAGCCATCTTCATTAATCATAAAGTCTGCATTGCCATGGTCAGCGGTTAGTAATATTATATAGTCTTTTTCTAAGGCCGTGTTTATTACCTTTTTTACACAAGCATCTACCGTTTCTACAGCTTTCACCACTGCACTAAAAACACCTGTATGGCCTACCATATCTGCATTTGCGAAATTTAAGCATACAAAATCGGGTGCTTCCTCTTTTAATACGGGTAATAATTTATCTACCAATTCATTGGCACTCATTTCTGGCTGTAAATCGTAAGTTGCTACTTTAGGCGATGCTGCCATTATTCTTTTTTCGCCAGTAAATGGTACTTCTCTTCCGCCGCTAAAAAAGAAGGTTACATGTGGGTACTTTTCGGTTTCAGCAATTCTTATCTGTGTTTTTCCATTAGCGGCTATCACTTCTCCTAAGGTGTTGGTTAAATTGTCGTTCTCAAACATTACCGATACATTTTTAAAAGTAGCATCATATTCGGTTATGGTGGTATAATGTAAAGGCAATTTTTGCATACCAAATTCGGGAAAATCTTGTTGTGTAAGTACCTCGGTTATTTCTCTGCACCTATCAGTTCTGAAGTTAAAACATAGTACAGCATCCTCAGCACTTATATGTGCGTATGCTGGTGCGGCTGTGTTAATTAATGGTTTTATAAATTCATCAGTAATGCCATTTTCGTAAGAAAATTTTACTTGTTCTATTAGTGCTGCTTCATTGGCAACTGTAGTACCAATGCTTTGGGTAATAGCATCATAGGCAATTTTTACCCTTTCCCATCTCTTATCTCTATCCATGGCGTAGTACCTGCCGCATACGGTGGCAATAATACCTGTTGTGGTTTGGCAGTGGGCAATTAATTCTTCTAAAAAAGCTACACCACTTTTAGGGTCGCAATCTCTACCGTCGGTAAAAGCATGAATGCACAACTTAGTTAAGCCCATTTTATGTGCTAATGAGCAAATAGCTTTTAAATGGTTAATATGGCTATGTACACCACCATTACTCACCAAGCCAAGTAAGTGCAATGCCTTGTTATTATTTATAGCATATTGTATAGATGCTAACAAAGCTTTGTTACCATTAAATGTTCCTGTACGTATGGCTACATTTATTCTTTGTAACTCTTGGTACACAATTCGTCCAGCACCAAGATTAAGGTGGCCAACTTCGCTATTACCCATCTGTCCGTCTGGTAAGCCTACTTCCTCTCCACAAGTTACTAAAGTGCTATTAGGGTATTTTTTGTATAAGCTATTTACAAATGGTACATTGGCATTCTGTATTGCATCTGCATTATTAACTTGACCTAAACCCCAGCCATCCATAATTATTAGTATTACTTTACTTGCTTTCATGCCTTAAAAATACTGTTAAAAGCAATAATGTATTTGCTAAATACAAGAATACCTATTTTGCTCGTTTAAATGGGATGGGTTGTTGATGGTGCATACTAACACCAACTTATTTTCTGGCATCATTTTGGCAGCTAATTCTTAATTGATTATATAACTTTATCAAATGAAGTATTTACTATTTATTCCATTATTTATTTTGGCATCAGCATTCACAAATTCAAATGCACAATCGCCTATTTTGAACGCACTAAAATTAGGCGATGCTTCAAGAATAAGTAGTTATTTCGATGCTTTCATTGATTTAAAATTGCCCGAAAAGGATGAGTTGAAAACAGTTGGTAAAGTACAAGCAAGCATTACATTTGAGAACTTTTATGAGCAGAATAAAATAAATGGATTTGAGCTAAGTTCACAAAGAGAGCTCGGTAACACTATGTACATAACGGGCAAACTTAACTGCCCAGATAGAAAGTTCAATATTACATTAATGATTAAAAACAAAGGCGATAGCCAGCAAATAATAACAGTAAGAATTTCCTAAAAAATTGTGCCACTTTATACAGTGGCATTTTTTATATATTGCAAATAAGTAACCAATTTACCAAATGAATATTGCCCTAAAACAGCTTATTACTAGCGCCTTGCAAGAAGATATTGGTGCCGGCGATTTTAGTACCATTAGTTGTATACCTGCAACGGAAACAGGAAAGGCAGTTTTGAAAGTTAAGGATAAAGGAATACTTGCAGGTATGCAAGTGGCACAGCAAATATTTTGGCACATACAGCCAGATTGCTTGTTTGTACCATTTATGAAAGATGGAGATATAATGCAGCCAGGCCAAATAGCATTTGAAATAACTGCAAAGGTGCATACCATATTGGCTGCCGAAAGGTTGGTATTAAATACAATGCAACGCATGAGTGGTATAGCCACACTTACCAATAGCTACGTTGCTATGTTGCAAGGCTACCATACAAAAATATTAGATACTAGAAAAACTACTCCCAACTTTAGACTGCTTGAAAAAGAAGCCGTAAAAATTGGTGGAGCTATTAACCACCGATTTGGCTTATACGATATGATTATGCTTAAAGACAATCATATTGATTATGCAGGGGGCATAGTTAATGCCATAAATAATGCACATAATTATGTAACTACCCACAATTTGAATATAAGAATTGAGGTGGAAACAAGGTCGTTAGCAGATGTAGCTTTGGTATTAGCCACTTGCAAGCAAAAAGTGTTTAGAATTATGTTGGATAATTTTACCCCAATGCAAGTTGCAGAAGCAGTGGCATTAATAAATAAGGAAGTAGAAACTGAAGCTAGTGGCGGCATTAATAAAAACAGTATACTACAATACGCTGCCACAAATGTAGATTATGTAAGTATCGGATCCTTAATTCATCAGGCCCAAAGTGTAGATTTAAGTTTAAAGGCGATATAGGTAAAATATCTGCTTGTTTTGAATGTATTTAATGTAAATAAACTTATTTTCCTAAAAATTAATCCTTGAAAAAAATTTTCCAATATACAATTGTTCTTCTTTGCCTACTAAGCCTACAAAATGAATGCTTAGCGGGTAATAAAGATAGTATTGGCGGAAAAGTACAAAAGTCGTCCTTGCTTGATACTGCTTATGTGCAGCAGCTTAACAAGCAAGCTACTGACCTAATAGATAAAAATACTAACCAAGCATTAACAGCGGCTCAAGCCGCATAAACCATTGCTCAATCACTACAGTTTACAAAAGGCACCATAGCATCTTATAATAACATTGGATGGATATTTATAGAAGAAATGAATTTACCAAATCGTTCGATTATACGCTAAAAGCCTTGAAGTTAAATGAACAATTTAATGATTTAAAGGAACGCTCCATATCATATAAAAATTTAGCAGCTGTTTATAACGGACAAAATAACTACCCCAAAAGCATTGAGTATTTTAGGCTTTCCATACAAATTGATGCACAAGTAAATGATAAGGTTAATTTAGGAAGAGGCCTAAATAACTTAGCATATACCTTGCTTAAAGCTAACCAATTAGATAGTGCATTGTACTACGCCAATAAAGCTTTAAAAAATAACATAGAAACAGGAAACGCCATTTTTTTATCATTCTCCTATAGAAATTTGGGCGACATTTATTTTGTTCAGGGCAAAAAAGATTTTGCAATTGCCAATTATCTCAAGTCACTTTCTATTGCCGAAAAATCAGGCAATAATTTTTTAAGAGTTACTAATTACAATCGGTTAGGTAAGGTGTATTTAGCCACTAAGGAATTTTCAAAAGCTTTAGACTGCTACACAAAGTCGGTTACTATTGGTGAGCCGCAAGGCTTTAGAGACGAGCTAGATCAAGCTTACAAAGGCTCAGCCGACGCCTATCATGGCTTAGGGTTAGATACAATGGCCTATAAAAGCCTTAGTAAGTACCAAGTGCTTCACGACTCTATTTACAATGAATCTACGCTTAAGAAAATTAACGAATTGCAACAAGTGTATGAGAATGAAAAGCGAGAAGCAGAAATAGCATTATTAAAAAAAGAAAAACAATTTAATAAGCGTAACCTACTTTTTCAAAGGCAACTAACTTGGTTATTAGTAGGCTTAATGTTTTTTCTGGTGGCAACAATAGTGGTATATTATTTAAGAAATAACGATAGACAAAATGCCAATGCTGCTTTGGAAAAGCAAAAAGATGAACTTGATAGAAAAAATAAAGCCATAGAAAAGCAAAAAGCAGAAATGGCAAAGGTGTATGAAGATTTAAAAGCAGCTTCCTTGCTTAAAGACAAAGTATTCTCCATAATAGCACACGATATACGAAGCCCATTAGCAGCACTTACTGGCACTATGAACTTGCTAGATAAAGAAGCAATAAGTATGGAGGAGTTTTTACAAATAAAATTTAGCCTTACTAAGCAATTACAAAGCTTAAATAATACCTTAGAAAACTTACTGCATTGGAGTAAAAGCCATATGGATGGTAATGCTACTACTAATAAAATTGCCATTAGCTTATACAAAATTGTACACCAGAATATTAACTTATTATCGGGTATTGCTAGCCCTAAAGGAATTACCATAATTAACAATGTACCACAAGGGATAACTGCCCAAGCCGACCCAGATCATATAGATATTGTAGTTAGAAATTTACTTTCTAACGCAATAAAATTTACCAATAGAAATGGTGTTATAACCATCTACGCCGATGAGTTAATTAATAGTAAAGTGAAATTAAGTATTGAGGATTCTGGCGTTGGTATTGATAACGATAATATAGAAAAACTTTTTACTGTTAATAATCATTTTACCCGTTATGGAACCAATAGAGAAAAGGGTACAGGAATTGGATTATTAGTAAGTAAAGAATTTATTGAGAAGAATAATGGCAGTATTGGCGCCACAAGCTTACCTGGCAAAGGCAGCACTTTTTATATTATACTAGAACAGTAACTATGCAAAGCAAAAAGCATAAAGGAGATGTAAATGGGTTTGTGTTTAGCACCGATCCTAATTTTTCTTTTAAAGAAGAAGTGAACGAACAAACAACTTTAGCACCAAGCCAACAAAAACTACGGGTGCGTTTAGAAACAAAACACCGTGGTGGAAAAGCCGCAACCATTGTAACTAATTTTATTGGTACAAATGATGATGCAGAAGCGTTAGGCAAAAATCTAAAATCACATTGCGGTACTGGAGGTTCGGTAAAAGATGGTGAAATAATTATTCAGGGCGACCAACGTGAAAAAGTATTACAGTGGCTATTACAAAAAGGGTATAGCCAAACTAAAAAAGCTGGTGGGTAAAACAATAAAAAAGCCAATCAAAAACATAAATTGATTGGCTTTTTTATTAGTAGTAAGTAAGATTTTATTGGTGTTACAAATCAATATTACACACCCATTTAATTAAATATTCCAAGCCCTATCTTACCCCGTGCATCATCTTCTTCAATTTGCCAGAAATAGCAAATAATAACAAAGAAGCCACACCCGATAGAATTACAAATAGTAAGAAAAACTCAAATAAGTTATGAATGGTGAAACCCATGAACGATGGATACACCGTTTCAATTTTCAATTCTGTTAGGGTTTTAAGTTGGGCAGCATCAGTTACTTGCCCATCTAATACTGCTTGTAGGTTAATGCCTTTTGCAGCAGCCTTCTCAAACTTATCACCCGTGGGTGGCAATATTGCACCTAATGTACCCGCTAGTGCATAACCAGCAGCGTTACCAATAAACCATACCCCCATTAATAAAGATGAAAATCGCTTAGGAGCCAACTTAGCAACCAATGATAGACCAATAGGGGATAAGCACAACTCACCCAAAGTATGAAACATATACATAACAATTAACCATATAACACCCAACTTACCCGCGGTACCAATATCCTTAACTTGGTAAGCGATTATTAAGTAACCAATAGATAGTAAAGCCAAGCCCATAGACTGTTTCACTGTACTTCCAGGCTCAATACCTTTTCTTTGCAGCCAAAGCCACAGTGCACTAAATGGTAAGGCAAATACAATAACAAATATTGAGTTAGCATTCTGCACAAATGATGGTGGCATTTGCCAACCGAATAAGTTTAAATCAGTTTGCTTATCAGCCACAAATGTTAGTGATGACCCAGCTTGCTCAAACGCACTCCAAAAAAATATTACAAAAAAAGCCACTGTGTACATTACCAATATTCTATCACGTTCAATAGGTGTAATGGTTTTATCGGTTAATATTAATACCGCCAAACTTATACCGGCAGCGTATATAAACGGGTACACCCATACTTTAATTGGGTTTTGCACCAAGGCACTAGCGTCTATTGAAAGAAAGTGAAAAGTGAAAAATAATATAACCATTAAGCCCGCCACTAAGGCAATAGCAGTGTTGGTAAATTTTGCTTGTTCCGCCTCCTCTCCCTCTTTTTGTGCAGCGTTGGTAAATGTTGGCTTAGCGCCAACCGCAGTACCATCAGGCGTTACCACATATTTATTTTTCAATATGGCAAATGCTACCGTACCAATTGTCATAGCAGCACCAGCAGCCAAAAAGCCCCATTTAAATGCTTCTACCACCCGCACATCACCCACCTTTACATCGCCCAAAATAGGGCAAATGCTCATACCCAAAAATGCACCCACATTTATACCCATATAAAAAATAGTAAAGGCACTATCTAACCTACTATCCCCCTTAGGATATAACTGCCCAACCATTGATGATATGTTGGGCTTAAAAAGCCCATTGCCCAATATTATAGCAAATAAGCCGCCCCACATAATACCCGTTGCCGCCCCCAAATTATTGGCATATAAGCTACCACTAGTAAATAATAAAAACTGACCAATAGCCATAATTCCACCACCAATCATTATACAATTTCTATTGCCCAAGTACCTATCACTAATATAACCCCCAAGCATTGGCGTAAGGTAGCTTAAGCCCAAAAAGCCACCGTAAATTATAGAAGCATCCTTATCGCTAAAGGCTAGCGCATTCACTAAAAATAAAGTTAGTAAGGCCCGCATTCCGTAGAAGTTAAAACGCTCCCACATTTCCGTAGCAAATAATACCTTAAGCCCCTTAGGATGGGCAATTGCTGTACTCATATAACTAAGCTTTTTTCATTGACAATTATAAAGGGTTGAAAATACACATAAAAATGCAAGCTTCAAAAGGTACAGTTTATTTGTGTTAGGGGCTTCCGGCTTTAGCCACACGCTTGGCCATGCTGCAAGCCGTCAGGCTGCTACAGGCTTCGCTATCGCTACGGTGCTACACTGCGTTCCGCACTGGCCTTGCAGGCCACCATTACGCATCCTTAAGCCGAATGTAAAATGGCCTACTGATTATGTAAATTCAAGCTATTTGCAAGCATTAGTAAAAATGGTAAGGATTGTTCATAATCTAAAAAATCATATTCCATACCAAGCTTCCTAAGGTTTTGGTAATATAGGTTGTGGTGCAAATAATAATTTTTCTCACTCAGCAAAAACCATGCTTTGCTACCTAGCTTCTCCGATAAAAACCATTTCTCAAGCAATCTGGCAGTTCTGCCATTGCCATCTTCATAAGGGTGAATTTTTACAAAAACTAAATGTATTTGGGCTGCATAAAAAAAGGTTTCCAAAAAGCTTAAGTTGGTATTAAGCAACAAGGCAATATCAACGAATAGTTTTTCTATTTCAACAGATATAATATTGGCTGCTGCTGCTACATATTCTATTTTACCAAAATCTGTAAGAACATACATATTGCCTTTTCTCAGTTTCCCTTGGTTACTTGCTGCTAAAATATTCCTGGTTATTAGTGCATGACTTTTATGCACATTATCAATATTTAACATATTATTTTTCGCAAAACTGTAGGCTGCATACAAGTCATCTATTTTCTTTGTATAATTTTTTTTGAAACTAATTCCAGACTTCTTGTGTTTTAAGTAAGCATCTAGTTCAATTTCTTCACCTTCAATTTTTGAAGAATATACAGCAGAAACAGAGGTATAAAAACTAAAATTTTCAATGCTCAGCTCACTATCTTCCAAGCTTTCGAAAGGTGCCCCGCCAAGTAGGGGTACAGCGTCTTCATAGAGGGCTAACAAATTATTATTTAGTATTTTAAATGGCTCTTTCATAATAGCGTACTATTTACTTTTCTCCACTTTTTCTTGCCACATTTTATTAAAAGTTTTCTCACCAAATACAATTTCTTTTCTATGTTGTGCCCAGCCCTTAAATACATTACTAACCACCCAGTTTTTCATTTTTCCGCTACCTATATTCATTAGGTTCCTGTTAAGGCTTGCTTGTTTCCAAGCTTTCCAAGCTATGCGTTCTGTTAGGGTGCTACTACCTTTTACAACCGCTTCATGGCGGTTATGCAACAATAATTCATGTAAGTTTATTTTCACCGGGCATACCTCTGTACAGTTACCACATAAGGAAGATGCATTGCTAAGGTGGTTATAGTCTTCGCCTTTTAAATAAGGGGTAATAACCTTGCCTATTGGGCCACTGTAGGTAGTTTCGTAACTATGCCCACCAATATTTTTATATACTGGGCAGGCATTAAGGCAAGCACCGCACCTAATACAGTACAAGGCTTCCCTAGCGGTTGGGTTAGCTAATAAGTTGGTACGGCCATTATCTAACAATATTACATACATATTGGTAGGTCCGTCGGTTTCCTTTAACTGCCTTGGACCAGTAATAATGCTGTTGTACACCGTTACTTGCTGCCCCGTACCAAAGGTAGAAAGCAGTGGCCAAAACAAATGTAAGTCTTGCACAGATGGTAGTACTTTTTCTATACCGGCAATTACAATATGGGTATTAGGCCATGCACAACTAAGCCTTGCATTACCTTCATTTTCGGTAATAGCTATGCCACCAATATCAGCTAAAATAAAATTAGCTCCCGTAACACCTACTTGGGCTTGCACATATTTTTCTCTTAGCTTTTTTCTTGCAACAATGGTTAACTCTTCTGGGGTTAAGTTAAGAGGAGTTCCTAATTTTTCATGAAATAAAATAGCCACATCTTCTTTGCTTTTATGCATTGCTGGCGTAACAATATGGTATGGAGCCTCACCATCTAGCTGCTGAATGTATTCTCCCAAATCTGTTTCAACGCTTTCAATACCATTGCTCTCTAAAAACTGGTTTAAATGTATTTCTTCAGTAACCATACTTTTACTTTTTACTAGTGTAGTACAGTTTGCGGCTTTGCATATTTTATTTATTTCTGCTAATGCTTGTTCCGCATTTTCAGCCCAAATAACTTTTGCACCTCTTTCAGTTATTTTTTGTTCAAATTGTTCTAAGTATTCATCTAATTTTTCTAATGCCCTCCATTTAATATTTTTCGCTTTCTCTTTTGCTATTGCTACATCTACAAATTGTTCCTTGCCTTTTGGTACAACGGCATTGTATTTTCCTATATTAAAATTAATTTTTCTTCTATGTTCTAAATCAGCTGCTTTTGTAGCGCTTTTTTTTAAGAAGGAGGTGGCAGTGTTTGGCATAACTTATTCCGATGCTGGTTTTTGTTGTTGGTAAGCAGCTAATGCAGTTAAGGTTTCAAAAAATTCGTCACCATATTTTCTTACAATGGCCTCTTTTAAAAACTGGTAGGCTGGTACCTTAAGCTTATTTCCAAGGCTGCAAGCAGCACTGCATAAATCTTCTCTTGGTTCATAATTCATGTACTCCATGCTTGGGTCTACTTCGCTGAAAGATGTTTTTATGGGAAATAAGTGGCAGCTAATTGGTTTTTTCCAAGTTAATTTACCATCGTAATAGGCTTGTTCAATGCCGCATTTTAGAATGCCAGCATCATCTTTAAACCCATAAGCACACATTTCACCTTTAATGGTTGGCGTTACCCAGCCAAACTCCGCATCGTACGTATATTTACCCTCTGTTGCAATTACAGCTTTCCCCATTTCAGTTAGGTACGGCGCTATTACGGGATAGTATTGATTAATAATTTCTTTTTCTGTATCAGTTAGTGGTGCTCCGGCATCTCCATCTTCGCAGCAGCCGCCTTTGCAATGTGTAAGATCGCATACAAAATGCTCTTCTATTACCTCATCACTTATTAGCACATTGTCTATTATTAGCATATTGTGTGTTTGTAGTACTGTAAAGTTAGTTTCTCCAGCGTAGGGTGTTAATCATATGTTTAACATCGGTTACTAAAAATTTTTGAATGGGTAGTATAGAATCTGCATTCGGTGTGGCATTAAAATAAAGGGCTCCTCTAAGAAAATGCTTGGAGCTATCGGTAAGAAAAAATTGATTTTCTGTTGCCACATCTCCGCCAACTGTAAATACAACGCCATGTACATTATTAGCAGTATGCACTAGCTCTTCATTAATAGCACTAGCCTTTACGCTATGCTTTTGTGCCATTTTAAATGCATCTTCAACCAACTTATTTAGGTTGTTTTTTGCCAACTCCTTATAGCTTATGTGCAGTTTAGCATCAAATTGTTGAAAGCTAATATTAATCCACCATTCATTTTCTGTTTTTTCACCAAAAAATAAACTGTCTTTTTCTACCTTGGCGTAAGTAGGATACTCAAAGCTATACGGGTAGCCAGCTTGGGTAAAAGTGGTATATTTTTTTTCGGGTAATGGAATGGCAAAATAGCCCCTAGGCTTTGGAGTATAAGTTGAGTTGCAACTGCAAAAAATGGTAGCTAAGGCAACAATTATATAAATGCTTTTGAAATGCATAAAAAGATGAGCGGTGCTAAGCTTCCCGCATTTTAATGGAAACCTTTACTTTTTTAAGTCTGTTTTTTACTACCTCTAATACGGTAAATTCAAAGTCGCCAGTAGGTATTACGGCATTTTGTTGTGGAATATCGCCAGCCAATTCTAATATTAATCCCGCCAGTGAATCGCTTTCGCCTTTTACTTTATCAAAAGTATCCATTGGTAAATTCATAATGCGGCAAACATCTTGCATCATCGTTTTCCCTTCAAAAATATAGTTGCTATCATCTAGCTTTTTAAAGTCGGCATCTTCATCATCAAACTCATCTTTAATATCACCAATAATTTCTTCCATTATATCTTCTAAAGTAATAATACCGCTTGTGCCACCAAACTCATCTACCACCACTGCAAAATGAATATGTTTGGCTTGAAAATCATTTAACAAATCTTCAATCATTTTTTGTTCATGTACAAAAACTGGCTGGCGTAATAATGTATGCCAATCGAAATTGGGTTGTTGATCTAGATAGGGCAGCATATCTTTTGTATGCAATATTCCTGCTACTTCATCTAAATCGTCTTTATACACGGGTAACCGGCTGTAGTGTAGTTCTTCAGCCCTTTTTATTACATCTGCAAAACTTAGTTTGTAATTAATGCCGCTTACATCCATGCGGGTTTTCATAACTTGCTTTACGGTAATGTTACCAAATTTTATAATTCCTTTTAATATGTTTTTTTCTTTTTCGGAAGCCGTATTTTCAGTGGTTATATCAATAGCATGGTCTAGCTCCTCTAGGCTATAAGATCCCTTATTTTTATTGGTAATTTTTTTCTCAATTATATCGGAGTTTTTTACCAACCATTTAGCCATTCCGCCAAATACATAATGCACTGCTTCTATTATAAAGCCAACATCTTTAGCAAAGCGAATATTATTTTGCGAAGCCATTACCTTGGGCATTACTTCTCCAAAAAGCACTAGAATGGAAGTAACAAGTACAATTTTTACAACAAATGGTATCCAATGAAATTGATCGGCAGTAACGCCAGCAATATTAGAAAAGTCAATTAGGTTTTCAATTACTAAATTACTTATAATAATAATAGCAATGTTGGCAACACTATTGGCAATAAGTAAGGTGGCTAATAAATTTTTAGGATGCTCTAGCAAATGCACAATACGCCTATAAGCAAGCTGCTGCTTGGTTTTAAGCATATTTATATCTTTATAACTTAAGGAAAAAAAAGCTACTTCTGCACCAGCAACAGCAAATGAAAAGCCCAATAGTATAATTAAAAGTATTATAAGTACGGTGGTACCCTGAGTATCTAACATACCTGTGTTTAGCAGGTATAAAAACGGGGCAATGAGTATCGAACTAATTTCCAACTTACTTTTTTTAGTTAAACAATAGTGCTGTTGTATGTGAATGTAAGACAGAAAAACAGCATGTACAAAAGTAGCAATCTTATTTTAGATATAAATACTTGCATTGCCGCAATACTTTAAGCAACATATATAATTTTTTAAAACTTTTTACAAAGCTAATATGAGTTTTTAGGCGAGTAGGTGAAACAAAAAGTGGTTATTAACATTGTTAATAATAAGGTAAAGGGGCTTAATATAAACATGGAAATATAAGTAGTAAATTGTACAAACTTATTTAGCTATGTATTGGAGAAAATTTAATGGCGAAACGCTACAATTGCCCATAAAAGAGGCTGTAGAAGAAACATTACAAAAAGAGGCTGAAAAAGGAAATAAACTTAAGGTATGCATTGGTACTGATAGCCAAGTGAAAGGTGCAGATACTGAATTCGCAACCGTAATTGTGTTTCTAAGAGAACACAATGGTGGTTTTATGTACATTAATAACCACAAAACCAAGCAAGTATATCACTTAAAGGAGCGTATGCTTACGGAAGTGGCTATGAGCATTGATATAGCTTATCAGCTGTGCGACTTATTTATTGAATATGGTATAGAAATGGAAGTGCATGCCGATATTAATACAAACCCACAATTTAAAAGCAACGACTCATTGAAAGAAGCTATGGGCTATATTCTTGGAATGGGATTTGCCTTTAAAGCTAAGCCTGATGCATTTGCTAGCAGTTGCTGTGCAGATAAAATGGTAAACTAACTGGTACACATATTTACCCATTTTACTGTAAACCTTTAAAGTAAATAGTTAATTTCAGCTAATGAAAACATGGCTGTTAATTTTTTATCTATTATCCCTTTGTAATATTGGCTTAAGCCAAGCAGCATATACTAATACCGAAACGGGTATAAAAACAAGGAAAGGCTACCTAATTGTATCAGATGTTGCCAATAATACTTACACCCTTAGCCTAGAAGGCAACATACAATTTTCAAAAACCAAAGAAGGAAATAATTATTATGGTTCCCCAATTATTAACGGATATTCCTTGTTTAGATATGCCGAAGGAGTACATAAATATGGAAATTATCATTCAAAAGATAGCCTACTATTAAGCTACAAGAATATTACGGTAGAAGCCATACACAGAAATATTGGTAGTAACATTTCAGATGTGCATGAACAGTTTTTTATTAATGCAGATAATAACCAAACGATGCATTTTTGGGATATTGATTATAGTAAAGGAAGCAATATTAACAAGCTACAACCTGCAAGATTATTTGTACTATCATTTACCCAAAACAATTATATATACAGCTTTAGTACTATTAGAAAAAGTAGTGAACTAGCTGAAGCTAAAGAAATGCTGATGGAGGTATATAAGAAAATGCGTTTTTATACCAAGCCAATTAATTTTCGCAAACTAAAAAATGGCATTTGGGAAGGCTGTTATTGCTATGTAGAATAATACCAATTTTGGTACAGGTATTTAATAAAATTGTATCTTACCCATAATGCATAATTTGCCGCTTTATGGAAAAATACATACTCGCATTCGACCAAGGTACCACTAGCTCAAGAGCAATTATTTTTAATGAATCTGGTGCTATTGTAAGTGTTGCACAAAAAGAATTTACCCAAATATTTCCTCAAGCCAGTTGGGTAGAGCATGATGCTACCGAAATATGGAGTACCCAATTGGGTGTAGCTGCCGAGGCAGTAAGCAAGGCCGGCATTACCACACAGCAAATTGCAGCTATTGGTATTACCAACCAACGAGAAACAACAATTGTATGGAACAAGCTTACGGGAGTACCTATTTACAATGCAATTGTGTGGCAAGATAGACGCACTGCAAACATATGTGATGAGTTAAAGCAACAAAATTTACAACCATTTATACAACAAAAAACGGGGTTGGTAATTGACGCTTACTTCTCCGCTACCAAACTACAATGGATACTAAACAATGTGCCGAATGCCAGAGAAATGGCCAACAATGGCGAGCTTTGTTTTGGTACGGTAGATACTTGGTTGTTGTATAAATTAACCAACGGAAAGGTGCATGCAACTGATGTAAGTAATGCATCAAGAACCATGCTTTTTAATATTCATACCCTTAGTTGGGATAGTGAATTATTAGCCTTATTTAATATTCCAGAAAGCTTATTGCCTTCGGTTAAAAGCAGTAGTGAAATATATGGCTATACACAAAATATACTAACCGCAACTAATATTCCTATTGCAGGTATAGCTGGCGACCAGCAAGCGGCCTTGTTTGGGCAAATGTGCATTAAGCCGGGCATGGTAAAAAATACTTATGGCACTGGCTGCTTTATGCTAATGAATACAGGGGAGCATCCATTTATAAGCAACCATAACTTACTTACCACTATTGCATGGCAAATAGGTAATCAAGTACATTATGCGTTAGAAGGTAGTGTGTTTATTGCTGGTGCAGTAGTTCAGTGGTTAAGAGATGGCTTAGGTATTATTAGGCATTCTGCCGATATTGAAGCGCTGGCAGCACAAGTAACAGATACCAACGGGGTATATGTAGTACCAGCATTTACTGGACTTGGTGCGCCTTATTGGAACCAACATGCAAGGGGTATAATTACTGGCATTACTCGTGGCACTAATAAAGCACATATAGCAAGAGCAGCCTTAGAAAGTATTGCTTACCAAACAATGGATGTACTTAACGCTATGGAAGCCGATGCTAATATACATGTACAAGAGTTAAGGGTAGATGGTGGCGCTACTGTTAATGATGTACTAATGCAGTTTCAAAGTAATATATTAAACACAACCATTATAAGACCGTTAGTGAAAGAAACAACTGCATTGGGTGCAGCTTATTTGGCAGGATTAGCAGTGGGTTATTGGGAAAGTGTAGAGCAAATAAGTAAGCAATGGGATGCGGAACAACTTTTTCAAAATACCATTCAAATACCTGAAAGAGTAAGCCTAATTGAAGGTTGGAAAAAAGCCATTAACATGGCACAAGCAGGAAGCTAATTAACACAGAAAGAAGCTACTAAAAAAGTTATGCAAAGAGAAGAAAAATTGGCCGCTTGTAAGCAAGATGAAGTATTTGATATAATTATAATTGGCGGCGGTGCTACTGGAGTAGGCTCTGCATTAGATGCTGCTTCAAGAGGGTATAAAACACTATTATTAGAGCAATATGATTTTGGAAAAGGTACAAGTAGCAAATCTACCAAGTTAGTACATGGTGGGGTAAGGTATATGGCACAAGGCAATATTCGCTTGGTAAAAGATGCCCTAAGAGAAAGGGGTATTTTATTAAAAAATGCACCACATGTTACCAAAATTCAACCCTTTATTATACCTGTTTTCTCTTGGTGGCAGAAGCTATATTATGGGGTAGGGCTAATGATTTACGATTTGCTTTCCGAGAAATTCTCAATAGGTAAAACAACCTTTCTCTCAAAAACCGCCATTAGGCAATACTTACCAATGCTTAACGCTGCTAAGTGTACAGGAGGTATTATGTATTATGATGGCCAATTTGATGATGCTAAGTTGCTAATAGATTTGGTATATACAGCCGAGCAGCAAGGTGCTACCGTACTTAATTACACGGCCGTTAACCAATTAATAATTGAAAATAATATTGTAAAAGGAGTAGCATTTACCGATACAACTTCGCAAAAAATGTATAAGGTATTTGGTAAGGTAATTGTTAACGCTACTGGTGTATTTTCCGATGCAATTATGCTGCTAAATAATGCAGCCCATACACCTATAATTCAACCCTCACAAGGCATACATTTAGTAGTAAGCGCTGAAAAATTCGGCGGTACACATGCTTTAATGATTCCTAAAACCAAAGATGGGCGGGTGTTATTTGCCGTTCCTTGGCATAATAAGGTGGTACTTGGTACCACTGATACGCCTATTAGTAATATATGTGTAGAACCCAAACCAATGGAGGATGAAGTAGCATTTATTCTAGAGCATTTTAACCATTATGCAACCACCAATATTACCCGTAATGATGTGCTTAGTGTATTTGTTGGGCTTAGGCCACTGATAAAAAAAGCAGGAACAAAAGCAACTTCATTATTAAGCAGAGACCACACACTAATTGTTTCAGAAACTAACTTGCTTACCATTACAGGTGGTAAATGGACAACCTATAGAAAAATGGCTGAGGAGGTTATTGATAATGCAATATTTATTGGTAAACTAACAAAGCAACCTTGCATTACAAAAACGCTAGCAATTGCCAATACTGCCGTTAATGCAATAGACACCTTAACGGAAGAAAAAATTGCTTATTACATTCAAACAACCAATGCAGTAACGATAGAAGATGTATTGGCAAGAAGAAGCCGCTACTTATTTCTTGATGCCAAAAAGGCGATAGCAATAGCTCCATTTGTGGCTAATATAATGGCTAAATATTTACAAAAAAATGATGAATGGGTTATTAACGAAATAAATAACTTTAATAACCTAGCTGCACAATACCTAACTAACTAATAACAACTACCATGAGCATTTTTTTATCGGAAACAATTGGCACTTGCCTGTTAATACTCTTTGGAAATGGTGTAGTAGCCAATGTGGTACTAAAAGCCACAAAAGGCAATAATGGTGGTTGGGTAGTTATAACATTAGGATGGGCAATGGCGGTGTATGTAGCAGTATTTGTAACACAAAATTTTGGAAATGCAGTACACCTTAACCCTGTGTTTACTGTAGCTAATGTAGCTATGGGAAAAATTGGATTGCAAGAAGCTTGTATGTTTATTGCTGGCCAATTATTGGGTGCATTTGTTGGGGCTTGTTTGGTATGGTTAATACACAAGCCGCATATAGATATTACAGAAGATGCCGGGGCAATTGAGGCAATGTTTTGTACCGCACCTGCAATAAAAAACCCCTTGTATAATTTTATTTCCGAATTACTAGTTACGGCTGCTTTAGTATTTGCAGCATTGCATATTGCAGTGGCAGAAAATAATATGGGTTCGTTACAGGCACTGCCAGTGGCGCTGTTAGTACTTGGCATTGGGTTATGCTTGGGTGGAGCTACAGGATATGCTGTAAACCCCGCAAGAGACTTTGCACCTAGGGTAGCACATGCTTTGCTGCCTATAAAAAATAAAGGAAATAGTAATTGGCAATATGCTTGGATACCTATTGTGGCGCCAATATTGGGGGCTTTGTTAGCAGTTGGCTTAAAAAATTTAGTACAATAGAACTGTAACAAAACTCTCTAAACATTACTACTTTTTCTTAACGCAATTTGGTGTTCGTAAAATGAATTATTGGTTTGTTGTATTAAGGTAAGTATAGGAAGCTGGCCCTCCTTTTTTTCAGCCGAGGTAATAAATGATTGGGGTAAAAACTGCCAAGTCTCCCGCATTTTATTCAAAAAATTTTCTACATGTCGCTTTACTGCACCCGGCTTAGATTTATCTGCCTTGGTAAATACCAAACTGAAAGGAATATTCATTAACCCAAGGTGGTGTATAAAAGCTAAGTCTATTTCTTGTGGCTCGTGGCGGCTATCAATTAATACAAAAGTGTTACATAGGTTTTCTCTTTTTCTTAAATAATCGTCAATCATTTTCTCCCATTTAGCCCTTTCTTTTTGTGCTACTTTTGCGTAGCCATAGCCTGGTAAATCTACCAAATACCATAGCTGTGAAGCTGCTTTTTCTTTTTCTTTACTTTCTATAATAAAGTGATTAATAAGTTGTGTTTTTCCGGGTGTGCCAGAAGTTTTTGCCAAACCTTGCTGGTTAACCAATAAGTTAATAAGGGAAGATTTACCCACATTACTTCTACCAATAAATGCATATTCTGGTTTGTCGCCTTTTGGGCATTTTTCTACTTCTTGGTTAGATATTACGTAAGTAGCTTTTTTTAAAATCATGGTACAAAGGTATTAAGCGAAAGAAAGCCCTTCTGCAATAGAAAGGCTTTTAAAAATAGTTAAAGTTATTTGCTATGCCACATCATCTGCAGGCTTATTTGGCTTTTGAATGGTTGGCCTTGATTGCTGTTGCTGTTGCGGTTTCGGTGGTCGTTGGTTATTTGGTGGTGTTGGCGAATTTCTGTTTGGTTGCTGCTTTTGAATATTTCTATCCATCGGCTGTTTGGGTGCTCTTGTATCTATTGGCTTGTTAGGCTGCGGTTGTGGCCTTGCTTCATTTCTTCTATCTTGTGTGTTGGGCCTAAAATCGTTCCTCCTTCTATCGTTATCTTCTCTGTTGCGTTTTTGTTGATTTTTATCTAGTGTGCGTAAGCTTATTGCACCAACAACATCTACAAACTGTGGCTCTACTTCTTTTATTTTTCCACCAACAAACTCTACTGGCTCTAGGTCTTCTGGCCTTTCGCCGCGGCTATTCATTTTTTTAATAGTAATAACCCTTTCAATGGTTACGGGAAAATGTTTGTTGCCAGTTTCCTGTGTGGTGTACCACATAATATTTTTAAAAATATCTTTCTTTACCAAAAATGCTTGGCATTTGGCCAATTGCAATACATCTGCATTATCAGGAAAATGTTGTAACGCATCTAAGTATGTATCAAGCTCGTAGTTTAAACAGCATTTTAGCCTACCACATTGGCCGCTTAATTTGGTTTGGTTAATACTTAAATTTTGGTATCGGGCAGCGGTGGTATTAACGCTTTTGAAATCGTGTAGCCAGGTGCTACAGCAAAGTTCTCTACCGCAGCTGCCTATTCCGCCTACTTTTGCCGCATCTTGCCTAATGCCTATTTGCCTCATTTCTACCTTTACTTTAAAGTCGGTAGCAAATATTTTTATAAGCTCTCTAAAGTCTACCCTGTCTTCGGCAGTATAAAAAAAGGTTGCTTTTTTGCCATCGGCTTGAATGTCTACTTCACTAAGTTTCATATTCAAGTTAAGGTTACGGGCAATTGCTCGGCTGCGTGCCAATGCTTCTTTTTGGCGTCCTTTATTTAGTTGATAAAGTTCTATGTCTTTTTCAGTGCTTTTGCGAAGCACTTTTTTTATTTCGGGATGATTTTCGGGTATATTATGTTTTTTTAGCTGCAGGCGTACTAATTCTCCGCTAAGGCTTACTTCACCAACATCAAAGCCGCCAACACCTTCTACAGTAATATAACTTCCTTTATCAAAGTATTGAAAGGATGGATTTCTGTAAAATTCTTTTCTGCTGCCGTTGTTAAAAGATACCTCAATTATTTTGCAGCTACTTTCCGGATCGGCAAACGGTAAATTTTGTAACCAATCGTGAACATTCATTCTATTACAACCGCCAGTGCTACATCCTCCATTGCTTTTGCAACCGTTAGGTTTGCCAGTTCCACAAGATCCACAACCCATGTATTATATATTTAATGCTTATGGTAAAATTTTTTAGCCCCAACACATTAAAAAGCATTTTATAATACTACGCTTTACTTATTTTAAAAGTTCCTATAATTTATAGGTATTGTAGATGAATTATACTGCTTTTTATATAAATATTTATTACCTACTTGCCACTTGCCTGAACGATTGTGTAATAATATTTATGCCTTGGGTAAAAAAAATAGATTATTCCTATTCTGTCAAAATTACAATTTTATCTTTATAAATGCCTCTAAGCTTTATGCAGAGTGCATGAAAAAGAATTTTTGCATTTGCATTTCGCTCCACATAGTAAGTTGCTTTATCTAGCATTTCTATAATGGCTTGGCATTGTGCATAGTTAAGAATCCTTGATAATCTTTTGGCAAATTCTTGCTCATATGGGGCAAGCTGCATATGTGCTTCACCAAGTGCTTGCAGCTTAATAACCTCACTAAATACATGATTGATGTATTGTAAAAATTGTTTCTGGTTTTCTCGGCCCATTTTTGCTATTTCATCAATCCAAGCTATTTCGGCGTTGGCCGTAGCATGAATTACGCATGCATTTAGCCAGTCTTTTAATAAATTAAACCAGTCCTCATATGCATTTTGAGATAGCAGAATGGCCTCTCTATAGTTTCCATTGGCCATATTAGCTATTTGTATGGCTATAGCTGTTGCAATATTATTTTTATTAATTAAGGCGTTACTGACATCTTCATTATCTAATAGGGGCACTTTTATTAATTGGCACCTACTAACAATGGTGGGTAGTAGTTTCTCATCATTTTCGGCTACAAGAAAAAATAAGGTGTTTGGTGGTGGTTCTTCAATCAGTTTTAACAATTTATTTGCTTGCTCGCCTAAATATTCAGGCATCCATAGTACCAGAATTTTGTAAGAGCTTTCAAACGTTTTAAGGCTTAATTTTTTTATTATTTCATTACACTCTTTAGAAGTAATATTCCCTTGTTTATTTTCTGTACCAATACTTTGTAGCCAATCAAAGGCATTTCCGTATGGAAAATTTTTTACAAAATCTCTAAAAAGGGCTATATAATCTGAACTAACTGGCTCCTCACCCGACTTTCTTGTAATAACTGGAAAGGTAAAGTGTAAATCGGGGTGCTGTAATTGTGCGGCTCTATTGAACGCATGTTGGGTTGCAGGATTATTGCCTACTTCATCTGGGTGAATAAAAACACCATCAGCTGAGTTGTTGGTTGTGTTGCCAAACATATCTACCACAGTGTTATTATCAGTTGGCAGACTAACAATATATTGTGCAAATGCTATTGCCAATGGTAATGCACCTGAACCTTCTTTTCCTAAAAAAAGTAATGCATGGCTTAACCTATTCTGCTTAACCAACTCTGTTAAGTGATTTTTTGTAGCGTTTTGGCCAATAATATTACTAAATAACATAACTGCAAAGTTAAGCGGTATAGGGTAAAAGGTTGTGTAATAAAAAAAGGCTGAGCAAAGCTGCTCAACCTCTTTTACATTGGGGGTAAAAAACAAAAAACCTATTTTAAATATTTAACTATTTCATCGCTATCAGGCTTTACCTTACTTGGGAAGAAGGCAATTACTTTACCATTTTCATCAACTAAAAATTTGCAGAAGTTCCAACTTATTGATGCGTCTAACACGCCATTTTGGCTTTTGCTAGATAAGAATTTATAGATGGGTGTTGCATTATCGCCTTTAACATTTACCCTTGTGGTAAGTGGAAAAGTTACACCATAATTTTTTTTGCAAAAGGCAGCAGTTTCGGTGTCTGAGCCATATTCTTGCCCACCAAAATTATCAGACGGGAAACCAACCACTACTAACTTGTTACTGTATTTTTTGTACAAAGCCTCAAGACCTTCGTATTGTGGTGTATAGCCACACATAGAGGCAGTATTGACAATTAAAATTTTCTTGCCTTTATATGCAGAGAAATTTATCTTCTTTCCATCAATGCCAGTAATGCTAAAAGCATGAATGGAGGTGTTTGCGCTAGTGTTCATAGGTGCTTTTTTATTGTAGATGGCAGAGGCAATGACCAATGATAGCATGGCGGTGGCTGCTAAAAGAATCTTTTTCATAATTAATTTTGTTAATTGTATAACGGTTAAGTGAAATTATGGTTTACACAAAAAGTAAAAAGTTAAAAATAAAGTAGTGGCTATTGCTTTTCATAGCAGCCCAAGTCTGGCACAAGAATATTTCGGTTGTTGCCATCTAAATCTTGTGTAAAAATGGTTGCCTTACCTTTATTAATGGCTGGGCTTGTGCTCCTTAGCCTAAAATTATAGGTTCTATCGCTGGTATTAATGGTATCGAACTGTGGTAAAATATTTTTAATGCTATTGATTATTACTGTGTTATTCGGGTCGTCTTTGGCTTTATATAAAACATTTTCTAGCAGCACTGAAAAAGGGGTAGTGCCTTGTTTATTAACCACTATTTCATTTTCCACAATACCGCCTTCGCCATAAATAATGCAGTTAGTAAAATTACCCGAAAGTGGTGCTGTTGTATTAGCAGAAACAGTGTTACTAATGGATACTACAGGAAGCTTATGAGCAATAAAACTATTGCCGTAGCTAGCAATAGTACAGTTGGTAAATTGGTAATTGCCTGCCTGAATATTAATGTTGTTTCCACAATTGCTAATTAAGCAGTTATTGGCGTTGATAGATGCATTAACTGCTCTAATACCCATATCGTAAGCATTGTTAATAATACATTGTTGCAGGGTTAACTTTGGGTTTGCATTTACCATATTGCCCACTACCAATGCTTGATAGGCATTTTTAATAATAGCGTGGGTAAGCACATTGTTGTTGCTACTAGCATTAAAAACAATGCCTGGCCAGCTACCCGGAAATTCTCTGTAGGGTTCATCTAATCTATTTCCGGTAAATGTTACTTTTTCATTTGCTGCTTGTGCGCCATTTACTTGCAAAGTTCCATTAACAATTAGTGGGGCATTCGCCTGAAAGTATAGGTTACATCCTTTTTGTATAGTGAGTTTTTTTCCAGCATTTACAGTACAGTTACCTATAATAACAAATGGCTTTTCATTAGTCCAGGTAGTATCAGATTGTATAGAAATATTTCTTAAAAAATTTGCATTTTGTCCATAAGCGGTTAGTTGCACCTTGGCAGTATTACCATTGAACTTTATTTCAATACTATCTTGTACAAGAAAGGGTAAATTAACAGCCGAGGGGTTAATACGTACGGTGGCAAATACATAAATACTATCATTGGCGGCAATGGAAATATTTTGAAAACTGTTGCCAGAACTGCCATCTACATTCAAAGCAAAAGCTGAGGTTGCACCACCTATTAGCTGCACCGAGGATAAAATGATTTTCTGGCTATTAGGGTTGGCTACTTTTAAAAATTTAGTAACGGAGCCAGTGCTTGTAAACACCGTATCGAAATACAAAGAATCGGTTGATAGGTTTAAAAATGCATTGGGAGAAGTGATAACCTGTTCCTTTTTACATGCACCAAATAGGTAAATAAAAAGGGTACACATTAATATTGCTTTTATGCTATTGTTCATACAGTTTTTAAAGTTATGCCTTAATGATAAGTATATGCTACGGCCGCAACACTTAGGGTAACGTTGGGTACGGCCAATATTTCTCTAGCACAGCTTTCAATGGTGGCTCCCGTGGTTATAACATCATCAATTAAAAGTACGTGTTTGTTTGTTAATATATCGGCATCAGTAACGGTAAATACTTCCTGCATGTTTTGCCATCTCGATATCCTGTTTTTTGTGGTTTGCGATTCGGTAAATAATTTTCTACCAACAGCTTTGTAAGCAATTTCTTTGGGCCATATGCTAGCAATACCTTCTGCTATAATTGCCGCTTGGTTATAACCCCTTTTCTGTTCTTTAATTTCATTCAATGGTAGCGGCACTAGTGTAGTAATTTGTTGGTATAAGGGAGATGCTGCTAGCGATGTGCCCAGTAACCTACCCAATAACAATCCTGCTTCTTTGTGCTGCTTATATTTTAGTGCCACTATTAAGTTATGAATACTTCCTACATTATTATAGTAAAATGCTGCACCTGCATGCGCTATGGGCATTCTTGCGGCAAGTGAAACTTCAATAGGATTATTGGCCGTTGCTAAAAAGTTGGTATTGGGTAAATGGTGGGTGCAGTTAATACACAGTAAATCTTGATGGTTAATTGCATCATTACCGCAGCCAACGCAATTATGCGGAAAAATTATATGTAGAAAATCTTTGCAATAACTAACAAACTGTTGCACCATGGTTAGTAATAGTTATGGGGTTAAAAAAGGTGTCGGTACAATTCTTCTACCGTGCTAAGTGAAACTATTTGTATTGCAACCTTTGTATTAAGCAGGCCCTTTTTGTTATACTTGCTTACAATAATTTTTTCGAAACCTAATTTTTCAGCCTCTGAAATTCTTTGTTCAATGCGGTTTACCGCCCTTATTTCGCCATTAAGCCCCACTTCGCCAGCAAAGCAAATATTATTTGGTAATGGGTTATCTTCATAAGAGCTAAGTAAGGCACTTATTACCGCCAAATCAATAGATGGGTCTTCTATTTTTAAGCCACCAGCAATATTTACAAATACATCTTTTACCCCAAAGTGAAATCCACCCCGTTTTTCTAGCACTGCCAATAACAGTTGCAATCTTCTCAAGTCGAAGCCAGTAACGGTTCTCTGTGGCGTTCCGTATACACTTTGTGTTACAAGTGCTTGCACTTCTATTAAAAGAGGCCTTAGGCCTTCCATAGTTGCGGCAATGCTGCTGCCGCTAAGTTGTTCCTCTCTTTGCGTAATAAGTATTTCGGATGGGTTAGTAACTGCCCTCATGCCAGTTCCATGCATTTCATAAATGCCTAGTTCTGCGGTACTACCAAAACGATTTTTTAGCGTTCTTAATATTCTATAAGCGTAATGTCTATCGCCTTCAAATTGTAAAACGGTATCTACCATATGCTCCAAAATTTTGGGGCCAGCAATTGCACCATCTTTTGTAATATGGCCAATAAGAAAAACTGGTGTATTTGTTTCCTTAGCATAGCGTTGAAAGGTTGCGGCACATTCTTTAATTTGAGATACACTGCCAGCTGGGCTATCAATAATATTGCTTTGCAGGGTTTGAATGGAATCAACCACCACCATTTGTGGCTGTAGCTTTTTTATTTCTTGAAAAATGCTTCTAGTATCAGTTTCAGTAAGTAGAAAAAAATTATTGTTGCTAATTTTTAGTCTATCGGCTCTCATTTTTATTTGCTGCTCACTTTCTTCACCGCTTATATACAGAATTTTTATTTGCTGCATTTGTAAGGCAGCTTGTAAAAACAAAGTACTTTTTCCAATACCTGGTTCACCAGCAACTAATACAATACTTCCTGGTACAATTCCGCCACCAAGCACCCTATTTAACTCACTATCGTTACTAGCAATGCGGCTTAATTGGTGCACTTGCACATCATCTAATAAAATTGCTTTGTGTTGTATTTTTTCATCGGTTATTTGCTTCCATTCATCTGCTTTTGCACCTTTTTCTATAACTTCTTCAACAAATGCGTTCCAAGTGTTACAGCTTGGGCATTTGCCTAACCATTTTGTACTTTCATAACCACAGTTATTGCAAAAAAATGCCGTTTTTATTTTACTCATATATAATAGTAACTACGTAAATATGGTTAATAATCAGAAAAGCACTCACTTTACGAAAGAAGGGTTTGCAAGAATGCAAACCCTTTACTTACTAACCCATTGAATTCTTAAACTAAATTACAACTATAGCCCAAAAGACAAAATTATTTTTAATATGCTTGCATGGAATATTCGACGCTAATTTTATGTGTAGTTATTTTATGACAAAATGGCTGTAATTTGTTAATGGTTTCTATTATTTGCTTTGTAAGAACTGTTATTTTTAATTGAAGTATTTTTTTGGTTGCTATTTTGTAGTATTTAATAAAAAATTTTGTTATGTCTGGTTCAATCATGTTGGTTTCGTTATTGTTTTTGGGCATTAGCTTTTTAGTGTCTAGCAGGTTAAAGTCTAAGTTTAAGCATTATACCCAATTACCGTTGATGAGTGGTTTATCGGGCAAGGAAGTAGCCGAAAAAATGCTAAGGGAAAACGGTATATACGATGTGCAAGTAATTTCGGTTGATGGCTTTTTATCTGATCATTACAATCCTACGGATAAAACGGTAAATCTTTCGCCAGAAGTATATCATGGAAGTAGTATTGCTTCTGCTGCGGTAGCAGCACATGAGTGCGGACATGCGGTGCAGCATGCTACTGCTTATAATTGGCTAACTATGCGTAGTAAATTGGTGCCTATAGTGCAATTTAGCAGCAATTACATTCAATGGGTATTATTAGGCGGTGTGCTTTTAATTAACACCTTTCCTTCATTATTACTATTAGGTATTGTACTTTTTGCACTTACTACTTTATTTTCTTTAATAACGCTTCCCGTGGAGTTTGATGCTAGTAATAGGGCTTTGGCTTGGTTACAAACCACAAATGTTGCCCGAGGCGATGAGCATACTGGTGCAAAAGATGCTTTAAAATGGGCAGCGATGACTTACGTAGTTGCTGCATTGGCTTCGGTAGCTACCTTAGTTCAATACATTTTGATCTATTTAGGCGGAAGAAACAGAGATTAGGAGTTTGTTAATATTGATGAGTGGTATTAAAAAAACATTAAAATAGGCAAAAGTCGCTTTTTTGAAGCGGCTTTTTTGTTGCTTCGACTGTCTTTAATAATTCCTTAACAATTATTTCAAATTAAAACAAACTGCATGAGAAAACAATTACTTCTCTTGTTCGTGTCAATCTCCCTTTTCACATTAGGGTTGCAGGCACAAACAATTACTGTAACTGGTAAAGTTACAGACGACAAGGGGGCTGCGGTATCCGGTGCTTCAGTACAAGAAAAAGGTACCAAGAACGGAACTAGCGCCAACAATGATGGTTCATTTACAATCAAAGCTAAGTCAGGCGCCAAATTGGTTGTTTCTGCATTAGGTTTTGAAAACAAGGAAGTAACTGCTGCTGCTTCGGTATCAGTTTCTTTAACAACCGACACAAAATCACTTAGTGAGGTAGTTGTAACAGGTGTGGGTGTTGCTACAAGCAAAAAGAAGTTAGCAATAGCCGTAGAATCTATTACAGCTGATAAATTACCCGCAGCACCAACAGCTGATATTGGTAACGCACTTGTGGGTAAAATAGCTGGTGCTCAAATATCTAGCACAAATGGTAGCCCAGGATCGCCAACTAACATTCTTCTTAGGGGTATTAATACTATCAACAACTCTACAAGACCAATGATTTTGTTAGATGGGGTTGAAGTTGCCTCAACAGGATTAGAAAGCTTAGACTTAAGCGGTATTGAAAGAATAGAGGTAGTACAAGGTGCTGCTTCTGCTTCTATTTATGGTGCTCAAGGTGCTAATGGAGTAATCCAGTTATTTTCTAAAAAAGGTAAGCAAGGCAAAATTAGCATAGATGTTTCCTCTAACGTGGGTAGCAACCAACTACTAAATGTTGGTAAAGTTCAAAAAGCTAAGAAACACGGTTTCAGAGTTAATGGTAATGGTGAAGTAGTTACTGGCTCTGGTGCTGTTTTAAACTTTGATAATGTTACTGGTTCATACCTTGGTAACCCTGTATTTAACTTAATATTAGACAGTACAAAGTATAATCAAGCATACGGTAAGAACTTGCAATGGTATGATCATTATGATATGTTCTTCCAAAAAGGAAATACTTATAATAACTCAATCAATATCAGTGGTGCAAAAGACAAGTTTGACTTTAGTATTCTTTTATCAAATAACAGTCAGGAAACTGTTTTCAAGAACAACGGTAATTACAATAGAACCAACTTTACCGCTAACATTGGTGTAGAATTAGCCAAAGGCTTAAAACTAAGAACAATTACGCAAGTTGTAAATACAGTTAATACTCAGTTAGACGCAACTGGTAGAAACATGTTATTTGCTATTAATAATTCCCGCCCTTTCGCCAATTTCGAACAAAAAGATGCAGCAGGTTTGTACTCACCTTACTATGGTGATGCAGTTGGTGTAAACCATTACAACTTTAACTATATTATTGAAAATGCTAAATACAAGGCAACTACCTTAGATGTAGTGCAAAGTTTTAACCTAAACTACAAGTTCCCTAAGTACGTGGAAATTGATGCTAAATATGGTATTAACAGAAGCCAACTTAACCGTAGATTTGAATTAGCGGAGCAAAGTAAAAGTGAAGGTGCTGCTTATTGGGAGTATTGGGCAGAATATTATAGCCCAAGAACTTCGTATGGCGCTCCAACAACAAAAGACGAAACGGGTGAAATTAATGATGGTTTGTACACAACAACCAATCAAAACTTCAACACCAACGTAACGGCTAGATTCAATTTTAGAGACGATTTCAAAATTAACATTCCACTTACAACTACTACACAAGCTGGTTGGGACTATCGTAAGTCAAAATATTCCGAGTTTATTAGCTACGGATGGGATGCTCCAAGCTTAACTCCATATAGAGCATCAGGTATGATTAATTACCAAGTTGCAAGCGATTATATTGAAGAATTTGCTACTTATGGATATTTGGTTAACCAACGTTTTGATTGGGGTGATTTAGCAGGTGCAAGTATTGGTTTTAGAAGTGACTACTCATCTGCATTTGGCGCTGGTTCTAAGCCATTTACTTTCCCAAGAGGAGATGCTTACTTCCGTCCTTCTACATTGAAGTTCTGGCAAAACAGCAAAGTTAGCAGTGTAATTACTGAATGGAAAATTAGAGGAGCTTATGGTGCAGCTGGTATTCAGCCTACTGCTTATGCAAGGTTCCCAATACTTAACCCAGCCATTGCTGGTAGTGGAGCTGCCTTGGCAACGCCTGTTGCTAACGCTAACCCAGATTTAAGAGTTGAGGTTTCTAAAGAATTGGAAATTGGTACGGATGTTACTTTTAAAATTTCTAAATCAGCTTGGTTCAAAACAGCTAATTTAAGCTTCACTTATTGGAATAGAAAATCTGAAGATGTAATTGACCAAGTTGATGTTGCTCCAAGCTTAGGTATTGGTCGTCAAAATACCAATGCAATGAGCTTAAAATCAACAGGTATTCAGGCTTCATTGAATATTGCTGTGCTTTCTACAAGAGATTGGAACTGGAATTTCACCACCAACTTTAGTAAGCAAAACTCTCAAGTTGATAAAGTGTTGCTTGATGCAGAAATTATTAAGCAATCAGCTGCGGGTAGTTCTCAATACATCATCAGAGGTGGTGAGCAAATTGGTCAACTATATGGTTACATTATGTTGAATTCTGTAACACAAACTGACCCTCAAGGTAATTTCTTAATTCCTCAAGCTTCTCATGGTTTATACGAAGTTGCTAGCAATGGCTATGTAGTAAATAAAACAACTAAACAACCATTCCTAAGTGCAGGCAGGTATTCATTAGGTGATCCTAACCCTAAGTTCAATATGTCTTTTATTAATGATATTAACTACAAAGGATTCTTATCTTTTGGTTTCCAATGGGATTGGGTAAATGGAAGTAACCTTTATAACCAAACAAAAGGTTGGATGTATCGTGATGGTATTCATGGTGATTATGATAATGACATTACAATCAACGGTCAAACTGCTGCTTGGAGTGCTTTCTACCGTGGCGTATACGCAGGTCGTCAAGCAAATGGTACAAAAAGTTACTTTATGGAAGATGCTTCTTTCTTACGTTTAAGAAACATAGCCATCGGATTTGATGTAGCGAAATTTGTAAAAATAAAAGGAATCAACCGTTTACAATTACAACTTAGCGGTCGTAACCTAGTAACTTTCACAAAATATACAGGCTACGATCCTGAGGTTAGCTCTGGTACAACAAACTCTGCTTGGGATAGAGGTGTTGATCATAACACAATTCCTAACGTTAAAACATACCAAGTAGCTTTAAATGTAGGTTTCTAATCACTAAAAATTAATCAGAATCATGATAAAAAAATATATATCAATAATCGCTTTAGCAGCACTTTCGTTTCAGAGCTGTAAAAAGGATTTGACTATTGAGAATCCTAACCAGCCAACTCCCGCCACTCTAAATAATGAGGCAGGTGTGGTAGCATTTGCTACAGGTGGCATTTACATTACTGGGTTTAGAAGTTTGAAATTTACGGATGGTGTTTTTGGTCCATTTTGGAGTGGTGCATTAGGCTTCCATGAAATGATGGGGGATGTAGTAGGTGCAGACGCCGCAAACGCGTTCTTAAACCAATTGGGCTGCCCAAATAAAGTAACTTTCGATAATGGAACTGTTGTTCTAAATCCAAATTCACCTAATACCCAATACGCATTGGTTCGCCAAGCAAATACAAACCAACAAGGAGCTAATAACTTTTTGTACTATGAGTGGGCTTATATGTACAACCTAATTGGTTCTTGCAATTTGCTGTTAGAAAAGGCAGACGCGGTTAGTTTCTCTGGCGATGCCGCATCTAAAAAAGCAGCAATAAAAGCTTGGGCTTATTGGTGGAGAGGCTATGCTTACAGCAGATTAGGATCTACTTACTATGCAGGCATCATTAACAATACATCATTAGCTACAAATGGCAATTACGTTACAAAGGAAGCTATTATTACAGAAGCAAACAGAAATTTAGATTTAGCAGTTACCACTGCAAATGGTGCCCCTAGCGCCACTGCTTTTACTGAAATGTTAGCTCAAATTATACCAAGTAACTTCCAAGCTGGTAAAGGATTTGCAACTACCCCTGCACAGTTAGCAAGAAATGTGAATACCTTAAAGGCTAGAAATATTTTGGTAAATAAAACTACCGCTACAATGACTGCGGCTGATTGGGCAAGCATTCTTACCCTTGCAAATACTGGTATTAACAGTTCTGATAATGTATTTACTGTAAGAACTGATGCTGTAGGTAACTTGTATACTTCTGGTCAGTTTGTTATGGGAAGAACGCAATCAGTTGCTCCAGGTGGCGCTACTTACAAGTTAAGTGAGCGTTGGGTACAAGAGTTTAAAACTGGCGATAAAAGAAAAGACCAAAACGTTAAGATTGGCGTTCCTTATTTAGGCCAATCTGATAGAGGTAATGCTCATTTTACCAGATATGCATTATTAGATGGCGGTAACGGACTTGCGGGTGTAGCAATTTATGCCAATACTTCACCAAGTGCTTACGAGCTTTATGCAGCTGGTAACTATGAGGAAAATGAATTAATGAAGGCAGAGGCTTTAATTAATACTAACCAAATTGAGCAAGGTTTAACCATCATTGATGCAATTAGAAACTTGCAAGGTGCTGGCTTGCCAGCAGTGGCAGGAACTAGCCTTACTTTAGCACAAGCAAAAGAAGAGTTAAGAAGAGAGAGAAGAATAGTATGTGCTTTTAGAGGTCTTTCATTCTACGATGCAAGACGTTGGGGCGTAATCAATCCTGTTGCACAAGGCGGCGGCCGCACAGGCGCTGTATTAGTAAGTAGCACAGGTGCAGTTAGTACCAATGGTTCTATTGAGTACGGTTTCTTAGATTATTGGGATGTTCCAGGTAATGAGTTAACTTATAACCCAGCAGCTGCTGGTAGTGCTCCAGTGGTTAACCCTAAATAATTAATTTACCAATTAGTTTCTATAATTAAGGCTACCTCTGTTGAGGTAGCCTTAATTTTTTTAAACCTTAAGCAAATTGTAAAGTCTATTTTTAATTGGTATTCACCCCTACAAGTTGTTTATGCATTTAGACGATAAAGCCTTATTAGACATGTTTTTAAAGCCAGATCTTAAGGAAATGGCATATACTAATATTGTAAAAAAGTATCAAGAAAAATTGTACTGGCATATTAGAAGAATGGTTATTGACCATGAAGATGCCAACGATGTATTACAAAACATGCTTATTAAAGTATGGAAAAGCCTAGAAAATTTTAGAGAAGATAGCCAACTGTATACTTGGTTGTATAGAATAGCTACTAACGAATGCCTTACTTTTTTAGACAAGCAAAAGAGAAAAGCAACCATTAGTTACAATGATGTAGAAGAAGGACTAACTAATAAAGTTAAAGCGGATAGCCATTTTGATGAAACTAAACTAGAATGGAAACTACAACTTGCAATTCAGCAACTTCCCGAAAAACAAAAATTGGTATTTAACCTTCGATATTTTGATGAAATGCCTTATGAAAAAATGAGTAAAATATTAGATACTAGTGAAGGAGCATTGAAGGCAAGCTACCACCATGCAGTAAAAAAAATTGAAGAATTTATAAAGGCTAGTTAAACGAAGTACACCAACCACAGTCATAAAAAAAGTAATGAACACAAGAGTTACCATATTACAAGAATTAACCGACTTAGGTGCAGATGTAAGCAAGCTGCCCAATACAATGCCTTATCAGGTACCTGTCAACTACTTTGATAACCTAATTAGTACTTGCAAATCACATATTTTCTTGTCGGAAATTAGCACAAGCACAAAAAATCAACCTTACTATATTCCCGAGAATTACTTTGCTACTTTAGCATATTCTTTATTAGAAAAAATAAATAAAGAGGCAGTGGCGGATGAATTGGAAAAGCTTTCTCCGCTTATCGCCTCAATAAAAAAAGAAACTTCATTTTCAGTACCAGATACCTATTTTACCGATATACCTAAAAAATCAGTTGATGCTACTACAAAGAGTAAATTAATAAGCCTTACGCCAATTAGAAATTTATATAAATTAGCGGTAGCTGCAAGCCTAGTAGGTATTATGGCAGTTGCTGTATACACATTTAATAAATCTACCGGCGCTAATAATGCCTACACTACAAATATTACACAAGAAGTAATTGATAAGAAGGTAGAGATGCTCTCTGATAATGAAATTCAAGAATACCTAAACAAGCAAGATGTAATTTCGTTAGTAACTTCCTCATCGATAGAAATTGAAAACTATAACGAAACAAATAATTTTTTTGAGTTGATGAGTGATGAAGAAATAAAGCAATATTTGCAAGCCCATCCTGATGTTGATGAAAAAAATATTAAAGGAATTTAATTTAAAATTAAATATGAAAAAATACTACTTTTTAACCGTTACTTTCTTGCTAGCTGCTTACTTTTGTAATGCTCAGCAAAATGACAGACAAAGTAAAATTGAGGCATTAAAGATTGCCTATATTACTAAAGAGTTAAATCTTTCTGCTGAGGAAGCTCAAAAATTTTGGCCTGTTTTCAATGAATATGCAAAAAATTTAAAAACGGTAAGAAGAGAGCATTTAACAGACGAATTGGCATTTGAAGAAAAAGCCTTAGATATAAGAAAGCGTTTTAAAACTGATTTCAAAAAGGTGTTGGTAGATGATGGTAGGGTTAACAAAATATACTCTATGGAAAGAAATTTTAGAGACGCCCTGAAAAAAGAATTAGAGGTAAGACAACAGAATAAAAGAGAGAACTTACCCAAACAAAGAAGAAATTAAACTTGGTGTTTTTCATAGGTTAGCAACGGCCAGCTCTTTTTAGGGCAGGCCTATTTTTTTTTATGCTAACGCACAGCCCTATTTAGAAAATTTATTAATGGCAACATTGCCTTATAATGCCCTGTTAAATGCTTCATTAATAATTTGCTCGTTAACAAATCGTCGGTTAAGTTACCGCTTGCAATAAAGTGTTTCAATTTAATATACTTTATTGCAGCATTATCCTCATTATACCCCT
>Ga0114942_1000013_pt1 | contig 47315 bp, 46 predicted proteins | sample LowerColdCreek_FD_88674 | JGI IMG/M metagenome (GOLD analysis project Ga0114942, IMG submission 88674) | Groundwater microbial communities from Cold Creek, Nevada to study Microbial Dark Matter (Phase II) - Lower Cold Creek | ecosystem: Environmental > Aquatic > Deep subsurface > Groundwater ... | reverse complement strand
TTTTTAATATTATTTTTTCCCAAAATTTTTTAATATTATTTTTTCCCAAAATTTTTTAATATTATTTTTTCCCAAAATTTTTTAATATTATTTTTTCCCAAAATTTTTTAATATTATTTTTTCTCTAACATACATATTGAAAATTCTAAAACTAACCATACAGTATCAACCTTATTAAAGAAATGAGCACAAATAAAAAATACCAACGAGACTTACTTGAACATTTTCAATTTTTATCAGATAAAATATCAGAGGAAGTAAATAATATTAATAGATCTGCACAGTCTGCTATTGGATATTTTTCAATTGAAGAACTAGGAGATTCAGAATACTTCAGAATACACCGAAATATTTTCGATGAAAGGGATAGGCGGATAGCTAAACTCAACGATACTACTGACGTTCTCATTGATGCGATTCGCGCACTGGTTAGAGAGCAATATGCAGATAATGAACCGTATAAGAGATTCTGGAATGCATAAAAGAAGATACATTCTTAATAAGCATACGTGTTATTAGAAATCTGTTTAAATCAAACCGTCTTCATCATCATTAAGGTCCATAATTATTTCTTTTAGTATAAAAAATCCTATATTAGTAGAAATGTATTTGTCTTTACATACATCTTTGACATATTCGTCATTGAAGAACTCCATGATTTTATTCTGATCACTTAGAGCATTGTGGGCAGCTTTTAAAAAATTTAATATTTTAACATCAGTCACGTCTTTACTCAATCGTAATAATAATGATGCTGCCTTATCATAATCCTCATTTTTATAAAAATTGCTTAATGAATTATGTAATGCCAATGCAGTCATAGCAAAAATCCCATGATTTTCTGCTGCTATAACAGTTATTACGCTAAATGCCGTATATAATACCTTCTTTTTTAATCTGGTAATAAAATTGTGCATAGTTATTTCTTCATTAGGAAGTTTTACATTTTTGAATGCTTCAGGATAATATGTATTCAGAAACTTTTTCAAAAAACGATTATTCTTCGGCACAGTAATGTCGGATAATTGTTTTTTATTTTGTAGTATAATATTTTTGATATGTGATACTATGCTTCCAATACCAATTTCCTGATCTATTTTATCGCGCATCAATTGTAATATTGTTCTTTTAAAAGTATAGGGACTATAAATTTTCCCTGTAGAATATGTTGGATCTTTTGTTGTTGCATCATATAATATGTTGCGTATACGTCTAATGACATGCGCCAATTTGAATGGACGAATTGTTACTAGTGGAGAATCTTTGGATACTGCATTGCTATCATAATACTCTACCAATCCTTTTGCACCGTCAGAATTTATTTTATATTTTATATCTGTTTTATCTAGTATTTTGTAAAATATTTTAGGTAGAAGTTCTTCATGTATTTGTCTTATTATATTCAGGCTGTCATATTCTTCTTCATTAAAACGTATAGTATTTTTTTGAGAAGAAGAATCTTTATGCGATACTTCTATATAGGTATTTAAGTTATCAATTATCTGTGATAGTGTAGAGCCCCCATATGCTGTGGGAGTCGATATCGGAGCATCATGCGTGACAGGAACTGTTTGATTAGAGTTTGTAGATTTAGTTTCTAGTTTTTTAGAAAAGCCTTCCCAACTATCAAATCCTTCACTTTTCAATACTGCCAATGCAATACTTTTTATTGTCCCACTACATTTAGGCAGTAGCTCATGAGGCTCAGCTACATGCTTCTTATGTTCTAGAGATTTTTTAATCCAGTCATATTTGTTATCCTTTCTATAACTTTCCAATTTATTGAACACGGTGTCAGTGTTGTGCTGTAAATCATAAACATGATCTATAGCAACAAAAAGTTCATTTTCTTTTTGTGAATTATATAATCGAATATATCCAGAACATATTTGTGCCCATGCCATTCCCCCATACATGCTTTTCCACGAAAGATTAGAGAAGCATTCTTTTGCTATTTTTATAAAAGTAATACTATCTATTCCTGAATTTTTTACAGATATAAAACTGTCATAATATTCCCTATTATCTGATTTATATTTTTTGCGGTATCTATCTTTATTAGGATTATCTAGATAGCTTTTTAAATTGCCTCCTCTACCTTTATACTGTATAGTATATTTTTTAAAAAAATCACTCTGTCCCATATCTCCGAAGAATTTTAATAATTGGGAGTCTGAATTATAATCATAAATATGACGAAATTCCGCAGACACAGAAAACAAAACAGCATCTAGCATTTCTTTTTTTAGATGATGAAGCAGTGTTTTTTTGGCATCAGAAAAGCTGTCTTTCAAATCTATGGAGAGTTCTCTACGTAATGTCGGCCTCTGAATTATTTCACCAAAATTTCCCTTTTTATCTCCCACCACGTCATCCATACAGAATTGATCTAGATAAGATAATACATAAAAATCATATAACATTTTTTCTTTTGAAAATCCCGATTCATCCGATGGGATATTATATTTTAAATACCGTTCATGTATTAGGTTATTGAAATGAGAGGAGAACGAAATCATTAAATTTATTTATAAGTTTGGTCCTTTTTGATTATCTATATATAGAGCATTTTGATCCTGATAAAATAATATTTTTTGGAAATCAAATATTATTAAAAACTAGTGAAGATGAATAGATTGGTAGATTCTGTCTAATTCTTCAGCATCAATCAAGAATTGATACTTGACTTTAGACATTTTATGCTGTATAGTAAAAGACATATACATAGAAGATACAAGAGATAAACTAAAATTATGCAACCCAAACAAAACAATAAAAATATTATGTTTTCTTCAAAAAAGAGACAAACTGGCAGAACTTCTAGAATGATTGAAAAGGCACATCATCTTGCAAGGCAAGGAAAGAGTGTATGTATCATTGCATATAATACACAAGATGCTATGCGAATCCTTAATATTATCGGCACTCCTACACATTACAAAAACATTACAGTAATCTCACAAAATGATCTTGATAATGATAATGATAATTTCCCGTATAGTTTTGATTGGGAAACGTGCAAATTCTCAGGCAATTCTTTTGTTGCTCTGATAGATCATCGTGTTTTTGAAAATAAAATTGCATCATTGCTTGATCATTGGACACGTTATGATATTGAAGAAAGAGATGAGTTAAGCGAATCGCGTCCAAATCCTCGCCCAACAGAAATTTCTTTTTAAACAGATATTTTTACAGATAAGCAGAATAAATTAGATAGTTCAGCACTAAGCGGAAAATATTTCAAATCACATAAATTACAATAATATAATTTTAATCAAGTATCACTCTTATGAGAAATGAAACATATAATGCTCTTGATACCTTACTACAAAAAATAAACCAATTTGAAAAGGAAAACAAAGAAATAGAAGAACATTATAAAACCCAAGGTGATGTTATTGGTCAATACACTTGTGTAGGTAAATCTATTGCATACTATAAAGTGATTGAAGAACTTTTGAAATTATCGGTTCCCCAAAAAGAAGAGTCTCTTACAGAAGTAGGTAATATTCTTAACTATGAACTGTTATTTTAGATTTATAAAATCATTATTATTTCAACAATTTGACAAAACTGCTATTCAAGAAAATAATAGTGAGGAATATAGTATTGATCGTTTACTTTCTTTTCAACAGCTCTCGACATTTTTTCTAGATTCTACAAATCCACGTCCTGAAAAATATATTGTAATTTTGAATTGTATTCTTGATTATACTGGACCACTGCCAGAAAAAAGGTTACGGCATTTTTGTCATTCCTTTTTCTGTGTTGCAGAAAGAGCAATAGAACACAATATTAAACTAGATAACGGTGATGCGGAACAGTATGTTTACTGGATACGCGATTGGTTAGAGAACGATAGAGATTTGTCATAGACAATATATAACACCTAATCATCAATTTATTTGTTTTGAAAAAGAAAAAATATTATGACATTTATGTAGATAGATTGAGGTAATCATTTTTTAAGATATAAAATACTCAGCAAACTTTATCATAAATAATAAAACAATTTATGATAAAGTTTGCTGAGTATTTTTATGCTACATTGTCTGAGAATAATATAGCATTGCAGCAATTGGTAGATGCAGACCAGAATTTAAGAAATAAATTTGCCATAGAAATTCGTGAACATGGCTGGTCTGAAAAATTAGTTGCAGATTTTATTAAAAAATACAAAACTTCGGCGGATGATGTTTTTGATAGTAAAAGAACATAACAATCTTTTGCCGAACTTTTTCCAACTCTCAAATTCAATACATTCGATACTAAAGATTGGGAAAATTTTTATACATTAATTTTACATCAGAGAGAACCGAATTATTATTCTATTCGTAAAAAGGCATTGGAAGAAATGCTTAAACATAATCAAAACGTAAAACCTCTAGTGATAGATATGGTAAGAGATACACTGTTTCCAGAATTAAAAAATGAGGAATTGCAGTATCCAGAAGATTGTGAGCCAAACGGTAAAGTTTTGATTTTTTTGAAAAAGAAGAGAGTTTCTTGGCAAGACCTTATTAATAGTATTCTAACTAATTAGCATATTTTCAATCATCTTTATCAGAATCCAAACTTTCTAAAAAATATCTTTTAATGTTTTGGTTAAAAAGTGTATATTCTTCAGGACTAACTCCACTGGCCACATATGTTATAAAATTTGTGAATTTTTTAATGAATCTTTCAGTGGAATAAATTGACAAGTTGCGTTCTATGTGTGATAAGTTTTTCATTATATAAAATAAACCTCTCCTCTCTTCACCATCTATTATGGATAGGTTTTTGTCAAGGCCCACCAGTTCTTCTTGTTCACGATCACTTGAAGGTAAATTGAATAAAAAATCTTTAACTGCCAGATATTTAGGAGGAGGAATTTTGCCCAATTTTTCTACAAGTTTCCTAGAATATATTAAATTTTTAGATAACCCAGAATTGATAGGTTTAATCAAATGCTCTCGGATAGTATAGTATATTACTCGATATATAAATTTCTTGAGTTTAAAATTGTCAGTCAATTTATCAGCAACGTCTTCCTTATTTATAATATGTTGTTCTGTTGTTAATGACATGACCAGTTGGTCTAGAGCCTTTCTAAATTCTGTTAGCTTAGACTCATCTTTCTTCCAGTTTTTACCATCAACATGTTTAATAAGATCGAGAACTTGTAAATCTGTGGTGCGAAAAAACGCTCCTTGATATGGCTCAGAAGTATGAATAATTCCAGTTCCGGTATCATCTACAACTCCTTCTATACCTAATTTAAGTAATTCCAGTGTCCATTTTCTCGGATTTGCATTGGCTAAATTTCTTGTTTCTGTTAATAGAGCTTGAAGTGGAGTCTTGCGATAATCATATCCCATATCGTTTAAATGGGTTTTATAAGCAACTTGCAATTTTTCAGACTTTTCTTTGTCATTAGCTAATTTATCACTGAAAATTGCCATATAATACTCTTGTTCTGTTATTAGATGATCTTTTGCTAGTGTTGAGTTTGATAGGTAATCTAGTATATAAACTGCGAGAGGCTTATTTCTTACATACGAGAGATGATTTATTACTATACTATAAATGTCATCTCTAACATTTAATTTGGTTACTAGAATATCATCTTTATTTGCAAGACTCATATAGTCGTCTTCTGCTATAGAAGCATCTCTTATAAGTTCTTCTAATTTCTTTATATCTTTGGGAAATTTGAAGAATGTATTTTTATTATGTTGATCAAAGCTAGCAACATACATATAAAAATTGTCTCCTATTTCGTAACACATATTACGCACCGGAGCAATATCTCTGTATTCTTTACGATAATGATAATCTATTAGCGTAGTCATAAAACTAGATATTTCTTCTAGATAATTTTTAGGATTTTTTAATAATTCTTCTAATTTAATAGAAGTTTTTGCCTGTGGAAAATATTTGCGCAAATTTTCAATAGTAAACTTGCTATCAAATAAAATTTTTTGTGGATTTTTTGGTTTGAATACAAAAATATTAGGCTTTTCTCTTTGATACGGAATATTAAAGTATGATGCTATAGTATCATAATATACCTTTAACGGATAACTGTATATGCCTATTGGGGTGCCGTATGTTGAACCGGGATTTATTCCGAACTTAGCATGTCCATCAAAGTCACTAGTAAATGTGATAAAAACATTAGGGTCATCCCGATATTTATCAAGTTGTTCCATTACTGTTAATTTTTCAGACCTTCTCTTTTCTAAGAGAGTTTCATAAAAAAATTTGGAAAATTGCTGCATCTTTTATTTATTATGTAAATATAATTGGATGCAGTCTTTTTCCTATCATTTTTACAATCTTCTTCAAGAGATGCCCCAGAAATTGAACATTAAATTAGAAATCCAAAAAGTAAATTTACAAAAAAGCGGATTCACTTTAGTCGGAGAATTTGAAGGTTGCGATGTATGGGAAAAGAGGAAATACGATAGTATAAAATTATTCTTCATGGGTTGAAGAGGGAGAAACATTTCTATGGTATTTAGTTGGTTTGAATAATCTTCAAGAAGGTATTGATTATAAATATTCTGTATGACTTTTGATACTTTATATAGATTAATAATGGAGCGATTCGCCAATCCTGATGAAGAATATTTGTCTATTATAGATCAAGCTAAACAAATAAAAGATAAAGATCAATTTGCTCGACTAAAACAAAGATTTTCACAGATAGTGGATGATGCTCGTATTAAGGCCGGATACACGATTTTCCCTGTATATCATGGAAGTGCCGCAAACGAAAAATTCACCAAATTTCAAAGAACGAAATCATATAGGGATTCTGGATTCATGGGCTATAATGAAGAAGTTGAATCACCCACATATTTCTTTTCGAGTCATTCACAGATGGCACATGAATTTGCCAGAAATAGAGCAGACCATCCTGCTGATGCATGGATTCATAAAGGACTTGCATTAAAAATACAGAATCCGTTAGATTTATCTGGTGATAGAAAACTTTTACAGAAAGTATTTCGCCAAATAGGAATAGATAAAATTCCACACAAATCTTCAATGTGGTCATTATTTGATTCACAAGAATATGTTGATAAAATCAAAGCAAAGGGATATGATGGTGCAATTATATCTGAAAGCGATGCAGCTAAAATTTATGGAATAAAGGATAAAAATTTAACATACGTTGTATTTGAACCAAATCAGATTAAATTTGGAGCAGAGATGACATACGATGACGGTCAATTGATTCCACTATCAAGAAGATTCAATTCTAGTAATGATGATATAAGATATTAATGTATGAAAACGACTGATATAAATACTGCAAAAATATTTGGTCTGCGATTTTCGGGACATGGTTCTGATTTCTTACCAAAGAATCCATTGTTCGATAAAACTTTTGAAGAAGCTAAAAAACAAGCATTAGAATGGGAATTACGGGCCGATACCATTGGTGGACGAGCCGAAATTGTAACAGCCTTAGATTTTATTATAAACCAAGAAAAAACCATAGATTATGGAACAACAAAGTAATACAATGACATGGTCCGAAGGTGCCAAAAATCTTCTTTTGATAATATCAAATGCACAAAACAATGACGAACAAGCGGATGCCATTTTCAGAGATATGTTTTATCAAGTCCTAAAAACATTTGAATTGGAAGGCACTCACCCGCATAATTATCCTATCTATAAAGATTTGACGTTCACGCCGTCACAAGAACCAGAAGGTAATCATTAGAAAATTTAGATTATGAGTGAAACACCAATACTACCGAAAAATAAAGATTTTTATGAAAAGATCGTAAAAGCAGCAAATTATATATCGGTTGCAAATAAGAATGGAACACGCCTTAATAATTATGTTCTACTTAGACAACCAGATGACTGCGATGATATGCCAGAATATATCCAAATGAAATGTGAAATCTGTGGATGGATTGATGATTTCACCAGAGAAAGTCTCAATAAAGAGAGTTGTGTGGAAGGATATTGTGACGATTGTGAGCAACACGAAATTTTTATCCAATTATAGAGTTATGGATATAAAAATAAACGAGCTTTATGGACAGTTTTATTATAGGATAAACCTGATGTGGACCTTTAGAGAAAAAGTAACCATGGAATCAATCATTTATGAAAATTAAAGAACTAATCTCATTTTTAATGGTAATGGACCAAGAAAGTGAAATTGCTATCGAGGCAACTGCCGATGCTTATACCAATGCTATGCCTATAGAAACCGCCTACAAGAGCACTTATGAGAATTTATATGTGCTGATACCAGAAATGCCGCTGATAGCGACTAGCGACATTCATGGGTAAAATATTGAGAGCATATAAAGGTCAGCTTGAGCCGAACAACATTCAAATCAGTAAAATGAAAATGAATTGTGGTGCATCAAGATGGGCATATAACTATGCACTTAATATCAAAAAAGACAAATTTGATAAAAAAGAAATGATTCCTAACAATATCAAATTACATAGAGAAATCAATAAATTAAAAGGAACAGAAATATTACCGTGGGCATATGAAAATGGTATTTCCAAATGTAGTTTTCAAGAAGCACTGAGAGATTGTGACAAAGCCTTTTCTAATTTCTTCACAAGATGTAAGAAAAAGAATATCAAACAAAAAGGTTTTCCTAAGTTTAAATCGAAGAAAAATGATAAACAATCATTTAGATTAACTGGTTCAATTCATGTTTCAGATAAACATATTCAATTACCAAGATTAGGTAAAATTAAATTAGCAGAAAGAAATTATTTGCCATTAGATGCAAAGATATTATCTGCAACAGTTTCTAGCAGAGCAAATAAATGGTTTGTTTCTTTACAAGTCGAAGAAAATAATAAAGAATCTCTTACTGATAAGAATGAGATCGTGGGGATTGATTTAGGAATCAAAACTTTGGCAACTTGTTCGGATGGAACAACCTATGAGAACCCAAAAGTCTTAAAGAAAAACCTCAAAAGGTTAAAGCGTAAACAAAAACAATTATCAAGAAAGAAAAAGGGCAGCAAAAACTATGGAAAAGCAAAACAAAAATTAGCTAAATTACATTATCATATATCAAATATTCGTAAAGATTGTTTGCATAAAGTAACTTCGGAAATTATACAGAAAGCCAATGTTATAGTTTTAGAAGACTTAAAAGTAAGAAATATGATGAAAAATCATTGTTTAGCACAAGCTATCAGTGATGTTGGATTATTTGAATTTCGCCGCCAGATAGAATATAAGGCAAAATGGAATAATAGAGAGGTTATCTTTGCGGATACTTTCTTCCCTTCCAGTAAAACCTGTTCATGTTGTGGATGGAAAAATTCAGATTTGAAGTTGACAGATAGAGTATTTGAATGTAAGGTGTGTGATATGAAAATGGATAGAGATTTAAATGCGAGTTTGAATCTAAAACAATTTTATACCGAAAGTTCTTCGGGAATTCAAGCCGGTGGAGATGGGAGTTCATCTGCGAACGAAAGTTCGCTTTTAAGCCCGTCTATGAAGCAGGAATTTAACAAAAAGTCAAGAGTTTATATCTTAAAAAGATGACTTTAGATTTTTGTAAGTTTAAAAGAACGGTATTGAAGAATCCTTCATTTCACAAAATAAGAACTACAAAAACTTTGCACAAAAAGTATATACTGATTATCTATTAAAGAATTACCCGTATATTTTAAGTGATTCATCAATGACAACTTTAGGATTTATATTTTGGAAAAAGATTTTCTCTCAAAACCGAGACAAATTCAATTTTTATATCTTGGATTCTGTGGTAAAAAGCAAAACAAGAATTACTGCTGTAGAGCAAATGGATGATGTTTTTTCAAGCAGTGAAAGAGATCACTACAAAAGATTTTTAGTAACACAAAATAGAAATCTGTTTAGTGGCAAACCTAAATGATATTTTAGGTATTTTCTAAAAATAATTTGTCAATGCTATAAAGATTTTAAGATATGGGCTATCACATCTACAGTCCATCCGTTTCCAATAGCATGTTTTGCAGCAGAATCAGAAATAACATCACAGTAACCTATAGGAAGTGTTTGCGCCATTTCCATTTCATGTCTAGTTATTTTTCTCCATGCATAGCTACCATCCTCTAGCATATATACAAAATTAGAACAACCACAACCTGCTGGATTGGATGAATTAGAAGCTGTTAGACAATTAATAAGTTGGTCCTTTCCTCTGAAATTTCCTATTATTCTTTTTTGAGATATTTTGCTTTTGAAATTATAAAAATCTATTTTAGAAATGTCCAACTTTTTAATTTCTTCTTTTGTTAGATAGTCTTCTCCTATATAATCTCTGGCAAATTTATTCGGAATCGGCAATTCTGATACGGACAAATTTGTCCAATAAAGACGTTTTCTAGATTGGGCAGAAAAGCATGATGAATTGATTAAAACTGGTTCTGTTCCTACTAAATTAGTTATTTCGTTTTCCCATTCCTTTTTCATCACAACATTTTCAAGTAAGAAATGCTTCGGCTTAATTTCTTCAAATAACCTGTGCCAGTGATAAAATAAACCGCTTTTCCCAGAAAATCCTTCTTGCTTACCAGCGACAGAAAATGACTGACAAGGACTGCCTCCCAATAACAAATCTATATCACAGAAATCCGAACCCTTGAGAACAGAGACATCTCCTACTTGAATGTTGTCTGGCCAATTTTGTTTAGACACTTTAATAGCGCTCTGATCAATTTCTGATGCGAAATATTTATTTATTTCTATTCCAGCTCTTTGCAGCGCCAATCGTCCGCAAGAGATTCCATCAAACAAACTTAGAACATTTATAGGTTTTTTATTCATTTTTAACTTATTTAAGAAAAACGTGTTTACCATCTAATCCACAATTTTCTAAAATTTCAGAATTATTTTCACCATAAGCAATTAATACAGATGGAGTGGTTGAACCACCACCCAGAGAACCATCAAGTCTCGAAAATTTCAATCTTCTTTTTAAGAATAGTATAGAATTTGCATCATTCCAAATATGGTCAAAAAATCCTTGAGTTTCTGTCCGGGCGAAAATTAATGCCAAACCATTATTATGTTCTTTTAATCTTTTCATAAATGGCACCCAATTTGAATATGGCGGATTTAGCCATACTCGTCCTTCCCATGGAAGCATTAGACCATCCTCATTGTTTTCTAATGAATAAAAACGATCTGCTATTTTATATGGCATTTCTTTAGGCGAACAAGGATCTAAATCAAAATGTCCCAATTTATCTAGTAAACTCTGTGGAGTGAGCCATACATCAGTAGTATCAACCTTGTCTATTTTATAATAACCATCTGTTCTTTTTGACATATGTTCTACAATAGCATGTATACTCATTCGGCGCAATCAATACTATTTCAATCTCATGGTGAAAAATGAGCCCATGTTACCGACATATTGTATATAGGACGTATCAAATCTTTTACTAAAAATTTTTTTATAAATCTCAGTTTTATCAGAATTGAAACTTCCAATCATAATAGTTCCATATTCAGTCATCCATTCTCTAAATATATTTTCTATTTCTCTCATATGTTTCAGCAGACTGTCTTTAGCAGGAAGTTTCATTTGAGATGTAGGTTCTGTGAACTTTTGATCGCCATAAACAAATGATACTTGAAATCCCATACCATAATTTCCTTCTATTAGAAGAAGTGTATAATTCCCCACTTTTCTTCTATCGACTATACGTTTAGTAGTAGGATGCCGTTTTATAATTTCAATTTCGTCATCTAAATTTTCCTGCAAGAGTTGATGCAATCTATTGAAAAGTTTCATATTATTTTACAATACTTATTACTTGACTGCAAATTATATCATAGTATAGTATGACACGCATGAACACACCTTTGATTAAATGGACTGGCTCTAAGAGGTCCGTGGCTAAACAAATAGTAGACTTCTTTCCTAATAAAATAGAAACATATTATGAACCTTTTCTCGGAGGAGGATCTGTATTCTTAGAATTATTGAAATCTTCATTAAGTGTTAATAGATACGAATGCTCAGATTTTAATGAATCATTGATCGAAATTTTCAAATCAGTCAAAAATAATCCAGATGAAATCATAAATTCATATGATGATAAATGGAATAAGTTACAAAATGATAAAGACTATTTTTATAAAGAACGTGAATATTACAATAATACCAAAGATCCATTTTCTTTATATTTCTTAACCAGAACTTGTTATAATGGAACTATAAGATATAATAACAAAGGAGAATTTAATACATCATATCACTTCGGAAGATCTGGAATGCAACCAGAAAAAATTGAAAAAATTATTCAATATTATAATCTTCTTATGAAGAATAAGAGTATAAATTTTTCCCACAAATCCTTTTTAGAAGTAAAATCAGATCATCAAAAAGATGTGGTATATATTGATCCGCCCTATTCAGATTCAAAAGCATTATATTTCGGAAACATAAATTTTAATAATTTATGCTCTTGGATAGAAGATTTACCATGTAATTGGTATTTTAATTTTAACGAAATAAATTCCAAAGATACAGAAGCAGAATTACCATTCTCCTATTCTGGTAAAGAAGAACTATGCACCGGGAAAAGTTCATTCAGTAGGATGAAAGGTATAGATGTAAATGTTAGAGAATATTTCTATTATAAAAGTATCTAGCGGATAATTATATTATCACATAGTATTCCGTTAAATTATTTTACATCCGCTTTATCTTTATTCAATCGTCATTGAATTTCCGCTCTCTAATAAATATCTTTCTATAGCACTCACAAACTCCGAGCCCTCTTCTGTAGACAGCTCATTTATCACAAAGACTATAGTATCTTTTAATGAGTAAATAAATCTTTTACTAGAATAATTTGACATATAATAATCCAGTTGTTTAATATGATTAAGTATTACTGCAAATTTAACCAAAGATTCTTTCTCATTATCAGTTAATGTTAAATCTAATCTAGAAATGTCCATTAGGTATTGTCCCGGAGTGCGTCTAGCAATATGTAAAAATTTCCTCACTCCAGCAAATGTAGGGGGCACATGTTCTCCTAATACTTGTAAATATTTTTTGGCATATTTGTGATGTTTATTAGCATATAGATGTTCATATATATGTTTCTTTATAACATAATATATGCAGCGATATACAAATTTCTTTAACTTAAAATCGGGCTTTATCAACTGTTCTGCCCCGGTATTTCTTAGAATAGGAAGTTTTAACTCGACTATAGAAGTTTTTAATGCATCTAAGACTGACAAAAACCGTGATTCTTCGTCAGTCTTAGAATACTCACGATTCCAATTTTTGCCCTCATTATTTTTTATTAAATCCAATACTTCTAGTTCAGGAGTTTTGAAGAACACTCCTTGGAAAGGCTCATTAGAGTGAATTATTCCAGAACCGGTATCATCTACCACTCCTTCTATACCAAGTTTCATTAGCTCAATGGTCCATTTCCTAGAATTTTCATTTGCCAGTTTTCTAGTCTCTGTTAGTAAACTTTGTAATGGTGTTTTGTTGTATGCAGAATTTTCTAAAAATAGAGAATATGCCGCGTTCAAAATCTCAGTTTCATCACTGTCATACGCATGTTGGGTATATTTCAAATATGCAAGAGCAAAATCTTTTTGAGTTATCCTATAATCCTCTATAATACTTGTATAATTGAAATTATCTAAAATAAATTCTCCAAGTGGTTTATTTCTGGTATGCAATTTGCCATTAGCAGTAACATTTACTACTATAGTTGACATTGAATCTGAAAATCCTGCTGGTTTTAGTTGATCAACTTGGACAATTGCGGTTGACATAAAGGTTTCTCCATCCTTAATCATTTCGTCTATTATATTTCTTATTGAATTTATATCTTTGGGAAATTTGAAATAATTATCATATCCCATGAGCATGTTATTAGTCCACACATATAAGTGATTATTATATTCATAACATGCATTATTTCTTGGGGCTACTTTTTTATATTCCTTATAATGTGATACGTTTGCAATTTCTCTGACAAAGCTAGATATAGTATTTTGATACTTCTCTGAGTCCTTCAGTATGTTGTCTAGACTTGTTGAAATCGTGGCATCGGGAAAATATTTGTGCAAGTCATCTAATGAAAATTTGCTATCAAATAATATTTTATCTGGATTTTTTGGACGAAAAACAAAAATATTAGGAAGTTCTTTTTTGAACGGAATATCTCTGTAGTTTTTTATAGTATCATAGTATACCTTCAGTGGATAAGAATATATTCCTATTGGAGTATTATAATGTGATTGGGGATTTATTCCGAACTTAGCATGTCCCCTAAAATCGGATGTGAAAGTTATAAACACATACGGATCATTTTTATACTTCTCTAACCGATCAATAACGTAAGATTTTTCAGTTCTTCTTTTTTCTAAGAAAATATCATAAAAGTAATTAGAGAATGTCATTTATTCTATTTATTGTTACTATTCAGTATAGTATTGTTTTATCACCTTCTGTAAATCACCATCCTGATTTATTTTGTTTTCTAATGCATTACCTAACAAAGTCAAATATAACACGGTTCTAGTAGATATACTGCTATTAACTTGGTCATGTATGTAATTGTGTTTGAGTTTTCCGAGTGTTATTTTCTCGTTCTTAATATCCTCATATAAAGAATCCAAGTTCCACTGGTATCCTATTATTTTATCAACCATATATGGCAACACTCGGTTATTTAATATGTGAGAATTTGTGCGATATATTTTTGGAAAAATTCTAGCAAGCATGTCTTCTAAATAACTTCCCAAAACACGCAGCAGTGCATTTACAAATGACGGGGAATTAAAGCCATATATATAGTTTTTATATAATAAATTTACTAAATTCTTTGATATTGCTATGACATTATCATTTAATACCTCGCTCTTTTTAGAGAAGAACGGTTCTCCATTTTCATACTTCACATCATTTGTTATGAATTTATATGATAGTGCATGGGAAAATTCTAATGGATCAAATCTATTGAGCATAGATTCTATATCAGATACGCTATGCATCATACATGGCTCATTTTTCTCTAAATATTTTATATAGACTTCCCAAAATTCACCAGAGCCACCAACATCAATGGCCTTATTCATATAATCTGAAAACATTTTATCACATTCTACTGAATTAGATGTGCCATATGTTAATCTATGTTTGGGATTTATATATACATCATTGTCTACTATATATTTGGCAAATCTTATATCCATCTTAAATATGATGCTATTATTAAAATATTTGAATATAAAATCTGCTAATTCTTTGTTGGACAGTGCTAGGCGGTATATATTTGCCTCAGCATCATCGCTGTCCATAAATTGGATGCTGTTATCATAATCGTCTATGTGCAACTGGTATTTTTCTCCAGTTTCTTTTAATGTTATTATATATATAATGGGCCTCGTTCATTATAACTAACAAATCTATTGTTATCCTCTGTAGTAGCCGTACACCATGAGGTATCTGCGCCAAATGCACAAGATGCTCTAACTGATAGTGGTGTTATTATTGATAATTTATCACTGTCTAAATGGACGGTATATTCGGATTTAGGTATTCCAGATATTCCATCCGATTTCACCTTCTCAAAGCTGAGAATTTTCTGAATTTTATTATTGCGGTTTAAAATATCATTAAGGTCTTCTATAGCGTTTATTCTGTTTATGTCTCGGTATTCTGGTTCTATTGATTTCTTAAATCTATCATATGTTTTTAATGAATTTGATATTCTATAAGAATCTTCTAAAAATCTAGAATTATATTCTTTTTTATTTAACAAAGACTATCGTCTTTATTAAAGAATATTATAATAGTATTAATATGCGCACGACCATATCTGAAATTCTTCGACAACTAACTCTGCCAGAGGTGCAGGAAGAAAATTCTTCGCCATTCTTTGATACAGATTTCAATACAAATGACATATATACTCTTAGACGTTCCCCAAAACATATTACAGAATTTAATGATAGAGTAAGAGAATTATTGAAATAATATAGTTATGATATATTATTCATAAACGACTTAACTCATAATGGCTTCTATTATCTTCCTACGGTTAGCCCCGTTAAGGGCAAAAAAGTTCTCTATTGCAGTAGCAAAAAGCTCATCCTTATTATGTAAACCGTAATCTGTCGGCCAATTATTAACTACTGTTAAGAATTTACGAAGTTCATCAAAATAATCTCCAGTATAAGTATCCGTCTCTATAATTCTTATAAGAATAGTTTTCATAATATCTACTATTCTAGGCAAATTTTCTGCATTATTGGTTATTGATAAATATGCTCTTTCTCGGTAATCTGCATTATAAACAAATTCATTTTTGTCTAATTGATCTGGGGTAATACGCTTTAATAATTCAGTAATTTCTTCTGACAACAATCTTGCATAATCTTCTACTAAATTATCATATTCAGTGCCATCTGAATTTTTATATTCTATATATTCATCAAAACAGCGATTTATAAATCTCTCTATCATTTCTTGTAATTTCAATATAGAGAATCCTAAGAATACTTTGGCATGAATCATCTTAGTTATTAAATCTTTCCAAGAACGATGTATTTCTTCAAAATTTTCTTTTTTATCAAAAATACTTTCTACATTTACACCAAGTGCATCGGCCATATTAAAGTCTTTATGATCTACAGAATATTTTAATTGATTAAAAAGATTTTCCATCGAACTCTTGAATAATTTACTGTTATTAAAAAACCATAAATGAGCCCACTCATGAACGATAATATTTGACATTTGTGACGTATCCGTTGATACTAAACTCTGTAAATCAATGATCATATATTTTCTAGATCCCACCGCGTATCCTGCAACATCACCAGCTTTTCCGGTATTTTTATTAACATCTGCTCGTAAATCATCTAAAACTAAATTAACACGCATTGAAGGGAAGCCTATTTTGCCTATAGAAGATTTTGCATCTTTTAATATATTTTTAAGATTTTCCTGAAAACTAGGTTCTCTGATAAAATTATTAAAAAATTCTGGATCTTTATCTAAAATAGAATTTTTAATAAAAACTGAGAACATAGGAACATCTATAATATGCGAAATATGTTTAGATTTTCTAAATGCTTTTTCATTTATTAATGAATAATAATAATCGGAAAATTTCACTATAACTACTTAATTAACTAAATTTTGTTAAATCGTAGTAATGAGATTTTGGGACTTTAGTGATATATGGATAATCCTCACCAGAAATAAACCAATGCCAATGAGAAGGTCTGTCATACTCGACAACTGGTGCATAGCCGTCGGTTAAAATAAAAATTTCTGGATTGTGAAAAGAATTAGTTTTAGACAATTCTGAAACTTTATCAACTATACACTGAAATTCTGTTCCGCCTGACATTGCCTTTAATGCGGATTTTCTATTATGAAATGTCATATCCACGCACTTGGTGTCAAATGCATAAAACTTAGTATTGAATATTTTTCTATCAATAGAATATGCGCATTGAGCAAATCTTTCAAAGTAGTCGCTACATGAACCAGATAAATCTAAAAAGAAGAGCAAATTAGTAGACGAATAGTTACATTCAGTATTGATATGTAAAGGTTCACTTGGTATTACTGCATTTTCTATATAAGGCAACGGTCTATCCCATCTAGCCTGTTTAGAAAAATGTTCATTATACGCTTTTCTTGTCCAATTTTTAATAACACTTTCCCACGGAATTTTCTTTTTAGTTAGAGAATTGAATTCCACATCAGTATTTCCTTTATCAGTAGAACGTGAGCGTTTTTTTACAATCTTTTTAGCAAGTTCTTTGATAATTGTTTTATCAGGATCTATGCTTTCCAAAAAGTCATCTAATGCATCCAAATCATCCTCTCCGTCTCCTAAACCAATTTCGCCCAAAGAAAAAGGCAATTGTTCTGGAGTGTTAGATTTGAGAAGATTATAATAGTATTCTGTCGAATTACTACAAATAATCTCTTGCGTATCTGGAAATACTGTATCTAACCAGCAACATTTATCTTTGATAAATTCTACTAAATCATCTCTACTGAAATCAAAATAATCTACCAAAGTATGATTTATAACTACATCTGCTGCAATATTATATAGCGATAATTCTTCTGGTTTAAGACTTAGCATTCTTTTACCATGTTCATACATCACATGCAATAGCTCATGACAAATTACAAAACATTTAGATTCCTCGTTCAAAGGTTTCCAGAAATCTGGATTTATAGAAAGAGCCAATTCCTTGCCATTTTTATCAAAGTTTATACAAGCTGTAGTTTGAGAAGAATCCCAATTAATACTAGTAGCATCCCAAAATAATCTGAAGAAAAAATCATATTTTTGAATTTTCTTAGAAATATCTAATCTCTCGTCTATTTTCATTTCGTTATTTTAGAATGTGCCTGTAGGATAATTACATTGTACCTTTTCATCGCCGCAAACATACTTGCTATCATATATCCATTCTGTTACAACTTTATTCTCTCTAGCAAGTTTTAATGATTCTACTACAATTTGTTTTCTTGGAATACGTTGATACTCCAAACTTTGTATAATAGATTGTATATTAGAAAATGTCATAGAATCTCCTATGAAATTAGCAGATGGGCGACGAGTTTTTGATGCTAATTTTACTAAGGTAGAAAATTGATGCAATAGATATGATGTTTCATTGATTTTAGATTCTTCGCATTCTTGACTAAATCCAGATACTGCTTTAATATATAATTTAAGAATAGAACCTAGTGCATAGCCATCAATCTTTTTATTTTTATGCGCTCTACTCATAATTCCACGTAACACTGTGCTGACTATAGCAAATTGCTGCATAGTATTGTCATCTAGAATATTCCAAAAATACTTGAAATGATATAATAATGATTTGTCAATTTCTTCAATCTGTTCTGTCGGAAGAGACTCATGATGCCAGACTATTTTATTAACCGTAGTAGACAAAGGAATATATTCGTTATTCCGAGCAAATTTGAGAATGTGGACTATATAGTTTGCTAGTTGAGAGAAAATATGGTTTTTTTTATCAGCCAAATCACCATCTTTTTTTAGGGGCTTTTTTTCATCTTTGCACATCGAACTATCCACATCATCAATATTATCATCATTAATAATTTCATATTTTGTAGCAATTTCTAGAAATTCGTTCAAATGTTGTTTAGCATCATTAAGATCATTATTTGCTGGATAATGTAGAAAGTCATCAGAAGGTTTTATTTTTATAGATTTGTGCATGATTTTTAGCACGTCTATTAAATTACTATTAGGTTTTGCCTCACATTCTTCAGATAGCATAGATTTATATTCAGGTTCATCACTCAGCAAACTTTTAGTAATTACATAATCTTGATAATGTGTATTAGTTGAAAAGAATTTTTTCCTTAATTCAGATGGGCCGTTTTTCCAATATTTATAAAATTCACTAAAACATAGTTTTTTATAAAATTTAGAAACTAATTTATTATTGGAAAAAAGTTCTTTAAGAATAGCATCATCAAAATTATCTATTGCTTCAATCCACTTAATATCATCTCCTTCCATAGATAACATCTTAATCAGATTAGTATGATTTGCAGAAACTGGAAGAAGTGCGGAAATATCAAGTCCTTTATCATAAAAATCTGCAACATATTCAAGTCTTCTAGGAGAAAGAATCTTTAATGCTTCTTCAGGTTGCATTTTCCACCATTCAATGAGCAGTTTTGCACGTTCTTTTCCATATTTATTTGAGAAATATTCCATATCTGGAGCATTAGGAATTTCACAAATAATATGAAAACGGTCTAATTGAGCAGGGTCTAATTCATCTACATCATAGTCTTGCTCATTTTTAGGATTAACTGCTGCCCAAATCATTCGGAGATTAGGAAATGATCTTCCATTAATAGTTTTGAATTGTAGAAGCTCTAGTAGAGCATTTCTCACCGTTCTATGACAACGATTAAATTCATCAATAAAAATAGCCTCTACAGAAGTATCCATACTTTCAGGAAGAGCAAAATCGACTTTATTAGCCCCCTCTGCCTGTTTAGAAACAGTAGGTATTCCTAGAATATGAACCCATGGATCTAAGGTTGCTCCCGAAAAGTAAGAAAATTTCAATTCGTTTCTCTTAAATGAATCAAGGATTTGCATAGATTTACCAACACCCTTTTCACCAATCAGGAGAACATTAGCATTTGCAGAAATCCACTGATCAAGAATTTGAGCGTTTATTTTTTTTGTATTAAACTTTAGCATAATATAGTTTCTATTCAAGAATAATATAGCATAGTAAAGAAGCATGTCAAGAATCAATTAAATAACAATATGACATATTATTTTAATGACAGTGCGGGAATTAGTCCAGATTGGAACGAATTGACGAATTGGTGGGAAGATTCTGGTGCATCCTCTCCAGCCATAAACGTCCCAAGTGACGTGGGAAGTGATATCATAGTATTGCAGAGTTATTGTTCCAACATACCACCATTAACTATTTCTAATGATGGGAGATTGCAAAGTCAGAATAGTTCTAATTTTTTCCAAATTATCAACATCAACGGCGCGACTGGAAATTTGGAACCGAACTTTTCTGGTACAATCGGAGATCTTAATATATCATTTTCTGGAACATTTATTATAGAAGGCAACTACGTAGTAACGGGAACTATTAGTAGCAACGCAAATTTAGTATATCAAGAGTTCAATTCAGTAGATTTATCTAGTGCGACTATTCAGCTAGCAGCAGACATTTCCTTAGCTCTTGTCATGCCACTATCCGTAGGCTATATATCTGGTGCTGGCAATAATGCTATAATAGCAAATTATCCTTTAATATGTGGAAATCTCTATCTTCCTGCTGGTGGTATTGTTTACGTGAGTTATAGTGCTTCGCTGACTATAAATGACATTGGTTCAGGGTCTAATATATTTATAATTAATACTAATAATTCAGCAAATCTAACTATAAACGGAAATGGTGGCTATTTTCAATACAGCGGAAATGTCGGTGGATTAGATATAGTGGGGCCATCTACTCATGTTGGGATAGGCAGTATGTTGTTGACCGTAGAAGGAACTACTGTGGTGGATGGTGCTTCTTTTTATCAAGGAAATATAAAAATGGGCGCATTTAATATAATCAATTCTACTTTTTTTAACACACATTCTACTACATTCTACAATAATTCGGCAAATACACTCCCTGATAATTTTTATAGCAGCATATTAGTTATAGAAGAAGGTTCTACTATACATACAAGTGGGAACACCAGTTTCTCAGCAATCTGCGGTAATTTACAAATTTCTGGAACTATTAATTTTAATGGTTTAGTAATCTTATCTGGACTATTAGATGTCACGTCTACAGGAGTCATTAATATGAACGGAAATCCATTAGTATTGCCAGCAACTTCAACTATAGCAGGAACTATCAATAATAACGGAAGCTTAGATTTGGAAAACATGATAGCCGGAACTGATGTATCACTACCTTCTGGAGAAACTATATATTCTTTCGGTGGAGGATTTTTCTAAAAACTCTTAATACTTTAAAATAAAAAAGCCTAATTGAAATTTCAATTAGGCTTTTTATAATCAATTTACATGACAAATATGCTTCCTATGTTACTGTCAATAACACTATCTATCTCATGGTAAATACGTTCTTCCCAATAAGCTAATTTATCTTCCAATTCTTCTAAATTTATATCTCTTCTAATATAAGACCCGTCAGGTTGTCCCCATCGAAATCCTCTATGTGGAAGTATTTTTGGGAAATTTCTGTTGAAAGTTATTTTTCCGGTGGTGATGAACTGAGCAACTAGTTCATGAGCAAATTCTCCCTCATTTAGTATTTTGCGATCTCTGGCACTTTTCATAGTTCCTAGAGCATTACACAATGCTCTGGTTTTTTTTGAAAACCCAAAAGAATATTCATCCGAGAAAGATGCCCTAGTTCTATTATCATCAAATCCATACACATCTTTGCCAATATCTCTTATCATAGCATTTACTGACTTTGTAAATTTTTTATAGTAGTAACTTCTTCGCATAGCATGGCCTGCTCTGTGTGCCAGTGTCCATGGAGTCGCTGGGATTCTATTGGCTCCGATATTATTGGTATAAAATATAGTTATAGCATCCCTGTCTTGTGAAAAATTGTAATTCAATTTATCTCGTATAAATTCATACTTCACTTCTCCTATTTCTAAATAATTTTTAGCATTAGGTTGCCTAACAAAGTATACGTCGAATTTGTATGGGCAGTTTTCCCATTTACGCCGTAATTTAGTTATTCCAGAATCTGAAGTTAAAATTCCTATACTAGGTTTATCCCATCCTCTAGGTTTTGCTCCTGGACTCCAATCTCCTACATGAACTACGTCACCAATTTCATCCTCTTTAACTAATTGATATAATTTGTCAAAATTGTTCTCTGATTCACCCATAGCAAATCGTTTTTGTATACCCATAGCAGTTTTTGGCATTATTCCTCGTTGTTTCATAAATTGTCCTTTTATTGCAGGATTCATTACATGTAATTCATCCCATTTATCATTCATATTTATCGGTGTAGTATTACTAAATTGAGAATAATCTTCTTCTTCATTTTCAAATTCGTTTGATATTAATTTTTCAAGTTCGTCCAATGAATACATCTTTTCAACGGGGCTGTTGTTTTCCTTAATATATATTTCCCATGAATAAACCGACAAATCTATCTGTTTTACATACCATATAATATCAGCCACGGCATTTATTGCCTCTTGGCTCACATCATTTATATAATTCCAAAAGGAGATTATTTTTTTACTAGACCATAGTCTTCCTACTAAAATATTTAATTTATTAGCAGACGAATATTTCAATATATGTGATCGGTCATCCGAATCCGACTGCTCAAAAAATGAACGAATTGACGAAAAATCACCATTTAAAACTATATCCTTAGTATATTTGTCTATGTAGTCAGAGAAGACATTTTTTTTAGTTCTCTGGAAAAATTCTATCATAAAATTTAGTAGATCGCCGTGAGTCATATCTGGGACCAATGATATTATTGAAAATTTTGGAGATATTATAAAGGCTGTTGCAGTTCTCTGATAGTAAGGTGCTATGTTATCAGGTGATTCTTTTATAATGTTAAAAATTGTATTAAAATTCATTTAATAACTATTTATCATTCCAAAATTGTTTTGGGAATACCTTAATATTGCCGTTTTGTCTTATAAAGGTAGCATATGATGTTTTGAGACGATTTGCTCGCATAGCAATTTTAGGAACTATACAATAGTAATTAATAAAATTTATAAAATCCGTGATACCTTTATTTCCAGATAAAATTTCTGATGAAAGAAATCTAAACTCTAGTGTCTTGTTCTCTTCCTTAAACATATTCACATAATTAACTCCATGAAATTTGTTAGATAGACTTTTTAGTAACTCATTAAAGTTGTCTTCGGGTATAACAATAACTCCGTTTTCTAAAGTTCCTATTTCTTTACCATTTTCGCCAAAATGCTCTTTTTTGCCAATATAACCGTTCTCATCATTTTTATGATAATATATTGCTCTATCCATCAGATGTTCTGGATTTTTGAAATACATTACGTATAATTGCCTAATAAGTTCATCACTAAATTTAGAGTATTCTGCAAATTTTCTGTTTGGCATCATTTTTTCATAATAATGACGATCCATTAAATCTGCGGCCACTAATAAAGAGAAACCGTCAAAATCATCAGGTATTCCTACATGAACATGCGCGGATGTATTGGCAGAAGTGTTAAAATTACTCATTATACCTAATGCACGTCTCACCAAAGGAATATCTTTAGTAGTTAATATTCTAGAAGAAATCTCAGGCGGATTCCCTAATGTGCTATCAATTGATAAATGCCAGCAATTTTCATAATCACTTTCTTCATCCTGTCTTGCATCAGTGGTGCATTCTCCTAATTTTCCTAAAATACGAGATATTCGATCAAGAATAGCATCGGTAGTTGATTCAGAATTGCTATTAACATAATCTCTGAATTCTGCATCGTCTTCATAAAATTCAAATACTTCTCTGGTATAAGTTCTTTTATCTTCTTTTATAGATTCTATAGCATCTTCTTTACTGCTTAACCAGTCAGAATATTCTGTATCAAATTCTTCTTTAGCATATTCCCATTCACCTACCGCCTCATCATACTCTTCTATTGACGAATAATCAGTTTCTATAGGTTTTAATAATTCAAATTCTGGTTGTGGATAGTCTTCTTCCCAGTCTTCTATACTAGCATACCTCCCATAGTTATGATTATTCACTAACCAATCTATATATTTTTCTTCTATATCATATTTTCTACTCAGTATTTTCAATAGTTCTTCGTCAGAAGGATACTTCATGTAGTTAAATTCTATATCAAAACCAAATGTTCCGGGTTTTAATTTCTCCATTCCTTTTTTCTTTGAATAACGATTAAATGCCTTGCGTATTTTTCGGAATCTTTCTATAGAAAGTTTTTCACATAAAAGTTTGAAATGTTCCTTAAAAGACTGCATTTGATTATTTATTTAGATTTTGAACTAGGATTCTTTCTAAAACTCTCTGCATAATACCATCTACTTCAGTCCATTCAGTAGGTTCAGTATCTCTGGAAACAGTAGTATAGGGATTATCATAATCTATATATGAGTTTACTCTATTATTTTGAGGCAGATCATTCCAATAATAATAGCAAAATAAATTAGGAGAATACTCAACTATATCATTTAAAATTACTTCTTCTGGAATATACAATTTTTCAAAATTATAGGTTCCCTTTTCATTTCGTATAACAGTGATTCCACCAGATAACCTTTCATTTTCAGAAATCAAATTTCCTAAATTATTATGAACTGACTGTTTGCACATATTACAAAAATCTTTTGCAGGACATTGATTGCAATTCCAGAATTTGTCATCACATGCACATTTATTTCCAACTAATTGTTCTGCTGGAATAGAAAATAGGTGCATGATTCTTTTCAGGTCATTAGGATAAGTTAAATCAATATCATCCACATCTTCTCCAACTAAATCACACATGCTCAGCAGAGGATCTATTTGGCATGTATCTATTTCTCCCACATCTCTCCCAGCATTGTAGACTTTATCATATAAATCTCCGAAATATGTTTCTCTGCCAGCGATTCCATTAACATACTTTTTAGTTTCTGGAAGACTTTCTAAGTCAAAATGAGAATATTTTTCAACGAGTTCTCCGATATTTTTATGCTCTCCTTTTCTATAAATTTTATGAAAAGATTCAATTTTATAAACATCGAACGGAGCAGATATTCCTGTAAGTTCATAATTAGTTCCATCATATCCGAAAATTCCAAACGCAGAAATTTGCAGTTGTTTAGGATAGTTTATTTTTTCTTCATAAGTGTCAAGTGGAGCACTTCCGCAAGAAGATTCTTCATTGTTATAGGTTATTGAAGATATTGCGGATGATGGTATAGAAAAGGTAGTTTTTAAGTATCCTCCTGTTACAAAACAATCTTCGTCTTCAGCAGACACTGTTCCAGTTAGAACGGTTATAGAATCTTCGTCTATAAAATTACAACCTTGTATTATTTTATATTCTATTATGCTACCAGTAACATAATTCATAATACTACCGCAAGGATCGTTAGAAACTATACTATACACTACTGGAATACTAGTATCAGCAAATTGCAATGCTCCTATATTATCAATGCCATCATGTGTTATCTTTATTTCACTAGGAACTGCCGCAGTTAATTGAATGCTAGCACTACTGTAGGTTCTTTCATTAGTGGTATCACTTGTTTTTAGTGTAGCAAATACTGTAGGATTGCCTATCATACTATCAAAGTAAACAACTTCCCCACTAGCACAATATCCTAATGTTCCGTAAATGCTAGTTATTTCAGTGAATGACAAATCTGTATTTTCAAATTTCCAATAAGGATTCAGATGACTCCAAAAACTATCATTTTCTTCTTTTCTAGAGATACTGTCTTTAGAATACCATTCTAAAGTTGCAGATGGATCGTTACTAGAAATTTCATAATTTATAATTATAGGACAGCCAGCAGTAGAAACTGTATCAGATGTTATGCTTACGCGATTGTTGTAGAACGGACCATTTACACAACTTATTTGAAATGAGGAAGTTTCCGCACAATTTCCTACTGTAAGAGAGAAAACTCCGCCAGACTCATATATATGAGTTTCATTTGTATCATAGGAATAATTTCCATCTCCCCAAGATATTACAAAGTTCTCTGATAAATCAGCAGAAACTGAAAAGTCGGTAATGTGTTTAATTCCAGTTAGTTCTATAGGATATACTGTTATCACAAAAATACTTACAGTTTAGAAAAATTTCCTTTGTTGTCTAATGAATAAAAGAATATGTTTTCCTCTTTAAGTCCTGCGTATTTTAAGTGAAGAGCTATGACGTAACTTTGTTTAGTCAAATTAACTGCTACACTAACCTTCTCAACAGATACTCTTGGTTCAAACTGTTGTATGGCACTTTTAATAGTCGAACCTAAGCTAACACCAGCTAATTCACTGAGTGATTGTCCTATCATTCCGCGTATTTTAGTGTCAAAATGAGCATTAGTATATCTTTTTTGAGATAGTATGTTGAGTATAGAATTTCTAACAGCATCATAGTCTGTATCTAGAATAATGTCATTTCCATTCACCACATTATTGCTACTATTACTCGCAGATACTTTTTTGATCTGTAAATCTAGATGTAGATCATAATATGTTTTTTTACTGTCTGGACGGGAAACATTGTCTATCACTATCGCCATAGTTATATTTAATTGATTAAATAATGTATCATGGAATATAAATTTGACAAACTATTAGAGTCTTTTCCGATTTTAGAAAAACAGCAAACTGATGTGGCAACTGATAATGGCGTGCCTACTCCGGGAACAACCGTTTCTATCAAACCAGAGGCATTAACGCATCCTTTCATAAAAATGAAGAGCCTAGAATTTCAACAAAGAATGGCAGAATATGTTGAAGATAATAAGAAGAAAAAAAAGAAATTTCGCCTAGTTGTAACTAATGTCATTCCTGCGAGAAATAGTGTAGAATACTATGAAGGAGCCTCTGCTCCACTTGGATATTTAGTAACAGTTGTCAATCAGATTGGGCCAGTTTCTAAAGGTCATTTCAGCGTTCCTCTAGAATTGCTTACTATTGAAAATGCTGCATGGAATGCTATGCAAGCAGATATTCCAGATGAATGGAATTATGATACTACTAAATTTGGCAAATTTATGGATGTAATTAATGGTTACATGGCTACTGGAAATCCTCCAGTAGGAACATTAGCAGCAGAAAAGAAGACCAAATAAATAATTTAGATGAATTATACTCTGCCTAAAGAACATTATCTAGCCTTTGACGGAAAGGACATACGAGATGAGTTGAAGAATCTTCTCGTATCTTCAGGTGTTTACACAGATGCGCGTTTTGAGGGAAGTAACATTTCTGCTTTTACAGATATGTTTGGTATGATTTTTTCTCAGTTGCTTTTTTCTTTGCATAAATCTTCAGTAGGAGGAACTTTCAGTGAAACCGACATATATAAAAATATGAATAGAATAGTCTCTTTGGTAGATTATTCACCAGTAGGATTTCAAACTTCTCATGTGTCATTTTCAGTCACTGTAGATAATTTATCATCCGGCTCATTCATAATTCCAAAATACTGTAAAGTAAATGTAGGAGGTTATTACTATTCAACAGTGTCAGATATTTTTGTAGAAAACGGTCAATCAATAACATTGTCTGAAAATATACTTTTCCAAGGTGATTGGAAGGAAAAACTTGCATTGGTATCTAATGGCGAACCTTCTGAAAGTTTTGTATTAAATGTAACAGATACTGTAGACCATAATAATGTAGAAATATATGTGAAGTCTGAAAATTCTACATGGAGATTGTGGAATAAGACTAATACTCTTTTCCTATCAAACAATTCAGATCAACATTATACTTCAAGACTTAATGGAGATAAACAATATGAATTCAAATTTGGTGACGGAATAAACGGAAAGGCACTTTCTAGAGGAGATAAAGTTTTGGCAGTATTCTTGTCTACAAATTTAGAAAAGGGCGAAATAGGAGCATCTGCATTAGACGGGAAGAGCCTTTCTCTACCTGCGCAGAGATATATAAATGAATTACTGGTAGATTCTGGTAGAACCTTTATTTCACAAACAGACCTTGGCAAAATAAGATTAGCAAATTCTTGTGGTTCATCATTTTCTAGTGAAGCTGAATCTGTTGAACAGATAAGGAAAAATGCTCCAGTAAACTATACTTTTCAAAATACATTAACAACCTCAGAAAGCTATCGTTCATATATTCTTAGCAATTTTAATAATGTGTTAAAAGATTGCGTTGTTCTTAATAATAAAGAATATCAAGATCTTTATTTGAAATTTTTCTACGAGAACATAGGAATAGGAGATATTAACAAAGAGTCACGTTCTGTATATAATAACATCAAATATTCAGATTCTTGTTTTTTCAACAATGTGTATTGCTTCCTTCTCAATAGAAATAGAACTGATTCTACTTCTATATTAAATGATGCCCAAAAAAACTATATAGTAGATGCAATAAATTACAAAAAATGCGTTTCTGCTAATATCGTTCCTATGGACCCTGTTTATCGCTCTGTTTCTATCTGTTTTCCAAGCGAAACTCCGATATTGACCAAAGAGATTTCTTCTATAAAAATAACAGTTCCTCGCAACCAAAATAGAAATGCAGTAAAAGATAAAGTAAATCAATTACTAATAGATAGTTTTGATTATCGGAACCGCATACTAGGAGAAGGATATTCAATTAATACGTTAGTCAATTCATTACTTGGTATGGGAATAACTAGCATAAAAACAGTCAATACATCTACAAACGAAGAAATAGATGGTATATATTTTGTAAACTATAATCCAGTTCATGCGTTTGCTACCAATTCTGCAAAAGTTTCTAACTCAGATATTTCTGTTGAAAAATTTGAATATTTATATTCAGATATTAAAGATTTCGCAAATAAGATAATAGTTGAATAGTTGCAAACTCAAATCCAACTAAATAATCTCTAATGAGTGTGGTTTTGAAAAATATAAATTCTGTTGCCAGTTATGGGGTAATTGATAGTAAAATGCTATCTTTCTATGATTGGAAAAAGGCCAATCCAACTATCAATTTATATGATGCAGCAAGATTATATAAGAATTATCTAGAAAACTATTCTAAACAAATACCGCAAGAGATAACTGCTAGTATATCTAATGATTATAGGACATTAGTAAGAGACTTATTGATAAATTTTAAGGACGATCCATATTTTGAGAGAATATCAAAAATAAATTTAGATAGTAAAGAAGAGATATATTTAGCAATACCGAAACTTGCTAAAAAACTCAAGGAAATTGCATTATATTATTCCAAAAAAAGAAAGGCGGTCAAAGATTCTAGGGCTAAAAATAGTTTAATAGGATCGCAAATAGGATTAACTCATCTCCTTAAAAAGGATATCCAAGATCAACAATCTAAAGAGAAGATTTTTCCAAAAAAAGAAATAGATATTCAATCAAACCTTTCATCTATTGAAATAGAATTTGTCGAATTAATAGACCAACATAATTATTGGGAAGACCAAAATCAATTTCCTACAGGAACAACTAATCCTCTTTTTTTTATATTAGAAAATTATATAAACGACAATTATGATTCGTCCTCTATACCAATAGAAGATTATGTCAACCCACTATCTGATTGTGAAAATGATAATACATTAACTATAGAACTGTTCTCAGATTCTACCTCTAATTCCATTGCAAATGATATTTTGGCAATATATGGAGGATTTTATTATAAAAAAACAATACCATTTAATATCCCATTTAAAGAAGGTAATAATTATCTACATTGGTTCGGAGGAGAGTACTATCGTGAAGCACCTGAAGGAATATACGAAGATATTCAGATAAACTCTTTAGATTGGAATGATGCTACATCTGCGTCATCTATTGATAATGCGGATGTTATATGGTGCCATGCAGGAAACGTAGGATTGTGGGGAGCATGGCTGAGCAATACCTCATATTCTACTTCACAAGCAACTCTAACCGCAGATATAAAAAATCATACAATGTTCAAATTCCCGTTTCCGGGAACCGGAACATCAGCAGAAGGAACTGAATGGTCTGGACCTACTCTCAGCAATCAAACCAAAATTGATCGTAAATTTTTCCCTTCAGAAGAAAGTTTTTTAGAAAATCAAGAAAATATAAAAGATTTATACTGGTCTGAGTTCTCTGGCATAAGTTCCTGCGAACCTCTACTCATAAACAATTCAAAATTGATAGAATCATTATCTCCATCATTCAACTATAAACTTGCACCTAAGCTAAAATTGAGAACTGAAGTATCGACCGATTTACTGCATGACTTTAATCCTAACCAAGTGTTTGATGGAGATTTCGAGGAATGCTGGTTATATGATTTCAAACAAACAGAATTATCAATAAAATCTGGGATTAATAATATTTTATACCCAATTACTGCATTTAATCCCTCTGACATAATAGAGATAAATTATGAATCAGGAAACTCCCAAGACTTATCGGCTATACCACACACTGCTTTTGCAGGAGCTGTTGCTGGAAATGATTTAACTGACAGTGATATTCTAATAAAGTTGCAGTCTCCGTGCGGTCCTGAAATTGAACGAGCATATCTGAAAGGGCAGCCTCTTTCAAAATTTATAAATCATAAAGAAGACTGTGCCTGTGATGGCAATTTTGTAAACTACTATACTGGATGGAGAATGACCAAAGGCAGCACGCAACCAGCGCTTTCCTTCAAGGGGAATTCTGGAGAAACTGTTCGTTTTGTATGGACTGGTCCTAAAACCAACGTCAATGAAATTTTCAAATCATTTGATCATGACGCTACTTGTGAATTTCATAAAGAGAAGATCAAACCAAACATTCTTGAAAAAGATTTTTCTAGAAGAAAAAAAGGATTAGAAAGCTGGAATTCGTGTAATTGTAGAAGTGTATACTCTACACCACTCGGCCATAATGGAACCAGTGTCAACAGTTTTAATTTGGTTCCTGATTTAATACTACTAGATACCAATTTCCCAACAGCATTTAATACAAACACTTGGATTGGAAGAGACGGAAAATCATATAAAGAATCGGAAGACGTAGCATGGTTTAAGAATACTGGAAATCATGCTAACGTAAATTGGTCTAAAGGTTCGTGGATTACTTCTGGAACAGGACAGGATTTCTTTTTAGAAACTGGAAAAACGTATCAATACTATCGTAGTAACTTAAATCGTTGTGAATTTGAATTGCCATATCTTATCCAAAACCATTGTTATATTTCATGCACAGTGACTGATTGCGATAACACTAACTGTGTCCCAGCTTGGAAGAAATCAATCCAAAATGCTGAAAATAATTGGATTGAAACAGATTTTGATTCAGACATGAAAATGGAGAGCGGTTATTATTATCAGTATTTGCACCAAAATAGCAGCAATGTAGAATATTCTAGAATAAAATATGATGGGACTACTTTAACAGGAGATTATGTATCACTTTCCGCAGATGATCCTAAAATAACATTTGAGAAATTTAATTCTTCTCTGCCATCAATCAATTTCAACATCAAAATAGATTTAGAGAACAATTTGCCATATTGGGCAGATGTGGACAAAACGCTACATTTAAGAAATTACAATAATAGAATTGTAAATGAATATGTAGTCACTAAACAACCGGAGTATTCATTATTGAAGATGAATTATGGAACAGTATTAGAATTTGATATACCATGCGATAAATGTTTCAATTGGCAACAACCTGTTGAAATAAAAATAAACATTCCAACTACTGAATGGAAAAAAATAGACTTTGATAGATGTGTAGAGTCTGAAATACTTGATCATCTTTATAATCGCTGCGAAAATGTATGTGAATATGGAGAACTCTGTGGATGTAACGAAGTGTGCAAAAACTTAAAATATGGATTAACTGCAACAGATATGCCTAGTGATATAGTTCTTAATACAGAATTAAGTGGTATACCTGTTTTCATAGAATATTTTGCACAAAAAGATTTCAATTTAAGCGGAGATGTATTTGATATTACTAATGGAGATTCTCTGTCTGCTGAAAATATTTCTATATATTCTAAAGCTAATTTTCCTTGGAGAAACTTGCCCAATACCGAATTGCCAATAATAGCAAATTTTGCTAAGAATGATTTTGTATCTAAAGAAGAAAAGGGATTACTGCATCCAAATAACATATCCACTGGAAAATGGTTAGCCAAAAATTATTCTTCTCAATTAGATTATTCTTCAAGAACTGCTAGTTCATTAGATATTGTTAGTGAGATTGGAAGAATATCCTCTATAAAAGAAGATTCGTCATGGAATAAATTAGGAACGACCTGTATAAGAACTGAAGGAGAGCAATCTTATGTTCCTTACAATAGTTTACATACTGGGCCTGATGAAAACTATATCTTCAGTGAATCAGATTATTCTAAAAATTATAGAGGACAAAAAATAATAAACTGCGGAGAAAATGCATTTTATGAAAATCTTCCATCATTGACTGCTAATATGATAGATTGGAATGAAGATATATGGGGCAATCAATATTTTGTCTTTACTAAAGAAGATAAAGATAAATTAGATCATTTATCAGAATTTGTTGAAGTGTGGATAAAAACAGTTGACGGAAATTTATCTAAATTGAATTAAGATAAATAAAGTTATGCACGAAGACTTTATAGAAAGAACGGAGTTTGATGCAGAGCCTTATTATGTTACTATGCATAATAAGAGTGGCCGAGATTTATTAGTATCAGGTAGAACGCTAGGCAAAGACTGTAATAAAAAATGTATTGCGGGAATATATGTAGAAATAGACAATGCAATAGTGTTAGTTCCGTATTCAGATTTTGATTACTATTAACAGTCTTTTTGACTTAAATAAATTTCTACATAAAACTAATTAAATATGAGTATATATGCCATTTACTTCAGGTTTACCCTTTTCATCAACCATATCCGTTACAAGTGATTTTGTAATAGGCTATGATGTCAGTGACACTAGCCAAAATGTTACCGGAACCACTAAAAGATGGAGTGTTTCTGCCATACCACCAATGATCGAGTCTGAACTTGGATTGCAGAATTATTCAGATATAGAAACCGTTATTACTGAAACATCGGCAATTTGGAACTCTTATAATAATAGTATAACTTCTATTCAGACATCTATAGATACTATTGAAAATGATTTAGAGCAATTTCAACTAAACCTATTGTCTATTTCTTCTGATGTTAGTGATGTTAATTCTGAATTAACTTCTATAAATTCGGATTTAGTAGATATGTCGGATGCCATTACTATTATTACATCAAATATAGACAGTGTTGAAAATGACATATCTTCCTTATCTGCTGAAACAGTGGATATTAGCAGTAAAATAGATTCTCTATCTTCTATCACAACAGAGTTACAAACAGATGTTTTAGATTTGTCCATTGAATTAAACGAACTTTCATCTTATACAGTGAGCGGTTTTGATAACATTTATACTGAGCTATCTTCTATAAATTCAGACTTAGTGACATTATCATCATTCGCAGCATCTTCTATCACTAATCTTATTACAGATATAACTGAATTATCAGGTGTAATAGATCAGAATTATGATACTTTAGTAATATTGCAAAATGATTTATCTAGTCTATCTAACGTAGTAGCTGATAATTATAATGAATTTTCTGTTATAGAAATTGTAGTAGAATCATTAACTGCATCAATGGGGGCATTAGATGAGCTGAATTCTGTATACGCACCAATTAGTGGGGATGTTATAAATGCGATAAATTCTATACCCCCTATTGAGTCAGAAATACTTTCTCATGGATCGAGTATCAGCAACTTAGGAACTGTTACAAATGGTATAATAGATAGTAAAGGAGAGCCAAACGGTTATGCCTCATTGGACGGTGATGGCAGATTGCCATTAGGTCAAAGAACATTGAGAAAGAGAATTTCATTAGGCACTGGAAATACTATAACCACAGATGTTTCTTTTGCAGATGAATTTGATTACACTACTACTGGCAATGTAACACTATCTAATCCTTTAGGAGGTTATCACGGACAATTAGTTATCTGGACAATACGATATGGGGGCTCGCACTCAGTTACATTAGGAAATAAATTTAGAACAGGCAACTCTATAACATTTACATCAACTAATAATTTCTTTGATAAATTAGGTGCTTGCTATGACGCCATTGATGATAAGTGGGATATAGTTACTTTTGTAGGTGCATTCCCCGTCTAAATAATAGTAATAATGTTCTCGCTATCATCAGACAGTACCAAAAGTATTCAAGTATTTTATGATACTATTTTTCATTTAGAAAAAATAGTAAAAAATGACATTTTGAATATATATAAACTAAAGACTGATTATGATAGTGCCGAAATATCAAATGTCTTTCCTAAAATCAGCATTGATTTCGGAAATTCGAATACTACATTGCCATTTAATTCTACCCGTAGTTGTTATGTAGGCAGTTTACTAATTGAAAATTATAAGAAAATATTAATTGCTGCATTAGATTATAATGGAACCACTTCGCAAACAGTATCTGGACAAATTCATACAGGTACATCTTTTAATCCAAAATTTTATACATATGATATAAACAATCATTCTATACTATCTTTAGATTTAGATAACTACGGTGAATGGATACAACATCCTTATGGTGACTTAATTTCCACTATACCATCCTTTCTATTCAGAGTCAACGATAATAAATTCGGTCTATTATCTAAAGTTACTAAAAATATTGATGGAATAGATCGTAGATGCTATGTCGTAAATTATTTTTATTTTGAACAAGACGCTATCAAGCATCTATCTTCAAAAAATTATGTAGTAGAAGATTCAAACGGGAATTATAATTCATCCTTTGTTCCCAAAAAAGTATTGATTATAAATGAAGAATTATATATTTGCTTGGTAGGAATTAAATCATCTGAAAGAAAGGTTTTCTATATGAAATTGGGAAAAGTGGATGAATAAATATATTAAGTGACGCTCTCTTCCACAGAAATAATACTGGTTTCATCCGTAAACAATAGTTTTGAATATGATTATTTACAAAACGGTAGACTTAACGTAGAAAATTCTATTTCGTCTTTCGAGGGATGTATCGTAAACGAACTAAATTTTCTAACAAATGTTGTAGATATAGATAGCAATGAGAACAATATATTATTTTTAACCGATGGATATAAGTTAACAGATATTAGTGGAGATAATTTTACATATTATTCTTCTAATAAAAACATAGAATTTGTGAATTCAGTTGAGAAAACATATGATTGGCTTTTTTTAACATCAACGCACTCAAATAAATTAAATATTTTGCCACTAAAAAACGATTTTTCTGAAAATGATCAACATTTAATATATGATAATCGTTTTAGAAGACAATATGATGGGGTTTATTTGAAAAATAATAATATTGCATTGCAATATAAAACCAATTCTCAAACAGTTGAATTACTTTCTGATAAAGAAACATCTATAATAGTTCCTCCGAACATAACAGCATTTGATATAAACAGCTCGTCACTAACTAGTATAGAACTATATGGCGAAGGAAGTCCAATAAACTCAGACTATATTATTCTAGACCGAGAGAATATTGACCACAGTTCAAATAATGTAAACGGAATACCTTTATGTATTTGGTATAACGACGAAACCGAACAATGGACAGAAAGATGGTATGATCCGAATACTGTTGACCCTTTAGACGCTTTCATTGCTCAAAAAAATACAACATCTTCTGAAAACAGTATTATAGATATTGTTAGCACTGAAGAAATATTTCCGAAAAATAAATTAATATATTCTAGGATGGGCGAGATTAGAAATTCTATACACATAAATTCATTTACAGATAATTCAACAATATTAGATATAACTGCATGGAATGGGCGATTTAGCTCTAATGGAAATGAAATATATTCTGTTCCAGCACTACCAAACATCACTTCAGATATAGGACTGTTTGATAGTAACTACCATTATCATCTACCTCCACAAGATTCATTTTTTGAAAAGAGTGATTTTACTGTATCCTTTTGGGCAAATCAAGATTGGATTTCTGGTAATGATACACAATATTTTGGAAATTATCGAGAAGAATCTGGATTTGGTATATTTTATGAAAACGGTTCTACCATAGAAAGTATAACCATCGCTACATCAGGCGACATGCTATATGAATTTAACAGTAAAGGCATAAAGTTTTTGGAAAAAAATTTAGAAAATTCGTTAGGTCATTCTGCTAATATAACGAAAATAGCATGTGATATAGATGAAAGAACATGGATGTTTGATTCGTTGAATAAGAAATTTTACATAAAAGACAGCGATAATTTAATAACTAATATAATATCAACATCCAATAGTTCATCTATTAAAAAAATGGACATAGATTCTCACGGAAACTTATATGCTATGTTCTCTGATAGAGAATTATTGAAAATTAATAATGCTAGTTTTGATACTAGCGTCTCCGCAGTTTCGTCGTATAACGATTTTTATATAAAATATGATGATTCAATAGAACTAACATATTCTGATTTTAGTGCCGAAAACAGTGAAGAGGATCAATATAAAATTTTAGGAACAAATTTATATAAAAATAATCAAATTGTCTATCATTTAGAAGAAAGAGCATCTTCTATGCGTATTGATAGAGATGACAATATATGGATAATTTATAGAAATAAACTTTTAGTTTTGGACAAAAATTCTGCACCTTTAATTAAAAAGACCTTTGATTTGGCTAAGGAAGAAGAAATTACTTGCCAAGAATTAGAATTTATAACAGACCTTACTGGAAAGACTCTAGTATGGCTATTTTTCAACAGTAATAACATTATAATAATACTAAATCTTGATGGAAAACTAGTTAAGCGAATAGATGTAAAGAATATTATAAATTTGAAGAATTGTCAAACTCTAATGATGAGTGTGAGTGGATTTTTATCAAATTATGAATCTTTACGCCGTTATTTTCATACAGGAAATTCTCGAATAACCGTTAAAGGAAGATTATCTTGTGGAGAAGATAATTTTGAAAAATTCAGATTAAGTTCTAATGCCAATCACCTCACCGGATATAATCATATTGCTTTCAAACACCAAGTTTCAAATAATTACACAATAGTTTCTCTCTATATAAATGGTTCTCTTGTAGCAAGTGAACAGTATAATGGAATTTATTTTATGGACCATGGAAATAAAGTTACTCCATTTTTAATAGGTGCAAGAAGTGGAAAACTTGGTGCTAAAAACGTAGAAAAATCTCTCAATCGTGGAGGATACTTCAAAGGAAGTTTATCTAAACTTAGATACTATAAAGTTCCATTAGATGATTATAAAATTCGTTCTTTAGCTAAAGAAAAACACTGGAATTTATGGCATACTGGATATTGGAACATGCCCACTCCATCTACCACAAACATAGAACTAATAAAATCATTGCAGAGCCTTTCGTATCCGGGACATGCTTCTAACACATATGATCTGCGCATAAAGAACACTAATTTATCAAATGATGAAAAATTACGTATGGAAAACTATATAAGAAGTAGAGCATCTAAATATGCTCTAGCGCAATCCGTTTTAAGAAACGTAATTTTTGAATGATTTATACATTTGATTCTGTAAATAAAATAAAATGAATTCTATCAATAAAGCACTTTCTTACATACCGTTTTCTAAAAGCGTGTTTCAAGATAATAAAACACAGTCAATAAATGATCGGTTTGAAATATTCGGTTCTCCTAGTATTTCTAAAGATAAGAAAATAGATAGACTATCAGTAAAATCAAAATATGATAATTATTCTGACGGAGGAAAATTCTCCAACATGTATTATCATCAATTGATGACCAATTTATATAATGATGACAAAACTAAGCGTCTAAAATTATATAGAACTATGGCATCTTATCATGGAGTTGAACAAGCTCTTAAAGAAATTGCTAATGAATTTTTTGTAAAAGATGATCGTGGTGAAATAGTAAAAGGAAAACTTCATAATGATTATAATGAAGAAATAAGAAACATAATTGAAAAGGAATTTCAGAAATTTATTAAAATTTATAAATTGAAAGAAAAGGGTCCGCAATTAGTAATAGATTATGTAGTTGAGGGGGAATTATTTTGGGAAAATATCGTATCTGGAAAAAATCCAGAAAAGGGAATTATTGGAGCTATACGAATAATGCCTGAAAGAATAGATCCTCTATACTACGATACCGAAAGTGAACTGATAGATTCATTTGTATTAAAGAAAAAAACATTGGACGAATATCCTCTTCAAACTGCTAAATTTACTACACATTCTAATCCTACGGAAGGGGTAAATCAAATGCTATTTCTTAATGATAAACAAGTTACCTATGTATGCAATGATAAATGGGAACCTAATGGTAAGAAATATAGAGTGCCCCCTATTTCAGCCGCACACGGCCCATACACGCAGCTTACTCTTGTAGAGGATGCTACAGTCATATACATGATTACAAGGGCTCCAGAGAAGCTCTTCTTTCAAATCTCTACAGGAAATATGCCGCCCACAAAAGCAGATAGTTTTGTCAACAGACTTATGGGCCAATTTTCATCCAAAAAAACAGTAAATGACGGAAAAATACAAAATACGTATGATCCTATTAGTATGACAGATAATTTATGGATGGCAAAATCTAAAGATATGGACCCTTCAACAGTAACTACTATTGGAGGCGGTTCTCAAACTATGGGAAATATGGAAGTTTTGAATTACTTTGTTCAAAAACTATACAAGGCACTATCTGTTCCATTGAGTCGTCTAAACAGTGATAGTGCATTTTCTGATGGCGAAGCCATAACAAGAGAAGAACTTAAATTTGCACAAGAGATAATGCGTATGCAAACTCGTTGGGCAGAATCTCTCAAAGATGCATTTATTACGCACTTAAAATTGAAAGGAAGAAAGTTATTCGATGTTGCAGAAAAATTGAGAATAAAAGATATAGAATTGTCTAGAAAATCAAATCAACAATCACAGAGAGTTACAATAGAATCTCTTAAAAAAGATAAGTTCAGCTATCTAACATGGGATTCTGTCGATTGTATTTTAGAACAGGTGGACAGCAGATTGAATGATTATAAAAATTCAATGTTCAAACACATAGAAGTGTTAATAGAAAAAAGAAATGATTTTACCGAAAAACTAGCAAAAATAAAAACCGAACTTATTATCGAGAATAATGACAGCAATTATGAATTATTAGTAGATAAGAAAAAAATGTTAGAAGATGATATTACTGACATAGATCTTGTAATCGAAGATTACCAAAACGAATACCAAAACTTAGTAGATGATAATTTATCTTGGTGGGATCAATATAAATTACAAGATGAAGACTTGGAAGTTAGATTTAATGAGCCTTCAAACTTTTTCGCTCTAAGAGAACAGCAGAAATTTAATATGAAAGTTGAAAATTATAATCAACTTGCGGCAGATGATGCATGGTCAAAATTATACTTACAAAAATGGTTAATGGGCCTTACTGACCAAGAAATATTGCAGAATTATGCAATGTCTAAAATTTCTGCCGCCCAAAAATGGGAGATTGATCAAATATCTCAAAATGGTCCAGATTGGCGTTCTCAACTTTCACAAGAAAAAGCTGCTGATGCTATTGGAGAAATGGGAATGGGCGGAAACATGGATATGGGGGGAGGTGGTGAAACTCTTCCTGATTTTGGTGGTCAATTAGAAAATGATGCTGGCTCTGAAACAGACTTACCAGAAGCAGGCGGTGAAACCGGAGAAGAGTCTCTAACAATGAAATCTCCTCTTGATTCAGAAATAGGCAATGACGAAGATACTAAATAAAGTAAATGTCTAATTTAACGAATTGGGGTTCAACTTATTTAAGTCCAACTATCAAAAGTGTAGAGAGTTTAGTTTACAGAACTAAAACTCTTCTAGGCTACCCAGCAGTTCAGGACGAGTTAACTGATGCACAGTGGTTAGAGATTGTTAGAGAATCATTAGAAGTTTTCACTCAATTTGGCGGAGGAATGAAAGATGAATGGTTGATGTTCACTAGTGATGAATATGAACATGGCTGCGGAATAAATTTATCCAATTTAATAACATTTGGTTGCAGTGATTTACATTGCTACCAAACCACTGTAGTTGAACAGGTTACTAGTATAGATTCGTATTGTAATGACTATGGCACATATACAGGCTATCTATCTGCAACACCTTACTATATACCAGAACAATTTGACGTAGATATTCCGTCATCTATACCATTTACAGGAACTTCTGGTCAAGATGTTTTTATTTATTTCGATCCAGAACAACCATGGAATGCTAATAAAATATGCAATGCTAATTGCGTTTATGTAAAGCCTGTTAGTTCTCAAAGTTTTCAACTATCATCCAGTGAAGCAGTATGGAATAGCACACTGAACTTCGCCAGCGAAGAATTATCATCTATCTATCCTAGTATTTCAAGTGAAATTTCTGCCTATTCTATAGAAAGTATCCCAGTTTCATCATTGGGAGATAATTTATCTGCTATTCCAGTAGAAGCATATAATATAGAATATTTTTATCCTGAAGATGAAATAATAACACCGCCTCTAAAAGCTTGTGTCAATGTAAGAAACGGGACTGGTAGAATATATCCCAATTGTGATGCATCTAAAGTCAATACCTGCTGTGCTCTCTCAGCACAATATAGCATTTCAGATAATTATAATCATGTCATAACAAACTTAGTTCTTAGTAGCACGGATTTAGTTCTCTCTGGTGAAGACAGTCCTTGTCTATTAACTGAAGGAGGAGAACCTATTCTAACAGAAGAAGGAAGTGGTATAACTATAAATTACCCAGTATCCGCATTAGAAGCCATTTTAGAATATTTTGAACAATTTTGCTCGGATTGTAGTTGCAATTGCCATGCATTAACCTCCGTAGATTTGTCTAATCAGTGTAGTCCAGTTTATACCTTCACTGCTGCTCAAAGCGTTATTTCGGGTGAGGACGGAGAGATATATCCATTGTCTGCTACTGACATCAGTCCCGCAACACATGTTAGAATCAAAAATTTGCCATCTTGCACAATTAATGGTTCTATTCCATTAACCGAAAATGATGGAATTTTAACAACATTTACATTATGCAACACTGCATTGGATACTAATGGACCGATGACTATGAATGATGTTCAATTTATAATTGACCACACTCTTCCAGAAGAAAACGTAGGTCAAAGTTGTGGATGGAAGAATACTGGATTTGCATTATCTAAACATATTTCTTCGCTTGAAGAATGTGTGAGACATACGCCTGAAAAAATTAAAATAGATCTTACATTTAAAGAATGTGGCGAAATTACTAATGTAGGAACAGTAACTTCAGTGTTATCTGGAAATTATGATGAAAGTTTAGGACTAAGACGTAAAGTGCATGGCCTGTTTACATTCGATGAAGCAAATGGAGGAGTGTTTGGAGGTTCTAACTCAGAAGTGTTATTTAATTTTGACTATGCTCTTATGGGAAATATGTTTGGATACGATTTGCGAGGAAATCGAAGCGTAGGACAACCCAATGGTTTTAATTTGGTCACATACCATTTAGCAAAATCATTTATAGAATTAGCGGGTAGAATGCTTCGTTATGTGACATACTCATTTGATCCGAAAACGCAGTATCTAAAAATACATCCTGAACCAAACACTCACCGAAACAGTAGTGAGTGTTGTAATAGAAGCACGATGGGCAGTAGAGGAAAGCAGGCTTATGTCATAGGTGTTAAGGTTGAGGCACCTATAAACGAACTAATGAGTGAATACTTTATTAGGGAATATGTGTTAGCAAGGGCTATGCAAGTAATAGGTAACATACGTTCTACATATCAACAAGTCACATTATATAGCGGTCAAACATTAAACGGAGATCAGATGTATACCCAAGGAACTGCAAGAATAGAGACATTACTCAAAGAATTGAGAAATGATTTTTACTATTCTGAGCCTACTAGAATTTTCTTTGGCTGATAAATAAAGTATAACTTCATTAGAATTATAAAAATCATTAATTTACAGATAGATTGTCTATAGCAGTTCTTACCATTTTTTTCAAATTAATTTGATACCATTTATCTGGATATAAATTGCATCTACTATCTCCCATCGCGCAAATTCTTTGATAGAAATCAGGATTATGAACATGTTTATCAGAACATTTTTGAATGAATCTAAGTTGTTTCTGGTTCAATGGGGATGGCATACGCATCTCCTCATCAAACATTAATTGTAAAAATCCCATATTTTATTTTTCCCTTTTAGTTCTTCTAAGGTGCTGTATCCAAAAATCTCTACAAGTTTCATATGCCTCGGTTCCTTTTCTCTGAGTCTTTAGACATCTATCAAAGTTAAATGACTTATCTTTTCTTCCCCAACGAACTTTCTTAACCCCATCTGCATATGGGTTTTCTCTACAAGCCATCCATCTAAATCCTTTACGGTCACTGACTTGCCTCATAGTTGGATGAGTGCATTTCGCCTCATTTAATATGTGATTTACCAGTTTGTCAAAATTTTCGGTCATAGCACTATTATTCTATTTATCTGCAATATTTTTAATCTCTTAGATTCTTACAACAGTCCCATAATAAGCAGTAGTATTTCCATCAAGAGAGTGATGTGCTACTATATCAACAAGTATATCATACTGTTTTTTAGTCTTCTTATTGACTATGGTTAACTCGCTTTGAAATCTCATACCATATTGAATATTTTTTTGCCATTCTTCCCAAGTATGAATTCTCTGCTCTTCTACTATAGCAGACAGCCATCCTTTACCAAGTAATTCATCAGAACTCATTCCAAGTATCTCTATAACTCCTTTATTTGCCCATATCACTTCACCCTTCTCATTGAACTCGATAATTCCAGTAGCCATAATATTATCTGCTACTTGCTTTGCACGCAATTCAGATAATCTCATAGATTCATCTATACGATTTATTCTATCTTTTATACTTTTACCAGAATTTGGAGAAAATTCATGAGTCATCGAATCTATAAACGGAATGACTCTTTTTTCCATAACAGTAGTTATATTATCAGCCCGTTTAGTTAAATCACGTATATCTTTAACAAAGTTTTTAATAGGAGAAATTATATATTTCAATCCTCCCCATGCAGTAGCACCGATAGACAAAGCATATACTGTAAATTCTGCAATTTTCACACCTAAATCCAAATCAAACATAAAGTTAAATAATACTTATTATGAAGACTTTTCAGGCAATAATTATTTTTATAAAGGAGATTTTTTCAGCAATAGAAAAAATGAGAAATTTTATATCTTACTATAAGTCAAAAAAGAAAGAAAGATTACTAGAAGAAAAGGAACAAGAAAAATCCTCTGCTAAAATAGACTATGCAATTTCAACAGAGGATTTAGATAAGCTAAATGATTTAGCTGGTTGGAAAGATTAGTAACTTACTACTGGACCATATTCACCTTCAGCAGGATCTGTAATATTAACAGTAGTTTGGTATTCTACCGTCAAACTAGCAGATGAATTACTATCAGAACCCGAAACAGAATAATATATATTATAGCTTCCGACAGGTAATTCTGTAGTAGATTGAGCTGGTAGAGTAAAGGAATTGCCAGTGTTAGTGTCAACAGATAGCCAAGGAATATTACCTGTATTTGATACGTTTCCATATTCTACCGATACTACTGGCGGTTGAGGAAATTCGCTTGATACTTGTCCGCATACATCAGAACCATCCAATTCTACAGTAACTACGTTATTTCCCGGAAACAGAGTGACTTCAATAGTATTATCAGAATAGTTGCTATTGCTTATATTCTGGTAACTACCTAATTGCGGAACAAACACTTGGCCGAAAACTAATCTAACTAAGTCGTCTTCATAAAAAGAGATATAATTTCCATAGGTGCTATCATTGTTGTCTGGAATAGTGAACGAAACTTCGGTGTAATCTCCAGATACCTTTTCTACGGTAAGAGGTTGTCCGGTTCTATTATAGATGACCGCAACAGACACTGGATACACCGGGGGTTCGGTGGTAGTAACAGGCTCATTTGAAGTAAATCCTTCAGGAGACAAGGTTCCGCCATGATTTGTTAGAGTGAATCCGAAGCTATAATTATAAACTGCATAATACGCAATATAGTAACCAGTTTTAATGGTCGTAGAATTAGGACCGCCCAGAGTTTGCGTTATGCCGTTCATATTAGTCAACACTACTTCGTATGAACTACTATTATATACATCACCGTAAACAGTATTAGTGTCTTCTGGTGGCTCTGTAGTAGTTGTGGTAGTTGTAGTCGCATCTGGACCAGAGTATTCTGAATTAAAACTTACTGCATAATCTCCGTATGAAATATAAAAGGTTCCACCAGATTGTCCGACTGAATACTCTCCATAACCATCGCCATTGATAGTGTACCATGTAGTAGAATAATTCCCTACCGGAATATCTTGTGATTGCTCATGTCTAAGTTCATAAACACTAGAATCAGTAAGATTCGTCAGATAAATGATTTTAGAGGTATCTGATGGAACGCTGCAATAAACTCTCGTCCATTCTACTGGAGGTAGTGTAGTGGTAGTGGTAGTAGTAACTGGACCTAGAATAATGACATCTAGTTCGGCAATTTTCTGATTCAATTCTTGTAATTTTGAATAAATTGAATCTACTACAGTTTTATTTTTAGCAACTGTTGCTGAAATCTTTTCTGCTAATTTTACTAATTTATCTTGTAGTTTAGTTATCCTAGAATTTAATTTATTCTTAGTATTCTGTGCTTTTTGTATTTGTTTTTCTGTTGCCATAATAGCCAATACTTAATCACATCTACATCATCTTTTCAACTGAATTATAGATAATTTCCATATGAAGATGACTGACTATTATCATAATTTCTCTTCAATAATTCATTAGCAGTCTGTGGAGCATATAGATTGTTTTCAGGCAAAGGATGCTTGTCAAATGGCGAAGACTCAGGAGCAATACCTTCTTCTCCACTATAATCAAATCTACGACAATCTAATTTATACACATAATGCCCTCCAAGAAAATCAACCGGATTTACAGTATCACTTCTTTCATTGACTGTATATAATCTTTCTGATTGGCGCAATGGTCGGTCACAAGCAGAGTCGTTAATATAAAACACATCTCCGTGCATAGGAAAAACTTTGCTGGCATCAACATCACCCCATGCTCTTTCAAATTCTGGAACTGGAATATATAAATTTATCTCTTCTTCTGATTGGTAGCCTATAGATGTCATAATTGCCCCATAGCTTTTAAGCTCTACTATTCCTTTTAACTGTCTCGAAGGATTGAACCCAGAGTGCTCTTCTCCATATAAGAAATTATGTTTTTTCAAATCATAAATTGATGAATAGTAAGTTATATCCATTCCATACAGGTTATTATATTGGACAACGTGCTGTTGAAAAACTTTTTTAATTGGATTATTACATGCAAATCTGTTTTGTGCAGAATAATTAGCAACTCCTTCTTGTGGTGAAAATGAAAAAGCAGGGACTTCTGGATTAAATGAAAATTTTCCATTAACTGACATTATTAAGTATATTTATACTGTGAAGGAATACAACTATAATAGAGAGATTTGGTATAACCTAGCTTTTTTTGAAGCGGTCATGGATGATACTAATGTAATTCGTCATGACTATGGGGAAGACGGAGGAACTCCTAAAAAAAGTATTCCTGTAAAATACATATATGGTCCTAAATCTAGAATTCTTTCAGATTTAGCAAATACCACCGATTCAATACGTCTACCTGCTGTTGCTATAACAATGAATTCTACCAGCAGAGACAATGATCGTATAAAGAAAAAGGGTGCATTTTTATATAAAGCTAAAGATGGTTCTTATCAAACATTAGAAGCAATACCATTTAATATAAACGTAACTATGACTGTTATTGGAAAATATCAAGAAGATGTTGACCAAATAATAACTAATTTTGCAGTGTTATGTAATCCATATGCAATATTTGAATGGAGAGAGCCTAAAACAGGTAATTCAGTTGAATCTGAAATATACTGGAGTGGCGAAATTTCGTACGATTACCCAACAGACGTTGCAGTGAATGCTAAATGGAAATTAGAAGCTAGCACAAGTTTCACAATAAAAACATATTTGTATAGAACTGCATCTAAAAATGTTCCTACAATATGCACCATAAACACTAATGTAGTTCCTGTCAATAGTTTTTACTGTAATTATGATACGATGTTGGAAAAATACAAAGATGTTCCACAGGACAAGTATACATCTTTAGGAAGACCTCAATTAAAATTTACTGACAGATCATTTTTTAGAGTAGGTGATAAACCTAGAATCAAATTACAAGGAGAAGGATTTCAAAGTATGAAAAATGTATATCTTTCTGCGGACAATCTAGAAATGTTTCCGCATAGAGAATATATAATTGATGATGAAAAAATAATGGCATATCAAGTTCCTTCATTCACTACAAAAGGAACGGTAGAATTATTTGTGGATGTTCCATTACTATCATCTGACGGACTTTTCAACGTAATTGCTACAAATAATTGTGGCAAAGGTGATTTAATTTCAGACTCTACTTCTATAAAAATAGTTGCCGATAATTTACCATTTCCAATTTATATACATAAACCGTATCATCATGGAATTACAGTATCGCCAATTTCTTCAATAAATGCCTTGATTGAGTATAATGAAGAAATAGGTATTGCTAATATATCAGATATGATAAATGATGTATTGCTTGCAACTAATTTTACTACAGAGGATTTAATCACTCACCATTATGCATGGTTTACGCCGGATATTTATGAAGATTTTATAGCATATCAGAATGCTATGTTAAGTGTGACTCATATGTGTCAATCAGACGATCAGTTAAATTCGGACGCATTAAATTAGTTGATTTTTTATAAGTAATTTAATGCCCACACAAGCTACTCAAGATATTATTGATAACATTGTTGATGCAGTTTCTGACGAATTATCAGAAACAACTGCACTAAGAAATAAAGTAAGCACAGTCACTGCTGCGT
>Ga0114942_1000012_pt1 | contig 48662 bp, 49 predicted proteins | sample LowerColdCreek_FD_88674 | JGI IMG/M metagenome (GOLD analysis project Ga0114942, IMG submission 88674) | Groundwater microbial communities from Cold Creek, Nevada to study Microbial Dark Matter (Phase II) - Lower Cold Creek | ecosystem: Environmental > Aquatic > Deep subsurface > Groundwater ... | reverse complement strand
GCGCAACACCGTCCAGACCTCGCGCAGGAACAGCATGGTCGCCAGGACCAGCAGGCCCTTCAGCACAAGCACGAGGGTGGTCATTCGCGCGTCACTCGCGCCAGTGATCCGCGATCCAGCGCGCCGGCCTGGCGTGGCGCCAATTGCCGTTGCTGCGGCCGGCCAGCGCGTCGGGCGGGTTCATCACGCCGTGGAAGATCAGGATGCGCGCGCCGAGCGGGATGAAGGGGTCGCGCCAGTAGCTGGTCGGCCAGGCCGGGATGCAGTGGTACTTGTAGCTCGCGCACCAGGCGTCGTCCCAGTACTTCAGCTTGCCCTGACGGTGCAGGACAGCGGAGAGGAACGCCTGCTCGTTGCGGTAATCGGCCTTGGCCTTGGCCTGGTCGGCAGCGAACTCGGTCAGCACGTCCTGGTGGGCGCCCAGGGCCCAGCGGTAGACGGAGGAGTTGCCGGTGATGCGCCAGGGGCGCTTCCAGTCGTGGATGACGAGGAACTCGCCCGGGACCGCGAAGAACGGCGTGATGTCGTCGACGATGACGACGTCCAGATCCAGGAAGAGGGCGGTGCCGCTGAGGCCGTACTCGTTGACGAGCACGGGGCTGAAGGTCGTCAGCTTCTTCCAGCCCCGCTCGGGCTCGCCGTTGGGCAGCGTCAGCTCGGGGATGGGGAAGCAGCGCACCTCGCTGCGGATGCCTTCGGTGCGGTCCGTCAGGCAGACGAACTCGAAATCGCCCTGCAGATGGCGCCGGACCATCGCATAGAGGCGGTTGACGTACTCGGGGCCGTACTTGGTGCCCCACTTCATGCAGACGATGGTGCGCTTAGAATTCTTCGACATGACGCGGGGGGTAGGTGTCCCAGCCCAGGCAGCCCGGGCACTGCCAGAAATAGTGCGCTGCCTCGAAGCCGCAGGCGGCGCAGCGGTAGCGCAGCAGCGGCTTGGTGGCTCTTTCCAGCGTCTGGATGAGCGGTACGGCTTCGTCGGCCGGCAGCGCGGCGGTGTTGAGCTTGAGCAGTTCGGTCGCCGCCGACAGCGCCGGCTGCTCGCGCAGGTGCATGGCCAGGCGTTGCCGCTGGGGCCCGGGCTGCAGCGTCGACAGCGCGCGCAGCAGGTGCATGCTCGGCGCGCGCTGGTACTGCTCGGTCAGCAGGGCGACGGCGCGCTCCGGCTGGCCCAACGACTGGGCGGCAGCGGCGCAGTCTGCGGCCACCAGGTTGAAGGCCGGCGGGTTGGCGGTCAGCAGCCGGGTGAACGCGGCCATCGCGCCTTCAGCCTGCCCGGCCTTCAGCAGCAGCTGGCCTTGCAGCACGTAGGCGCGCGCGCCTTCGGGTTCGCGGCGCTGGGCGTGGCCCAGCAGTTCCAGCGCGAGATCGGCGTGGCCCTGGGTTTGTGCAACGAGCGCCTGCTCGCAGAGGTAATGCGCGATGCGGCCCGAGAACGAGCCGGTGCCGGCCGTTTCCAGCTCGCCGGCCACTTCCGCCGCCTTGGCCCAGTCGCGTGAGCGCTCGTACAGCGACAGCAGCGCCAGGCGAGCCTCACGCTCGAAGGCGGTGCCGCGCAGCTCGGCATAGGCAGCCTCGGCGCGGTCGAACAGGCCAGCCTTGAAGAAGTCCTGCGCCAGTTCGTGCTGGGCGCGGTCGCGGTCGGTCTTGGGCAGGTCACCGCGGCGCAGCAGGTGTTCGTGCACCCGCACCGCGCGTTCGGTCTCGCCACGGCGGCGGAACAGGCTGCCCAAGGCGAAGTGCAGCTCGGAGGTGTCGGGGTCGTTCTGGACGGCTTCGATGAAGGCGTCGATGGCCTTGTCCTGCTGCTCGTTGAGCAGCAGGTTCAGTCCCTTGAAGTAGGCCTTGGGCGACTCCTTGTCTTCGAGCTTCCATTGCCTGGAGTCGAGCTTGGAGGCCAGCCAACCGAGGATGAAGACGATCGGCAGGACGAAGAGCAGCCAGCGCGGATCAAACGCCATCTTGGTGGGCGGCAAAGGGCAGGGCAGGCGCCTCGGGCGCGGGAGCGGGGGCAGCGGGCAGCGGCTCATTGCGCTGCGCCGCGCGGCGGTGTCGCCACCAGGCCGGCACCATGGCCAGCACGCCGAAGGCCGCGCCCAGGCCGAAGGCCAGCAGCACGATGATGACCTGCGGCGCGCGCCATTCGTGACCGAAGAACCAGCGCACGACGGCGTCGTGGCTGTTGTTCAGCGCGAAGGCGAACAGCGTGAAGAAGAGCAAGGCCCGCAGGAGCCAGACGAGGGTGCGCATGGCCCGGGATTCTGGCTCAGGCGTCGGTCACTGGGAGGTGTTCATCGACCGCTTCGCGCAGCGCCTTGCCCGGCTTGAAGTGGGGTGCCAGCTTCTCGGGGATCATGACCTGCTCGCCGCTGCGCGGGTTGCGGCCCACGCGGGGCGGGCGGCGGCTGATGGAGAAGCTGCCGAAGCCGCGTATCTCGATGCGGTGGCCGCGCGCGAGGGCGTCGCTCATGGCGTCGAGGATGGTCTTGACGGCGAACTCGGTATCGCGCTGGGTCAACTGACCAAATCGTTCGGCGAGCACGGCAACGAGGTCGGAGCGGGTCATGGCAAAGCGGTTTTTGTCAGTCTTGAAATTGAAACAGGCCCGCTGGCGAGGCCGGCGAGCCTGTGGGGAGCATACCCGGCCTCACAGAGGCCGGGCGGTCAACCGGGCGCTTAGTTGCCCTGGTTGTCCAGCTTGGCGCGCAGCAGGGCGCCCAGGCTGGTGGTGCCAGCGTTCTCACGCTCGCTCGACTGGCTCAGGCGCTGCATGGCTTCCTGGTTGTCGGCGTTGTCCTTGGCCTTGATGGACAGCTGGATGTTGCGGGTCTTGCGGTCGATGTTGACGATGACGGCAGTGACTTCGTCGCCTTCCTTGACCACGTTGCGGGCATCTTCCACGCGGTCGCGGGAGATTTCCGAAGCACGCAGATAGGCCATCACGCCTTCGGCCAGCTCGATCTCGGCGCCGCGCGGGTCGACGGTCTTGACGATGCCGGTCACCGAAGCGCCACGGTCATTGATCGTGGTGTAGGCGGTGAACGGGTCGCTGTCCAGCTGCTTGATGCCCAGCGAGATGCGCTCGCGCTCGACGTCCACAGCCAGCACGACGGCTTCGACTTCCTGGCCCTTCTTGAAGTTGCGCACGGCGGTTTCGCCGGTCTCGTCCCAGGACAGGTCGGACAGGTGCACCAGGCCGTCGATGCCCTGGGCCAGGCCCACGAACACGCCGAAGTCGGTGATCGACTTGACCGGGCCCTTGACCTTGTCGCCGCGCTTGACGTTCTCGGCGAACTCTTCCCACGGGTTGGCCTTGCACTGCTTCATGCCCAGGCTGATGCGGCGCTTGTCTTCGTCGATTTCCAGAACCATGACTTCGACTTCGTCGCCCAGCGTGACCAGCTTGCTGGGGGCGATGTTCTTGTTGGTCCAGTCCATTTCGGAGACGTGCACCAGGCCTTCGATGCCCGGCTCGATCTCGACGAACGCGCCGTAGTCGGCGATGTTCGTGACCTTGCCGAACAGGCGCGTGCCGGTCGGGTAGCGGCGGGCAACGCCGAACCAGGGGTCATCGCCCAGCTGCTTGATGCCCAGCGAGACGCGGTTCTTCTCGGCGTCGAACTTCAGGACCTTGGCGGTCAGTTCCTGGCCGACCTGAACGACTTCGCTCGGGTGGCGGACACGGCGCCATGCCATGTCGGTGATGTGCAGCAGGCCGTCGATGCCGCCCAGGTCCACGAACGCACCGTATTCGGTGATGTTCTTGACCACGCCGTTGACGATGGCGCCTTCGGACAGCGTTTCGAGCAGCTTGGCGCGCTCTTCACCCATCGAAGCCTCGACCACCGCGCGACGCGACAGCACAACGTTGTTGCGCTTGCGGTCGAGCTTGATGACCTTGAATTCCATGGTCTTGCCCTCGTAGGGGCTCATGTCCTTCACCGGGCGCGTGTCCAGCAGCGAGCCGGGCAGGAAGGCGCGGATGCCGTTGACCAGGACGGTCAGGCCGCCCTTGACCTTGCCGGAGACGGTGCCGGTCACGAAGTCGCCGGACTCCAGGGCCGTTTCCAGGCTCAGCCACGAGGCCAGGCGCTTGGCCTTGTCGCGCGACAGGATGGTGTCGCCGTAGCCGTTTTCGATGGCGTCGATGGCGACGGAGACGAAGTCGCCGACCTGGACTTCCAGTTCGCCCTGGTCGTTCTTGAACTCTTCGATGGGCACGTAGGCTTCGGACTTGAGGCCTGCGTTGACGACGACGAAGTTGTGTTCGACACGAACGACTTCAGCCGAGATCACTTCGCCAGCGCGCATGTCGGAGCGCTGCAGCGACTCCTCGAACATGGCGGCGAAGGATTCCATGCCGGAAGCGGCGGTTTGGTTTTGGGACATGTGGATAGACCTTGATGCGCCGGGGAGCCCCGGACGCGGCGTGCAGACGAGCTGCGGGTTAAGTTGTTGACATCGCGGCCCTCGGTGAACTGACGTTCGGAGGGAAGGGCCGCGGGCCGTGGCTTCTCAAGCCTGGGCCGCTCAGATTTGCATCAGAACGGCCGGCGCTGTTGCCACCAAGCCAGCATCTGATCCACCGAGGCCTCGATGGTCAGTGCCGAGTTGTCGAGCAGCTGCGCGTCCTGCGCGGGCTCCAGCGGCGAGGCCGAGCGGTTCTTGTCCCGTTCGTCCCGCGCCTCCAGATCTTCGCGCAAGCCTTTGATATTAGCGGAAATTCCCTTGGAAATCAATTGCTTATACCGTCGCTCGGCGCGCGTGGCGGCGCTGGCGGTCAGGAAGACCTTGAGGTCGGCGTCGGGGAAGATGGCCGTGCCCATGTCGCGGCCGTCGGCGACGAGGCCGGGCAGCCGGCGGAAGCTCAGCTGCAACTCGTGCAGCGCCTGCCTGACGGCGGGGTGCACGGCCACTTGCGACGCCAGCAGGCCGGTCGCCTCGGCACGCAGTCGGGCGCTGACGTCCTCCTGGCCGAGAAAGACCTGACCGTCAGCGAAACGCAGCTCCAGCGTCGGCACGATGGCCGCCACGGCAGCGCCGTCGTCCAGGTTCAGGCCGGCACGGCGCGCAGCAAGACCTGTCACGCGGTAGAGGGCGCCGGAGTCGAGCACGGCAAAGCCCAGGGCCTTGCCCACTTCGTCGGCCAGCGTGCCCTTGCCGGACGCGGTCGGGCCGTCGATGGTGATGACGGGGATGTCAGCGGCCTCGGCGGTCACGACGCCGAACAGCGTCTCGAAGTAGTCCGGGAAAGTCTTGGCGACGCAATGTGGCTCCAGGATGCGCACCGGCACCGCAGCCGCAGTGACCAGGCCATTGAAGGCGGCCAGCGAGAAGCACATGGCGACACGGTGGTCGTCGTAGGTGTGGATGGACGCCGCTTGCCAATCCTTCAGTGGCTCGACGCGAATCCAGTCCGGCCCCTCGTCAACCGTCGCACCCAGCTTGCGCAGCTCGGTCGCCATCGCGGCAATGCGATCGGTCTCCTTGACGCGCCAGCTGGCGATGTTGGTCAGCGTCGTCGGGCCGTCGGCGTACAGCGCCATGACGGTCAGCGTCATCGCTGCGTCCGGGATGTGGTTGCAGTCCAGCGTGATGCCCTTGAGCGGCCAGGTACCGCGGCGGACTTCCAGCCAGTTGGGGCCGGTCTTGATCTCGGCGCCCATGGCCGCAGCGGCTTCGATGAAGCGCACGTCGCCCTGTAGCGACTCACTGCCGACGCCTTCGATGCGGATCGGCGTATCGGCTGCGGCAATCGCGCCCAGCCCGACGAAGTAGGACGCCGATGACGCATCGCCTTCGACGAACACCTCACCCGGCGAGCGGTAGCGGCTGCCGGCCGGGATGACGAAGGCCTCCCAGCCCTCGCGCCGCACATCGATGCCGAAGCGCGCCAGCAGCGCCAGCGTGATCTCGATGTAGGGCTTGGAGATCAGCTCGCCGATGACCTCTATGCGGATGTCCCGCTCGGCCACCAGCGGCAGCGCCAGCAGCAGCGCGGTGAGGAACTGGCTGGACACATCGCCGCGCACGCGCACGGGCGTATCCAACGCGAGCGCGGACGGGCCACGCAGGCGCAGCGGCGGGTAGCCTGCGTTGCCCAGGTCGTCGATCTCGCAGCCCAGGCCGCGCAGCGCGTCGACCAGGTCGCCGATGGGCCGCTCGTGCATGCGTGGCACGCCCGAGACCTCGAAGCTGCCGCCCTGTGTGGCGGCCAGCAGCGCCAGCGCCGCCGTCAGCGGCCGCATCGCCGTGCCGGCGTTGCCGAGGAAGAGCTTGGCGTCCTTGGCGCGCAGTCGGCCGCCCAGGCCGTCGATGACGACCGCGTCGCCTTCGCGCCAGACGCCGCAGCCGAGCGTGCGCAGCGACTCCAGCATGACGGCCGTGTCATCGGACGCCAGCAGGTCGCGCACAAAGGTCTTGCCTTCGCTCAAGGCCGCCAGCAGCAGCACGCGGTTGGAGATGCTCTTGGAGCCGGGCAGGCGCACGGTGCCTGCGGCGCCGCGCAGCGGCGGCAGGTCGAGGAAGGGAATCTTGAACATCACTTAGCCACAGGGCGGCCGGAAGGAAGGGCAGGGGTAGGCGCAGGTGCTGGGTTGCCCCAGGCGGCGCGGCCTTCGGCGATGGGTCGTAGCGCGGCTTCCAGCGCCGTGGCGTCGCCCGCTTCGATCAGCGCTTCGAGCTGGTCCAGCATCGTGCGAAAGCGCTTGGACTGCGCCAGCACCTCGTGCTTGTTGGCCAGCAGGATGTCGCGCCAGACGCCGGGCTCGCCGGCGGCGATGCGGGTGAAGTCGCGAAAGCCCGGGCCGGCGAGGCTGAGATAGTCGCGCGCGGCAGGCTGCTCGGCGATGGCCTGGAAATAGGCAAAGGCCAGCAGGTGCGGCAGGTGGCTGACTGCGGCGAAGGCAGCATCGTGGTTGTGCGGCCGCATCTTCAGCACCGTGGAGCCCAGCGCGGACCAGACGTCGGTGGCGCGCTGCACGAGCACCGGGTTGGTGAAGGGCTGGGGCGTCAGGATGACTTGCCGGCCTTCGTAGAGCGTGGCCTCGGCATGTTGCACACCGCCCGACTCCTTGCCGGCAATCGGGTGGCAGGGCACGAAGCTGGCGGCGCGTTCGCCCAGGGCGCGGCGAGACGCCTCGATGACGTCGCACTTGGTGGAGCCGACGTCCATGAACAGCACGCCCGGGTTCACGAGGTGGCGGATGGCCTTGAGCGTGCTTTCGGTGGCCGACACCGGCACGGCGATCAGCACGATGTCGGAGCCGGACACGGCGAGCAGCGCCGACTCGGCGGCCACGTCGATGACGCCCAGCTTCTTGGCCAGCTTGGTCGTCGATGGGGACTTGCTGTAGCCGACGACGCGCTTGACCAGGCCGGCCTTCTTCATCGCCAGCGCGAAGCTGCCGCCCATCAGCCCGCATCCGATCACGCCGAGCTGTTGGAACATCAGTTTTTTACCGGGTAGGCGCCGAGCACCTTGAAGAAGGCGCAGATGTGGCGCAGCTCAGCCAGCGCATCCGCCACATGGGGTTGCGTGGGGTGGCCGTCGAGGTCGATGTAGAAGTAATAGTCCCACTGGCCGGTGCGGGCTGGGCGGGACTCCAGGCGCGTCATGGATACGCCGTGTTTCTTCAGCGGCACGAGCAGGTCGTGCATGGCGCCGGGGCGGTTGGCCACGGAGACGACCAGGCTGGTGCAGTCGCGGCCGGTGGCCGGCGGCGTGGCCATCGTTTGCGGCAGGCAGATGACGGCGAAGCGGGTGCGGTTGTAGGCCTCGTCCTGGATGGCATGGGCCACGATGTGCACGCCGAACAGCGTGGACGCGCGCTCGGCGCCCAGCGCCGCCCAGGCCGGGTTGGTGGCAGCCAGGCGGGCGCCCTCGGCATTGCTGGACACGGCGCGGCGCTCGGCATCGGGCAGGTGCTTGTTCAGCCAGTTCTGGCATTGCGCCAGCGCCTGCGGGTGGGCCAGCACGGCCTCGATGCCATGCAGCGACGGCTCCTTGCGCATCAGGTTGTGGCGGATCAGCAGGCTGACTTCGCCGACCACGTGGCAGGGCGTGTGCAGGAACAGGTCCAGCGAGCGTGTGACGACGCCCTCGGTCATGTTCTCGACGCCGACGACACCGAACTGCGCGCTGCCGCTGGCCGTCGCGTGGAAGACCTCGTCGAAGTTGGCGCAGTAGGTCATGTCCGCCGCGCCGCCGAAGTATTCCAGCGCTGCCTGCTCACAGAAGGTGCCCATGGGGCCCAGCACGGCGACGCGCTGCGGCGACTCGAGCGCCAGGCAGGCGGACATGATCTCGCGCCAGATGGCCGCGACATGCTCGCCCTTCAACGGGCCGGGGTTGGCGGCACGGATCTTGTCGATGACCTGCGCCACGCGGTCCGGACGGAAGAAGGGCGTGCCCTCGGCCCGCTTGATCTCGCCGACCTGCTCGGCGACATGGGCGCGCTCGTTCAGCAGTGCGAGCAGTTGCTTGTCCAGGCCGTCGATCTGGTCGCGCAGCGCCAGCAGCGCCTGGGAAGCGACGGGTTCAACCATGACGGGCCTCGAAATCCTTCATGAAGCCGACGAGCGCCTGCACGCCTTCCAGCGGCATCGCGTTGTAGATGGAAGCACGCATGCCGCCCACCGACTTGTGGCCTTTGAGCGCGAGCAGGCCGGCAGCCTTGGCCTCGGCGAGGAAGCCCTCGTTGAGACGCTCGTCTCGCAGCAGGAAGGGCACGTTCATGCGCGAGCGGCAGCTGGCGTCGACGCGGTTCTCGTAGAGGCCCGAGGCATCTAGCGCGCCGTAGAGCAGGGCGGCCTTGTCGATGTTGCGCTGCTCGACGGCCGCGAGGCCACGCTTGCCGGCGTACTCCAGCCCCTTGACCCACTGGAACACCAGGCCCGCGACGTAGATCGCGAACGTCGGCGGCGTGTTGTACATGGACTGGTTGGCGGCCACGGTCTCGTAGTTGAAGGCCGAGGGGCAGATGTCCAGGGCGTGACCCAGCAGGTCTTCACGCACGAAGACCAGCGTCATGCCGGCCGGGCCGATGTTCTTCTGTGCACCGCCGAAGGCAAGGCCGACGCGGCTCCAATCGATGGTGCGGGACAGCAAGTGGGACGAGGCGTCGATGACCAGCGGCACGCCGTTCGTCAGCTGTGGTAGTTCGTGAAACTCGACGCCGTCGATGGTCTCATTGGTGCAGAGGTGGACGTAGGCCGCGTCCTCACGCAGCACCCAGTCGCGCGGGATGGCGTAGCCCTTGCCGATGTCGGCGGCAATCTGCACGTCCGCGTAGCGGCGCGCCTCGGCCGCGCTCTTGCGCGACCAGGCGCCCGTGACGACCACATCGACCTTGCCGCCCCGGCTCAGGTTCAGCGGCAGGAAAGCGTTCTCGCCCAGGCCGCCGCCCTGCATGAACAGGATGCGGAAGTTGGCCGGCACCGAAAGCAGCTCGCGCAGGTCGCGCTCTGCCGCCTCCAGGATGCTGCCGAACTCCTTGCCGCGGTGGCTCATCTCCATGACGCTCATGCCGCTGCCGCGCCAGTCCAGCATCTCGGCGGCCACCTGGCGCAACACGGGTTCGGGCAGTGTGGCGGGGCCGGGGGCGAAATTGAACGGGCGGGCAGCAGTCATCGAGGTCGTTTACTTTTTCGGCGCGGGGGCGGCAGGCTTGGAGGCGCCGGCAGGCTGCGGCGCGACACCGAGCTGCTTGCCGAGATTTGCCTGCAAGGTCTTGAAACGGCCATCCAGGGTCGGACCGGCCTCGGTCATCACCTTCTGCGCAATGGCCTTCTGCAATTCGGCGTTCACCATGCCAAATTTTTGGCTCACAGGAGATTCTGCCCAGGCGAGCACCTGCTTCAGTTCGTCCTCGTTGAAGCGTTCGTCCAGCAGCGCCGAAGCCGTGTTCGGCACGGCCTTGGTGATCTTGTCCTTCAGGTACGGAACGTTCTCGTCGACGAACTTCTTCAGCTCGGCGTCCAGCGCCTTGCCCGTGGCTTCGCGCTTCTCCGCCGGCACCTGCTGCAAGGCGCCGCGCAGTTGCTGGGTCAGCTGCGAAAGCGGACCCTGCACCAGGCCGTTTGAGAGGCCGTCAGCCAAGCCTTGCTGCTGAAGCGCGACGATCTTGTCGATCAGCGCCTTCTTGGCCGGCGAGGGTTGTGCCAGCGCGGAACCGGCGGCCAGGGCCATGGTCATGGCCACGATGGGGGCCAGGCCCAGCTTGCGAGAAATCATGTCAGTCCTTGGGTGCTTCGGGGTTGTCGCCGGCCTCGTCGGGCTCGGCGCCGGCCTCGGATTCATTGGCATCGTTCTCGACGATGCGCTGCAGGCCCGACAGCTTGCTGCCGTCGTCCAGGGCAATCAGTGTGACGCCCTGAGTCGCGCGGCCCAGTTCGCGGATCTCGCCAACGCGGGTGCGCACCAGCACGCCCTTGTCCGTGATCAGCATGATCTCGTCCTCCGGGCGAACCAGCGTCGCGGCGACGACGCGGCCGTTGCGCTCACTCTGCTGGATGGCGATCATGCCCTTGGTGCCGCGGCCATGACGGGTGTATTCGATGATGCTGGTGCGCTTGCCGTAGCCGTTCTCGGTGGCCGTCAGCACGCTCTGCGACTCGTCCTCGGCGACGAGCATGGCGATGAGGCGCTGGTCGGGCTCGAGCATCATGCCGCGCACGCCGCGGGCGGTGCGGCCCATCGGGCGAACGTCGTCCTCGTCGAAGCGCACGGCTTTGCCGCCGTCGCTGAACAGCATCACGTCATGGTGGCCGTCGGTCAGCGCCGCGCCGATCAGGTGGTCGCCTTCGTCCAGATCGACGGCGATGATGCCGGCCTTGCGCGGGTTGCTGAAGTCCTTCAGCGATGTCTTCTTGACGGTGCCGAGCGCCGTGGCCATGAAGATGAAGTGATCTTCAGGGAAGGTGCGGAATTCGCCGGTGAGCGCCAGCACAACGGTGATCTTCTCGCCGGCCTGCAGCGGGAACATGTTGACGATGGGCTTGCCGCGCGAGTTGCGCGAACCTTGCGGCACCTCCCAGACCTTGAGCCAGTAGACGCGGCCGCGGTCGGAGAAGCACAGGATCCAGTCGTGCGTGTTGGCGATGAAAAGCTGGTCAATCCAGTCGTCGTCCTTCGTCGCCGTGGCCTGCTTGCCGCGGCCGCCGCGGCGCTGGGCGCGGTACTCGCTCAGCGCCTGGCTCTTGATGTAGCCGGTGTGCGACAGCGTCACCACCATGTCGGTCGGCGTGATCAGGTCCTCGGTGCCGAGCTCCTGGGCGTTGTGCTCGATGACGCTGCGGCGCGCGCCCAGCTTGGTCTGGCCGAACTCCTGCTTCAGCTGTGCCAGCTCTTCGCTGATGATGGTCGTCACGCGCGACGGCGTGGCCAGGATGTCCAGCAGATCGGCGATCTGCGTCATCACTTCGCGGTATTCGCCGACGATCTTGTCCTGCTCCAGCCCGGTCAGTCGCTGCAGGCGCATCTGCAGGATCTCGCCCGCCTGGGCTTCGGACAGTCGGTACAGGCCGTCGGCCTGCATGCCGTATTCGGGCTCCAGGCCGTCGGGGCGATAGGCCTGGCTGCCGCCCTCGGCCCGCTCCAGCATCTCGCGCACCAGCGACGAGTCCCAGCCCTTGGCCATCAGCGCCGCCTTGGCGACCGGCGGGGTCGGCGAGGTCTTGATCGTCTCGATGAACTCGTCGATGTTGGCCAGCGCGACGGCCAGACCTTCAAGCACATGGCCGCGCTCGCGCGCCTTGCGCAGCTCGTAGATCGTCCGACGGGTCACCACCTCGCGGCGGTGCTCCAGGAAGACGATGATCATGTCGCGCAGATTGCACAGCTTGGGCTGGCCGTCGACGAGCGCGACCATGTTCATCCCGAAGCTGTCCTGCAGTTGCGTCTGCTTGTACAGGTTGTTCAGCACCACCTCGGGCACTTCACCGCGCTTGAGCTCGATGACCACACGCATGCCCGACTTGTCGGACTCGTCCTGGATGTGGCTGATGCCTTCGATCTTCTTTTCTTGCACCAACTCGGCGATGCGCTCGAGCAGCGTCTTCTTGTTGACCTGGTAGGGGATCTCGTCAACGATGATCGACTGGCGATTGCCCTTGTCGATGTCCTCGAAGTGCACCTTGGCGCGCATGACCACGCGGCCGCGACCGGTGCGGTAGCCGTCGCGCACGCCGGCCAGGCCATAGATGATGCCGGCGGTCGGGAAGTCCGGTGCCGGGATGATCTCCATCAGCTCGTCGACCGTGCACTCCGGGTTCTTCAACGCGAACTGGCAGGCGTCGACGACTTCGTTCAGGTTGTGCGGCGGGATGTTGGTCGCCATGCCGACCGCAATGCCGGCCGCGCCGTTGACCAGCAGATTGGGCAGGCGGGTCGGCAGAACCAGGGGTTCCTGATGGCTGCCGTCATAGTTTGGCCCGAAATCGACGGTCTCCTTGTCGATATCGGCCAGCATCTCGTGGGCGATTTTGTCGAGACGAATCTCGGTATATCGCATCGCCGCCGCGTTATCGCCGTCGATCGAACCGAAGTTGCCCTGGCCATCAATCAGCATGTGCCGCAAGCTGAATGGCTGCGCCATCCGCACGATGGTGTCGTAAATGGCTGAATCGCCGTGCGGATGGTATTTGCCCATCGTCTCGCCGACCGCCTGCGCGCTCTTGCGGTACTTGGCGTTATAGGTGTTGCCCATTTCATTCATCGCGTACAACACGCGACGGTGCACGGGCTTCAAGCCATCTCGCGCATCGGGCAGGGCGCGGCCGACGATCACGCTCATCGCGTAGTCGAGGTAGGAGCGGCGCATCTCCTCCTCGAGGCTGATCGGCAGGGTTTCCTTGGCGAACTGGGTCATGCGGCGGAGGGGCGCACGCGCCTACAGCAGCGCGGCGTCATTGGAGGTAGGTGAAAGGCGGAATTCTAAGGGCCGCGCCCCTTGTAGCAGCAGCGCAACAGCGTCACCGTGCCCTTGAACGTAGGCCGCCACAATGCGTCCGCCTCAGTGCCCCCATGGCACAATCGCTGAGTCCCTAGGAGAAACCCTAAAGTCTCCTGAGGTTAGAGGTTGAGTACTGACTCTCGCAGGGCAACTGCGCAATTCCTTGAGAGGAGAATCATGAAGAAATTGAATCGCGTGGCGTCGCTGTTTGCGATGGCTGCGGTCGCCGTCGCGACTTCGTCGGTGTCGGCGCAAACCGTCGACAACTGGCGCGCGACCGACGGTACGGTCTGGAAGAACGGCACCAACGAATATTGCTGGCGCGACAACTTCTGGACGCCGGCTACGGCGGCCAAGGGTTGCGACGGCGAGATCAAGCCGGCACCGAAGGCCGCAGAGCCCAAGCCCGTTGCGCCGCCGCCCCCGGCACCTCCGCCGGCTCCCCCGAAGCCCGTGCCCCCGCCGCCGCCCGCTCCGGTCAGCGAAAAGGTCACCTTCGCCGCAGACGCCTTCTTCGACTTCGACAAGGCAACGCTGAAGCCCGAAGCCACGGCGAAGCTGGATGACTTGGTCAGCAAGACCAAGGGCATCAACCTGGAAGTCATCATCGCCGTGGGCCACACCGACTCGGTGGGCAGCGATGAGTACAACCAGAAGCTGTCGATCCGCCGCTCGGAAGCCGTCAAGGCCTATTTGGTGGGCAAGGGTGTCGAGCCGAACCGCGTCTACACCGAAGGCAAGGGTGAGAAGCAGCCCGTCGCCGACAACAAGACCGCCGACGGCCGCTCCAAGAATCGCCGCACCGAGATCGAAGTCGTCGGTACGCGCAACAAGTAAGCTCTCGCGCCTTCGGGTGCTGAGCGCAAAGCCCCGCCGGCTCGCCGTCGGGGCTTTTTTATTTCCAGTACGCCATGACCATCAATGCCGACCCGCAAGAGCTCGCCAAGTTTGGTGAGCTCGCCCACCGCTGGTGGGACCCGGAAAGCGACTTCAAGCCGCTGCACCAGATCAACCCGCTGCGCCTAGCGTGGATTCAGCAACTGTGCCCGTTGGCGGGCAAGCGCGTTGTCGACGTGGGTTGCGGCGGCGGCATCCTCAGTGACGCCATGGCCCGTTCGGGCGCGCAGGTGCTGGGCATCGACCTGTCCACCAAACCATTGCGCGTCGCCGAACTGCATGCCATGGAGGCGGGCACCGAGGGCGTCGAGTACCGCGAGATTGCCGTCGAGGCACTGGCCGCCGAACGGCCTTCAAGTTTCGATGCCGTCACCTGCATGGAGATGCTGGAGCACGTGCCTGACCCGGCCTCCGTCGTGCGGGCACTCGCGACGCTCGTCAAGCCTGGTGGGTGGGTGTTTTTGTCGACGTTGAACCGCAATGCCAAGGCCTTCCTGCTGGCCATCGTCGGTGCTGAGTACGTGTTGAACATGCTGCCCAAGGGCACGCATGAGTACGCACGCTTTCTGAAGCCCTCGGAACTGGCCCAGTTCTGCCGCGATGCCGGACTGGAGTTGATGTCCAGCCGCGGGTTGACCTACAGCCCGTTGACGCAGCGCTACAGCCTCGGCAGCGATACGGACGTCAACTACCTGCTGGCCTGCCGGCGCCCGCTGTGAGGCCACTCCATGCGCGCTGGGCGCATCTGCGCGCCGTGCTGTTCGACCTCGACGGGACGTTGATTGACAGCGCAGAAGACCTCGGCCGCGCCGCCAACGCCATGCGTGCTGCGCGTGGCCTGACGCCGCTGCCCCTGGCGCAGTACCGGCCTCATGGCGGATCCGGCGCGCGCGGCATGCTGGGTCAGGCCTTCGCCATCGAGCCGGGGCAGCCCGCGTATGACGAACTCAAGCGCGAGTTCCTCGATCGCTACGAGGTGCTGATGTACGACAGCACGCGCGCCTTTGACGGCATAGCGGCCGAGCTGTCGGGGCTGGCTGCCGGTGGTCTCGCCTGGGGCATCGTCACCAACAAGGCCGAGCGTTTCGCGCTCCCGCTGACGAGAGCTTTGCGTCTTGATGCACAGGTCGTCGTTGGTGGTGACACCACCGGCCATGCGAAGCCGCATCCAGCGCCGCTGTTTGAAGCGGCCCGCCGGCTGGGCATTGCGCCTGCGGGTTGCCTTTATGTCGGCGACGACGAGCGGGACGTCATTGCCGGGCGTGCTGCCGGCATGGCAACCGCGGTTGCGGCTTGGGGCTACCTTGGTCCAGGGGCTGATCACAGCCGCTGGGGTGCAGATATCGTGCTGGCCGAACCGGGTGAGCTCTTGAAGCAGCTCGGACTGGCCTAAACTAGGCGTCCTGGGGCCGACCTGGTTTCGACGTGGGTGCGGATCCGGAGTAGGGCATGCCGAGCACCAGTTCGCTCGTAAAACCACTGGAAACAAAGTAACTGCAAACGACTCTACGTTCGCACTCGCCGCTTAATTGCGGATGAGCTTCTCAACGGCAGGCCGATGGGCCGGGCTGAGTTCCGCAAGGGGCAAGGCTGAGAAGTCACTCACATCGGCTGGCCATCTGCTGGGTTACTCAGCAGTTGGTGAGATCAAGTGACTGGCGGGAAAGCTAGCGTGCCACTGCGCGAGCTGACCGTGAGATTCAAATCAGCCGGCTAAGCATGTAGATCTGCCCGGTGATGGCTTGCGGACGGGGGTTCAATTCCCCCCGGCTCCACCATTGCAAAGTTCAGCGAGGTTCGCTGAAGCCCAAAAGGCCCAAGTAAATCAACGACTTGGGCCTTTTTCTTTGTCCGCCAGCCGCCGGCCTGTCCAAGGCCATCGCGGCTTGTTGGCCACCTGTCAGGGTTTGCTGCCCGCCTTGAGCAGGCTCATGGCGGTGCCGATCAAGCCGGCGACCTCGCTCACGTTGCCGGGCACGATCATCGTATTGTTCTTCTGTGCGAGCTGGGCGAATGCGTCGACAGCCTTCTCGGCTACCTTGAGCTGCACGGCCTGTTCGCCGCCAGGCTGCTGGATGGCGGCGGCGATCTTTCGGATGGCGTCGGCCGTTGCATCGGCCACGGCCGTGATCGCGGCAGCCTCGCCCTGGGCCTGGTTGATGTCGGCCTGCTTCTCACCCTCCGAGCGCGCGATCGCTGCCTCGCGCTCGCCGGTGGCGATGTTGATCTGCTCCTGCCGCCGGCCTTCCGACGCAGCGATCAACGCGCGCTTCTCGCGCTCGGCAGTGATCTGGGCCTGCATGGAATGCAGGATGGCCGGCGGCGGTGTCAGGTCCTTGATCTCGTAGCGCAGCACCTTGACGCCCCAGTTCAACGCTGCTTCGTCCAGCGCCTCGACGACGGACGTGTTGATGACGGCCCGTTCCTCGAAGGTGCGGTCCAGTTCCATGCGGCCAATGACGGAGCGCAGCGTCGTTTGCGCGAGCTGGGTGATGGCGACGACGTAATTGCTGGCGCCGTAGCTCGCACGCATCGGGTCGGTGACCTGGAAATAGAGGATGCCGTCGACCGTCAGCTGGGTGTTGTCCTTGGTGATGCAGACTTGGCTGGGTACGTCGAGCGCGATCTCCTTCAGCGAGTGCTTGTAGGCGAGGCGGTCGACAAAGGGCACGAGAAAGTTGAGGCCTGGCGTGAGCGTGCCGTGGTACTTGCCAAGGCGTTCCACGACCCAGGCGTTCTGCTGCGGGACGACCTTGATCGAGCGCACGACAAAGATGGCCGCGATGACGAGGATGACGAGTGCAATCTGGAACCCCATGAGGTCTCCCTGGTGTTGTTGATTTGAAGGCTCAGCGGTCGAGCAGCAGGCAGCTGCCCTCGACCGCGCGAATCACATGCCGGCCGCTCTGGGCCGGCGCATTGCCGATGAAGCGAGCCCGCCAGGCCGCGCCCCGGTACTGCACCTTGGTCAGGCCGTCTGCGGACCACAGGTCGACATGGACCGACTGTCCGATGTCGAGGTTGACGTCGGGGTTGCTGGTGGCCGGCGCTGCTGTGGGCATGCGGCTGCGCCTCAGATGCCAGCCGACGACAGCCGCACCACCCACAACGGCGGCGGCCAGCAACTGGCCGGCCTGGCCCAAGCCGAGATGCGCAGCCAGCGCGCCGGCGGCCGCGCCCACGGCCAGCATCAGCAGGTAGAAGGTGCCGCTGGCCAATTCGACGGCGACCAGCACGCCTGCGGCGATCCACCAAACGGTGGCCGAGTTCCAGTCCATCTTGTCTCCCGAGGTCTGCGTTGTGGGGTCAGTTTATAGACCGGGCTGACACGGACGGAACACAGTGCGGCCCTACACTTCGCCGCTTCGTTTTTTGATGCCCGCCCGCTGGAGGCTGCCCATGATCCGTTTTCACTTTCCCGTCGTCATCATCGACGAGGACTACCGCTCCGAGAACACCTCGGGCCTGGGCATTCGCGCGCTGGCGGAGGCCATCCAGAAGGAGGGCATGGAGGTGCTGGGCGTGACGAGCTATGGCGACCTGTCGCAGTTCGCCCAGCAGCAGAGCCGCGCCTCGGCCTTCATCCTGTCCATCGACGACGAGGAGTTCACGCCTGGCCCGGAGATGGACCCGGTGGTGCTGAACCTGCGCAAGTTCATTCAGGAGATCCGCAACCGCAACCCGGACATCCCGATCTACGTCTACGGTGAGACGCGCACCAGCCAGCATCTGCCTAACGACGTGTTGCGTGAGCTGCACGGCTTCATTCATATGTTCGAGGACACGCCGGAGTTCGTGGCCCGCCACATCATCCGCGAGGCCAAGAGCTACCTCGACGGTCTGGCGCCGCCGTTCTTCAAGGCGCTGATGGAATACGCCCAGGACGGCTCCTACTCCTGGCATTGCCCCGGTCACTCCGGCGGCGTGGCCTTCCTGAAGAGCCCGGTCGGCCAGATGTTCCACCAGTTTTTCGGCGAGAACATGCTGCGTGCCGACGTCTGCAATGCGGTGGAGGAACTGGGCCAGCTGCTGGACCACACCGGCCCCATCGCGCAGAGCGAGAAGAACGCGGCGCGCATCTTCAATGCCGACCACTGCTTCTTCGTCACCAACGGCACCAGCACGTCCAACAAGATGGTCTGGCACCACACGGTCGCGCCGGGCGACGTGGTCGTCATCGACCGCAACTGCCACAAGAGCAATCTGCACGCCATCATCATGTGCGGTGCCATCCCCGTCTTCATGACGCCGACGCGCAACCACTACGGCATCATCGGACCCATCCCCGAGAGCGAGTTCAGCCCGGAGACCATCCGCGCCAAGATCGCCGCCAACCCGCTGCTGGCGCACATCGACCCGGCGACCGTCAAGCCCGCCATCGTCACGCTGACGCAGAGCACCTACGACGGCGTGCTCTACAACACCGAGACCATCAAGAAGAAGCTCGACGGCTACATCCCGACGCTGCACTTCGACGAGGCCTGGCTGCCGCACGCGGCCTTCCATGACTTTTACGGCCAGTTCCACGCGATGGGCAAGAACCGCCCGCGCCCGAAGGAGGCCATGGTCTACGCGACCCAGTCCACGCACAAGTTGCTGGCCGGCATCTCGCAGGCCTCGCAGGTGCTGGTGCAGGACTCGCAGAGCGTCAAGCTCGACAAGCACCTCTTCAATGAGGCCTACCTGATGCACACGTCGACCTCGCCGCAGTACTCGATCATTGCGAGCTGCGACGTGGCCGCCGCGATGATGGAGCCTCCGGGGGGCACGGCGCTCGTGGAAGAGAGCATCAAGGAGTCGCTCGACTTCCGCCGCGCGATGCGCAAGGTCGAAGGCGACTACGGCGACGACTGGTGGTTCAAGGTCTGGGGGCCGGACTTCCTGCGCGCCCAGGACGACCAGGGCAGCCAGCCGGTCTCGGCCGATTGGATGCTGCATGCGGATGAGGACTGGCATGGCTTTGGCGGCCTGGCCGAGGGCTTCAACATGCTGGACCCGATCAAGTCCACCATCATCACGCCCGGGCTGGACATGGAAGGGCGCTTTGCCACGACCGGCATTCCTGCTTCGGTCGTCACCAAGTTCCTCGTCGAGCATGGTGTCGTCGTCGAGAAGACAGGCCTGTACTCGTTCTTCATCATGTTCACCATCGGCATCACCAAGGGCCGCTGGAACACGCTGCTGACGGCGCTGCAGCAGTTCAAGGACGACTACGACAAGAACGCGCCGCTGTGGCGCATCCTGCCGGAGTTCTGCGCCAAGTTCCCGAAGTACGAGCGCATGGGTCTGCGCGATCTCTGCCAGTCCATCCACGCGGCCTATGCCGAGGGCGACATTGCACGGCTGACCACGGACATGTATCTGTCCAACCTGCAGCCGGCCATGACGCCCACCGACGCCTACGCCCACATCGCGCAGCGCCGCACGGAGCGTGTCGGCATCGACGAACTGGAGGGGCGGATCACGACCTCGCTGCTGACGCCTTACCCGCCGGGCATCCCGCTGCTGGTCCCCGGCGAGCGCTTCAACAAGAAGATCGTGGACTACCTGAAGTTCACGCGCAGCTTCAATGCCAAGTTCCCGGGCTTCGCGACCGATGTGCACGGCCTGGTGCACGAGATCGACGAGGAGACCGGGCGCGGCTTCTACTACGTGGACTGCGTGAAAGCCTGAGCCTGCCCCGCCCCAAGGCTTGGCCTGGGGGCGGGATTTGAACGGCTAGCGGCGCCCGTTCACGCCTCGCCGGCCATCGCGGTCTGGCTGAATCCGCCGTCGACGTAGGTGATCTCGGCGCTGATGCCGGCTGCCAGGTCCGACAACAGGAAGGCGGCGGTGTTGCCGACATCGTCGATCGTCACGTTGCGGCGGATCGGGGCCTGCGCGGCAAACTGGCCCAGCAGCTTGCCGAAGTCCTTGATGCCCGAGGCGGCCAGCGTCTTGATCGGGCCGGCGGAGATGCCGTTCACCCGCACGCCCTTCGGGCCCAGCGCCTGCGCCAGGTAGCGCACGCTGGCCTCCAGGCTGGCCTTGGCCAGACCCATGGTGTTGTAGTTGGGCACGATGCGCAGCGCACCGAGATAGCTCAAGGTCAGCAAGGCAGCGCCTTCGCGCAGCCGGGGTGCTGCGAGTTTGGCCATGGCCGGGAAGCTGTACGCCGAAATATCGTGGGCGATGCGGAAGTTCTCGCGCGTCATGCCTTCGAGAAAATCGCCCGCAATTGCCTCGCGCGGCGCGAAGCCGATGGAATGGACGAAGCCGTCGAACTCCGGCCAAACCTCGCCGAGTTGATTGAAGAGCGCCTCCAGCTGCTCGTCGCTCGTCACGTCGCAGTCATAGATCAGCTGCGAGCCAAACTCGGCAGCGAACTCGGTGATGCGCTCCTTGAAGCGCTCCCCCTGGTAGCTGAAGGCCAGCTCGGCGCCTTCGCGGTGGCAGGCCCGGGCAATGCCATAGGCGATGGAACGGTTGGACAGCACGCCCGTGATCAGCAGCCGCTTGCCGGCGAGAAAGCCCATTCGTGTCTCCTGTGAGGTCTAAAACAGCCTCAGATTCTGTCACGCGCAGCGGCCGGCGGCTTGCCGGCATGGGACTTGCACCGTACAATCCGACTTTCACCGAAAACGAGGCTTGGCCTCGCGAGCTCCGGACGACATCCCCCGGCGCTGGCCGTCATTGGTTTTCGTGAAACGAGTTGGGCGGATTCATCCAGCCCATTTTTTTTGCTTTTTCGCTTTTCTTCGAACCCTCGCCCATCCGCGCATGAGTTGGCAAACCACTGTGGAAACGACTGTGACCGGCCTCGGTTACGAACTCGTGGACTGCGAACGCAGTGCCAGTGGTGGAACGCTGCGCGTGACGATCGACAAGCTGGAGGCGCAAGCGGCTGCCGGCGAATTGGTCGACGTGCATGACTGCGAAAAGGTCACCCGGCAGCTGCAGTATGTACTCGAGGTCGAGGGATTGGAGTATTCCCGGCTCGAAGTGTCTTCGCCGGGTCTGGATCGGCCGCTGAAGAAGGCGTCGCACTACGCGCGCTTTGCCGGCCAGGAAATCGACATCACGCTGAAGCTGCCGTTCCAGGGCAAGAAGAAATACCGCGGCGTCCTCAGCGCTCAGCCGCAGGCCGAGAGCGACCAGGCCTGGCGCCTGGTGTTCGACGACGGCGAGGCCGATCAGGCGCTGGACTTCACGCTCGATGAGGTGCGCGAGGCTCGTCTCGTGCCGGTCATCAGCTTCAAGGGTCGCGGCGGTGAGCCGGCGCCCGACCGCAAGCCGGGCCAGCGTGGCGTCATCAAGCCGAAAAAAGCAGCAGCTAAGAAACAAGCGGGCGCATCCACCGAGGTGGCGCCCGGCCAAGACAAGGTTGACGGAGGTCTCAAGCAATGAACCGCGAAATGTTGATGCTGGTGGACGCGATCTCGCGCGAGAAGAGCGTGGAGCGCGATGTCGTGTTCGGTGCGGTCGAAGCCGCACTGGCCTCGGCCACCAAGAAGATTTACGGCGCTGAGGCCGACATCCGCGTCAGTGTCGACCGCGACTCCGGCGAGTACGAGACCTTCCGCCGCTGGCACGTGGTGCCGAACGAAGCCGGTCTGCAGAACGCCGACGCGGAAATCCTGCTGTTCGAAGCGCAGGAGCAGATCGACGACATCGAGGTCGACGACCACATCGAGGAGCCGGTCGAGTCCGTGCCGATCGGCCGTATCGGCGCGCAGGCGGCCAAGCAGGTCATCCTGCAGAAGATCCGTGACGCCGAACGCGAGCAACTGCTCAACGACTTCATGTCGCGCGGCGAGAAGATCTTCGTCGGCACCGTCAAGCGCCTGGACAAGGGCGACATCATTGTCGAGAGCGGCCGCGTCGAAGGGCGCCTGAAGCGCAGCGAGATGATCTCCAAAGAGAACCTGCGCACCGGTGACCGCGTGCGCGCCGTCATCCTCGGCGTGGACCCGACCCAGCGCGGTCCGCAGATCATGCTGTCGCGCTCCTCGCCCGAGTTCATGAAGGAACTCTTCGCGCAGGAAGTGCCCGAGATCGAGCAAGGCCTGCTGGAGATCAAGAGCTGCGCCCGCGACAGCGGCTCGCGCGCCAAGATCGCCGTCGTCAGCCATGACCGCCGCGTCGACCCCATCGGCACCTGCGTCGGTGTGCGTGGTTCGCGCGTCAACGGCGTGACGACCGAGCTGGCCGGCGAGCGGGTGGACATCGTGCTGTGGAGCGAAGACCCGGCGCAGTTCGTCATCGGCGCACTGGCTCCGGCCAATGTGCAGAGCATCGTCGTCGATGAAGAGCGCCACGCGATGGATGTCGTCGTCGACGAGGAAAACCTCGCCATCGCCATCGGCCGTGGTGGCCAGAACGTGCGCCTGGCGTCCGAGCTGACCGGCTGGCGCATCAACATCATGTCGGCCGAGGAATCGGCCGCCAAGCAGGAGCTGGAGACGGAAGGTGTTCGCGCGCTTTTCGTCGACAAGCTCGACGTCGACGCCGAGGTGGCGGACATCCTCATCGCCGAGGGCTTCACCAGCCTGGAAGAAGTCGCCTACGTGCCGATGCAGGAAATGCTCGAGATCGAGGCCTTCGACGAGGACACCGTCAACGAGTTGCGCACCCGTGCCAAGGATGCGCTGCTGACGATGGAAATCGCCAAGGAAGAGAAGGTCGAGGAGGTCTCGCAGGACCTGCGCGACCTCGAAGGCGTCTCGCCCGAGCTGCTGTCCAAGCTGGCCGCAGGCAGCATCAACACCCGCGACGACCTGGCCGACCTGGCCGTGGACGAGCTGGTCGACCTGTCCGGCCTGGACGAAGCGGCGGCACGCACGCTGATCATGAAGGCGCGTGAACACTGGTTCAACGATTGATTGATCTCGACACGCCGCGCCGCACCAAAAGTATTTTGAAGGATCCCCACATGGCCGTGACTACCGTCGCCCAATTCGCCGCCGAGCTGAGCAAGCCGGCGAGCACGCTGCTGGAGCAGCTGCAAGCCGCGGGCGTCAAGAAGTCTTCCGTCGATGACTCGCTGAGCGAGAACGACAAGGAACGCCTGCTCGACCACCTGCGCCTGTCCCATGGCACCGCAGCCACCGATCGCAAGAAGATCACGTTGGTCAAGAAGTCGACCACCGAGATCAAGCAGGCCGACGCCAGTGGCAAGGCCCGCACGATCCAGGTCCAGGTCAAGAAGACGCGCACCTTCGTCAAGCGCGACGACGCGTCCGACGAGGCCGGCAGTGGCCAGGACGATGCCGACCTCGCGCGTCGCGAGGAAGAGGCGCAAGCCCAGGCCGCTGCACTGCGTCAGCAGGAAGAGGAACTGAACGCCAAGGTCAAGGCCCGCGAGGACGCCGAGCGCGCCGCCCGCGAAGCCGCCGAGGCGCGCCGCGCCGAGGAGCAGGCTGCGGCCGAGGCCGCCGCTGCGGCCGCCGCCGCCGCTGCCGCACAGGCTGCGGCAGCACAGGCCGCAGCTGAAGCCGCCAAGCCGGAGCTGACTGCCGAAGCCCGCCAGCGCAGCTCGGCTGCCGCGTCCGCCGAAGCTGCGGCCATCAACAAGGCCGCCGCGAGCCGCCGTGCCAAGTCGGCACCGGCGCCCGCGCCTGCGCCCGAGCCCGTCGCCGCTGCGCCGGTGGAAGCGCCTGCGCCCGTGGTGGCTGCTGCTCCCGTCGAGCCGCCCAAGCCCGCGCTGCGCGTGGTCAAGGCCGTCGACGCCGCCGCCGAAGAGAAGAACAAGCAGGACGACCTGGCCCGCCGCCGCAAGGCAGCCGAGTCGGAAGCGGCCGCCATCCGCGCGATGATGAACGCGCCCAAGAAGGTGATGGTCGCGCCCAAGAAGGAAGAGCCCAAGCCGGCCGAGCCGGCCGCAGGCATCAAGGGCACCATCCACAAGAAGGTCGGCGCGCCTGGCGCACCGGCTGCACCGGGCAGCACCACGGCCAAGCCGGGCGACAAGAAGTCGGTCAAGTCCGAGAAGCTGTCATCCAGCTGGGCCGATGACGCCGCCAAGAAGCGCGGTCTCAAGACCATTGGCTCCGGCCCTGCCGGTGCCAACCGCCCCGGTGGCGGTGGCAACTGGCGTGCTCCGGCGCGCGGTGGTCGTGGTGGCCGTGGCGGCCGCGACGATGGGGGTTCCACCTTCACGCCGCCGGTTGAGCAGCAGACCATCGAGGTCCATGTGCCCGAGACCATCTCGGTGGCCGACCTGGCGCACAAGATGTCGGTCAAGGCTGCCGAGGTCATCAAGCAGCTGATGAAGCTGGGCCAGATGGTCACGATCAACCAGCAGCTGGACCAGGAAACGGCCATGATCCTCGTCGAGGAAATGGGCCACAAGGCCGTGCCGGCCAAGCTGGACGATCCGGATGCCTTCCTCGAAGAAGAGGGTAGCGCCGCCGAGCAGCAGCACGAATCGCTGCCGCGCGCGCCGGTCGTCACCGTCATGGGCCACGTCGACCACGGCAAGACCTCGTTGCTGGACTACATCCGCCGTTCGCGGGTGGCGGCCGGCGAAGCGGGCGGCATCACGCAGCACATCGGCGCTTATCACGTCGAGACGCCGCGCGGCATGATCACCTTCCTGGATACCCCGGGTCACGCGGCCTTCACGGCCATGCGGGCGCGCGGCGCCAAGGCGACGGACATCGTCATCCTGGTTTGCGCGGCCGACGACGGCGTCATGCCGCAGACCAAGGAAGCCATTCACCACGCGAAGGCGGCAGGCGTGCCCATCGTGGTCGCGATGACCAAGATCGACAAGCCCGACGCCAACGCCGAGCGCGTGAAGAGCGAGCTGGTGGCCGAGCAGGTCGTGCCGGAAGAGTTCGGCGGCGATGCGCCCTTCATCGGCGTGTCGTCCAAGACCGGCCAGGGCATCGACGACCTGCTGGAGCAGGTGCTGTTGCAGGCCGAAGTGCTGGAGCTGAAGGCGCCGGTCGTGTCCATGGCCAAGGGCCTGGTCATCGAAGCCAAGCTGGACAAGGGCCGCGGCCCGGTGGCCACGGTGCTGGTGCAGAGCGGGACGCTCAAGCGCGGCGATGTCGTGCTGGCCGGCTCCACCTTCGGCCGCGTCCGCGCGATGCTGGACGAGGATGGCAAGGCTTGTACCGAGGCTGGCCCGTCCATCCCGGTCGAGATCCAGGGCCTGACCGAAGTGCCGCAGGCCGGTGACGAGTTCATGGTGCTGGGCGATGAGCGCCGCGCCCGCGAGGTGGCGACCTTCCGTTCGGGCAAGTACCGCGACGTGAAGCTGGCCAAGCAGCAGGCCGCCAAGCTGGAGAACATGTTCAGCGAGATGGGCGGTGGCGACGTGCAGACCCTGCCGCTCATCATCAAGAGCGACGTGCAGGGCTCGCAGGAAGCGCTGGCCGCCTCGCTGCTCAAGCTCAGCAACGCCGAGGTCAAGGTGCAGATCGTCCACGCGGCGGTTGGCGGCATCAGCGAGAGCGACATCAACCTCGCCATCGCCTCCAAGGCCGTCATCATCGGCTTCAACGTGCGGGCGGATGCCGGTGCGCGCAAGCTGGCCGAAGGCAATGCCGTCGATCTGCGTTACTACAGCATCATTTACGACGCTGTGGACGACGTGACCAAGGCAATGTCCGGCATGCTGGCGCCCGAGCAGCGCGAAGAAGCACTGGGCACGGCCGAGATCCGCGTCGTGTTCGTCGCCTCCAAGATCGGCACGGTGGCAGGCTCGATGGTCACCAGCGGCCTGGTCCGTCGTGGCGCGCGCTTCCGCCTGCTGCGCGAGAACACCGTCGTCTACACGGGCGAAGTGGACTCGGTGCGGCGTGAGAAGGATGACGTCAAGGAAGTCAAGGAAGGCTTCGAGTGCGGTATCAAGCTCAAGAACTACAGCGACATCAAGGAAGGTGATCAGCTCGAATTCTTCGAGATCAAGGAAGTGGCCCGCACGCTCTGACCGCCAGCCCCTCGGGTTACCCCGCAGACCCCGCCCGAAAGGGGCGGGGTTTGTCCTTTAAGGAAACCAGCATGAGACACAAACGCGCCATCCCCAACCGAGCTTTCCGCGTCGCCGACCAGATCCAGCGCGATCTGGCGGAGCTGATCCGTGAGCTGAAGGATCCGCGCATCGGCATGGCGACGATCAATGCGATCGAAGTCACGCCGGACTACGTCCATGCCAAGGTGTTCTTTTCGGTGCTGATCGGCGACCCGGCCGAGACGCAGGAGGCGCTGAACGAGGCGGCGGGCTTTCTGCGCAATGGCTTGTTCAAGCGACTGCAGATCCACACGGTGCCGACGCTGCATTTCCAGTTCGACCGCACCACCGAGCGCGCGGCCGAGATGAGTGCGCTGATCAACCGGGCCAATGCGACGCGCGCGCTCGAAGACGAGGAACCGAATGACTGAGGCCGTCGCTGCGGTGGCACGTCCGCCGCGTATCCGCATCCAGCGCCGCGCCCTGCACGGCGTGTTGTTGCTCGACAAGCCGCTGGGCTTGTCGAGCAACGACGCGTTGCAGAAGGCCAAGTGGCTGCTGCGCGCCGAGAAGGCCGGCCACACCGGCACCCTCGACCCGCTGGCCACCGGCCTGCTGCCGCTGTGCTTCGGTGCCGCGACCAAGTTCAGCCAGCTAAGCCTGGACGCCGACAAGCGTTATCTCGCGACGCTCGCCCTGGGCATCCGCACGACGACCGGCGACGCCGAGGGCGAGGTGCTGGCGCGTGTTGACGCCGACCACATCACGGCCGAGCAGATCGCTGCCGCCTGCGCCGCCTTCACCGGCGAGATCGACCAGACGCCGCCGATGTACTCGGCGCTCAAGCACGAGGGCAAGGCGCTGTACGAGTACGCCCGCGAAGGCATCGAGATCGAACGCAAGAGCCGTCGCGTGACGATTCACGCCATCGACATCGTTGCCGTGCAGGCTGGCACCGTGACCCTCGACGTTCGCTGCACCAAAGGCACCTACATCCGCACGCTGGCCGAAGACATCGGCGCCAGGCTGGGTGTGGGCGCGTCGCTGGCGGCGCTGCGCCGCACCGGCTCGGGCAGCCTGACGCTGGACGGCAGCATCACGCTGACCGCGCTGGAAGCCCTGCCGGACGAGCAGCGCGCCGCGCTGCTCACTTCACCCGACCGGCTGCTGGCCGAGGCGCCCGAGCTGCGCCTGAACATGGCCGACGCGGCCCGCTTCCTGTCGGGCCTGCGCCGCCGCGTCGACGCGCCCGACGCCGAGCGAGTTCGCGTCTACGGCCCCGAGCCGCGCGCCTTCCTGGGCAGCGCCCACATCACTTCTGGCGAGCTGATCGCCGACCGCCTGTTGACCCCGCCGGAGGTCCAGGCGCTCATCTCCGCCTGAACCGGTTTTTTTTAGAAGCACTTCCCATGACCACCCCGATCCGCAACATCGCCATCATTGCCCACGTCGACCATGGCAAAACCACCATGGTGGACCAGCTCCTGCGCCAGAGCGGCACCTTCGCCGAGCACGAGAAGGTCGTCGACACCGTCATGGACAGCAATGCCATCGAGCGCGAGCGCGGCATCACCATCCTGGCCAAGAACTGCGCGGTCAGCTGGGAAGGCACGCACATCAACATCGTCGACACCCCGGGCCACGCGGACTTCGGCGGTGAGGTCGAGCGCGCGCTGTCCATGGTCGACGGCGTCGTGCTGCTGATCGACGCGCAGGAAGGCCCGATGCCGCAGACGCGCTTCGTCACGAAGAAGGCGCTGGCCCTGGGCCTCAAGCCCATCGTCGTCGTCAACAAGGTCGACAAGCCCGGCGCCAAGCCCGACGCCGTCATCAACGCCGCCTTCGACCTGTTCGACAAGCTGGGCGCCAACGACGAGCAGCTGGACTTCCCGGTCGTCTACGCCTCGGGCATCAACGGCTGGACCTCGCTGGAAGAGGGCGCGCCCGGTGAGCAGTGGGGCCCCGACATGTCGGCCCTGTTCAACACCATCCTCAAGCACGTGCCGGCGCAGAAGGGCGACCCTGACGCGCCGCTGCAGCTGCAGATCTCGGCGCTGGACTACTCCACCTTTGTCGGTCGCATCGGCGTGGGCCGCATCAGCCAGGGCACGCTCAAGCCCGCGATGGACGTGCTGGTCATGGAAGGCCCGGACGGCAAGACCTACAAGGGCCGCGTCAACAACGTGCTGACCTTCCAGGGTCTGGACCGCGTGCAGACCCAGACCGCCGGCCCCGGCGACATCGTGCTGATCAACGGCATCGACGAGATCAGCATCGGCGTCACCGTGACCAGCCCGAGCGAGCCGGCCCCGCTGCCCATGCTCAAGGTCGACGAGCCCACGCTGACGATGAACTTCTGCGTCAACACCAGCCCGCTGGCTGGCCGTGAAGGCAAGTACGTCACCAGCCGCCAGATCTGGGACCGCCTGCAGAAGGAGTTGCAGAGCAACGTCGCGCTGCGCGTCAGCGAGACCGACGAGGACGGCATCTTCGAAGTGATGGGCCGCGGTGAACTGCACCTGACCATCCTGCTGGAGAACATGCGCCGCGAGGGCTACGAGCTGGCCGTCTCCAAGCCGCGCGTCGTGTTCAAGGACATCGACGGCGTCAAGCACGAGCCCATCGAGCTGGTCACGGCCGACGTGGAAGAAACCCACCAGGGCGGCGTCATGCAGGCGCTGGGCGAGCGCAAGGGCGAGCTGGTCAACATGGAGCCGGACGGCCGTGGCCGCGTGCGCCTGGAGTACCGCATCCCGGCGCGGGGCCTGATCGGCTTCACGAACGAATTCCTGAACCTGACCCGCGGCTCGGGCCTGATCAGCAACATCTTCGACGGCTACGAGCCGCACAAGGGCGACATCGCCAGCCGCAAGAACGGCGTGCTGATCTCGATGGACGCCGGCGAGATCTTCACGTACGCGCTGGGCAAGCTGGACGACCGCGGCCGCATGTTCGTCAAGCCCAACGACCCGGTCTACGAAGGCATGATCGTCGGCATCCACAGCCGCGACAACGATCTGGTCGTCAACGCCACGCGCACCAAGCAGCTGACCAACTTCCGTGTCTCCGGCAAGGAAGACGCGATCAAGATCACGCCGCCGATCGACCTGACGCTGGAGTACGGCGTGGAGTTCATCGAGGACGACGAGCTGGTGGAAATCACGCCGAAGTCGGTCCGGCTGCGCAAGCGCCATCTGTCCGAGAACGAACGCAAGCGTGCCTCCCGCGCATAAGCGCGGGTTGCACGCTCGCGTTCCGCGGGCATGTTGAGCTCCCCCGGCCCCCTCCGCGAGGGGGCTCTAGTCAGTTGATTGCCCGCGCCCCGTTTGACGGGGCGCACTTCATTGATGACGCACCGATCTGCCGTGTTGCTGATGCTGCTGGTCACGCTGCTGTGGAGTTCGGCGGGCGTGGTCACGCGGCATCTGGAGGCGGCGCGCGGGTTCGAGATCACGTTCTGGCGCAGCGCGTTCAATGCGTTGGCGCTGGTCGCCATCCTCGGCTTCATGCGGGGCAGGGCGCTGCTGGGCGCGATGCGTGGCGCCGTCGTCTGGGCGTCCGGCCTGTGCTGGGCCGTCATGTTCACGGCGTTCATGGTGGCGCTGTCGCTGACGACGGTGGCCAACGTGCTGGTGACAATGTCGCTCTCGCCGCTGTTCACGGCGATCTTTGCGCGCGTCTTCCTGCGCCAGCCCATCCCGGCGCGCACCTGGTGGGCGATTGCCGTGGCCGGCGCGGGCATCGCCTGGATGTTCGGCGGTCAGCTCGGCGGGCCCTTGCTGGGCGTCTTCGTCGCGCTCGGCGTGCCGCTCGCGGCGGCCACCAACTGGTGCCTGCTGCAGAAGGTGAGGCAAGCTGATCAAGGCCCCCACGGTCGCTTCGCTCCCTGCCCCCCGAGGGGTCGCTTCAGGTCCTTCGGGCGGCCGAGCGGCCCTGGCACCGACATGCTGCCCGCCGTGCTGATCGGTGCGCTGATCTCCGCCGCCGTCACGCTTCCACTCGCCTGGCCCTTGCAGGCCGGGGCGCACGACCTGAGCCTGCTCGCGCTGCTGGGCGTGTTCCAGCTCGCCATTCCCTGCCTGCTGGCCGTGCGCCTGGCGCGTGAGCTGCCCAGCCATGAGATCGCCCTGCTGGGCCAGGCCGAAACGCTGCTGGGCGTGTTGTGGGCCTGGGCTTTTGCGGGCGAACACCCAGGCAGCGCCGCACTGATCGGCGGTAGCCTCGTGCTCGCCGCCTTGATCGCCAACGAGGCGCTGGCGCCTCCTTCCGTCAAACCTGCCTGACCCCCGCATGAGCGACCTGATCCCGCCCCTCCAGTCCAACGGCCACATCCTGGCCGAGGTCAATGGCTGCCTCGGCCTCATCACGCTGAACCGTCCGCAGGCGCTCAACGCGCTGTCGCTGGCCATGATCCGCGACATGACCGCGCTGCTGCGTCACTGGGCCGCGCACCCGCAGATCCAGGCCGTGGCCGTGCTCGGCGCGCCGCGTGAAGGCAAGCCGCCCGCGTTCTGCGCCGGTGGCGACATCCGCTTCTTCCACCAGGCCGCTCATGCGGGTGACCCGGCGCTGGGCGACTTCTTCACCGAGGAGTACCGCCTCAACCACCTGATCCACCATTACCCCAAGCCCTATGTCGCGCTGATGGACGGCATCGTCATGGGCGGCGGCATGGGGATCAGCCAGGGCTCCAGGCTGCGCGTGCTCAACGAGCGCTCCACGCTGGCCATGCCCGAGACCGGCATCGGCCTGTTTCCCGATGTCGGCGGCGGCTGGTTCCTGGCGCAATGTCCCGGCCACATTGGCGAATGGCTGGCGCTGACCGGCCAGACGGTCGGTGCCGCAGACGCCATCACCTGGGGGCTGGGCGATGTCTTCGTCAGTGCCGAGCACTGGCCCGCCATGATCGAGAACCTGCGCCGGGGCGACCAGCCCAGCGCCGAGCATGTCGTCGCGACCGTGATGGAGCGGGTCGACATCGCACCGTCGTCCGATACCCCGGTAGCGCAGGTGGAGCGCCACTTCGGCCAGCCCACGCTGCCGGCCATCCTCGCCTCGCTCGCGCAGGCCGACGACGAGTGGGCACGCTGCACGCTGCAGACGCTGCAGGGCCGCTCGCCGACCATGATGGCTGTGACGCTGGAGCTGGTGCGCCGCGCCCGCCACCTCGACCTGGCCGACGACCTGCGCCTGGAGCGCGATCTCGTGCATCACGCCTTCCACCTGCGCGGCGCTGCGGCCAGCGAAACGGTCGAAGGCATCCGCGCGCTGGCCGTCGACAAGGACCACGCACCGCGCTGGCAGCCGGCCACGGTGGCCGAGGTCGACGCGGCCGAGGTGGCCGCGTTCTTTGTCAGCCCGTGGGCGCCGGCACAGCATCCACTGAAGGACCTGGGCTGAGCGCGAGCGCGCGCGGAGGGCTTGCATCCGCCGGCGCCCAGAGAGCGCTGTCCCCGTTTTCTATGACTTGATCAACGGGATAGGCCACTCGACAAGTCACGCGGAAACTCGCGCGTCTTCAGTTTGCAAGGTCCCTCATGTCCGCTCTTCGCTCCGCACTTGTCGTTGCTCTCGCCGCCGCTGCGGCCACCACGGCCCATGCCGCCGACCCGGTGCAGTGGGACGTGGCTGCCGGTGGCAATGGTCACTACTACCTGTACGTGGCCGATGCGCTCAGCTGGCAGGAAGCCCTGGCTGCGGCAGCCGCGACCACCTGGCAAGGCCGTGCGGGTTATCTGGCGACCATTACCAGCGCTGCCGAGAACAGCTTCGTCGGCGCCAGCGTCGCAGACAGCCGCCTGGCCTGGATTTCCGCCTCCGATGACGGCAGCGAGGGCAACTGGACGTGGCGTGCCGGCCCCGAGGGCGGCCAGGCGCTGGGTTACACCAACTGGGCGCCGGGCGAGCCCAACAACTGCTGCGGCGGTGAGAACTTCGCCCAGCTGAACTGGCTGTCCACCGGCGCATGGAACGACCATGGCGGCCCTGGCAACCCCAGTCAGCTCAACGGCTATGTGATCGAGTACGCCGCCGCCGTGACGGAGCCCGCGTCGGCCGCGCTGATGCTGGCTGGTGCGGCGTTGCTCGCCGGCCTGCGCCGTCGCCGCTGACGCGAACGACGCACCCCCGCCAGCGCCCGCGTCCGCTGACGCGGGCGTTGCCTTGTGTGGCCCGGGATAATCGCGCCCGTGACTGCTCGTCGAACCCCTCCATGCCGCCGGTCGGCCCTGGTCGCAGGCGATCCGCCATGCGCTGTATCTTTGCAAAGGCCCGCCGGGCGCGCGGCGCTCGTTGCGGATTGGGGGTGCCCATCCACGGAAGTCCCGCTTGCAACCCAGGCTGCGGCTCGCGATTGCCGTGCCGGTGCCGGTGCCGGTGGCAGTGCGTCCGCATTGAAGTCCGCCGTCAGACCGTCGGCCTGGTTGGCCTCCCGAGCCATGGCCCTGGTGCTGCTGTCGCCCGGCTGGATGGCTGGTCACGCGGTCGCCCAGGAGTCAGCCTCGGCGGCGGCCTTGCCGGCTCAAGCGGTTGACGTCGCCATCCAGACCATTTGCGCCCCCTCGTGGGACCTGCCGGCCGACAGTCTGAGCGTGCCCGATCTGCGGCAGCAGCGCGCGGCCCTCGACGCTGCAGACGATGAAATAACGCTGGACCTCGCCTGCCGGGGGTGGGTCGCCCACGCTCGGCAAGCCGGCGGGCAGGCCGGGGACGCGCTGGACTGGCAGGCGCTGGTGGCGCAGTTGCTGGTGGGCGCGCAACGCCGCACGGAAGCGATGGCCTTGGCCGAGCAGGCCTACGCCCAGGCCCAGGCGCTGGGCGACACCGGGCACCTGGCATTGCGCCGGGCAGCAACTGCCATGCTGCAGGCACATCTGCAAGTGCGTGACCAGGCGGCCAGCCAGCTGTGGGCTCAACGCGCCGTGGATGCCAGCCCGACCGACAAGCCGCTGGACAAGGAAGGTGCCCTGGCTCTGGCGAACCGCGCCACCACCGAACTGATGGCCGGCCGCTTCGCCCCGGCGGCCGAACAGTTGAACCAAATGCTGCAGCGGGTGCAGGCGCAAGACAGCGGACAAGCCTTCCGCTACCCGGTGGCCGTGGCGCTGAATCAGCTGGTCTATGCCCAGGCGGTGCAAGGCCGCTGGGCCGATGCGCTGGCCACCGCAGACCGACTGGTCGCGCACCGCCGCCAGTACCTGCCAGCGGACCGCACTGGCCTGGCCGTCGCGCTGGGCAACCGGGCCAGCGCGCTGACCAATCTGTCGCGGTTCGACGAAGCCCTGACTGCGATGCGTCAGGCCATTGCCGAAAGCGAAGGTGGCGGCTCGTCCGACGCCCAGGCTTCGGGGGCACTGGCTCAGATGCGTGGCAACCTGTCCAACCTGTTGCTGGCTCGCGGTCAGCCGCAGGACGCACTGGTGCATGCACAGGCGGCCGCCGCGCAAACGCAGGGCGGTGCCAAGCTCAATGCGCTGCACCAGATGGCCAGCGCGCAGATCGGCCTGGGCGACTTGGCCGGTGCGATGAGCACCTGGCGCGAGGCCCAGCGCATCGTTGACATCGAGCCGCCCCAGGGCGAGGCCTGGCTGCGCTTGCGCGTGCTGCTGGGCCAGGCCCAGGCCCTGCTGGCGCTGGGCGACCTGAACGCTGCCCGCGTGCTGCTGGACCGCGCCGAAATGGAGGCAGCGCGTGCGCCCGCGAACGTGGCCGAGCGCGGCCACCGGCTGCTGGTGCTGGGGATGTGGCTGGAACTCGCCGGCCAGAACGAGGCCGCGTTGCGCACCTTCGACGAAGCCGATCGTGCCTATGCCGCGCAGTTCCCGCCGGCACACGCCAACCGTCGCGATCTGCTGGTGCGCGCCTGCGGCCTGGGCCGTGGCTGCGCCGAACTGGAGCGCCGCTTGGGCACCGTCACGCAGCAACCCCGGCTGGCGGCTGCTGCGGCGCTGGTGCTGGCCCGCGACCGCCTGGCGGCCGGCGACGTCCAGAGTGCCCAACTGCAGGCCGGGCAGGCCATACAGGCGGCCTGGGCTGCAGCCAGCCCCTTGCTGCAATGGCAGGCGCTTGCGGTCTATGCCCGCAGCCAACATGCGCAGCAGCGCAGCGACGAAGCCATCTTCTTCGGCAAGCTGGCGCTGGCGCAGTTGCAGGACACACGCAACCGCCTCGACGGCCTGGGTCCGAACGCCGACGCGCTGTACCTGGCCGACAAGCTGGGCTTGTATCGCGATGTGGCGGGCTGGTTGCTGGACGCCGGGCGTGTGTCCGAAGGACTGGAGGTGCTGCGTCTGCTCAAGCGCAGCGAACAGGATGACTTCAACGAACACCGCGGCACGTCTGCGGCCGAGGGCCTGAGTCTGACGCCGCGCGAGCTGGCCTGGCGCCAGCGGCTTGACGCCGCGACCGGCCCCGGCGAGCCACGTGCCCAGGAAATCCAGCGCCTGAATCGCCTGCTTGCGGCGCGGCGCATCAGCCACGACGAAAGCGCGCGACTGCAGGCGCTGCTGGACGAGCAGGGCGCCGAGGCACCGGCGGTCCGCGAGCAGCTGCAGACGGCGCTGGCGCAGGTCCACACGCCAACACCCAGGCCGGGCGACAGCAGCACCGGCCGCGCATCGGCTGGAGACGGTGACGCCGCCAACGTCCGCCTGCCCGTGCCGGCCGACGCACGCACATTGCACGTCTACCTGCTGACCGGGGCCGAAGGGCTGCGCGCCGTGCTGGTGGGCCGGCAGGGCCGACGCGTCGTGCAAGGCCCGGCTACCGCCGCCGAGCTTTCACGCGGCGTGGCGGGCCTGCTGGACGCCGTGCGCCAGCGTCAGGATGTGCGAGGCCCCGCACAACGGCTGCATGCGCAGGTCGGCGCCCTGTTCGTCGACCAGGCGCATGCCTGGGGCATACGCCGGCTCGTGGTCTGGTCGGACGGTGCGCTGCGGTATCTGCCGCTGGGCTTGCTGCATGACGGCCAGCACTACCTCATCGAACGATTCGCCTTGAGCATGGCGACGCCGGTGGGCGGCGGCGCTGCCTCTGCCGCAACCCTTGCGCCAACTGGCAAGGCCCCGCCAGCGCTGGCGGTGCAGGCCTGGGGCGTGACCGAGGCGCTTGCGGGCCTGCCGGCCTTGCCGGGGGTGGGCGATGAGCTGTGTGGCATCGTGGACGGACCTGTGCGAGGCTGGGCTGACCGTGCCTGCCGCGGTGTGCTGCGCGGGCAGGGCGACCTCAACGCGCGCTTCACCGAGACCGCCTGGCGTGCCGCCGGCTCGACGCGGTCTCCCGGTGGCGTGGTTCACATCGGCACGCACTTCGTGCTGCGCCCCGGCAATGTCGCGCAGTCCTGGCTGTTGCTGGGTGATGGTTCACGCCTGACATTGGAAAGGCTGCGGCAGTGGCCGCTGGGTGCGCCGCGCTTGCTGACCCTGTCGGCCTGCGAAACCGCCGTGCCGGGCGGCGTGGGTGCCGACGGACGCGAAGTCGACGGCCTGTCCAGCACGCTGCTGGTCAGCGGCGCCGGCCAGGTATTGGCCAGCCTGTGGCGGGTCGATGACCGCAGCACGGCCAGCCTGATGCAGCGCTTCTACGAGCAGGCGGCGCGTCGGCCGCAGGATCTGAGCGGCGCCTTGCAGACGGTGCAGTTAGAGGCCCTGCGGCGGGGGCAACCTGCACAGAGCTGGGCCGCCTTCGTGCTGAGCGAGCCGGCCGCGCGCTGACGCCAAGGTGGACGCCATGGTGGCGGGAGGCCAACGCCATCGTGCGCAGCAAACCATGCACACTTGGCGGCGACGGTGGCGCCGGTGATGCAGCCACCGAACCTGATGCCAGTCGCAAATCCGCAGCCGTGGCGTCGTGCGCCGAGCCGAAAATCTACCCAGGCTTTCACCGCGTCGCTCCCCTGGGACCGACATCGAGAAAATTAGTGCAATCGAATCAATCACTGAGCCCCTGGCGCCTGTCTGTCGCGCCCATGATGGATGGTGCCGACTGAAAAGAAAAATGCCTGACGAATCAGGCCCTTAGGTCACATCAGTGCGGGGCGTGTTGCACTAATGTTGCCCCGGCTTCCAGCAGCCTACCCGAACGGTGGCCCTTGCCGCCCGTCGACGCCTGCCAACTGGGCGGCCTCCTTGATGGCGGCAGCGCGGCGATCGTCGATGTACTGGGCCAGGTCAGTCAGGTGGACGCCCTTGGCGCTCTTCTGCGTGCCGGCGTCGATGCGAACGACCGGCAGCTTGATCTCGCCCAGCAGCGTCTTGCGCAGGAACTTGTCCGTGCTGAGGTGAGGGAAGTAGTCACGGGCGACGACGTCGATGGGGATGATGGCCTTGCCGTCGTACTGGGCCATCAATAGGAAGGCGGTGTTCATCGCTTGGCCTTCGGGCGCTCGGTGTTGTAGATATGCATGGCTAGCTGCTGCAGCGCCTCGCCGCGGCGGCTGTGCACGAAGGTCAGATAGCCCTTTCGCGCCTCGTCGTTGAGCCCCGCGACGTAGCGTGCCTCGCATTCATGGCGCCACTCTTCGCCGGCGCTGTCGACCTGGCGGCCGTCAATCAGCGTAGCAATGCCATCGACGGGCGCCCGGTAGGGCAGCGCCACGGCCCGCTGGTCATCGGGCTCTGCATTGGCCCTGATCCATGCCTGCGCGTCGCGTGCGGCGGCAAGGTAGGCCGGGCTCGGCGTGCCACGGACTTCCTGGCCAGGATCAAACGTGCGCCAGATTCGGTCGCGCAGTGGCTTCGGCAGCTTGAACCAGTGGCGCGCGCATCCCCACTTCGCCGGCGGCACCTGCTCGTCGCAGCCTGGCCAGTGGCAGTGGTGGTTGCGTGTCTGGCCCTGGCCCTTGACGTACGCGACCTTGTCCGCGATGTCGCTGGTCATCGGCGGATCTCCGGGAAGCCGTTGTGCTCGACGCCGTCCAGCCTGCGCCCGGCATGCTGCTTGCCGACGCGATACAGGTCCGGCTGGTCGTCGATGTGGCCGTCGTCACGGGCCAGGTTCTCCCTGCCCATGAGCCAGCGGTCGTCAAACCACTCTGCCGTCTCCACGACGCCCTGCGTGCGGTCGACGTTCTCGCCCGGCGTCCACTCGCCCCATTGCTTGAACAGGAAGGGCGCGCTGGCGGCCTCGCACTGGTCGCGCAGGCTGCGGGCCCAGTCGGGATGCATTGGCCTGGACTGGGGACCGCTTTCACCGCCGCAGATGACCCAATGCAGGCCGTTGAGCCGCGAGCAGATGCATTCGACCGTGTAGCCACCACTCTCCGAGTCAACGACCAAGCGCTCGCCGGCAGCGCCGGGGAAGCAGTGGCCCCTGTTTGCGCAGCAGACAGTGCAGGCCCTCTGAAGATCGATGGGGCCCAGCATCGGCTCGACGCTTAGGAACCGCACCGACGCGTCCAGCTTCAGCAGCTTCGGGATGTCGCGGTTCGCCTCGGCCTGATTGCACACGGTGATGCCGAGCCAGACGTTGGGATAGATGCGCTCGAAGTCGAAAGGTACGGGCAGCATGTTGCCGACGTTGCCGATGCGCTTGGTGAGCAGCAGCCAGTCGAGGTTCGGCGTGGCACGGATCAGCTCGAAGAGGTCGTCGCGCCATTCCTGCGGCACCGCGTTGTCGAACACGTCGGCCAGGCTTGCGCAGAAGACGCGGCGCCGGCGGCCGTGCTGTGCAGCGAAGGCCTCGTGCTGGGCTTCCCAGCGCTTGGGCAGCGCCCAGTTGGACTCGCTCGTGCGCCGGCGCGGCTCGTGCGGCCCCCAGACCACGCCAAGCGTGCGTGCCGGCGTGCTGCGCGCCGCGTAGCAGTCATCGCAGGCCGGGCTGATCTTGTTGCAGCCGATCCACGGGTTGAAGGTGGCGTCGCACCATTCGATGTTGGTCGTCTCAGCCATGGGTTGGGCCCTTGTGCTTGGAGTTGAGAAAGCCGGCGTACTCCATGAGGTCACCGATGAGGCGCACGCGGCTGTCAGCCACGCCGGTGCGCTCTTGGCCGCTGCCGTCGTGGCAGACGTTGCAGGCGGCGAGGTAGGCGTTGAGCGCGTCAGCGGCCGCCTCCAGCTTCGCGGCGCAGGCCTGGCCGGCCTTCTCGCGCGCGACCTCGAAACGGCGCTGCAGCTTGCGCTCTTGGTCGCTCGTCCAGTCGTCGCCCACCATGGCGATCTGGGTGCCCTTGGGCAGCATGCTGAGGTCGTGGGGCGTCATGCAGGCTCCATTGCGAAAAGCCCGCCGGACGCAGCTTCGAGCGCGGCCGCACAGGTAGGGTTGAGCCAGACGACCTCGGTGCGGATGGCCGTGCCACGGCCGCCGGAGATTCGGGCCTTGGTCTCGTGCTTCGTCCAGCCGCTCAACAGGCCGTCGTACAGGTCGGTGGCGTAGCCGCACAGCACAACCATGCCGTCGACGGCCTGCAGCGCTTCCAGCAGGCGGCGGTGGCCGTCGTCGTCCAGCTCGTGGCGATAGCCGCCCTTGTTGCGCATGTGGCGCGTGGCGTGGACGTAAGGCGGGTCGACAAAGTGCAGCACGTCAGGCCCGTCGTGCGCCTGCAGCACGTCGACGGCAGCGCGGTTCTCGATGAGCACGCCGCTGAAGCGCTCGCCGATGCTGGCCAGCGCTTCAGGGTAGGCGGCCCAGTTGTGCTGGGCGGTGCCGTACTTGCGCCGCGTGTCGGTGCGGAAGCCAGTGGAGGCCTTCGTGGCGCCTGCGCTGCCGAAGCCCATCGCGGCGCGCACGCAGACCCGCCGAGCGCGTTCCAGCGCGTCGTCGGTGGGCTGGTAGGCCATGTCGAACTCTTCCCGGGCGTAGGGCGTTAGGCGGCAGGCCTCGATGAGGTCGGCGCGCATGCCTGGATCCCTCAGCACTCTGAAGAAGTTGACGATGTCGCCGTCGAGGTCGTTGTAGACCTCTGCATAGGCGCGGGGCTTACGCAGCAGCACGCCGGCCGCGCCGCCGAAGGGCTCGACGTAGCAACCGTGCGGCGGGAAGAACTGCATGATCCACGGCGCCAGGCGGAACTTGCCGCCGTGGTAGCGGAGAGCGGGGCGAGTGGGCGTCATGCAGCCTCCCGCATCGCTGGCCACGGGTCGTCGCGGTAGTTGGCGGCCGTCACCATCTGCTGCAGCAGCGGTGGCACGGCGTTGCCGATCATGTGGACCTGCTGGGCCTTGGTGAACTTGCGGCCGTCGTGGCCGCGGTCGAGGATGTAGTCGGGCGGAAAGCTCGTCGCGTTGGCCAGCTCGCGCGGGGTGAGCATGCGCAGCGTGATGTCGACGACGACGTAGGGGTCGCCCTTGATCCAGACGGTGACCAGCGCCAAACGATCGCGCGTGGTGATCGTGTTCGCCGGCTCGCGGAGGTCGGACCACTGGCCGCCTTCGCTGTAGTACTGCATCAGGAAGGAAGCGCAGCGCAGCGCGCCGGCCTCGGCCTCAGGGCTGAGCGTGTACTCGACTAGGGCATGGTGCTCGCCGCCGGCGCTGATCGTCTGGAGCGGCTCGCGCACATCGCGCGCTGAGCAGTTGTTGCGCAGTTGGGCCAGGGAGGCCGACACAAGGCGTTGCTGCGAGCCCGACGAGGTGACGGTAGAGAAGGGCGTGTCGACGGCGCTGCCGCAGCCCTCGTAGAAGCCGCCGTTGGCCTGCTCGACGAAGGCGGTCACCAGCGCATGCTTGTTGCCGCCGGCGGTGACGGTGCCCATCGGCGCGCCGAGGTCCATCGCGCGCGGCGCCTGGCCAGGACGCTCGCCGTAGCCTGCCTGGATGAGCGTGGGCGCTGCGAGCATCACCTCGCCGCCCTTGGACGTCGTCACCGTGGGTAGCGGCGTGGCGATGTCGTGCGTGCGATCGCGGCCGCTGTGAGTCAGCGGCACGGTGACTGGCGTCACCAGCACCTTGTGGCCACCGCCGGCGACAACGGTGGCCATCGGCTCGCTCACCGACCGCGGCACGTTGTTCGTCATGTTGTTGACGATGAACGGCTCGGGGTTGTCCAGCACGTAGATCTTCAACCCGCGCGCCACGCGGCGCAGCGTCGCCGGCGCCAGGTCTTTGTCGCGGCCGAAGATGCTGCGGCTGGGAATGCTGAAGTCGATGCAGCTGTGCGACGGCACCCAGCGCTTCTGCCCGCGGGCAGGCTTCTGCGCGTGCGTGGGCTCTGGCCAGACGATCGGCATGCCGTCGCGGCGGGCCACCAGAAACAGCCGCTTGCGGCGCTGGGCCACGCCATAGTCGGCAGCGTTCAAGACGCGCCACTCGACGTCGTAGCCGAGGTCGCGGAAAGCCTTCAGGTAGCGTGCCCACGTCTTACCGGCGTGCTTCGGGTCAGGAACGAGGAACTGCTCCTGCACGGGCACGCGCTCGCCGGCGGTGGCCACCGTGCCGTCGAGCTTCAGGACAGCCCCTGTGGCCTTGTCCCGCTTGGCAATGAGCCTGCCCCACTTCGTGATCTCGCGGACGTTCTCCAGCGTGATGACGTCGGGCTTGACGGTGCCGGCCCAGCGGATGCCAACCCAGGGCAGCGAGCGGATCTGCGTGTCGCGCGGCTGACCGCCCTTCGCCTGGCTGAAGTGCGTGCAGTCAGGGCTGAGATGCAGGTAGCCGACGGGCTGGTTGCCGCACAGCTCGCGCGGGTGCAGAGCCCGGACATCTTCTCGGTAGTGGCGGGTCTGCGGGTGGTTGGCGCGATGGCACGAGACGGCCGGCTCGCTGTGATTCGCCGCGATGTCCGGGTGGCGGCCGATGGCGTTCTCGATGCCCTTGCAGCTGCCGCCGGCGCCGGCGAACAGCACGACGACGAGCTTGGCCGCGAGGTTGAGGATGAACTGCGGCGTTCTCATGCTGGCCGCCTTCCGAGCTGCTGCAGCATCGCCCCGAAGCGCTCGGCGCCTGGCTCGGCCGTCGTGGCGTCATCCTGCTCGTCGACGGGCGTGGGGCCGCCGCAGGCGGCTTCGTTTCCCCCGGCCGTCAGGCCGCTGGAATCTTCCTCCACCACGAAGAAGCGCCGGTCGCCGTTTGGCTTACCCAGGAACTCGGCGCTGCCCGTCGTGTGGAACAACGTGACGCCGGCGCAGCCGGCATTCAAGCCCTCGGCCGTCAGGCCGCTAGCTTCGACCGGCTCCCCGGCCCCTTCCCCCCAGGGCGCGTAGCGTGGGGTCAAGATCGACCGCAGCGGCTCCCTGGTGCTCTGCTGTTCCACTGCCTTACCCGGCCCCCCGCCCCCCATTGCTGAGGGAGCCTGCCAATTGAGGGCGAGAGCAGGTAGGGGCGCTTCAGCGCGGGTGCAGCCGCGCTTCACGTCGATTGCCCCTTGCGTACGGCGGCGCGGTCCAGGCGGTCGATCTCAGCCAGGATCAGGGCGCCTGCGCGCACGAGGTTGCGGCGGGTGTCTTTCGGACGGAACCAGCTCGTATCCCAGCCGGCTGCCTCCCACAGCTTCTCGGCGCTGGCCAGGCCGACGGCGGGGTGGCCGGCGAGGGCGTAGGCAGCGGCCGCTGCGGCCATGCTGCCGTCGTTGTGCTCGTCGTCGTGCTCCGGCGTCCAGCCCTCCACGTCGACCTGGCGCTGGCGCTCGGCCAGCACGTCGTGCGCCGTGCACGTGATTGCGCGCGCCTGGGCCAGCAGCCGCATGAGGCTTTCCTGCTCAGCGCGGTGGCGCTCGATGCAGCCCTGGGCCGTCTCACCGGGCTTGGCGTACTGCTGCCAGTTGTCAGCCGGCGCGTCGGCGCCGCAGTAGGCCAACGCCTGGGCCCACACCACGGCCGCCGTTTCGGCTTCGCCAACGTCGCCCTCGGCGAAGCCAACGAGTCCGGTGAAGAGGTCGCGCCAGAAGTCGCGCCGCTGGGTGCGGTCGGCCGTGCCGAGCAGCTCGAGCTGCAGCGACTTCATCAGCCGCTCGGCGACGCGGTGGCCGTGGCCATCCTCCATGCTGGTGGGCGTGGTCGCGTCGATGATGGCCCAGGTGGGCGCGCCCTTGAACATCGTCAGGGCGTCGGAGACGGCGTCGAGCAGCTCGACCGAGTTGTCTTCCGGGATGCTGCCGTTGCGCAGTGCCTCGGCTGCGGCCTGCACGCGCGCGAGAAGGGGTTCATGCATGGCTGGCCTCCCCGTGCGCGGCTGCAAACACGTCGCCGGCGCTGGTCTTGCCCATGCGCTGGTCTTCCTCGGCGGTGACCAGCTCGGCGGCATAGCCGTCGGCCATGCGCTGCAGGCCTTGAGCGTCGACCCCGAACTCCTGCGCCAGCGGCAGGGCCACGGTGGAGTAGGCGTCGAGATCGTCGTGGGGGTCCTCGTTGCTCAGCTCCTCGGCGACCTGAATGAGCGCGAGCAGGTCGGCCAGGTCGCGGCCGTTCATGTCCTTCAGGTAGTCGGCCGCCGCCGCGTGCTTGGGAGCGCCGATGGGCAGGGCGTGCGTCGCAGGGATCGACGGGCAGTACGGCGTGCGCTTAAGCAACTCGTGCGCCTGCGCAGACAGGCTCACCAAGCAGCCCTTGACGATGGTGCGCAGCACCAGCAACGGCGGCTCGTCGGCGTCGAGCAGCGCCTTGGCAAGGGCGCCGAAGAGCTGCTGGCTGAAGAGCGCACCGGCTCGGGTCTCGATGGCGTGCTCCATCTGCTGCGGCGTCAATGGCTGCGGCTTGAGGGTGGGCTTGACCTTGTCCGCTTGCAAGACGGGCGCAGGCGCTGCAACAGGGGATGAGCTGGCCGGCGCGGTGGCCTTGGTGGGCTCCGGTGCCGGCGCCGCGGTGCGCAGCAGGTTCTTCGCCTTCAGCAGCTTGCGCGCGGTCGCCTCGGGCACCAGCGTGACGAGGCTGCGGCTGCCGGTCAGCTCCACCGTGATGAAGCCCTTTTGCTTGTCGCCGAACAGGTCGAACAGGCTGCGCTTGTCGGCCGTGAGCGTGACGCACGGGTCCTTCGCCAGGAAGTAGCCGCTCGGCGTGGCGCTGCTGGGCATCAGGCGGCGCGCGTGGTCGCCCTGCAGCACCTGGTGGCCAGCGTCGCGGCAGGCCTGCAGCAGGCGCTCGTGCGCCTCCTCACCCTTTGCGGCGAAGCACTTGCTGTCTTGGCAGAGGTCGCCGGTCTTGACGTCGTCGAACAGGTCGGGCTTGCTGCCGCTGCGCTTGTCGCAGCGGTGGCACGGGCCCGCCACCTTGTAGGCCGCGTCGATGTTGAACGTGGCGCGCGCCAGGTCCAGCATGAACTCTTTGCGCAGGTACTCGGCGGCCGCCCGGTAGGTGAACGGTTCGCCGTTGAAGCCGGTGAGGATGCGTGCCGTCGCCTCGCGCTGCTGGTCGACGTTGGGCATGCGGGCGATGAGGCCGGCCACGCTGGCATTGATGGTGCCGTCGAAGAAGGGCTCGCGCGCCTCGTCGCACAGGCGCAGCAGCTCCAGGCGCAGCGCCACCCAGCGGGGGCTCTTGCCGATCTTGATCGCCATGTCCTCGACGCTGAGAGGCTTGCCGGCCGTGCGGCTGGCGTCCATCAGCTGCTGCATGCCGCCGGCTTCTTCAAGCGGGTGCAGGTCGTCGCGCTCCATGTTCTCGGCGAGCTGGATCTCCAGCGCTTCGAGGTCAGAGAGGTTCTTGACCAGCGTGGGCAGGTCGGCGGCTTCGGCCAGGCCACTGGCTCGCCAGCGTCGCTCGCCGGCGACCAGCTCCAGCGGAGGCTGGCCGTTGCCGTCGCGATACGCGGGGTTGGGCCGTGCCGTCACCGGCTGCAGCACGTCGTACTTCTTGATCGACGCGGCCAGCTCGGCGAGCTTGGTCGGGTTGAAGCGTTTGCGCGGGTTGGTGGGGCTGGGCGCAAAGAGGCCCAGGGGGAAGCGCTGGACCTGATCGGAGACGAGGGGGCTCATGCGGTGGCCTTGTTGGCGTTGGTGTGGCCCGGCGCGCAGACGACGACGGCGCCGGGAGGGTGGTTGCCGCGCAGGGCGGCCTGGGCGCGGGCGATGAAGGTGTCGATGGCCTTGCCCAGCTCGCCGCGCGAGCAGTGCATGAGCTGGGCGCGGAAGACCTGCACGGCCAGGTCGAGCGCGGAGATCTCGGGCGCGCGCAGCGTCCAGCTCCCCGTGACGGCCTGGCGCCCGGCCACGGCCTGCAGCGCCGCTTTGGCCTCGGCGAAGGTGGCTGCGTGGTCGTTGGCGAGCTGGTAGGTCATCAGCTCGGTGCCAATGTTCACGGCGTCGGCCAACTCGTTCCAGAAGGCCTGGGTGCCTCGGCCCGCGCGCATGGCGCGGAAGGCGTCGCGCTTGGGCTCGTAGAAGACCCCGAACTCCACCGGGAGCAGCTTCGCGGCCTGGCTGGCAGCGATGTTGATCGGCAGGTCACTGACGGCCGCCAGCGGCCTGAGGCGGGCCAGGCGCTGGCGCGCCAAGCGGTTCTGCAGGGAGTTCGGGGGGCGGGCCATGGCGGGTCAGGCGCCGAACGTGGCGATGCGGCGGTCGAGCACGTCGACGAGGCCCTGCAGCACGCCTTCCTGCTCGATCAGCAAATGCGCGGACTGGGCGGGCAGCGCCTTGAACGCCTCGCCCTTCAGGAAGTCGCGCAGCTTGTCCAGCTCACCGGCGCGCGAGGAGCGCTCCAGGCGCACGCGCTCGCGGTAGTCGGTGGGCGCGGCGGCCTGCTTCTCCTTGAGCGCGTAGCCCATCAGCGGCCACAGCTCGTTGGTGGCGTTGTCGATGGCGACGCTGTTGCCGATGTCGGCGTTGTCGTTCTCGGGCGAGACGGACACCGAGGGGCGGCCCGTGACGGCAAAGCCGTTACGAGTGGTCAGGATGGCCCAGCGCAGCACCTGGCCGCTCTTGGAGACGTGCTGCACGATCTCGGTGTCGACGATGTTGGCCTTCAGCTCGTCGAGGGTGACGCGCGGCGCATTGAGGCCAAGCGCCTGGGCGGTGGCTTCGACTTGTTGGTCGTTCATGGTGAAGTGACTTGATGTGAGGCCGAGGAGCGGGCCGGCCTCGCTACCCGGTTACTCGTCCTCGCGCTCGCCGGCGGCGCGACTCTTCAGGTCGACGCCCTGGTCGTCGCGGCGGCGCCGCTCGGTGTGCCCGAGTGCGCGGGCGCTGGGCGGCCGAGGTGGGAAGTCGCTGCGGCGCAGCGGTGGCGGGGCGGGCTCGACCTCGTCGAGCGCGGCGCTCATGCCCTGGCCCTTGGCCAGGCGCTGCGCCAGGCCTTGCACGAGCTTTGCGCGCGCAACGGCGGTGAGCAGCTCGTGCAGGGTGGGCGGCCAGTCGGGACGGCGGGCCTGCTCAAACGCCCGCTGCAGGTGATCATTGGTGACAACGGGCGCGGTGCGGTCGTTCATGGCTGCGGCCTCCTCGGTCAGAACGGAAAACGGCGGTCACCGCCGATGAACTCGTCGATGCGCCAGCGCTTGCGCTGAGCTGCGGACGGGCGCTGCTCGCGCGGCTGGCGTGCGATGCGGCTGACGTAGAGGCGGTGGCTGGCGCGCACGGGGTTGAGCCAGCGGCCGTCGATGCGGATGCGCGGCCCCAGGTCGTAGCAGCGGCGCGGCAAGACGGCCGGCAGCAGGAACGTTGGCCCAAGCAGCGTGCCGGGCTCGCGGCCCGGCATGACGCGGCGCTGGTGTGGCGGGGTGAAGGCGCGGTGCGTCATGGCTGCGCTCTCTCGCACATGTGGTTGGCATCCGGCCCGCAGCCGCCGCCCCAGGCGCGCACGATGGCGATGGGCTGGGGCGGGCCGTAGTCGACGGCCTCAGGCTTGGTGCAGACGCGCTCGATGCCTTCCTCGGCGCCGTGGATGCACAGGTAGCAGGCGCGGAAGGCCACGGGCAGGGCCTCGGACTGCAGCCAGGTGAGCGGGGCGCGAACAGTGGTGCTGCGCAGCGTCAGGGCGGTGAGCTGGGCGGCGTTCATGAGGCCACCCGCTTGAAAGCGACGACCCAGACCCAGGGGTTGGCATCGACGCTGCCGGCGCCATTGATCGCCGCCCACAGGCTGAAGAAGCTTTGCCGCGGGTCGTGGGAGTTGAAGTGCTCGGCCTCGCCGACGCAATAGCCGCGAAAGCGCTCGCTGTAGGCACAGCCTTCGGCCTGCGCGTCGGCCTCGCTGATGGCCTGCAGCCGCTCGACGTGCACGCCGCTGATCTCCAGGGTGATGCGGCTGGCCCATCGCGGCATGTGGATCGACGGGCGCCCCTTGCCGGTCTGTACCTTCCCGTCGGCCCAGTAATGAATCGACTTCGGGCACTCGTTGGGAGGCAGATGATCGAAGCACGCGTGCGTGCTCCACGTCTCGCGCACCCATAGCCGGTCGCCGGGCTGGCCGTAGGGGCAGGCCTTGCCGGTCTGCTCCAGCAGCCGCAGCAGCGTGCTGGCGTCGCCGTGCCAGGGCTTGATTGCCTTGTCGGTCACCATCTGCGGCGCGGGCTTGATAACCCGGCGCGTCTGCGTCTTCGTGCCGGCCAGGATGGCGCGCACCATCGGCGCGCTCATGAGGATGGGAAGCTCTTTCACTTGCATGCCTCCGGCTTGGTCGTGCAGTCGTTGGCGAAGTACGGGCGGCCTTGCGGCTGCGCGGGGACGGGCAGGAAGACGAGACGGCGGCAGCTCCAGCACCAGTCGATGTCGAGCTTGAGGCGCTGGCACGCCGGGCAGGCGGTCAGCTCAACGCAGCGCGGGCAGGCGCAGCCGTCGATGTGGGCGGCGATGGGGTCCAGCGCCTCGGTGATGAGTGCGGCGTCGGTCATGGCGCGTCACGCAGCTCGCGGATGCGGGCCATGAGCTGCAGCTGCATGAGCAAGCTGTTGCGGTGGTAGGCAGGGCCGATGGCGCCAGCCTGCTCGTAGCGGTAGCGCTCGTCGCGCACGATGTCGAGGCGGCGCTCGAGGACGGCGACGTGAAAACGGCGCAGCAGGCCGAGCCGGGGCGGCGCGGTGCCGGCGCCCAGCTCGGTGCAGGCCTCGGCGGCCATGAGGGGGCGTGGCAGGTCGCGTGCGCTGCTGTCGTAGCAGCCCGCGAGGAAGGTCAGGTCCGCGTCGCGGTCAGCGGGCAGCGCGCCCGGGAGTTGGCCGCCGTGGATGAAGGCGCGCAGGCCGCCGTCGTGGGGCAGGGCGGCGTGGGTCATGCTGCTGCTCCTGCGGTTTCGCTGGAGGCCTTGTCGATGGTGTCGCTGAGGGTCCTGATGCGCGCGCTAAGGGCCGAGCGCTTGGGCTCGTCGGCGTCTGGCGTTTCGTCCAGCACCGTGCGCAGGGTGTCGCGGGCGGCGACAAGCGTGCCCACGAGTTCGGCGATCAGCTCGTCGCGCTCGTCCAGCGGCGTGAACTCGTGGGCGGGTGCGTGCTGGTGGTGGATCCTTATTTCGGGCCCGTGCTGGTCGGCCGGGATGACCAGCGGCTCGTCCAGCACGCAGTGCAGCAGGAGGCCGCTCTCTGTGTCGACCTGCAGGCCCTGGACGATGCCGGTGACGCGACGGCCCTTGTAGTCCCGGTGCCGCACGTGCTGGCCGATGTAAAAGGCGAGCGACGCGCCAGCGGCGATCGGCGTCAGGTGGATGCTAGGTGTGGCGGTGCTGGACATGGGGCCTCCGACGTGTTGCGGAGGCGAGTATCCAAAATGGATTGTTGTGTGTCAATCCGTTTTGGATGATTTTGAGCGGGCGAGCATGTTTCGGGCTCGTGGTGGGCCCGATGCTTCGGCACTTCTTCGCCGGTATCCTCGCCGGACTAACAGTCCTGGGAGGGGCGGATGAGCATCTGGCACTTGGTCGTTGTCGTCGGCGCGATTGCGCTGTACTTCCTGCCCGCATTGATCGCAGGCCGCCGCAAGCACCACAACCAGTGGGCGATCTTTTTCCTGAACCTGTTCTTGGGTTGGTCAGGCTTGGGCTGGCTGGCCGCCTTCATCTGGGCCTGCACGGCTGTGCGCCACGAGATGAGCACGCCTCAGTACGTGGCGGCGCCCGAAGAGCCGCGTTGGCTGACGGGCGAGCGGGATTGCCCGTTTTGTGCCGAGCGGATCAAGGCTCAAGCGCGCGTGTGCAAACACTGCAACCGAGAGATCGAACCACAAGCCGGCGTCAGCCACAGCTGAGGCTTAGCCCCCGCCTTCTGGCGCGGGCGATGCCGGCCTGGGCGGCTCGTTCACGATGTAGAAGACGCAGTCCTTCGGGGCGTTGATGTAGACGTGCGTTGCCGGGCTCGCGCCCTGTTGGCCCTGTGCTGGTTTCTTGAGCTTGAGCCGGTCGATGAACTCTCTGGCGTGCTTCTCGTAGTCCGGTGTCACTGTTTGCTCCTCCCTAGGGTTAGGGATGCTGCCCGAGCGGCTGGAGCAAACGCCTCAACTGAGCGTCAACGGCTACCCGCGAATGAGTGGGTGAAAAATCACCAGCGTCGCCACGGCTGCGCCGGCGCCTGCGATGGCGAGCCAGCGGGGGCGCGCGAGGCGGTCGTGGCCGCAGTGCATACACAAGGGCGTTAGCCGCCAGGTCTGCAGTTCGCACTGCGGGCAAGTTCTGGCATTGGCGCCTTGCGGCAGCAGGCGCGCGCCGTCGCCGTCGTCGATGTTGACGATGGTGCAGCCGCTGGCATCGGTGATGTGAATGTGCTGCACGTCTATGAGTCCAACGTCCGAGCGTCAGCGGGTTGCGCTTCTGGCTTGGCCTGGTCGTTTTGCAACACGATCTCGTCGACCTTGCGGACAAAGACCATGTATTGCTGCTTGTGCTGGTTGAGGTCTAGCGCAGAAGCGAGGCCGAGGGCGGCGCTGCGGTAGTCGACGCGGCTGCGTTCGGCGGATGGGGTGTCCAAAGCGTCGAGGGCAAGTTCGAAGCGTTTGAACCAATCGGCCCCCAGTTGGCCTGAGCGGGCGCCGCGCACGATGCGGCGGAGCGCGCTTCGCGCGAAGTCTGGCAGGTCGCCAATGTCGTCT
>Ga0114942_1000011_pt1 | contig 50428 bp, 43 predicted proteins | sample LowerColdCreek_FD_88674 | JGI IMG/M metagenome (GOLD analysis project Ga0114942, IMG submission 88674) | Groundwater microbial communities from Cold Creek, Nevada to study Microbial Dark Matter (Phase II) - Lower Cold Creek | ecosystem: Environmental > Aquatic > Deep subsurface > Groundwater ... | reverse complement strand
TACTAACACTACCCATTACCATTTGGTAAAAATCTATCCAATGCCCGAATATAATTAGTACCGCCATAAATGTGATAAGCGTATAATTTCTCTTAGCGCTTCTCTTCATCAATATTAATAACGGACACAAAAAGTTGATAATTACGTTCAAAAAGAAAATTCCCTTGTATGGACCTTGTACCCTATGCTTAAAATACACAGTTTCCTCAGGAATATTCGCATACCAAATAAGCATATACTGAGAGAACCATAGGTATGTCCAGAATACAGAAAATGCAAACATGAATTTTCCAATATCGTGTAAATGCTCTTCGTTGGTATATTCTAAATACCCTTTGTTTTTCAAGAAAATAACGAATAAGGCAATCAAACTCATACCACTTACAAATGAGCTTGCAAATGTGTACCAGCTATACATGGTGCTATACCAGTGTGCATCAATACTCATCATCCATAACCATGGAATAGTAGAACCTACTGTTAAGGCAAACCATACTAGGAATAAAGCTGCAGCTACAGTGTTTTTGTAAATAAATGCTTTCGCATTTTCAAACGATGTTAACCCTTCACTATCGGCCTCCGTACTTAACTTTCTCATTCTTGCACCTAGCAACATCCACAAACCAACGGTTAATGAAGACCATACAAGATAGAATGTAGGATTAAGGAAGCTTTCCTTTCCCTTTAATATCGGGTCGTTTTCAACAGCCGATTTATCTAACCAATGGTAAATATGGTGGTTATGGTCAATTAAAGCTACATATATTAGTAAGCCCCAAGTTATTGGCCCAAGAATCATCACCATTTTAGAAATAGCTTCTGGCACTCTCCTAAAAGTTGTTTGCCAACCGCCCCAAGCCAACGTAGTAACACAAATGAAAAACATACTTGCATTACATATTAATGTAAAGAAAACACTATTGTATATTAGTGTTGCCCAAAAAGCTGCTTTTTCATGCTCGTCGTGGCTGAAGCCCTTAGTTGCCAAGCCAATAATTACCGCTACTGCGCCCAAGGCTATTAAGCCAAGCGACCAGGTTTTCATTTTAGCAGGAACCTCAAATTGCGTTTTTAGTGATGCCATCTTTTATCTTTTAAAAATCAAATCCTTTGTTATGAGAGTTTTATTATTTGCTTGCAATTGCGGTGCTATCGGCTTTAGCGGCTGCTCCACCGTTTTTCTCCGCCTGCTTATTTTTAATGTAAGCAATAATTTGCCAGCGCTGTTTTCTGCTAAGTTGCGATGCGTATGGACCCATAAGGTTCTTTCCATAGGCAATTGAGTAAAACATTTGTCCTTCTGGCATTGCATCGTATTTCGCATCGCCTACTAATGTTGCTGGCTTTGCAGGATAAGGGCCATTACCATCTTTGTACAAAGGACCATTTCCATCTAGCTTTGTTCCGTGGCAAATGCCGCAATTAATTAAGTATAAACGCTCCGCCTCTTTTGTTTCGCCAGCAGTTAATGCGGCCGTAAGTGGGCTTTTAATTGATTTAGATGCTACGTAGTTAGCAGTATCACCAACCGCATCTTTTGCAAGTGGAAAAGGCATTTCCTCTCCTCTTGCTACTGTTCCTGCTACTGGTAGACTATTGTAGTTAATTCCTTTTTCAACCAAGTTGCTATGGTCTGCATAGGTTTCATAGGCACGGCTATAAGCCATATCTGGCATATAAATAGAACCAGGTTTTCTTTTAATATCGTTGCAACTAGCTAACAATACTATTAACGCTAATGTGAAAATGATGGATACTTTATTCATTTTATTCATTATTCTTTTGTTAGTGTGCTGGTGTTGCAACAGCCACTTCATTAATCAATTGTTGTTCTTTGTCATATCTGCCAAACCACCACCCTGGTTCTGCTATTTGCACATCTGTTTCAATAGCACCGTTTGCCTGTAGAAATGCTTTTGCGTCGTCTACATTTGTTTTATCGGTACATTCTATTACCATTACAAACAAATCATCTGTTGCTCTTGCATGAAAATGGTGCTTTTTAACAAATGGTGCTAACTGGCATAAATAGCAAAAAGTAAGCACCATACCCACTGCAGCGAAAAGTACGGTAAGCTCAAAAGTTATCGGAATCCATGCTGGTAAAGCAAAGTGTGGCTTTCCACCAATATTCAAAGGCCAATCTTTGGTAAAAATCCATGTCATGCAGGTTAAGGCCGTGGTGGTACCGGTAATACCATAAATAAAACCCGCCGTGTGAAGACTTGTTTCTCTTAAACCCATTGCATGGTCTAATCCATGTACCGCAAAAGGCGTGTATACATCATGTAGCTTGTAGCCAGCCATGCGTACTTTTTTAACCGCAGGAAATAAGGTATCCTCGGTATCAAAACATCCCACTACAAATTTCTTTTGTGCCATATTTTTCGCTTTAGCTTCTTGCTTTTAGCAATATTTTTTGTTTCTTATTCTTACTTACTAGTGTGCATATTCATGTGCAAATTCATCGGCTTTCATTACCTCTTGTTTTTGCATATCATCTTTATAGCTTTCCCCTGTGGTTTTCAATACATACTTAATTTCAGCTACAGCAATTACTGGGAAATATTTAGCAAATAAGAAAAAGCAGGTGAAGAATAATCCGAATGTACCCATGTAGAATCCAATTTCCCAAATGGTGGGGCTGTAATATACACTCCAGCTACTTGGTAAATAATCTCTATATAAAGAGGTAACAATAATTACAAAACGCTCAAACCACATACCTATGTTCACAATTATACTCATGAAGAAGGTAACAAAAATATTTCTCCTCATTTTTCTGAACCAGAAAATTTGTGGACTTAACACGTTACAAGCCATCATACCCCAATAACTCCAACCGTAAGGGCTAAACAAATAAGCCCTACTGTACATAAAAGTGTAAGCCTCATACTTATTTTGGCTATACCAACCCATAAACAACTCTGTAATGTAGGCAATACCAACTATTGAGCCTGTAAGTACAATTACCTTGTTCATAGCTTCAATGTGGCCAAGGGTAATATAATCTTCTAAGGCAAATATTTTCCTTATCATCAACATTAATGTTTGCACCATAGCGAAACCTGAGAAGATGGCACCCGCTACGAAATAAGGTGGGAAAATTGTAGTATGCCAACCCGGAATAACAGATGTTGCGAAGTCAAATGATACAATAGTATGTACCGATAATACAAGTGGAGTAGACAAACCCGCTAACACTAATGATAAACTTTCATGTCGCTGCCAATGCTTGGTACTACCCGTCCAGCCGAAGGCTGCCATACCATAAAGCATTTTGCGTAATTTGGTTTTTGCTCTATCACGTACTGTAGCAAAATCGGGTATTAAACCTGTATACCAGAATAATAATGATACGGTGAAATAGGTAGAGATGGCAAATACATCCCAAAGAAGTGGTGAGTTGAAATTAACCCACAAAGGTCCACGGCTATTAGGGTAAGGTAATACGAAAAAGGCCATCCATACACGACCCATGTGGAAAATAGGAAACTGACCAGCACACATTACCGCAAATATGGTCATCGCCTCCGCGGCTCTGTTTACACCCGTTCTCCATCCTTGGCGGAAAAGTAATAAGATAGCAGATATTAAAGTACCAGCGTGACCAATACCTACCCACCATACGAAGTTGGTAATATCCCAGCCCCAACCAATGGTTTTATTTAGGTTCCACTGACCAATACCATAAGTAACCTCACGGTACACACTGTACACGCCGAACATGAGCATGGCAACAGCAATGTAAAAACCAACATACCAGAGTTTGGTTGGTTTTGCTTCAATAGGTCTTATGATATCTTCGGTTACTTGTCCGTAAGATTTATTACCATATACCAGTGGTTCTCTTAATTGCGATTCGTACTTTAAATGCATTAGGTACAATTTATTGTCAAGCCAAGCTTGATGATAACAATATTTTAAAAGTTTCTATCCTTAATTATCCGTGTTGGGCTGCTGCCTTTTCTTCTTTTCTATTTTGGTGTTCTCCCATCTCATCTGTGTTTCTTACTTTAGCTAGGTAAGTAACGTTAGGTAACACGTGCAACATTTCTAAAGAACTAAAAATTCTGTTAGGGTTACTGGTTCTATGGATGGTTATTGCACTATGCTTGTCGTTAGCATTACCAAATACAATAGCTTCGGTAGGGCAAGCCTGTTGGCAAGCTACTTTTACATCCCATTGGCCTTCTTTTCCGGTTTCTAGAGGACGACTTTCTTTTTTAGCCTTCAACTTACCATCTTGTAAGCGTTGTACGCAGAAAGAACATTTTTCAATAACACCACGGCTTCTTACAGTAACATCTGGGTTTAACACCATTCTTGTAAGGTCGTCGTTCATCATCATTACACTATCATCCACGTGACCTACTTGATTATCCATAAAACTATCCGCACCCGTATAATCAGCCCAGTTGAAACGACGTACTTTATAAGGGCAGTTATTAGCACAATACCTTGTACCAATGCAACGGTTATAAGTCATTTGGTTTAAACCTTCGCTGCTATGGTTAGTTGCTGCAACCGGACAAACGTTTTCACAAGGTGCATTATCGCAATGTTGGCACATTAATGGTTGAAATACCACTTTAGGGTTTTCTAAGCTACCACTATAATATCTATCAATACGTAGCCAATGCATTTCATGACCACGAACTACTTCACTTTTACCAACAACTGATACGTTGTTCTCAGCATTACAAGCTACTACACATGCTCCGCAACCATTACATGAGTTTAAGTCTACACTCATTCCCCATTTTACGCCTGGTCTATCGAAAACGGGATATAAGGTACCTTCGCTCTCAAACTTTTCAATACCACCCCATGGTTTTAATTCCTTATCTCTTTCGTCACGAACTTCTGTAGGATTATGCTTGTATGTTGCCAAGCTAAGTTCCTTCATTACCTCGGTTCTATTGCCTTGTTCTGTATCGTAAGTATTGTGTGTTTGTGTAAGACCAACTTTATAGGTTTCTTCTAATACCGTAACGGAAACATCACTTTGAGAAAAACTCACTGTTCCGTTAGATAATGTTGCTAATGGAAAAGCATTTTTACCAACGCCGGCGGAAGCTCTACCAGTTTTCTCTGAACGACCGTAACCAACCGCAATACCAATAGTATCGGCTTGGGTACCAGGAATAATTAATACTGGTAAATTAATAGATTTGTTACCAACTGTAACCTTAACTACTTTTTTTGCAGGTTTGGTTTCGTAAGCATCTGCTTGGCCACCGTTGGTTAAATCAATGTTTAGTAAAGATTTTGCCATGGTTGGGGAAACAATTACATAATTATCCCAAGTAGCTTTTGTAACTGGATCTGGCAACTCTTGTAACCAAGGATTATTTGCCATTTGACCTGAGCCTATACCTACCTTTTGGTATAATACTAATTCTATTTTACCGCCCTTCTTATTATTATTAAGTGATGTTGTTGCTGTAGATACGGCTGCCGCGTTGAAAGCGGTACCAGTGGCGGCTATTTCTGTTGTTGGGTTAAGAACGCCGTTTTGTAAGGCTGCATCCCAAGCATAGCCAGCGCCTAATTTTGCCGTCCAATAGTTTTTTACCAGAGTTGCGTAATCTGATGTAGCACCAGACCATTTAAGCAAGGTATCCTGCCACTGACGGGTTTTGAATAAAGGGTTGATGGTGGGCTGAATAAATGAGATGTAGCCAGATTTTGGTTCAGCATCGCCCCAAGATTCTAAGAAATTATGATCGGGGATAACGTATTTGCACAATTGTGTAGTTTCGTCCTCCTTAGTATTAAATGAAACAGAGAGTTTAACTTTCTTAATTGCGCTGGCAAATTTATCACCGTCGTACCAAGTATAAGCTGGGTTGGCTTCGTAAAAGAATACTCCACCAATAGTGCCTGCATTCATTTCATCTACCAGCGTAGCGAAGTTATTATCAATACCTTGTTTGGTGTTGTTGGTTACCGACCAATTAATGGTATTTCCACCTGCTTGTAAAGCCTCGTTAATAGCGTTAACCAATATTTGCACATTTGCATCATTGCTTCCTGCAACTACAAGTGCTGCTCCTTTATTTTCAAGTAACGATTTTGCTGCTTTTGTAATGCCTGCTTTCAAATTAGCATCTGCAATATTAGCTATTGGCTGACCGAGTACTGCGTTGTACAATGCAGTAACTACGGCACCCGTTTCAGATGGTTTGTGAAGAAATCTTTCATCCGCGTTTGAGCCAGTAAGGCTAGCCACTGTTTCAAAGTGGATATGCTTGCTCATTTCAGGCTTTTTCTCGTCTAATTTTTTTCCTACCGCATATTGCTTTGCAAATTCTACTGGGCTTAACCATGTACCTAAGAAATCGGCACCAATGCTTACAATGGCTTTTGCTTTATCAAAATGATAAGAAGGAATAGCTTGCTTGCCATAGGTTGCTTGGTTAGCCAATAACATACCGCTATAAGAAATAGCATCGTACACAATGTGGCGGCTACCCGGATATTTTGCTAGAAATTGTGCTACAACTTCTTTGGTGGTAGGCGAAGTTATGGAGGTAGTAACAATAACCAAACTACCTGTTAGAGCGGAAAGCCCTTGTGCTACTGCTTTGTCTACCGCTTCAAAAGTGCTTTCTTTTCCATCCATTAATGGAAAACGAAGCCTTGCTGTATCATATAAATCTAATACAGCTGCTTGTACCTTTGCTGATGTACCGCCAGCTGTTATTGGGGAAAGGTTATTACCTTCTAATTTTATTGGACGACCATCCCTTACCTTAGCTAATACACTTATTGCATCACCTTCTTGTACAAAAGTGGTTGCATAGTAATTGGCCTGGCCTGGAATAATATCTTCTGGTTTGTTGGCAAAAGGAATTACTTTTTTCACTGGCATTTCACAACTTGCAGCTATTGCGGCTGCCGCTGTGCTAAAACCAACATATTTAAGAAAATCTCTTCTTGGGGTAGTAGCAGAAAGCAACCCACTGTTGTCGGATTCAAAAGGCAATTCTTCTTTAAACTCATCTTTCACAGATTGCTGGTATGCAGCCGAGTTATTTAATTCTCCAAAACTTTGCCAGTGCTTATTCTCCATAATATATTAAATGTGCTAATGGTCTAACGGGTTAATTAAGAATCTGAAAAACTATTTAGAACCGTGGTTAAATAAGTTGTTTAGTAATGACATTTTTGACACTCAGTACCACCAATTTTTTCAACAGTAATGCCTTTGGTGCTATCTATAGTACCATTCTTAAGATCGGCATGGTATTTTTCATAAATGCTGTAAAAGCCATTATCGTTGAATTGAACTTTTGTTTCTCTATGGCAGTTAATGCACCATCCCATGCTTAAATCCGCAAATTGATACACTTCGCCCATTTTGTTAATTTCTCCATGGCAAGTTTGGCATTGTACTTTACCAGCTTTTACGTGTTGGGCGTGGTTAAAGTAAACGTGATCAGGCAGATTATGAATTTTAACCCATTCAATTGGCTTAGCTTTAGTTTCATCCCAAGGCTTTCCTGGTTCAAAACCAGCATATTTGTATAGCTTTTGAATTTCGTTGGTTCCATTTACCTCTTTGCCTTCGGCAGTATACAATTTTTCACCATTGTATTCATTAATGGCCATATGGCAATTCATACAAACGTTTACCGAAGGTATATTGGCATGCTTGCCTTCTTGTGCACCGCCGTGGCAATACAAACAGTTAATTTGGTTAGCACCCGCATGTACCTTGTGTGAATAGTAAATAGGTTGCTCAGGTTGGTAATTTTTTTCCCTACCAAAACCAATAGCACCTTTTGTGGTTAAATAACCGCCCACCATAAATAACAATACTGTTAAGAAGGCTATGTAAGTTTTATTTCTCCAGAATGGTACAGGGTCTAAAGCCTTTACACCATCTTTTTCGTCGGCTAATTTTTTAAGGTTGCTATTTACTTGTAATAGTATTAAGGCAACTACTGCAAGCACTAATGTAAGGATACCATAAAGTAATGTGCTATCATTTTCTTGACTAGCTGCTACATTTGGGTCGCTAGAATCTCCTGTGGCTACCTTGGGAGCCGCAGCCTTGCTTGCTTCATCATTAATGTATTTAAGCATAGCATCAATTTCCTTATCCTGAAGATTTGGAAAAAGATTCATAGCTACTTTATTGTACTCATTGTACACTTCAATAGCTCTTGGGTAGCCTGCTTTAATAACCTGTTGGTTATTTTTAATCCAAGCATAAAGCATTTTCTTATCGGGCCAGCGCTCCTCAACGCCTGCTAATGCCGGGCCAGTAAGATTTTTGTTAACAGCGTGGCATGATGCACAGTTTTGAGAAAAAAGTGCCTTACCATCCTGTGCACTAGCAATGTTCTGTACTGAAAAAACAGCTATTAATATTGTAGCTGCAACGAGCTTGCTAATAGAACGTAAAATATTGCTTATCATATTCACAATTCGGTTGTTGGAATGTGGAAAAATATCCCTAGACGGCTGCAAAAATATGACAGTGAGTTGACAAAAGAACAATGAATTAAAAATTTTTTTAGCCTTATCTAGCAAGGGTTTTAGCGTATTGTAGCAACATTAACGAAATTTGAAGGTGTTTTGACTAAACGAATTTGTTAAGCCTCTTGTTTGTAAATGCATGCACATACTAATCAAAAAAAAAGCAAATTTGCATTATGCTACAAAAACTACAGAACAAATGGGGGGTAAAAGGTTGGCAATTTGTATTAATACTTACCACATTTGCCTGCGGCGGTAGTTTGTGCGGTATTGTTGGAAGAAATTTGCTTCAGCTTTTCTTTATAGAAAAAAATATTTTCTATTACCTTATATACATACCTACTATTACTTTATTATGGCCAGTGTGTGTATTATTGGTAAGCATTCCGCTAGGCCAATTCTCTTTTTTTAAGAACTATTTACAAAGGGTTTTTAATAAAATATTTACCAAAAAAAGTAGCCAATAACCTAACCGCAATGAGAAAACTAGCCATTTTTGCCTCCGGTGGCGGTAGCAATGCCAAAAAACTTATTGAATATTTTAAAGATAGTAATGAAGTAAGTATTGCATTAATTGTATGTAACAAACCCAATGCCGGTGTGCTATCAATAGCAAGAAGTGCTGGTATTGAAACCTTACTTATTAATAAAGTGGACTTTTATGAAACCACTAATTGTATTAAACTACTTGAGCAATACGAAATTGAGTTTATTATACTTGCCGGCTTTTTATGGAAAGTGCCCGACTACCTAATTAATGCATTTGCAAAAAAAATAATTAATATTCACCCTGCATTATTGCCAAAATATGGTGGCAAAGGCATGTATGGCATACATGTGCATACTGCAGTTGTGGCTGCCCAAGAAAAGGAAACAGGCATTACCATACATTTAGTAGATGAAGTGTATGATAATGGTGAAATACTATTTCAAACAAGTTGCAAATTAGCCCCTACGGATACGCCTACCGAAGTAGCTGCCAAAGTACTAACATTGGAACACGCCCATTTTGCAGAAGTGGTAGAGCAATACGTTACTAAAATTAGTTAGTAAAAAGGGGTTGGCCTTATCACAAAAAAAATCCAGGGATAGACATCCCCGGAAATTGATTATTATTAATCCCCAATGAAAAAGGTTGAGACGTATAGATATTCGTAAACCTTTGGACTTTTTTACTTAATAAACTTACTAGTAAATCTCTCCCCGTTAATTGTTACGTATACTAAATACATGCCATTAATAAATTGACTAATATCTTGCTGATTGGTGCTAAAACCACTAGTAATATTTATTGTTTGTTGCAATAGCAACTTTCCTTCACTGTTCATAATTTGCATAAAGCCTTTTGTATTTTCTTGTACTTGTGTGGTATAAGTTAACTGATTACCAACTACAGGATTATTAATAATGTTAAAGCCTGCCTCTTTACCCTTAAGCTTTATATTGGCAATATTGCTGTAGCTAAAACTGCCATCGGTTCGTATTTCTTTTATTCTATAGTACACATTTGTGCCCGTATACTGACCTAACAAATTATCAATATATTGGTACTTTGTTGTTGAATTTATAGCATTAACCGTAGCTATTTTATTAAGGCGGGTTGTAGCCTCACCTGCTTCAATCTCAAAGTGTGCAATATTATTAGCTGCACCAACCTGCCAATTAATTTGTGCAGTAGCATTAGTTAATTTACTAGCAGAAAAATTTAAAATGGTTTGTGGAAGAGCGATATTAGCACCCAAACTAACAGCGCTGAACGCGGTATAGCCTGCTGCATTATTAGTAACTGCACCGCCTGTGGTGGTATAAAACATTGCTGCTTGGTTAGTAACATCACCAGGGGGTAAATTAAACTCTACATAGAAATTGTATTGGCCGTTTTCTCCTCCGGCACCTGCTGTGGCTAAACCATCGGGAAGTTGTACCAATTGTAAATTATTGGTGGTATTTGTGTTGCCTTCAAACTTCAGTTCTACTACATTATCTGCTGTGTTAGCGGTGTATGTTTTATCTTGTAAAGTAGATAGTGAAAAATTAATTAAGTAAATATAATTGCCACTGTAAGTAGCTGTTTGAATAATGGTAACGCCCGCAGCAGCGAAGAAGTTGTTGTAAAAATTATTTACAATACTCATGGTTGGTCTTGTTCCAACTGATGTGGGTACTGCTAGTGTAAATTGAATATTAGTAGGCTTGGCGGTATAGTTAGCACTTGGTTTTATGGCACAAATAAAACTATTTATTTGATTGCCTGGCTTAATGGTGCCTTGGAATGTTTGTGCTAAAACTGGTATGCTTAAAACAAGCAGGGCAACAATGGGGATAAATTTTCTCATGGTTTTTTGTATTTATTAATTAGGAATCTGTTGTGATATAACTTGTGTGGTTACTCCGCCCAAAACGGTAGAAATAAGAAAAGAATTATCGTTAGATGGGCCAGAATAGCGAACATTTCTATTCATATTTAAGTCGCCTGCACTGTAAATATTGCTTGATAAAAGTGTGCTACTACCGCCAAGAATTGTTGTAAGTATTGCAGCATTATCATTACTTGGTCCGCTGTAGCGTAAGTTACTATTGGCGTTTGCATTGCCGCACCATAAAACATTTATATTATTAATAGTTTTGTAAGCGGCTGAATTGCCGAATAATTGATTATCAGTGGCCGTGGTAAAGTCGAAACTATTTGCTAATGTAGGCCTTGAAAAGTTTAATGCTTTAGCATAATTGGTAGCTTCTGCAGCCAACCCTAAATGGTTTCTATGCCTTACGGTAATTACATAATTTGCCGCATCTACATTTTTAAAAAATAAAGGGCTTACACCATCTATATCAACAATATCGCCATCCTTTTGAATTAACGCACTGCGTGTTTGTACTAACTGGTAACTTGTATTTCTTAACTCTATAAATACCCAATCAACAATATTATTATCATCATTGCTTTGCGTAGCAAAAACAGCTGCATTGGCTACTTCAGTATTGCTATTATTACTATGTGTAAATGTAGCTGCATAAGGCATTTGCCTGTAAGGATCAGCGGTTGGAATGATGTTGGTACCTGCTCTTAAATTATCATTCATTTTACCGGTAACACTATTATAAGCTCCTTGCAAAAAAACCTTTGCTTGCATCAACACAAATTTGTTAGCAGCATACAGTTCATCTCCATTATTAACCATATTATAGCTAATAGTATTATTAGAAGTATTGATACTGTTATTTGTTAATGCCCATTCGGTACCGTTCCATTTTAAAGGATACATTAACGATTCTGATCCTGTAATACCAGTTACATCTTGGTAAGTTGCTGTTGCGTTAATAGTTGCTGCAGTAATACCTGCCGTATTTATTTTCCAATAACTTTTTAAGTAATCTTCTGTTTTAAAAGGCTTTTCCGGATGTGCATTTGGCACTAACCTAGTAGCTACATAAGCTTCTGTACTATAACTACCTCCAACAGTTTCTATTTCTATTGGCATATAATCACCATTCGCCCCAAGTGGCAGGGTAATAATTGTTGCCGTGGTTACTTCTTTACGCAAATCTCCAGATCCGTTGGTTTCAATATACTTTCCAACACCCGCCCCAATAACACTTACACTGCTTGAAAGTTGAAGATTGGCATTATTAAGTATTAGCCTTCCTGATGTGAAATTTAGCGTATTGGCAATAGATACATTACCCGTTAAACCTATGGCTGATGGGGAATTGATTTCAACATTTGAAATGCTATAACCATTTGCATTAAGGGTAGCTGCATTACCTGTTAATACTAGCTTTCCCGCTCCAGTAATATTATTATTAAGATGAATGCTGCCAGCTACTTGTATAGCTGCATTATTATCAATTGTTATACTTCCGCCATTATCTAATACTAATTGTGCAATTACACAATTACACAGTAAAACCAATAAACAGCAAATAAATATTCTCTCTTTCATAAAATACTATTTTACTCCCCCGTTATTGTAATTGTAAAACCAGATAAAACCCTTACGCTTATACCCTGCCCAACAGTTAAGCTTTTTAAACTAATATTGGATGCAACTATTGGATTAAAAGTAGCACCTGACTGAAGCACTACGTCAGTATTAGCATCGGGTACAAAACCACAACTCCAGTTTATTGCATTCTCCCAGGCCGTGCTAGTGCCACCAATCCAATAATTATAAAATCGGATGGTATATATAGTACTAGCTGTACCATTAACTATGCACCTTAATTGATATCCAGAAAAACTACTTGGTATATTAGTAAGATTCAGCGTAGCGTTGTTGGTGTTAGTAAAATTTGCCGTAGGGCTAAGGTTATTAAATTCACCATTACCGGTATTTAATTGCCATTGATAACCTGCACCTACAATGTCTGCAGTAACGCTGTTACTACCACCAATACAAATTGGTGCAGAAAAGGTAACAATACCATTGTTATAAGTAGCATTGCTTACTGTAGCTCCGGCACTATTAGATAATACTAGATTGGTAGGGTTGCTTACAAAAGACAAGTTTGTAAATCCTGATGTATTCGTGGGCACTGAAAAATTAATTAAAAATAGGGTTGCATTGCTATCAATAGTTTGTGCGGTTACGGTGCTATCTGTCCAAAGAAAAGTAAGCCTTCCCTCTGTAGCTCCATTACTGTTATTGAATAATGCGTTGGCTATTTGTGGATGAATACCACTAATATTTAAGAAATTCAATTTTGTATTATTCCATACTATGCTTCCTTGCATGGCTAGAAGTTGAGAAAAATTAGTTGCCCTAACAGGTATTGAAATTCTATTGGTACTTACATGTGCCATAGAACCAATGGTAAATACTGGAGGTAAACTAGCCCCTTGAAAAGCAACAAGACCATTATTTAAAACTGCATTATTAGCTGATGTACCATTGGCAGTAGATAACAACATTGGTGTGGGCTCATTACTGAAAAACAATGATGTAGTGCCAGTTGCCCCAGCTTGTACTGTAAAATTTATTGTAAATAATAAAGCGTTGTCTACTAATGTTTGTGGTAATAAATTAGCATCAAGCCAAGTAAAACTTAAGGCACCTACTGTTGTAGCACTGCTTCTTGAATAATTAAAATCTATTCCAGATAACTGAGTAGCAATTACAGAAGCAGAATTGTATTTAAGCTTAGTAGTATCCCAACTAATTGTTCCTTGAAATGCAAGGTATTGATAAAAATTCTTTGCAGTAATTGGTATATTAATGGTGTTACCTGCTATAGCATTTGATACAGAACCAATAGTAAAACTTGGGGAGGTTGGCGATGCCAAAAAGCCAATTGTTCCCTTGTTATAAACTACATTATTTACTGAAGTTCCATTAGTATTTGAAACAACCAACTGAGTAGGAGTATTGGCAAACACCAAGTCGGTATTACCACTAGCACCAGCAATAACATTAAAAGTTATTGAAAATAAAACAGCATTACTTGCAATAGTTTGTGCTGTTAAATTATTATCAACCCAAATAAAACTTAATTGACCTGTATTGCTTGCAACTGAGTTATTAAATTGCATACCGGTTAACTGGCTTATAGGGCTGCTTACACTTGCAAAGTTCAATTTAGAATTATCCCAATTGATAGATCCCTGCCATGCCATAAACTGTGTAAAATTAGCCGCCGTTACAGGTATTGTTACCGTTGTAGCAGCCACATTTGCTGCTGAACCAATGGTAAATACTGTTGCCTGAGCCGCTAACTTACCCAATGCACTAACCTGCAATAATATTGCTAGCGTTAGTGAAATAATAATTGAATATTTTTTTGGCATAAAACTTAGTTCTTTCGGGTAAAGTAATTTATAAGAAAAAAGGAGGTAGGTATTCAGTAGCTACCTCCATATTTTTCATCACCAATCTTATTCATTCATTAATAATACGGTTTCAGTTGCTTTAGCTTCCAAGCCATTGATGTTAACATGATACATACCAGGTGCTAATGCTTTTTGCTCTCTCATATTTACTTGATAAAAATTGTTACCAGCAATAAGTGCTACCACTTTGGTATACACCGTTTTACCATTTACATCGGTAATAAATAGGGTAGCTTTCTTATTCGCTTTACTTGCCACCATTACTTGTATTGTTCCCTTTGAAGGATTTGGTGTAACCATCATTTTCTCTACGGCTACTATTGGTGTGGCTGGTAATTTATCAAGTATTATACCAGTGGTTTTTTCAACATTTGCTCCTTCATTTCCTCTAGCAAAAGCCATGGCTGGGGTAAAGCCGTTAACAATACTAATATCGGTTGCAGCACTAGTTGCCTTTTTATAAAGTACCAACTCAAATAATACCGTACCATCTACCAAAGTTTGTGGTGTGTTATTAGCATCTGCCCAAATAAAGTTTATTATGCCTTTATCTACATTTATTAAGCTATGCTCAATTGGTAACCGCTTGTTTTCAATGGTTAGCAAGTTCATAATTTGCTTATCAAAGCCAAGTGAAAATTGCATACCCATTATATCATTACAGTTCTTAACCCTTAGTTTAACTCTTATGGTTTCGCCTTTATCTGCTATTAATGTATCATAATAAAGTTGTAATGGCTTTCTTGTACTTACCAATCTATTTTGCCCTTGTACTGGTGCCCAGTCTTGGGTTACATCTCCTAGTTTTACACCGTAGAAACTTACGGCATTGTTAGAAGTAGTAATGTTAGAAAGCGTTCTACTATTACTATACGGAAAAGGATTTGTGGCATTAGGGAAAGTGTATAAGGAATCGATAAACACCCATAATCTGTTTCCTGCAAAGGTGGTATCAATTCCGAGTATTAGCCTTCTCACCGCTATTACATCTAATATATTTACTGCATTATCACCATTTGCATCCGCTGCAATTATTTTGTATGGTGTATTCAATAAACTTCGGTTAAGAATATGATTTTGCATTTGTAATACATCTAATACATTTACTCCATTTGCTTTTACCACATCATTGTTTTTATAAGGAGATAAGGTGTAGTTACGTTGTTGAAACAAGCTGAAGTTGTATCGGCTATTTGCATCTGTAACCATACTATCTATCATTCCTCCGGAAACCCTTACCGTAGCTGCTGGTATTAGTATACCTGTTGGTGTAGCTATTCTACCACTAGCATTAACATTTGCAGCTATACTAATACTTAACGTGTTAGAATTTGCGGTTGTTGGGCTAGCACAGTTTGCATTACTTGTAAGTGTTGTATATACACTACTTGCATTGGTAAATGATGGTGCAGTATAGGTGTTGCTACTTCCGCTTTGCGCTAGCATATTATTTACATAAAAAGCATACTGCGGATTAGTGCCACCATTAGCCGGTGTTGCCGTAAAGGTTAATGGCGTGCCATTCGGAACAATTGTACCAGGTGCGGTTAACACTACAGTAGGTGAAACATTTGCGTTAACAGTAACCAATACAGAATCACTTAACACTTCACAACCACCTCCGCTGACTAAAGTTTTGTAGTAGCCAGAAGTTGTTACTGATAAAGCCTGAGCAGTTTGTCCGCTAATTAACTGTCCGTTTCTAAACCATTGATTACCATTGAAAGCTGAGGAAGTAAGGTTTACGCTTTGGTTTTGGCAAAATGTAGTTGGTCCACCTGCTACAATTGTAGGCTGTGTAGCTGCTAAACCTACTGTAACCACGGCATTATTAGATGATGCTGAGTAGCATCCGCTACCATTGGTGGTTTCTACTGTGTAGATACCTGGTAAGGTTACATTGTAAGTAGCTGCAGTAGCACCACTTATTACTACACCATCTTTCAACCATCTATTGTTAGTGGCAGATGATGATGTTAAGGTTCTTGCACTGCCTAAGCATACTCCAATTGCACCACTTGGCGATAGGGTAGGAATGCTGGCTACATTGGTATTAATACTAATGTTTCTTACAGGTGTTACTACATTACAAGTAGCACTGCTATAATTATTTAACCTTAAGCTGTAAGCACCTGCATTTGCGGTAGAAAAGTTAGGAATAGTTAATGCATTGGAAGTTGCATTGGCAATTGCATTGCCATTTAATAACCATTGGTAAGCGGCACTTACTGTATTAGTTTCTAAACGTAGTGTATTGTTCTGACACACGGTTGTATCTGCTAGCGGGGTAACATAAGCAGGTACATTTGGTAAGGAGTAAATGGTAATATTGGCTCCATTATTACTACCCACAATTGCCTGACTAGTAGATATTACCCTTATGCGGTAGCTACTACTTTGCACCGTATTAGCTGGTATGGTACAAGTAAAAGAATTAGTGGTATTATTAGTTGATGTAACGCTTCCTAAAATTGTAGGGTTGGCAAAGCTTCCACTTATATCACTTAATTGGGCAATAAATTGATTATTAGCATTTAATGCTATAGCACTTGATAATTGATACCCAACATTTAGCGTAGCGCCTGCACAAAAAGTAGTGGTGCTTACTAGCGTACTCATGGTTGGTGGTGTACCTGGCTTATTGAAAGCCCAATTATTTACCTTACTCCAATTACCATTAGCATCCCTAGCCCTAACTACTACAAAATGATCGCCGGTAATTAAGCTAGTTATGTTAATACTGAAAGACTGATCTACAAGGTTGGTACCTGCTGTAATAGTTATAGGAGTACCATTGCCCACCCCAGGATCATAATCTAAGAAATACTCTAACGCAGTAACATTTGGCGTAGCAGCAGCCACTGTGGGTGTAAATGGTTTTACAAATAACCAATAGTTAGTAAAGCTCCAACTGCCACCTGCATCTCTAGCCCTTGCACCTACTAAATGCGTACCAGCACTAAGGCTGCTAATAACCGGACTAAAAGCAATATCTGCCACATTGGTGCTTGGGGTAAATGGTATACTAATAGCGGCTCCAAGGCCAGGATCTTGATCTATAAAATATTCTACCCTACTAACTTGTGGTGCAGTAGTTGGTGTAAGGTTGCTAAATGGATTATAGAAAAGCCAAAAACTTGTTTTACTCCAATTGCCATTACTTGACAATGCTCTAGTGCCTACTATATGGGTGCCTGCACTTAAAGTTGTAGCATTAATATTAAAAGCAAAATCTGATAAATTACTACTCGGCGTGCCGATGTTAATGGCAGTACCAGCACCAATGCCGGGGTCTTGATCTATAAAATATTCTACCCTTGTAATAGTTGCGGCGGCGGCTGGAACTATTGCTATATAAGGCTTGAAGATAAACCAATGATGCCCCATACTCCACACGCCAGCCGTAGTTCTTGCACGGCTGCCTAGTATATGCACCCCTAAGCTAAGTGCATTTACATCTACTGTAAAAGTGGCGTTGGTAATAGTAGTTGCAGGAGTTATGGATAGTGGTGTGGCATTACCAATACCCGGATCTTGATCTAAATAATACTCTACATAATTAATATTAGCTTGTGCAGTTGCTTGCTTGGTAAAAAGCAGGGTTGCCAATATGCAAATAGAGATAATACCTATCGCTTTTATAAAATCTACCACCAAGCTAGGAAAGCTTTGGTAATAGGGTGGTTTGTTGTATTGCATAAAACATTTGTTAAAGAAGCCAGTAAATAAATGGAACCCAATTAATTATTACTCCTTACGCTAAATGTGATGGTATAAGGGCTGGTAGTAGCACTGCTAGAAGGTGCATTTAACCTATAAAAGGCCGGTACGGCTGGTATACCACTTGGCTTATAAGGGTTTTGGCCGCCGTAGGCTCCGCAATCAGTTGCAGTAGTTGTGCCAGGAATTATACCCGCTAATTTTGCAGGGCTTGTGGCTGATAATTGAAACCGAGCATCTGGGCTATTTAAGGTGGTGCTACCACTAGTATTGTTAGGATAACCTACAAAAAATGCGTTGTTGCTAAAATCTCTACTGAAAATATTACCCGTACTTCCTGGATTGGTAAACACTGGATTGTTGGCTGATGCTGAACCGGTGATATTATTAATGAAAACAGTATTTGCGACTCCAGAAATATTTGATGGATAACCTGTAGTTAGATTTTCTGAAATACAGTTTTGTACCACAAAGGCTTGGTTATTTAAAGATAAAAGAATACCCGATTGTGAACCCATAGCAGTACAGTTTAAAATTTGCCCACTAGAAATCCCTACTGGAGATGTTCCTATACGAATATTAATAGAACCATAACTTTGTTCTCCAACACAATTCTCTACCCTAAAATTGGTGATGGTTCTATTACCAGTAAAGGAACTACCATAAGCGGATTGGTTGGTGCTTACACCATAACATTGGCTAATTACCCAGTTATTACAAACACCAGAATTATCCCAGTTCACAGATACACCTCTGCTTCTTAGTATGGTAATATTGTTAAGAGAATCTGGCACATTAGAAGTACTCACATATAAATTAAAATGCCCCGCAAATAAAGAACCACTACTACCTACGCCCACGGTAATACTTACACTACCAATACCACCAGCCAAATTTTGTAATCCAGCGTTTGTAAGTTCAGAGGTAGTATTTAAATTGTAGGAATTATAAAAATACCCTGGTCCTAATATTACTAACCGCTTATTTAGTGTTGCCGAGTAGCTTGTAGGTGTTGTGTTAGGATATATCTGTATGGTATCACCCACCACTGCTGCATTGTGTGCATCTTGCAAAGTTGTAAAATCAATTCCTACAATTGGTGAGGCAGAGGCAGTAAAGCCTACCCTGCGTATAGTAGCATTTGCTTGGGGCATATTTGCCAAAATAAAACTGGTAATAACAATTAGGCTAAGTATCTTTTTCATATTAGTGTATTTAAAAAGTTATTTTAATTATAGTTGGTTATAGAGAAGGTAATGGTATATGGTTGCCCTGTTATAAATACTGCACTTGGGGCATTGAATCTATTGTACACAGGTATTGGCGGTGTACCAGCAGTAATATATGGTGTGGAGCCGCCATAAATACCACAATTAGTTACGTTGCTAGTACCAGGAATAAAACCTGCACCTATGGCGGTGCTACCCGTTTTTAAAATAAATCTATTATCAGGTGTTTGGTTATTAACGCCAGCTGTTTGTGTGTAACTTGGGTAACCGTTAAATACATTGGCTAATACTTGGCTGTATAAGTTGCCAGAATTGCTACCCGTGTTAGTAATAATATTGCCAGAGGCGGCAAGTGTGGTAAGGTTTTTTACAAAAGTAGTATTGGTAGTACCCGTAAAACTTTGCCCATCAAAAATGCAATTTTGAAAAGCCACTGCTGCATTATTTAATAAGAATTGTACCCCACTAATGGCAATACAATTGTATATTTTGTTGCCACTGTAAGTGCCAGTTGGGGAAGTACTTAGCGTAATGTTTCCGTTAATAACGGTGTTGGTAACCAATAAATTAGTAATGGTTCTGTTACCGGTGAAAGACCCGCTAGCATTGTTTTGTGTAGCATAAAAACCCATACATTGGCTTACCGTCCAGCCATTGCAGTTACTACTGTTATCAAATTGTACAAACACATTTCTGCATCTATTAATAGTTATGTTTGGTAATGCTTCAAGGCGGTTGGTGGTTCTTACCGTTAGGCCGTTAATGCTCTGAAAAATAGTGCCCGCACTACCTAGGTTAACCGTAAAATCGCAGCTAGCAATAAAGCCAACCAAGTTTTGAATATTAAAATTTGCCAACTCTGCACCCGTTATATAAAAGCTATTGTTCAAATACCCCGGGCCCATAATTACTAACCTAGTATCAATAGTACCAGTGTAGGTGGCACCAGCAGCAGTAGGGTATAATTGTATGGTATCTCCATCTGCCGCAGCATCATGTGCAGCTTGAAAATTACCATAATCTAAGCCCAATACTGGCTGTGCACTAGCGGTATATCCTACCCTTCTAATAGTGGCATTTGTGCTATGCCAGGCTAATGTGGTTAGTAGAAAGAGTAATAGTGTTTTTCTCATAATCGTATTTTTATTTCAGTTAAGGCAATACATTTTCAGCACCGTTTTGGGCGCATTTTTTACATACTTATTTTCTTTTGCTTTCGGTGGATAGATGGATTAAGAATGCCATTTTAGGCAAAGCTTTTCAACAATATTTAGACTTACTATTAACCTTTTTTAAAAGCCTAAATGACCCTATTTATTTCAATAATTAAAGCTAACCAATTGTCATTGCTCGCCTATGGGTAATATCCCCAAGTTACTACTAGGGATTTTCCCATCATGCCTTTTCGTTTATCCATAGCCTAATAATTATTTAAATAAATGATGCCCTGTTATGAATGTGAAATTAGTTTACCCCCTTGTAACAAACTATACCAACAAAGGAGTATTTTTCTTTTATAAGTAAGTAATACCTATAGTAAAGTTTACTTTTATAGCATGCTATTAAGAGTAATAATTAGTATCATCCTATTATGTGGTTGCAAAGTTGTGCCAGCGCAGTTTGTAATACAATACAATGGTGTTGAAATAAATTATTCAACTGCAAACATTACTTATGCTTTTCCATACGTTAATACTTTTAACGATAGCATATTTTATACTATACCGCCGAGCAGTTGGAAACCACTAACCAACACACAAATACCAATTAGCTATGTTGGCTATACAACTTGGGTTAGGATAAATATAAATGCAATAAAAAAATATGGGATAATAGATTATGTAGATGTAGGTAACCCACATATTAACTATTTAAAATGTTGGATTGTAAAGAAAGATAGTATTGTAAAAAGCTTTACACTTACAGGTGATAATACCGTGTTTAGCACCCGGCAAATACCCACCACAAGTTTTTTATTTACTATTAATAACAAAGAATATATTGATTGTGATATTGTTATTGCAGCCGATAAGCGATTTACCAAATTAGATTTACCCATTACTTTTTGCAGCCAAGCTTATTATATTAAGCAACACAATGAGTATAGTTTGGTTTTTGGTATTACTATGGGTTTTTGCATGTTACTTTTTCTATTAAACATTTACCTATTTACTTCGCTACGCAAAAGTTTTTATGCTTGGTACAGCCTATACTTATTACTTATTGTTGTGTACCTGTGCGCCAACAGCGGCTTTTTCTTTGAATACATTACCCCTAATTTTCCTATTATAAATGATGCATTACGGCCAGCAATTTTTTGCTTTATTGAGCTTCCGATGTTATTATTTTTTATTGATTTATTAGATATAAAAACTAAATACCCAAAACTTTATTTGGTAAATATCCGTGCGGTATTCATTTATTTTTTAGCCTTTGTTATTGCTCTTTTATCGCTTAGTGGTGGCGGTTATGAAAGGCAAGGCTTTCTACTGAAATTAAGCTCTTATATCGTACTACCTTTTTTGGTTTTATCACTATTACAATCCATTTATTTTGTTGTTAAAAAAATACCTTTTTCTATTTTCTTCTTACTATCTTTTTTATGCTTTTCCTTTTTTTTAAGTATCTATTCTATGAATCAAAAGGAGTTAATTGGCAATAATTTTTTTACTAAAAATGCCAATTATTTAGCAATAGTTAGTGAGGCTTTTTTGGCTACGTTTTTACTTGTGTGGCAGTATAAATATTACAGAGATCAGGCCATGCAATTACAACAACAAAATATTGCTATTCAGCAAGATATTTTTAACGAAACGGCTGCTTGGCAGGAGAAGGAAATGCAACGCATTTCTTCTTTATTGCATGATACCGTTGGCGCCAACCTTGGCTTTCTAAGATTAGAAATTGATAATTTATTGGTAAACGAAACCGATAAAAGAAATATAACCGAACATATTGCCCGCATTGGAAATGAGGTACGCACTATGAGCCACTCTTTTTCGCCCATTATACTTAAGGATAAAGGCCTATACAATGCTATTAACGATACCGTAAAACTTATTAATAACAATAGCAGTATAGACTTACAGTTTGAATGGTTGGGCAGTAAGGATAGCCTTAGCCTTCAATACCAAATTATTGTGTACCGAATTATTCAGGAACTACTGCAAAATATTTTAAAACATGCTAAAGCTAGTAACGCCTTTTTACAGGTGTTGATTGAAGAAAAATTAATCTCCATTTATGTAGAAGATGATGGAATTGGTGTGGCAGCACCTGCACAAAATAAAGGGGTTGGCCTTAAAAGTATTGAGAACCTTGTGCAGCTATTAAGGGGTAGTTGTAGAATAGAAAGTAGCGAAGCCGAGGGATTTAATATTTCAATAGAATTTAACAAAATAATTAATGAAAAAATATAAAATTGGAGTTACTGACGATCATCTACTTTTTGCCGAAGGCATAAGTAATATTATTGCACAGAAAACAGATATGGAGTTAAGTTTTATTGCCCCAACAGTACCGGTACTATTTAATTTATTGGCTGAAAATGAAATAGATTTTTTACTGCTTGATGTAAACTTAGCCCCCTATAACGGATTAGAAGTACTAGCACAGTTAAAGAAAGAAAAGCCAAGTATTAAGGTTATGATATTATCTATGTATCAGCCCATAGATATTGGTGTTACCAACGCTAATTTTAAAGGCGATGCTTATGTATTAAAAATATCGGGCAGGCAAGTGTTGGAAGATGCATTGGAGAGTATGAAAACAAACGAAATTTATTACGACCCAAATATTATTAGCTTAAATGCTATAGAAGATTCATTTACCAATAAGCTAAAACTATCTAAACGAGAAAAGGAAATTATATCATTAATTGCCTTGGGTAAAACGAGTAAAGAAATTGCTGCACAATTATTCTTAAGTGAGCTTACTATAAAAACACATAGAAAAAATATTGCAGAAAAATTGGGTACAAAGGGTGTGGCTAATCTTATTTCAAAAACAAGCGGATACTAGATGAAAACAAAAAAATCCAGGGATAGAAATCCCCGGAAATTGATTATTATTAATCCCCAATGAAAAAGGTGTAGGTACTATCTTAAATTTTTTTATTGCACGAAAATACTTGTGTTGTATAATCACTACTAGGGGAATTCTCCCAATTACCTACTAGGGAAATCCCTAGTAGTATTTTTTACAAAAGCCTATAATTTTATAAAAGTTTATAACCTTTAAAAACTATAAAAATGCAAACTAAAATTCTAGGCGCACCCTTAAATCCCGGAGAAGGAAAAGAAATGGCTAATCTTTTTAGAGAGTACTTAACTGCAAATGTACCAGCCCATATTGCTGATGCTATTCCATTATCAGTTTCCTTTTCAGTAAGAGAATTAATAGATTTCCTTACTTCAGTGGAACAAGCTCATACAGGTAAAGAAATGGGTATATCACTAATTATGGGGATGAATAACAGAAACACCCCAAACGATTATAGAAATGGAAGAATAACTATACTGCTAGCTGCTTGTGAATATGAAGCCGCAAATGGACAAGTTACCTCAATGGACTCTCCTACAATTAATGCTAGCGGCACATCTAGTAATGTACTAGATTTAGCCTATGATTTAGGAGATTTACAGCCCTAGAAATAGCTATGACCATACATTTATATCAATATTTTCAACTTATAAGCCTTTTGAGTGCCATTGTGTATTTCAAAGGGCTTAAGCAATTTAAACTAGCGGCTTTTATCCCTTTATTATTTTTTACTTGTACTATAGAATTGTTAGCTACTAATTTCAAAACGCTTGGTTATAAAAGTAACTACAGTATATACAATTTTTACCTAATTGCTCATATGCCAATATTGCTGCATTTACAATTACAAATGCTGTATTTAAATAAGAAGGAAAGATTTGTGTTTATCATCATCGGCATTCTTGCAATTGTTTTTAGTTGCGTTAACTATATGTATTTACAGGGTAATGGAAAATTTAATAGTTACTCCTTTATCTTATTCGAAAGTTTAACAATTATGGTTTCCTCTCTAATTTTAGCTAGGTATGTTATAAACGATGAGCAAACTATACCACTTCTTAAAAGTCCAATTTTTTTTATTAATGCAGGCTTACTATTATTTGGGTTAGGTTGCTTATCCGTTTTAGGTTTACAAGAATATATATTGGCTAATAAATTACTTATTAACGGTATTACTATTTATAAATTACTTATGCCATCACTTAATATTATCTTGTATTCTAGTTATGCTTACGCCTTTTATTTATGCAGCCACACAAAGAACAAATAATAGCAGTTATTGTAGCAATAGCAATTATATTATTGTTTATTGGAATTTTATTTATCATTATGCTTTTCTATTATCAACAAAAGAAAAGAAAAGCCAAAATTGAAAAGGAAAACTATATTAATAAGTTTAACCAACAACTACTGCAAGCTCAGGTAGAAGCACAAGAACAAATAAGGCTTGATATTGGCGAGGAATTACATGATAATATTGGGGCACTTTCATCGCTTATAAAAATAAATCTTTCACTAATAACCATGAGTGAAGATGAAAATAAGAAGAATGATTTATTACAAGATAGTAAACTACTTATTGGCAAATTAATTACCGATGTTAAGCAACTTGCAAAAACATTGAACACCAATAAATTGCACCAACTTAACATTGCAGAAGTTATAACAGAAGATATAAGTAGGCTTCAAAGAATGCAGCTATTTAATATTAGCTTGGAAATAAATGGAGACGATAATAATATTGCCAACGATAAAAAAATAATTCTTTACCGCATTTGTCAAGAGTTGCTACACAACATCGTAAAGCACGCCAATGCTAAAAATGTATTAATGCAACTTACCTTTACCCAACAGCATTTACATATTTTTCTACAAGATGATGGTGAGGGTTTTGACCTATTGGAAGCCAAACAAAAAAAACTAAGTACAGGCTTGCTTAACTTATACAACCGCACACAACTAATTGGTGGTACGCTAACCATAGATAGCCAAATTGGCAAAGGAACAATAACCAATTTTTATATACCTGCCAACTAACTTTTTTATGAAAAATAACCCTATTTATATATCCATAACCGACGATCATACCCTATTTAGAAAAGGCATCATATCGCTGCTACATGCTATAGATATGAATGTATCTATAGTACTTGAAAGCAATAACGGAAACGATTATATTAGCAAGCTACCACAACTACCCATATTGCCACAACTTGCAATAATGGATATGAATATGCCTGGGCGCAATGGTTATGATACAGTAACTTGGCTTAACGCCAACTATCCTGATATTAAAGTGCTTATAATAAGTATGGTAGATAGTGAAGAGGAAATGTTGCGTATGCTAAAAGCTGGCGTAAAGGGTTATTTAAGCAAAGATGTAGAACCAAATAACTTAAAAGAGGCAATAAACTCAATACTAGAAAAAGGCTTTTACTATACTGATTTTATTACTGGCAAATTATTACATGGCTTACAAAAAAATGAAAACCCACAACAGCATTTACCAATAACCCTTACGGAAAAAGAAAAGGAGATGCTACTGCTTTTTTGCACCGAACTTAGCCATAAAGAAATGGCTGCACAGTTAAGCATTAGTGTAAAAACAGTAGACCATTACCGAGAAAACTTGTGTAAAAAACTTAACGCTATTTCAAGAATTGGTCTGGTTTTATATGCTATGAAGCATAGGATGATTTGATAGCCAGGTAACTTTTTGGGTGGTTATAACAAAAGATAAAAAGTTTCATATGTAAAATAGCTACCTATTGTGCTACTAACCGTATTATAATTACATCAATTTTTCACCGGCCACCACCCCGTTTTATTCATTAGCCTATTCTCCTTATTTTTACGCCTATGCTAGATGCCATATTAAAAGGTTTGGCCTTAGGGGTAGTACTTAGTATTTCTGTTGGCCCTGTTATTTTCTCCATTATCAAACAAAGTATAACCAATGGTTACAAAGGTGGCTTCACTTTTATTGCAGGTGTATCCGCTAGCGATATTGCCATTGTACTAGTGTGCAACTTATTTTCTAATCTTTTCAATTTAGCCATTAGCCACCAAAAAATCATTGGCATTATTGGCAGTGCTTTTTTAATTGCTATGGGCATATATGTAGTTTTTTTTAAAAGGGTTTCCGCTACTGATGATGGTAAGGCAGCCCTTCAATCGTTTACCACCAAACAATCTATTAGGGTTTTTTTAGCAGGTTTTTTTATGAATACGCTTAACCCTGGCGCCTTTCTATTCTGGTTTGTAGCAAGTGCCGCTATTATTTCTGATGCCGCAGTGCAAGCATCACCCATACAATACAAATTATTGGTTTTTGGTACTTGTTTAATTTTTGTTCTATTGTCTGATGTTGCCAAAGTATTTCTGGCGGGTGTGCTTAGGCAATATTTAACCTTAAAAAACATTGCCCTTATTAACAAAATATCTGGCCTTATATTATTAGGCTTTGGGTTAGCTTTGTGCATAGGCTTGCAACTGAAGAAATAGCAACTCAATACATAACCTATGAAAATATTTCTAATCCTTGTTTCACTTTTATTGGTAAAGCAACAATATGCCCAACAAGATTTTTTATCCCTTAAAAAACGAGGTAAAAATGTTCAATACTTTACCAAAGGTTCATTTATTACCTTCCAACTCAATAATCAGCAATGGTTATCTGGTTATATTAAAGATGTAAGAAACGATAGCTTTAGCTTTCAAGAAATTAAGGTTAGGCAATACATGAACCAATGGGGTACTGCTTCATTAGATACCATGTATTATGCAAGTTTTAAAATTTCTCCTAAAAATATTACCGCATTTCCTAAAACTAAAGAAGGCTTTAGCTTTATTAAAAATGGTGCCTTGTTTAAAATGGGTGGTGCTGGCTATGCCTTGGTAAATATTATAAATGGAATTACCAGAAAAGAAGAAATTTTTACGGGACAAAACCTAACCAACCTTGGTATTGCAGCAGCCATCTATATGTTCGGGCAAGTACTTTCATGGAATTATGATGATAAATATACCGTTGGTAAAAAGTACCAATTAATATACGTTAAAATGAGTGCTTATTAAGTAAAATAGTTGCCATTACATGCCTAACAAACCATTAAAAACTACAAAGAAAAAAAGCTTTTGGCGCTGGGTAGGTAAGCTGCTTTTGTATGCTTTTATTAGCTCCTTTTTATACGCTTTGCTGCTTAAATGGGTATATCCACCCATTACCATTACACAATTGGTTAGCTTGGTAGAAGGTGATGGATTGAAGAGAGATTATGTAGCCTACCACAATATTTCCCCCAATTACAAGTTGGCAGCAATAGCAAGTGAAGATCAATTATTCCCCGACCATAGCGGCTTCGATTGGAAAAGCCTAGAAAAAAGTGTACTTACAAAACCTAAAAAGAAAAATAAAAAGCGAGGCGCAGGCGCTAGCACCATTAGCCAGCAGGTAGCTAAAAATGTATTTCTATGGCAGGGTTCTGGCATTTTTAGACATATTAGAAAAATACCTGAAGCATATTTTACCCTACTTATAGAATGGCTTTGGGGTAAAGAAAGAATTTTAGACGTGTACTTAAATGTAATAGAAATGGGGCAAGGCGTTTATGGTGCGGAAGCGGCATCTCAATTTTACTTCAAAAAATCGGCAAAAAATGTTTCAAAAAATGAAGCCGCCACAGTAATTGCATGCCTACCCAACCCTAAAAAATTTACGGTAATTCCTCGCAGCAAATTTGTGCAATGGAAAAGCCAAAAAATATTAAAGCAAATGAAAAACATTGCTTCGGATGATGATGTGCATGCTTTATGCCAATAATTTAATAAAAGCTTACACACCTAACTTTCTGTTAATACTATCATCACATTCAGTTTACGTTGCGGTAACTATTTAGCAACATTGCGGCTACATCTTGCGGTATCAAAAAACAAGCATTATGAACGCAAAAATTACCCTTAAAGGGTTGGCTATTACTTCGGCTGCTATGCTAGCATTTGCATCTTGCAAAAAGAAGGATGGCGAAACCTATGTTAACGATCAAATTAAGTTTGAAAACAAATCAGCTACTCCCGTTTTCTTAAAAAAATTAGCTGGCTTTGAAGGTGTAGAAACCTACTCTCTACTTGGCAGTGATGATAAGTTGGCCAATACACCAAACTTTGTATTTGGTGGTTCAGCAGATGGTGCTGGTTTCCTTAGTAATCCAGATGGTACTTATACCGCACTTATTAATCATGAAGATAATTTTGCAGTATCAAGAATTACTTTGAATAAAGAATTAACCCCAGTTGCTGGTGAGTATATCCTTAATTCTAACGGTGGCGTATGGCGTTTATGTTCTGCAACTATGGCTACCCCTAACGAGCATGGTTTTGGTCCTGTGTTTTTAACTTGTGGCGAAAGTGGTGAAGAAAGTAGAACCCACGCTATTAACCCATTAGAAACCAATTATCAAAGAAACGTATCAAAAGAAGTTCCAGCCTTGGGTAGGTGGAGTGCTGAAAATGCTATGCCGCTTAACAAAAGTGCTTTTCCTGGAAAAACAGTAATAATTATTGGTGATGATGATAGCGGCACCGAAGGCGGACAAGTAGTAATGTACGTTGCTGATGGTGTTGGTAACCTTACTAGCGGCGAAATATATGTAATGAAGCGCCCAACCAACAATACCAAGGAAAGAGATATGGTTGTTGGTACACAATACGATGTAGAATTTGTAAAAATTAATAATGCAAGAAGCCTAACTGGCCGTCAAATACAATTGGCTACTGTGGCTCAAAATGCTATTAAGTTCGGCCGTGTAGAAGATATTGATTACAAAAAAGGTGGATCTGCAGAAGCTACAAGGGAAATATACTTTGCAGTTACCGGACAAAACAATAGCGGTGCAAATGCAGACTACGCTAGAACAAAGTTTGGCAGAATATATAAGATGAACTTAAACGCCGAAAATCCATTAGTTGGTAAGTTAGAAGTTATTCTTGATGGCGACGATAGAAATGGTATTGCAAAAGAGTTCCAAAACCCAGATAATATTTGCGTTACGGAAAACTATGCTTACATACAAGAAGATCCTAACAGCTACGGTACAGAAACACATGATTCTTACATTTACCAATATAACCTTGCTACCAAAGAAATGAAAAAAGTATTTGAGTTAGACCACCGCAGAACAGCTAGTGATGCTGCTAAGTATAATATTGGTGGTGCAAGCACTTTCGGTTCTTGGGAGTATGGCGCCCTTATTGATATTTCATACGAAGTAAATGTACCAAACACATTTATGCTTTGCATACAGCCACATACTTGGAGAGGCGATAAGTACAAAGGCGTTGATGGTGGATCATTAAGGCTTTCTGAAAACCAAGCTAGTCAATTAGTAATCTTAAGAGGCTTACCAAAATAGTTTATTCATTCATAGTTTATTATAGCCCTAACCCAAAAAATGGGTTGGGGCTTTTTTAAAATAATTAGTTGCCATGAAATTTATTTACCTAACCCTTTTAACAATTAGTATTGGTATTACTTACTATTGCTGCACCAATGCTGCTACCCCAACTATTGATGTTGTAAAAAAAATTTATACCAATCAAATTGATTCTTTACAAGTATCGCTTAACACTTTGGCAGCCATTTGTGCCAACAGCAATAGTACCGAAAAAGTGCAAAACGCATTTTTACAAGCAAGGCTTAGCTACAAAAAAGTAGAGGCAATAGTTGAATATTATTATCCTACCACCGCCAAGGTTATTAACGGTGCTGCCTTGCAAGAAGTAGAGGCCGATAATCCTAATTTATTAATTGCACCTACTGGGTTTCAGGTTATGGAAACGCTTATTTTTCCTGCTTATACTCTTTCTCAAAAAGATACCGTACTTCAAGAGGTTAATAGAATGCAAGAAGCCACCACCCGATTAAAAATTAACGCACAAACCCTAGAACTTACCGATGCTAACCTTTGGGATGCTATTCGCCTACAGCTTTTTAGAATTGCTACGCTAGGTATTAGTGGGTACGATGCTCCAATTGCTAATAACAGCATGCAAGAGGCTGCTGCATCTTTACAATCATTGCAACTAATGCTTTCTGCTTATGGAACTGATGAGGAGTCCGATAAGTTTTTCTCTACCTGCAAGCAGTATTTACTTAATAATAGCAACTTTAATAGTTTTAATAGAATGGTATTTTTAAGAAGCCATTTTAATCCGCTTTGCAAGCAATTACATAAGCTACAAACACAAAAAAATATTCCATTCTTCAACGAGCAAAGACCCTTAAATAGCAATGCACCTACCTTGTTTTCAAGTAATATTTGGAATGCCTACGGCTTTTCTGATTCGCTTGCGCCTAATAATATTCCACAACTAGCCTACTTAGGAAAACAATTGTTTTACAACGTTAACCTTTCTAATAATGGTAGTAGAAATTGTGCTAGCTGCCATAACCCTGCAAAAGCATTTACTGATGGGTTGGCAAAAAATATAAGTATTGATGGCGATAAAAAAATATTACGCAATACCCCCACTATTTTATATTCAGGAATGCAGAATGCACAATTTGCAGATAGTAGGGTTGCTTACTTAGAAGATCAAGCAAAGCAGGTGATAGAAAACAAATTTGAAATGCATGGCAACTTGCAATTAGCGGCTGAAAAATTATCGGTAGATACTGCTTATACATCCTTATTTACAAAAGCATTTAGCAACAATACCATTACACCCCGTAAAATACAACAAGCTATTGCAGCATATATAAGAACGCAGCAACCTTTTAATAGTATTTTTGATAAGTATATGCGTAATGAAATTGAAAGCTACCCTGCTGAGGCTGAGCTTGGTTTTAACGTATTTATGGGTAAAGGAAAATGCGGCACTTGCCATTTTATGCCACTTTTTAACGGCACCGTTCCGCCAACGTTTGTAAAGTCGGAAAGCGAAATATTAGGAACGCCAGCTAGCAATAAACCACCTTACAAGTTAGATGCCGATAGTGGAAAATATCATTTATACAAATCCTTATTACATGTGTCTGCATTTAAAACGCCTACGGTAAGAAATGCGGCGCTAACAGCACCTTATATGCACAATGGCATTTATAAAAATTTAGATGAGTTAATTAATTTTTATAACGTGGGCGGCGGTATAGGCTTGGGTTATGATGTTCCATACCAAACACTTCCCCCCGATCATTTACAGCTAACTGCCACAGAATCAGCAGCTTTAAAAGCATTTATTGCAACGCTAAACGACCAATAAAAAGTTAATAGTAACAATTTGATAATATTTAATACTAGAATTTAATTTTTCTCCCTAATTTACAAGTGCATATAAAAAACCACTTGTTTATGAAAGCATTTCATTTTACCAAAAATGATGCACTGTTTGTAACAATGATGTTGTTAATGCTCTACGCTATTTTTAAATAGTTTACAACAAGCTTGCCAAATTCAGTACATCCCCCATGAAGAAAAAATTACTCATCTAGCACATACTAGATGAGTTTTTTTAAGCAAACGTAATGGTAAATGTAGTACCCTTATTAGGTTCACTAATAACAGATATATCACCACCCAAAGAAGTTATTTGAGCATGTACCAAGTATAAGCCTATGCCTTTACTATCTGGGTGGTTATGAAATTTTTGATATAAACCAAATAATTTGTTTTTTACTTTATCCATATCCATTCCTAACCCATTATCTACAATTATTAATTTCACTTTTTTTTCTTCTATTTTTGTGCTTATGTTTATTTCTGCTGGCGTGGCTACCTTGGCATACTTAATAGAGTTGGTAATAAGGTTTAAAAATATACTTTCTAAATAAGCATGGTTAAATACTACTGTTTGTGCATGTGAAAAGTCAACATCAATTCTAGCGTTCGATTGCTCAATTATTTGGCTAATTGACGATAAAACTTCGTGTAATACTGTTGAAAAGGTAACTGTGCTTTTTAGCTGACCATTGTTTTCTTTTACAATTAATATTTTTATTAAATCGTTTAAAGTGTCATTTAGGTTTTTAGTTGAAATTTTAAAGCCATTAATTAATTGCTTAGTAAATGCGTCTTCAATTTTTTCTACATCTATCATAGATGCTATTGATACTAAATTGGTAAGCGGGGAACGCATGTTATGCGAAGTAATGTAGGTAAACTGTTTTAAATCTTTATTGCTTTTAGTAAGTTCTTGAATAAGTATTTCTTTTTCATATTCAATTTTCTTATTGGCCGTAATATCTCTTGCTACACAATAGTTTAGCTGGTTTTTTTCATCCCAACGAGCGCTCCAAGACATATAAATGCAATCTCCATTTTTTTTAATGTACCGGTTTTCAAAATTTATAATAGCGTTACCCGCAATTATACTTTCGGCTTCTCCTGTTGTTTTTGCAACATCTTCAGGATGAACCATTTCAATATACTTTTTACCAATTAACTCTTGGGGCGTATATCCCCAAATGTTTTGGCTAGCGTTACTTACTGTAACAAATTTTCCTTCACCATCAATGGTACATATTATGTCCATTGATATATCCATTAATTTATTATGCTCTTGGCTATTTTTTTCATTTTGTTGTTGTATCAATTTTTTTTCATGAATGTCTTGAAAAGTGCCAAATACTTTTACACATTTACCATTTATAAATTGTGCTTCTGCTTTTGCCCTTATCCAGCAAATTCTTCCTTTTGCAGTTTTAATTCTTAGTTCCACATCAAATGGTTCACCCGTTGTTTCTATTTTAGCAACCAAATCAATAATTATTTTCCGCTCTTCTTCGCCTGCGTAAAATTCAATTGCTTTCTCTACATTTGGCTCATAATCTAATGGTAAGTCATGAATTTCTTTGGTAACATCGGTCCAATAAGCGTTTCTATCAGGCATATAATACTCCCAACCACCTACTCTTGCTACTCTATTGGTTTGTGATAGAAAATTCTCTAATTGCTCTTTTTCTGTTAAGTCGGTTATGGATACAAATAACACATTGGCTTCATTTATTGTATCGCAAGGAACAATGGTGTAAGCAATTGGCATTATTCTACCTTCTCTGTTAATTGCAAGTCCTTCCTCGGTTATAGGAGTATTTGTTTGTAAGCTTTCTAATATGGTATTTAAAATGTTTTTAGATGAATTAATAATAATTTCTTGTAAATGCTTATTCAAAAATTCTTCTTGTTTATAGCCCAAATAATTGCAAGCAAAATTGTTAATCATTAATATTTCACCAACCTGATTAATGAGTAAAAAACTATTTTGTGCTTTGGTAAAAATACTATGAATGCATTTAGAAGATAGTAAGCTTTCGGAGGCTAAGGGGGTAGTTTCTTCCATTTCAATATGTTTTAAATTGAAGGGCTTCAGCAGTAAATTAAGGATTTTATTCGGTGAATCTTTTATTTTTTAATTTATCAATACACCATAAAACTTTTAACAAGTTAGTTTCGTTTTTCAAAAAAAATTCTATGTCGCATTTCCTTAACAGCAAGCTTCCCAATATTAGCACTACCATTTTTACTGTTATGAGCCAGTTGGCAAATGAATACAAAGCCATTAACTTGGGGCAAGGTTTTCCTGATTTTGATATGGATGCCGCCTTGGTTAATGAGGTAACTGCGGCTATGAAAACGGGTAACAACCAATATACACATATGAATGGCTATTTACCATTAAGGGAAGCAATAGCCAATAAAATTCAACAATTATATCACCATACCGCAAACCCAAATACGGATATAACCATTACACCTGGCGGCACTTACGCCATTTACAGTGCTTTAACTGCCATTATACACAAGGGCGATGAAGTAATTGTGTTAGAACCTTGCTATGATAGTTATATTCCTAATATTGAAATTAATGGCGGCGTGGCCATAAAAGTTCCGCTTAGCTTTCCTAATTATACCGTTAATTGGCAGTTAGTGCAAGAAAGCATTTCGCCAAAAACCAAGGCTATTATTATTAACTCGCCACATAACCCTACTGGAGCTGTACTTAGTAATACAGATATGCTTACGCTTAGCAATATTGTAGAACAGCATAACTTATTTGTTATTAGTGATGAGGTATACGAGCACTTAATTTTTGATGATAAGCAGCATGAAAGTGTATTAAAATACCCTAGCCTTGCTAGTAGAAGTTTTGTGTGTTTTTCATTTGGCAAAACCTACCACTGCACCGGCTGGAAAATGGGTTATTGCGTTGCTAGCGAGGCCAATATGGTAGCGTTTAGAAAAGTACATCAGTTTAATGCATTTACTTGCCCTACACCGCCACAAGTTGCATTTGCCAATTATCTTTCAAATAAAGAAGCTTATATAGGTTTGGGGAAATTTGTGCAAGCCAAAAGAGATTTTTTTGCCCAACAAATGGCGGCAACACCATTTACCCCAATTCCTTCTTACGGTAGCTATTTTCAATGTTACAGTTATGCTGGTTTTTCCTCCATGCCCGATGCGGAGTTTGCCGTATACCTAACTAAGCATTTTGGTGTTACTACCATACCAGTATCAGCATTTTACGCTAATAAAAAAGACGATAAAGTACTTCGCTTTTGCTTTACCAAAAAAGAGGAAACCTTACTAGCCGCAGCTACTGCCCTTCAAAAGCTGTAATTTTTTTACAATAACCATTTTAGTGTTCCAAATGGGTAAGCCGCATTTGGTGCACCTTCAAGCAATAATTCGCCCTGCATGTTTACCCCAATAACTTTTGCGGTAAATGTTGCTTGCCCATCGGTAAAGTGTACTTCGCTGTTTTTCTTATACAGCAGCATATTATAAGCTGCAAGCAATTCATTTTCTTTTAATTCAATACATTTTGTAAAATATACTTGCAATTGTTGGCACAACTGCTTTGCTAACAACAATGGGTGATGTTCTTTACCAGTAATTTGCTTTATAGATACTGCATTTACCGCATCGGCATTAAATGCAGTTTGGTTTACATTTATCCCAATTCCTATTACCGCCCATTGCCATATGGGTGTAGCTTGGTAGCTAGCCCTTATGCTATTTTCTATTAGTATTCCACCTGCCTTTCTGTCATTCCAATAAATATCGTTGGGCCATTTTATAAGCACATCGCCATTGGTAACTTCATTTAGCCAATTGCAGCAAGCTACCGCAGTAGCCATACTTAGCAAAAAAGATTTACTTAATTGTAATGGGCCTGGGTTAGCAATAATGCTAATAATTATGTTTTCGTTGGGGTTAGAAGCCCATATTTTATCTCTTTGCCCTTTGCCAGCTGTTTGGTGTTGGGCAAAATAAGCAGCCCCGTGTTGTGCCAAGCCTAGTTTTATTACTTGCATGGCATAGTTGTTGGTACTATCCACTTCATTCAACACGGTAATACTATGTCCTATTACAGCAGCGGTTGATAGATGTGACAAAAGAATACTTATTTTTGAAATGCAAAGTTATCATTTTATAACGCCTTGCAAGAAATAGCACTCATATGCTTTTTAACAAATCAAAATAGTATTTTACAAAAGCATATCATTTATACTAACAAAAAAAGGTTTCATTATTGGCAACTACAACAGCAAGCATTACAAAAAGTAGTATTACTAAAACTACCCGTAGCTCTAAAATTTTTAAAACAATTATTAAAGCTATAGAAGAAAAAAAAGGTACTAACATTGTTTCGTTAGACCTTAGAAAAATTGGTGAATCCGTTGCCGATTTCTTTGTTATATGCCAAGCAAGCAGCACCACACAAGTAAGGGCTATTGCAGAAGAAGTAGAGCACTTACTAGAAAAAGAGTGCGATGAAAAACCTTACAAGCATGAAGGTAAACAAGCTTTTCAATGGGTTATAATAGATTATGTGAACATTGTGGTACATGTAATGCACCCGGAGGCAAGAAATTTTTACAGATTAGAGGAAATGTGGAGCGACGCTAGTATTCAAAAACACGATACGCCCGAATAATAGCGCTAAACTTTTTAATTGAATAATTATTATATATAAAGCAACAAGCAGAAAAAAGATTATGTCACAAGAGGATAATAAGTTTAAACCAGATTTTTTAAATAAAAGCGGAGATAAATCACCCAAAAAAGGCCCAAAATTCAGTATTTACTGGATTTATGCCATTATTGTAGTAGTGCTAATTGGCAACTACATTTGGAGCATGGAAACCCCCAATATTAAAAATGTTACCGAACAGGAGTTTTTTAGTAAATTATTGGCTAGTGGCGATGTGGAGAAAATAGACAAAGTAACCAATCTTAATACAGTAAGGGTTTATGTAAAAAAAGATTCACTTTCTAAACAGTACTACGCCGATAAATTTAAAAAGGCATTACCGAAAGTTATTCGTGGCCCACTTTTTAAATTCGAGGTAACCACTTGGGAATCTTTCGAAAGAAAAATGGAAGATTATTACACCAAAACGGGTGCTTCTCCAGTAAATGCTGCGGTGTACAGCGAAAACGATTTTCTCAGTAGCCCCATTGCAAGTACTATTGTTACCGTATTATTGTTTGTTGGCTTATGGGTATTGCTAATGCGTAAAGTAGGCGGCGGGCCAGGCGGCGGTGGCGGACCGGGTGGTATATTTAATATTGGAAAATCCAAAGCTACCTTATTTGAAAAAGGTACTAAAGTAAATACCACTTTTAACGACGTTGCGGGCCTAGACGAGGCAAAGCAGGAAGTAATGGAAATTGTAGATTTTCTAAAAAATCCCAAAAAATATACCGCATTGGGTGGCAAAATACCTAAAGGTGCACTATTAGTAGGCCCTCCTGGTACGGGTAAAACCTTGCTAGCAAAGGCAATGGCGGGCGAAGCCCAAGTGCCTTTCTTTAGCCTCAGCGGATCTGACTTTGTGGAAATGTTTGTTGGTGTTGGTGCCAGCCGTGTAAGAGATTTGTTTAAAACCGCTAGAGAAAAATCGCCTTGCGTAATATTTATTGATGAGATAGATGCTATTGGCCGTGCTCGTGGCAAAAATGCTATTGTTAGTAATGATGAGAGGGAAAATACCCTGAACCAATTATTAGTAGAAATGGATGGCTTTGGTACCGATAGCGGCATTATTATATTAGCAGCCACCAACCGACCAGATGTGTTAGACTCGGCTTTACTACGCCCCGGAAGATTTGATAGACAGATAAGCATTGACCGACCAGATGTTAAAGGCAGAGAGGCAATTTTAAAAGTACATTTAAAAGGTATTAAAGTATCTCAATCATTAGATGTACACAAGCTTGCAGAGCAAACCCCAGGTTTTGCCGGTGCCGATTTAGCCAATATTTGTAACGAAGCAGCCCTTATTGCAGCCCGCAAAAACAAAGAAGGCGTAGATATGAGTGATTTTCAAGATGCTATTGACCGTGTTATTGGCGGCCTTGAAAAGAAAAATAAAATTATACTCCCTGAAGAGAAAGAAATTATTGCTTACCACGAAGCAGGCCATGCAATCTGTGGTTGGTTTTTAGAACATGCACATCCTTTACTAAAAGTAACCATTGTGCCAAGAGGCACTGCTGCATTAGGCTACGCACAGTACACACCTAAGGAGCAATACTTGTATAACACCGATCAGTTGATGGATCAAATATGCATGACATTGGGTGGTAGGGCTGCAGAAGAAATATTTTTTGGCAAAATATCTACTGGTGCTAGCAACGATTTACAACAAATTACTCGTATTGCTTACAGCATGATTACTGTGTATGGCATGAATGATAAAGTAGGTAATGTAAGCTTTTACGATCCACAATCGGATAATCAATTTACCAAACCTTACAGTGAGGAAACGGGTAAAATAATAGACCAAGAAGTACGTAAATTAATTGAAGGCGCCTATATAAGAACAAAAGAATTGTTACAAGTTAATAGAGCTTCTGTTGAAAAATTAGCCAAAGAATTGTTGACCAAAGAAGTATTATTCAAAAGCGACTTAGAAGAGTTAATTGGTAAAAGACCATATGAAGAGAAAAAATTATTAGCAGATGATGCTGCTGCTGCCGTTGTTGCAGCTGCTGCGGAGGTGGTAACAGTGGAACCGGCAATAAATGCAGAAAACACCAACCACAACACAACAGCAGAAAATAATTAATTACTAATGAAATCGGTGTCGTATTGTTACGACACCGTATTTATTATGCAGCAAACCACGCCTAGAGAAAATATACTAAGGAAAATTAGGCAGGCCTTAACCACGCCTACTGCAATACCGTTTCCCCAACAGGAAGGTAATGATGGCAGTTTCAAACCACCAACTGATGAGTTAGCCATACTTTTTGCCGAAAAATTTACCTCACTCCAAGGCAAGTTTTGTTATTGCGAAAGCAAAGAAGAACTGTTGCAACAATTACAACATTTGGTACAGCAGCAAGCATTAACCAATGTGTATGTGGCGGAACAAGCACTACAACAACTATTAGCCCAAGCCAATATTATAACCGCCGATAGCCAGTTAGCCAGTTGCCATGCAAGCATTACTAGCTGTCAAGCACTTATAGCCCGTACGGGTAGCATGGTACTTACCAGCAATAACCAAAGCGGCCGCACTACAAGTGTGTATGCACCTATACATATTTGCATTGCCTACACCAACCAATTGGTGTATGATATTAAAGATGGTTTGCAATTATTTAAGCATAGCAATTATCCCTCTTTTTTTACATTAGCCACCGGCCCAAGCCGTACTGCGGATATAGAAAAAACCTTGGTAGTGGGTGTTCATGGCCCTAAAGAAGTTTATTGCTTTTTGGTGGAAGAGTAGGTAGATGAGTTTTCAGTGCTAATATGCAAGACTGACGCTACTAAAATCTTTTATACTACAAGTTTTTTAAATGCTATTAGGCCTGTCACACTATTTAACATAGAGTAACAAATTACAAAAAACCTTTCTTAACCCAACAAATCATATCATTATCGCATTATATCGTATCATTTGGCACCTCTATATAAAAAATACACTTAACTGTTGTTGTTAACGATGAGGTTTGCAAATAAAGAGAAATACAAAAGAAGCCGTATCCTTTTAGTTAGTACTGTATTTTTACAAAAAAACCTATTCATTACATTTACAAATGCCTGTAGAAAATAAAAAAATTTACTTCCTCTCCGACTTTCATTTGGGTGCGCCCAACTATGAAAAAAGCCTTGCAAGGGAAAAAAAAATAGTTCAATTTTTAGATAGCATCACCGCCGATGCAGCTGAAATATTTATAGTGGGCGATATGTTCGACTTTTGGTACGAGTACAAAACAGTGGTGCCCAAGGGCTATACCCGTATTTTCGGAAAATTAGCTAGCCTTACTGATGCAGGCATTCCCATACATTTTTTTGTAGGCAACCATGATATGTGGATGAAAGATTATTTATTACAAGAACTTAACATACCTACATACCACCAACCAAAAGCATTTGAAAGATTTGGCTACAAATTATTTGTGGGCCATGGCGATGGGCTAGGCCCTGGTGATTATGGGTATAAATTACTTAAAAAAATATTTAGAAACCCTATTTGTAATTGGCTATTTGGTGTGCTGCACCCAAATATTGGTATTGGCATAGCAAACTATTTTAGCCGAAAAAGTAGGGCAAAAACAGGTTTTTCCGATCAATATTTTTTAGGCGAGGATAAAGAATGGCTAATACAATACAGTAAGGAAATACTTGCTACTACACATTACCACTATTTTGTATTTGGGCATCGGCATTTTCCCATGGATATTCGACTGCAAGCAGATAGCCAGTACATTAATATTGGCGATTGGATTGTGCATTATACCTACGGCGTATTAGATAAAAACGGCCTTACCTTAGCAACATGGGAAGATTAATTTATACCATATTACTCGTAACTAGTTCGTTATTATGCAATGCAAGCGATAGCACCAAATTGTTGGTAGCGGGTGATTTTAAAAATTTTTACGTAGATAATTTTAAAAATATTTACACTATTAGCTACCAAAATCAATTAAAAAAATTGAATGCCAATGGCGATAGCATTAGTGTTTTTAACGATACAAGGCGGTATGGAGCAATTTTTTCGGTAGATATTACCAACCCATTAAAAATATACATTCACTATGCCGATTACAATACGGTATTGGTGTTAGATAGATTTTTACATATTACCAATACCCTCAACTTCAACCAACTGCAATTATACCAAATTAGTAATATTGCTATGAGTTACGATGGCAATATGTGGATATACGATCAATTAAATGCCAAGGTTAAAAAGCTAGACGAACTAGGGAATATATTGCTATCTACCGCCGATGCAAGATTGGCAATCGGCAAAAATTTTTCCTTACAAAACATAATAGATTATAACGGTAAACTGCATTTATACGATAGCACAAGCGGCTTTTATTTGTTTGATTATTATGGTGGCTTAATTAAAAAAGTGCCCGTGCCACATTGGCAAGATGTAGCTATAACGGATAATACCTTAATGGGCAGAAAAAAGAATGAATGGCTTAGCACTAGCTACGATGGCTTGGTAGAAAAAGTGCTTTACACATTTACCAACAATAAGCATTATAAAAAAATAGTGTATTGTGGCAGTTATTTTTTAGCATTAAGTAATATGGGTATAGAAAAAATATATATACCTAAGTAATTAATAATATATTTCCTTAAATCGATATAATGCTGCACCATATCGGCATTATAGTTGATATTTTTGCCAATGGCATAAATTGTAAAAATTATGGAAACAACCTTTGTAAATAAAGTAGTCGAAAGCGGCATTATTAGTTTAGACCTTGCCAATTATTTACCTACACAACCCATTGCATTATTTGATTTAAAAGATCATTTATTTATGGGTCTTATTCTTAAAGAAAAAGATTTTAGGGCAGCGCTACTTACCATCGATTTTTCTATTTATAACAATAAGCATGTTGGCATTCTTTGCAGTGCAGATGCCATTATTCCTATGTGGGCTTACATGTTGGCAGTTAGCTATATACAACCGCATGCACTAAGCATACAATTTGGCAATGAAGAAGCAGTACAAGAAAAATTATTGTTACACAACTTCAACACCCAATTTATTGCAGTTGATTACTTAGATAAAAGGGTAGTAGTAAAAGGCTGCGGAGAGGTGGCCATACCACCAAGTGCATTTATTGCTATAACCAATGTGCTAAGGCCTTATGCTAAAAGTATTATGTATGGAGAGCCTTGCAGCACCGTACCCATTTATAAGAAAAAAGCTTAATTATCTGCTTGCTTTTTATTGCCCAGAAACCCATCTAACAGGGCAGTTACCAAGCTTAGCACAATACTGAACCAAAATGCACTCCACCAATTTTGCACTGTGAAACCATGCACTATATTGGCGGCTAATTTTATAACCACCATATTTATTACAAGTAAGAATAAGCCAAAACTAAAAATGGTAGCGGGCAATGTAAGTAGCACCAATACCGGCTTAAGAAATGCATTTAAAAATGCTAATACAATTGCTACTATAACGGCGGTAGAATAATTAGCAATTTGCACTCCTTTAATAAAATAAGCACTTATAATAATGGCTAAGGCAGTAAGCAATATTTGCCCTAATAGTTTTCCAATTACTTGCATATGGTTAGGCTTTAGTTACAATAGTAGGTTCCACTTATTTTTAAGGGTATCGGCGGGCAGCTCGCTAACCATTAATACACTACTTAGTTTTTTAATATCGGCTATTAAGGTTTTGGTATCGTTACTAATATCATCTAAGGCATCGTAATGCACCATCCACAAAAAATCCATATGCTTGTATTCCGGTAATAAATATTCCCCATCACTTACGTTAGTATATATGTGGTGGTATATATGCGTATCCTCATTTTTGTGTACATATAATGGAAAGAAGTAAGTTCTATTCTTCTTTTTCATTTCAATAATAGATTCTGTATCTAGGCAAAAATTGAATTCTAACACATTATTTACCTGCCAGCAAAACTGAAAATTTTTGTAGGTAGCAGTAATACCTAGCAGTACCGTATCGGTAAGGTATTCTTCCGCATCAATGGTAAGGCTATGGTATTCTTTTGCCATAAATAATAACTGCTTTAAAACGTAATATCGTAGCTTATTTCTTTATCGCCCCTTTTTATGGTAAGCTTCACCTGATCGCCTTTTTTAAATTTACTTAGTGCTTGCATATAGCTATTTACGTCCACAAATTTATACTCGCCCAATTGTAGCAATACATCATTGGCTTGCAGCCCAATTTTTTCGGCAGTTTTTCCTTTGCTTACGCCATCAATTTTTACACCTGTTCCGGTATATCCATAATCGGGTATTACGCCAAGGCTTACGGTAAAGCCTGCACCACGGCCCATTTGCTGTTCTCTTGTTTTGGTAAATGTTAGCTTGCCTTTATCGTTAGTATATTGTATGGTTTGCTTTATTAAATTAATAATTTGTACTTCGCCAGCATAATTAATTTTGTCCCAATCATCGGTTGCTTTGTGGTAATCGCTGTGGCTATTGGTAAAGAAAAAAAGTACGGGAATATCTTTTCGGTAAAAGCTTGCATGGTCGCTTGGGCCGGTACCTGCACTATCCCATTTTAGTAACAAATCGGTTTTTACTTGCTTAAATGTTTCGCCCCATATTGGGGAGGTTCCGTAGCCACCCACCGTTAGTTTTTTTGCGGTATCATAACGGCCTACCATATCCATATTAATCATGTAGTTAGGTGTTATTTGCACTGTTGGGTGCTGCAACCAATATTTAGATCCTAGCAAGCCCAATTCTTCTGCTGAAAAAGAAATAAATAAATAATTGTTTTGCTTACTAGCACTTACCATTAATTGCCTTGCAAGCTCTAATAATGCGGCGGTGCCACTAGCATTATCATCGGCACCATTATGTATTTGTCCTTCGCCATCAAGGCTGTTTTTATCTTCACCATAACCTAAATGATCGTAATGGGCACCAAGAATAATGGTATTGGTAGCATTGTTATTAATATATGCTACTACATTTTTACCCATTCGTTTTTGAGGTACAATATTTACCTGTATTTGTAAGGCATAAGTAGCGGTAGCATCTTTACAATGCTGGCGTAAGCTTGCTTGGTTAAGGTATACAACAGGTATAGTTAGTGGTGGTAGTGTATCGTTTTTATTAAATAAAATATTATCTACCAAGTTGGCAGAGTTGTAAAAAACAATTGCCTTAGCATTTTTACTAGCGGCTTTCTTTGCCATTTCGTAGGCTTTAGCCATCATATCAAAATGAGGGTTGCTTTTGTTATCTTCTAATATTTCTTTTACATCTACCAGCCAAGGTTCATTTGGCTCATGCAAGGTTAGGGATGCATTACCTTGTATGGTAGCATTTGCCGAAAAGCACAATGGGGTATAATCTATTTTTGGCTGTAATTGCGTTCCATTTATTTGCAATGCATTACCTTCTTTGGTTATTTGTTTTCCCTCATTTACCTCAAATACTTGTTGGTAGGTTCCGTTATTTCCCGCTGGTTGCAAGCCATATTTTTTATACTGTTCTATTAAGTAAGCCAAGGCTTTATCTTCACCACTGGTGCCCGTGCGTCTTCCCTCTAAGGCATCATCGGCCAAGTACTTTACGTGGTTAGTAATATTCAACATTGCTTCTGCATCTAGCCGCTGCTGTTGCTTACGTTCTTTTTTTGTTTGGGCAAATAATAGTGTGGGTAAAAATACAAGTAGAATAATAGTGTATTTCATAAAAAATGGTTGATGCAAATGTAAGCTGGAAAAATTTTTTGTTGGTATTATTTGCTATGCTAATTATTGAAAAAATAGCTGCCAATGTTGTAATAGAAAACAACAAACTTCCCTTTATCGTAATAAATAACCCTTATTGCACAATACATTTGTAGTAATAGATATATAAAGTATTGGCAGATAATTATTTACATATTGCATTAGTTGGCAACCCCAATAGCGGTAAAACCTCTTTGTTTAATGCGTTAACAGGCCTTAACCAAAAGGTAGGCAATTTCCCCGGTGTTACAGTAGATAAAAAAACAGGAGCCTGCCTTATTGAGGAAATAGAAGCTAGCATTTTAGACCTTCCAGGAACCTATAGTTTGTACCCAAGAAGAGAGGATGAATGGGTGGCTTATAAAGTGCTGATGCAGGTAGATGAAACAGTGGGCAAACCACAAATAGTATTACTTGTTGCCGATGCTAGCAACTTAAAACGTAACCTGCTTTTTTGTAGCCAAATGCTAGACCTAAATATTCCGGTGGTAGTGGCACTAACCATGAATGACTTAGCAAAACAAAAAGGTATAGAAATAGACTTACCCGGACTAGAAAGAGAACTGGGTGTGCAAATAGTGCCCATAAACCCTAGGAAGAATAAAGGCATAGGTGCCCTTAAAAAAGCCATACATAATTGCTATAAGCAGTTGCCAATTAAGCACAATGCACCATTTGTAGCCAATAATGAAATTACGCATAAGCCTGTAGCAGCATTACAACAGCTACTGCCACAACTTAATGATTATGCAGCTATACATTATTTAATTAATTATTCGCATTTTAAGCTTAACAGCAATGAAGAAGCAGTAATAGCTACTATAGTAAAAGAAAATAATTTTAACCATACCAAGGTACAGGCCGAAGAAATACTACAACGCTTCAAACGCATTAGCAGCATAATGCAAAAAAATGTAATTGAGCCCGACCCGCTACAACAAAAACTTACCACCGAAAAGCTAGATAATATTTTTCTGCACCGCACCTACGGCTATGCTATATTGCTGGCAACATTATTTATACTTTTCCAAAGCATATTTTGGCTTGCCCAATACCCAATGGATGCTATTGAGGTTAGCTTTTCTACCATTACATCTTGGCTAAGTACTAATTTACCCAATACTTGGTGGAGCAACTTATTTATCAATGGTTTTGTAGCAGGCCTAAGCGGAATACTAATTTTTGTGCCACAAATAATGATTCTGTTTGGCATTATTACCATTTTAGAAGATACTGGTTACATGGCTCGTATTAGTTTCTTAAGTGATAAATTAATGCGTAAGGTGGGGCTAAATGGAAAAAGCGTTATGCCCATGATTAGCGGCTTTGCCTGCGCCGTACCCGCAATAATGAGTGCAAGGAATATTGAGAATAAAAATGAAAGGCTACTTACTATACTTATTACCCCGTTAATGAGTTGTAGTGCTAGGCTGCCCGTATTTACCATACTTATTGCTTTAGTTATTCCTAACACTTACTTTTTAGGCTTTATTAGTTTGCAAGGTTTGGTATTAATGATTCTGTATTTATTGGGTACCACCATAGCACTTGCAGTTAGCTATGTATTAAAGTTTTTTATTCGCAGCCAGGAACGTAGTTTTTTTATTTTAGAATTGCCTACTTATCGCATGCCTCGGTGGAAGAATGTAGGCGTAACCATGATAGAAAAAGCAAAGATTTTTATTTTTGATGCAGGTAAAGTAATTATTGTTATTAGCCTTATTATTTGGTTTTTAAGCAATTATGGCCCTACCAAGAAAATGGAAGCAATAGATGCTGCCTATGCTGCACAAGTAGAAAGTGTTACCTACAAAATGGATAGTGCTTCCGTTGAAAAAGCTTATAAAACCGAACGCCTACAAAACTCATTTGCCGGTATATTAGGAAGCGCCATTGAACCTGCCATAAAGCCACTTGGTTACGATTGGAAAATTGGTATTGCCCTTATTACCTCATTTGCCGCTAGGGAAGTATTTGTAGGCACCATGGCTACATTATACAGTGTAGATGAGGAAGATAGTAGCAGTTTAAAAACCAAAATGCAGCAAGCCCATTGGCCTAATGGTAAGCCGGTATATACCTTAGCAACCGCCCTATCATTAATGATATTTTACTTACTTGCCATGCAGTGTATGAGTACTTTGGCAATTGTAAAACGGGAAACCAAATCTTGGAAATGGCCTATTTTTCAATTTGTATACATGACGGCCCTAGCCTACGGATTAAGTTTTGCGGTATACCAACTTTTTAGCTAATTAATATGATGGTTTTATAGGTTTTTAAGTAATTTACTTTTCTAACAATTATTATTGTATGGAAACAATGATTGCTTATTTCAACCAAATACCTAGTACGCATAGGGCTTTAATTTTGGCTGGCGGCATCACCATTTTTTGGATGATAGAAGGCTTAGTTCCACTTGTTAAATTTACTTATAATAAATGGCAGCATGCAGCAGCCAACCTATTCTTTACCGTTACAACAGTGGTGGTTAATTTTGGCTTTGCCACAGCTATTATTGCTACAAGTGAATATTGCATAAGCAATAGCATTGGGTTACAGTTTTTACTACCCATGCCTACTTGGTTAATGGCTTTGTTAGGATTACTGGTATTAGATTTTGTGGGTGCATATTTGGTGCATTGGGTACAACACAAAATTCCTTTTATGTGGCGTTTTCACATGGTGCACCACGCTGATACATATGTAGATACCACTACGGCTAATAGGCACCACCCGGGCGAAAGTGTATTTAGGGCTGCATTTACCTTAGTTGCGGTGTTTTTATACGGGGCGCCCATTTGGTTGGTTATGCTATACCAAAGTGCAAGTGCATTGCTCTCTCAGTTTAATCATGCCAATATTTATTTACCACCGTGGTTAGATAGGTTAATATCCTTAGCAATTGTATCGCCCAATATGCATAAAGTGCACCACCATTTTGTGCAACCGCAAACTGATACTAATTATGGCAACATATTCTCCATTTGGGATAGGCTATTAGGTACTTTTAATTATACCCCCACTAGCAACATTGTGTATGGGTTAGATGTGTTGCAGCATGCTAATACAAATAATATTGCTAGCCAGCTAAAAATGCCATTTGATCAAAAAAATGTGAGAAAAAAATGAAAATTTAGCTTATCGAATAAGTTTATCCTATTTTCACCCAGCAAATATTTTCCTAAAATTATTAGCAATTTGTTGATAAATAATTTAGTTTTACACCATTAAATAAATAATATGTCAAACGCAGATAAATTAAAAGCGCTTAAGCTTACCATTGATAAAATAGACAAAGATTTTGGTAAGGGAAGTGTGATGATGATGAATGAAAAAGGAGTACGGGAACTAGAGGTAATTTCTACTGGCTCAATTGGTTTAGATGCGGCACTAGGCATTGGCGGCTTACCAAAGGGCAGAATAGTAGAAATATACGGGCCAGAATCTTCTGGTAAAACCACCGTAGCAATACACGTAATTGCTGAGGCACAAAAAAAAGGCGGCATTTGTGCCATTATTGATGCGGAACATGCCTTCGATAGCACTTATGCAAGAAAATTAGGGGTAGATGTAGATAATCTATTAATATCTCAACCCGATTATGGTGAGCAGGCTTTAGAAATTGCCGACCGTTTAATACTTTCTGGTGCGGTAGACGTGGTGGTTATTGATTCGGTAGCTGCATTGGTGCCCAAGGGCGAGTTAGAAGGTGAAATGGGCGATAGCAAAATGGGCTTGCAAGCAAGATTAATGAGCCAAGCGTTAAGAAAACTAACTGCTACTATTAATAAAACCAATACGGTATGCATTTTCATTAACCAACTAAGGGAAAAAATTGGCGTTATGTTCGGTAACCCAGAAACTACCACGGGTGGTAATGCCTTAAAGTTTTATGCATCGGTAAGGTTAGATATTCGTAGAAGCACGCAGATTAAAGATGGCGATGAAGCAATTGGTAACCACGTGAAAGTAAAAGTGGTAAAAAACAAAGTAGCACCACCATTTAGAAGTGCCGAATTTGATATTATTTTTGGGGAGGGAATTAGCAAAGTGGGTGAAATAGTAGATATGGGCGTAGAACTTGGTATTCTACAAAAGAGCGGTAGCTGGTTTAGCTACGACACTAATAAATTAGGGCAAGGCCGAGAAAGTGTTAAGCAATTAATGCTAGATAATCCTGAATTGGCCAATGAAATTGAAGCAAAAATTAGGGCTGCTATTAATGCAGGCAAAGCTGAGCCTGAAACAGTAAAATAGTTTAGTTTAAGGGTTAGTAAGTAATGCCATGCACAAGCAATTGTGTGTGGCTTTTTTAAAGTTATTTTGAAATATTTACAAATTTATTGTAACCTTCCTCTGCAAATAATTGTTTCAATTACCTTACATTTATAATACTAAAATTGTTTTATGAATAAATTGTCTAATAACAATTCTAAAGTTCCGAAGACCGATTTTATTAAAAGTCCAGAAACAAGTAGTGAATTTGTAAGAATTGCACATAAAATTAATTCTTTTAAAAGTCAGGCTCAACTTGTAAAAATCGGAGATAAATTCTTTAAGGTAAAAGAGCTTGGTTAATGAACTTCGCATTCACCTCAATAATTATTTTCATTTTAATTGCTCCAGGGTTTTTATTTCGTACTTCATACAAATCATCTAACTTAAGTATAAAAGACCCAAATAGAAATTTAATTAATGACCTCACATGGTCTATTTTACCAGCAATTATTCTACATACCGCATTTATATACTTAATTGAATGCTTAACTTCTTATAAGATTAATTTTAAATTGCTTGGAGAATTAATATTAAGTACTCCATCTTCACAAAAAGGTATTCAAGATAATTTTCAACTTATAAGAAACTTTCTTTTTCCCATTTTCATTTATAACACGATGATAATGGTATTCGCTTTACTTCTAGGATATTTAATTAGATCTATAATTAGGAAATTCAAACTTGACAGGAGATTTGAATTTTTAAGATTTTCTAATAAGTGGCATTACATTTTTACTGGGGAATGTTTAGACTTTCCAAATACGCCAGATACATTTGAAGAGATAACGGTAAAAATTATAAATGTTTTATGTAAAGTAAATGGGCAAACTGTTATTTATAGTGGTGAATATTTCAACTATTATATTGATAGCAAAGGAGACCTAGAAGCTGTACACTTAAAGTACCCTATAAGAAGATTTTTGGAGGAAACAGAATATTATAATATTCCAAGTAGGTACTTGGTTATTCCTTATAGTGATATTATCAATATCAATTTTAGGTATTTCAATTTATCGGAAATTACTTCTATTAGTAAAGAGGAAGAGTTGGATATAATTTCAGACAATTAATACTTATCATAATTAAAGATTTCAACTTTTTTAAGAAAAAAATTACATCTTTCATGTTTACAGAAATTAATAATTGCCTTTACGCCAAATACCAATTTAAAAATTTTGTTGAAGCTTTCGGGTTTATGAGTAAAGTAGCTTTGCTAGCAGAAGCCGCAAACCATCACCCAACATTTAAGAATACCTACAATACGGTTGAAATATGGCTTACTACCCATGATGCTGGTAATACCGTAACAGAGAAGGATAGCCTACTAGCAAGGCAGATAGAGGAATTGTAGAAATCCTTAATTTTCAATTTTCCTTTGCTCATCAATTAGCTCTTTGGCCTTTTGTAGCTTTCCATCAATTCCTTTTCTAATGGTTTCTTCATTGGGTGCTACATATACGTTTGGCATAAATCCTCTACCAGTTTTTGGTCTTGCGGCGTCAAATACTTGCCTATACTTGGGTATGGAAATTCTTAAGCCAGAATTTGGCAAATGCAAATAGGGTGTGTTTACGGCAGATAATCCGTAATAACCGCCGCCTGTTTCTTCGCCAACAACTAACATATTTTTTTGGGCAGCCATTTGGCTAAGGTGCAGGGTAGAAGCGCTAAAGGTATAGCCCGCCGTTAGGTAATAAATGTTGCCATCAAAATGATTATTTTTCTTGGGCTTGTGCAGGGTAGTTTCATACTTTACCATATGATAATTGCCGTCACCTAGTTTTCTGGTATTAAACAATGCATTCAGGTAAAAACCAAGTTTTGGCTTAATATGCTTTGCGTAATAATAACTACGTTGTTTTGTATAAATACTATCTGCTACATTAAAAGGGTGATTAGCTAAGTATTTTGTAAGCTTGGTTGCAATATTAATACTACCACCGGTGTTAATTCTAAGGTCAATAATTAAATATTTTACAGATAATTTATTCATGCGTTTAAAACTATGCCTGAAAAATTTTCTTAATTTATTACCAGATGAAAAAGTACTTAACTGCATGTATGCTGTACTTTTCAAGGTATCAATAATCAAACTTCTCCTAGCTAGTAACCTTGTT